>MDTB01192689.1_pt1 | contig 72168 bp, 76 predicted proteins | sample 811161 | NCBI WGS metagenome assembly MDTB01 (sample SAMN05326650, study PRJNA326480) | marine metagenome | isolation source: seawater | place: Mediterranean Sea | collected 2009 | reverse complement strand
CTTCAGCGCCGATGGTACTTTGTCTTAAGACATGGGAGAGTAGGACGTTGCCAGGCTAATTTAATTATGAAAATAGCTAGCTCATTAAAGTCACTTAAAAAAAGAGATTTAAACTCTAAAATTGTAAAGAGAAGAGGAAAACTTTACGTTATAAATAAAAAAAATCCTAAATTTAAAGCTCGTCAAGGGTAATCATGAGCGATCAAGATTATAAAGATACGTGGAAGGGTTTTACAAAACTAGTTTTATGGGGAACGATTGCAGTGGTAGCTATTTTAGTGATTTTGGCCCTTACCTTACTTTAATTTAACTTTGCATTTATGATAGTAGGATCAATAAAAGAAGACATTTTATTAGAAAAAAGAGTGTCAATTACTCCAGAAACAGCAAAAAATATTATTAATTTGGGCTTAGGTGTTTGTGTAGAAAAGAATTATTCAAATCATCTTGGAATAGCTGATAGTGCTTACGAAAAAGAAGGAGTAAAAATTTATGACTCTGCTAAGCAAGTCATCGAAAATTGTGATTTATTAACAAAAGTAAATTGTCCAACGGAAAAGGAGATTATAAATTTAAAAAACAAATCATTATTAATTGGTATGCTTAATCCGTCAAAAAATAATAGCAAATTTAAAGAAATTTTAAAAAAAGATATAAAAATTTTCTCTCTAGAGTTATTACCTCGAATATCTAGAGCACAGTCTATGGATGTTTTATCATCTCAATCTAATTTAGCGGGCTATAGATCAGTAGTTGACTCGATCTATGAATTTGAAAAAGCAGTACCAATGATGATGACTGCGGCCGGCACCGTACCAGCAGCTAAAATTTTAGTTATAGGAGCGGGAGTTGCGGGTTTACAAGCAATTGCTACAGCCAAAAGATTAGGCGCTATAGTTTCTGCTACGGATGTAAGAGCTGCATCAAAAGAGCAAGTCGAGAGTCTGGGTGGTAAATTCTTAACAGTCGAACAATCAGAAAATTTAGAGACAGCGGGCGGATATGCTAAAGAAACTAGTGATGATTTCAAAAAAAAACAAGCTGAAATGATGAAAGATGCTTTAAAAAAAAATGATATAATTATTTGTACTGCACTAATACCAGGCAAACCTGCACCAAAAATTTTAAATGAAGAACTGGTAAAATTGATGAGACCAGGCTCAATTATTTATGATCTTGCTGCTGAGCAAGGGGGTAATTCTGCTTTTTCCGAAATTGGTAAAATAAACATAATCAATGGAATTAAAATCATAGGAGTTAATAATTTAATGAATAGACTACCTTTAACGGCATCAAATCTTTATGCAAAAAATTTATTTAGTTTTATCAGGAATTTATACAGTAAAGAAAAAAAAGAATTTAATATTAATTTAGAAGATGAGATTATAGAAAAAACTTTAATAAAGGAGATTGAATAATGGAAATAGATCCATTTATATTTAGATTTAGTATATTCATATTATCAATTTTTATTGGATATTATGTTGTCTGGAGTGTAACTCCATCTTTGCATACACCCTTAATGTCAGTAACAAATGCTATTTCTTCTGTGATTATTGTTGGAGCAATAATTGCTGCACTAGCTAGTTCGACTAACAACGTTTTTAATTTTTCAAGTATTTTTGGTTTTTTAGCTATTATTTTAGCGTCAGTTAATATTTTTGGGGGTTTTTTGGTTACTCAAAGAATGCTGCAAATGTACAAAAAAAAGAAGAAAAATAAAAAATGATATCACCTAATTTGTCAGCAATATTTTATTTAATTTCTGGAATACTTTTTATTCTTGCTCTTAGAGGACTATCTTCACCAGATACTTCTAGGCAAGGTAATCTATTTGGAATACTGGGCATGATAATTGCAATAGCTGTAACATTTTTATCTATAGGTAATTTTTCAATCATAATCATATATGTATTTTTATTTTTAGTTATTGGAGGAGCTATAGGCGCTTTTATTGCGTTTAAAATACCAATGACTGCAATGCCTGAACTTGTTGCTGGCTTCCATAGTTTAGTTGGCCTTGCTGCAGTATTTGTAGCAATCGCAGCTTTTTTGAATCCTGAGGCTTTTAACCTTGGAACTTTAGGTAACATAAAACTTGCAAGTTTAATTGAAATGTCGATCGGAGCCGCGGTTGGTGCAATTACTTTCTCAGGCTCAATCATAGCTTTTTTAAAATTAAGAGGAATTATGTCAGGCTCACCAATTACATTTTCTGGCCAACATTATTTAAATTTAATTTTAGGTATCGGTATTTGTGTATTAATTTTTTATTTATGTAAAACTCAAATAAATAACTTTTTCTGGATTTTAATTGTAATTTCTTTCTTAATTGGATTTTTATTAATTATACCAATTGGTGGCGCAGATATGCCCGTTGTAATCTCAATGCTTAATTCGTATTCAGGATGGGCAGCTGCAGGAATTGGTTTTACTTTAGAAAATACTGCTCTAATAATTACTGGGGCACTAGTTGGTTCTTCAGGTGCAATTCTCTCGTATATAATGTGTAAAGCTATGAACAGATCTTTTGCAAGTGTTATACTTGGAGGATTTGGAGCTGATAGCTCATCTGATGATCTTAAAGACAAAAAAGATAAAAAACCCGTAAAAAGTGGTAATGCGGAGGATGCTGCATTTTTAATGAAGAATGCTTCCTCAGTTATAATTGTTCCTGGATATGGAATGGCAGTAGCACAGGCTCAACACGCTTTAAGAGAAATGGTAGATAAATTAAAAAAAAATGATATTAAAGTAACTTATGCAATTCATCCCGTGGCAGGAAGAATGCCAGGACACATGAACGTCTTATTAGCTGAAGCAAATGTTCCCTACGACGAAGTATTTGAATTAGAGGATATTAATAACGATTTCGCTAATTCAGATGTCGCTTTTGTAATTGGCGCTAATGATGTAACTAATCCAGTAGCAAAAACAGATCCAAAAAGCCCGATATTTGGTATGCCAGTTTTAGATGTAGAAAAATGCAAATCTGTACTTTTTGTTAAAAGAAGTTTGTCACCAGGTTATGCGGGCATAGACAATGAGTTGTTTTATAAGGATAATACATTAATGCTATTTTCTGATGCGAAAAAAATGACAGAGGATATTGTAAAAAATTTAGATTAATGAAAATAAAAATATTTTGTGACAGCGCTGATTATGAAACTATAAAATTTTTTAACAAAAAATCTATAGTTGATGGATTTACAACTAATCCAAGTTTAATGAGATTATCTGGTGCAAAAAATTATAAAGATTATTCAAAAAAAATTCTTAAAAGTTGCAAAAAAAAACCAATATCATTTGAGGTTTTTGCTGACAATCCTAAAGAAATGCTTAAGCAAGCTTACGAAATAAATACTTGGGGCAAAAATGTTTATGTAAAAATACCTGTTGTAAACTCCAAAGGAGTCTTTATGGGCTCAGTAATTAAAAAACTAAGTTCAGAAGGTATCAAACTAAATATTACAGCAGTATACACGTTTGAACAATCTTTAAAAATCCTCAAATGTTTGAATAAGAAAACAAAATCAATAATCTCAATTTTTGCTGGTAGGATGGCAGATAAAGGTAGAGATCCGCTACCAATTTTTAAAAAAAGTATTGCCACAACAAAAAAATATAAAAATATTGAAATTCTTTGGGCTAGCACAAGAGAAGCTTATAATTTTCTTCAAGCTAAAAAATTGAATTGTAATATAATAACTATGCCCCCCAAAATAATTAAACAAATAAATGTATTTGATAAGAATGCAAAAAAAATGACACTAGATACAGTAAAAGGGTTTTTAAAAGATAGTAAAAAATCTAAATTTAAGCTCTAAGAAGCTTTTGACTGTCTTTTTCTTTCGTGAGGATTAAGTGTAGCTTTTCTTAAACGGCAAGATTTAGGAGTAATTTCTAATGCTTCATCAGTGTTTAACATACTAAGCTGCTCAGCAATTGACATTTTTCGAACTGGAGTTAGAACAACATTTTCATCTGTTCCCTGAGTTCTCATATTAGTAAGTTTTTTTCCTTTCATAACATTTATTTCTAAATCACCACTTTTTGAGGCAAGGCCTACAATCATTCCTTCATAAACTGGATCGTTATGTGTAACAAACATTTCACCTCTTGCTTGTAGATTAAATATTGCAAAAGCTACAGCTTTCCCATTTTCCATAGAAATTAAAGCACCATTTCTTCTACCTTCCATATCTCCAGTGTATTTTCCGTAAGAATGGAAAATTCTATTTATTACCCCAGTGCCCTTTGTTAAAGTTAAAAATCTACTTGTGTAACCCATTAATCCTCGTGTAGGAGCGTGAAAAATTAATCTTTTTTTATCTTTGCCTGTATCTTTAAGATCAATTAATTTACCTTTTCTTCTATTCATTGAGTCAATAACTTTAGAGGAGTGTTCTTCATCTAAATCCATGGTAATTTCTTCTATTGGTTCAAGTTTATTATTAGCCTGATCTTTTTGATAAAGAACTTTAGGAGGGCTTACCGTCATTTCAAATCCTTCTCTTCTCATTTGAGTGAGAAGTATTTCGAGCATTAATTCACCTCTACCACTTATTATAAAGGCATCTTTATTTTTATTTTCATTAAAAGTTATACCTACGTTATTTTCTGATTCTAAAATTAATCTTTCCCTTATTTGAGTACTAGTTAATTTTTTTCCTTCTGTACCTGCTAAAGGAGAACTATTTACAGTGATTGTTATTGCCATTGTTGGGGGGTCAATTGGAGTTGCACTAATTGGGTTGGCAACTTCTAAATCACAAATAGTATCAGCGACGTTAGCTTTTTCTAATCCTGCAACTATTACTATATCCCCTGCTTCACCTAATTCAATTGGAACTTTTTTTGTTCCTTCATATCTAAAAATCTTTGTCAGCCTGCCTTCATCCACTTTTTCTCCTTGAAGATTTATAGCTTTTATTTGCTGGTTAGCTTTAGCAGTGCCTTGAGATATTTTGCCAACTAAACTTCGACCTAAAAAACTATCTGCATATAATAAAGTTGATAGCATCGCAAATGGTTTTGTCTTATCTAATTTTTCAGGTTTAACTTTTTCTAAAACCATATCTAATAGTGGATGCAAATTCTCTCTGGGGCCATCTATTTCTTTTGAAGCCCATCCAGATCTTCCACTAGCATACAGAACAGGAAAATCTAATTGTTCATCATTCGCATCTAAACTTACAAATAAATCAAATGTCTCATCTAAGACTTCATTTGCTCTTTGATCTGACTTATCTAATTTATTTATTATTACTATTGGTTTAAGACCTTGTTTAAGAGCTTTAGAAAGAACAAATTTAGTTTGAGGCATTACTCCTTCGGCAGAATCTATTAGTAACAATGCACCATCGGCCATGTGCAAGACTCTTTCAACCTCTGCAGCAAAATCTCTGTGTCCCGGTGTATCAATAATATTAATTCTAGAATTTTTCCAATTGATAGATGTGGGTTTTGCCAAAATAGTTATTCCTCTTTCTTTTTCTAATTCACCTGAGTCCATTACTCTTTCTTCCACTACTTCGTTTTCTCTAAAAGAACCACTTTGTTTCATTAAGGTATCAATCAAAGTAGTTTTTCCATGATCTACGTGAGCAATAATAGTTATGTTTCTTATGTCTGTTGTCATAATTTTTTTGGTTGCGGGGGTAGGATTTGAACCTACGACCTTCAGGTTATGAGCCTGACGAGCTACCAGACTGCTCCACCCCGCGATGAAAATTTAAACTTTCTTCAAATTAATTGCTTGAAGTTTGTCTTTTTCCTTTTTAATTTCAAACTGTAACTTTTGATCTTCTTTTAAAACTCTTAGTTTCGATTCTTCTAATGCTGTTACATGTAAAAAGATATCTTTTTCTGTTTTATCTTCAGTTATAAAACCGTAACCTTTTTTAGAATTAAACCATTTTACTTTACCTAACGGCATATTCACCTCTTTAAATTTTTTGAGTTATATTCTATTTTTAAGTTTTTGAAGCTTTTTAACTCTTTTAATATTCTCAGTTTTAATTCGTTTTTTTCTCTCTGAAGGTTTTTCGTAATTGCTTTTCATTTTTACAACTTTAAAAAAACCTTCTCTTTGTAGTTTTCTCTTCATTACACGAAGAGCTTGCTCTACATTATTGTCTTTAACGTCTATTTTAATAATATCCTCCTGTTAAATTTAGACTGGTTGTTAACATCTAAGAAGTGAATTGTCTATATTGAATTAAAAAGGTTTCTTAGGGACTTTCTTTTCAAAATTAGCTCTATATCTTTTCAATTTTCTATTTATTTCTGGATAAGTGCTTGAAAGTATGGCTATTGCAAATAATGCTGAATTTATTGCTCCAGCTTTACCAATAGCAAAAGTGGCAACAGGAACTCCCGCAGGCATTTGAGCAGTTGAAAGCAAACTATCTATACCTTTTAAAACACTTTCTATAGGAACGCCAAGTACTGGTATAGTTGTAAGAGCAGCAGTAACTCCTGCTAAGTGTGCCGCTCCACCTGCTGCTGCAATTATTATTTTAGTTCCTTTTTTCTCAGATTCTTTTATAAATTTTTCTAACCTTTTGGGAGTTCTATGTGCTGATATAACTCTAACATCAAAATTCACACCAAAAGATTTAATTGTATCACAACAGTTTTTCATTATTTCCCAATCAGACTTACTTCCCATTATAACTCCAACAGTTGGTTTTTTATTCTGCATTTGAAATTACTCCTTCTTTTTTCTTTAATAATTTTTCTTCTCTTAGTTTTGCTTTCTTTTCTCTCTCAACTCTCCTTTTAGCTTTAGCTAAAGCTTTTTCAAAAACTTCCTGAGTACATAAAGATAAAATAACTGGGTCCTTAGCTTTTAAATTGGAAAAATTCCAATAACTTCTTTTTCTAATCAAAGACACAGTACCCTTAGTGCTTCCAACTAGTATTGAAACTTGTCCGTCTGTCAATTCAGGGAAATTTTTTACCAGCCATAGTATCGCGTCCGGTCTATCTTGTCTTTTTGATAGAGGAGTATATTTTGGTTTTTTTCGCTCTTTTATTTCAACTTCTTCGGTTCGTTTAACTAATGACAAAATTTTATTTGGATCTTTGGAACAAGTGTCAATTTCTTCTCTAGTTAATTGACCTGCTAGAATAGGATTGTATGCCTTAATTCCTTTTGCAACATCTCCATCTGCAATACCTTTAATTTCAAGTTCATGTAATTTACAAAAATTAGCAATTTGTTTAAATGTTAAAGTCGTATTTTCTACTAACCAAACAGCCGTAGCTTTTGGCATAAATGGAGTTTCTGACATTATTATTTATTTTTATTTCTTAAGTTGCTAAATTTTTTATTATATTTACTAACTCTACCTTTATCTAAAACTTTTTGAGTTCCACCTGTCCAGGCAGAATGAGATATTGGGTCAATATCTAATTTAAGCACATCATTCTCTTTTCCCCAAGTTGATCTAGTTTCAAATTCAGTTCCATCAGTCATTACAACTTTAATTTTATGATAATCTGGGTGTATATTTTTTTTCATGCTTGGATTTTTATATTAAATATAAATCTTACTCAATATTTTTTTTAAATAATGCTTTAACTAGCTCTTGATGAATATCAGAGTTAGTTGCTATTATATTCTTTTTTACTGGGTTTTTTTCACTCTCCTCAAAAAAATCAACATATCCTCCAGACTCCCTTAAAATAATTAGGCCAGCGGCTATATCCCAGTAGTTCAGCTCCCACTGCCAAAACCCATCAAATCTACCACAAGCGACATTTGCTATGTCTAATGCGGCACTTCCAAATTTTCTTATTGGAGCATCAACTAAATTAGATATATTAGTATATTCTTTAAAAATTAAATTTTTTTTCTTTGAATTAAATTTTGGACCTCCAGTAACTAAAAGTGAGTCTTTTAATCTTCTCTTTTTTGAAACTCTAATTCTTGAATTATTAAGAAAGGCGCCTGAACCATTTTCAGCAAAAAACATTTCATCTTTTATTGGATCAAATATTACGCCACATAATATTTTACTATTTTCCTCATAAGCGATAGAAATAGCAAACTGAGGAATGCCATTTAAAAAATTCGTAGTTCCATCTATAGGATCGATTATCCATCGATTATCTCTATTTTTTTTTATTTATTTCACCTGACTCTTCACTTAAAATTCCATAATTTGGATTTACTTTCAAAAGTTCCTCTATAATAATTTTTTCAGATTTTTTGTCAGCTGCAGAGACAAAATCTCCAGGCCCTTTGGAGGAAACTTGTAATTTTTCTAGCTCTCCAAAATCACGAATAAGCGACTTAGAAGCCTTTAAGCAAGCTTTATAAATTACATTAATTTTTGGAGAATTTAACCTCATTAGTTTATTTTTTTTACATACTCTAAAGTTCTGGTATCTAAAATAATCTTTTCACCTGCCTCAATAAAAGGAGGTACAGTAATGTTAATGCCATTATCAAGAGTGGCAGGCTTATAAGAAGATGCAGCAGTTTGTCCTTTGACTACTGCATCAGTTGTTTCAACTACACATTCAATATTGTTTGGCAACTCAATAGAAATAGGTTTCTCTTCCATAAATGTAATAGTTACTTCTAGGCTTTCTTTTAATAATTTATATTTTTCATCTGTCAGAGACTTTGGAATTGAAATTTGTTCAAAAGAAACATTATCCATAAAATGACAATTTTCATCATCTAAATATAAAAAATTAAATTTTTTGTCATCTAATTCTGCTTTTTCTACATTTTCACTAGATCTAAATCTTTCATTCAATTTCGTACCTCTTAAAATACTTTTTAATTCAACCTGATTAAATGCACCACCTTTTCCAGGTTTTACGTGTTGAGTTTTTAACACTTTCCAATAGTCATTCTTATGTTCAATAATATTTCCAGGTCTTATTTCACTTGCCAATATTTTCATTTAAATAAATTTCTTTATTGCATCTTTTGGTTTCAAAACAGGGTTATCCCAGATAAAACTTGATATTGCAATATAATTGGCTCCAGCTTTAATTAATTTTTTATAATTTTTGTCGTTAATTCCGCCTACTGCAATAGTGGGTTTATTAATATTTTTTTTTGCCCATTTCAGAATATTTAAATTTGCCTTTTTAGCTTTAGACTTTAATTTAGATTTATAAAAGGAACCAAAAGCTATATAAGTTGCATTATTATTTATAGCTTTTTTTGCAAGCTTTTTTGAATTATGGCATGTAACACCCAATATTTTGTTCTTCAATTTTCTTCTTGCTTGGTCTATTGATCCATCTAACTGCCCGATATGACAACCTTTAGCACCTAAAAAATTTGCTATACCCACATTATCATTAACAATAAGATTAACATTATACTTTAAAGTTATTAGTTTTACTTTATTTCCAATTTTTATAATTTTATTTTTAGATGTTTTTTTTAATCTTAATTGAAAAAATTTAACTTTATTAGATGATAATACCTCTTCTAAATCAGTGTAAAAATTTTTATAGATTTTTTCGGGTGAGATTAAATATACTAATCTTTTCAAATCAATTAAGCCACTGCTTCATTTTCAAGGGTTTCTGACCATTCTCCTCGAGAAGAAAGACCATTCATCTTTGCTCTATGAGCAAAAACTTCTTGTATTTTTTTGGTATCGTTTAAATCTTTTCCAAAAGCCTTTAAAGCACTAGCTTGCAAACCTCTTCCGTATGAGAATGTAATTAAAAAGTTTGTATTATTAATCTTATTTATCTCATTTAAATTTTTACTTGCCTCTATTTCTGATTGTCCACCAGATAAAAATGCAATTCCGGGAACATTTTCAGGAACGTTTTTTTTCAAACATTCTAAAGTTTTTTTAGCAATTTCCTCTGCACTTACTTTACTTTCACATTTAGATCCAGGCACAATCATATTTGGTTTTAAAACTGTCCCTTTTAAATCAACTTTGTGTATCGCTAATTCGTTATAACACTCGTTTAGTACATCTGTAGTAACTTGATAACACTTATTTATATCATGAGATCCATCCATTAAAACCTCAGGCTCAACTATAGGAACCATTTTTGCTTCTTGAACTAGAGAAGCATATCTTGCAAGTGCATGGGCATTAGATTTAATAGATTGAGTCGATGGATATTTTTCTCCTATGATATAAACTGCTCTCCATTTAGTAAATCTTGCTCCAAGATCGTAGTATTCTTTTAGTCTTTCTCTTAACCCATCTAAACCTTCCGTCACAGTTTCATCCGGGGAGCCTGCAAGTTTTTTTGCACCTTTATCCACTTTAATTCCCGGTATTGAGTTATTTTTTAAAATTAATTCTGGTACTGAGACACCGAGCGAAGTTTTTTGTCTAATTGTTTCATCAAAAAGAATAACTCCACCAATAAAATTTTTCATTGCCTCAGAACTAAAAAGTGTTTGTCTAAAAGTTAATCTATTTTTTTCAGTGCATTCAACGTTCACACTTTTTAATCTCTTATCCATTGTGCCAGTACTTTCATCTGCAGCTAAAATCCCTTTTCCCTTGGCACACATTTTTTTTGCAATTTCCTCTAAGGTCATAAAACAGTATTTATTTTAAAACACTAAGACCAGGCAAGTCTTTTCCTTCAAGGTATTCTAAAAAAGCACCACCAGCTGTTGATAAGTGAGTAAAAGTTAATTTTTTTTCAACTTTATTTACTGCTGAAATTGTGTCTCCACCTCCAAGGATTGATATTAGTGATTTATTTATTGTATTTTCTGATATTGATTTTGCTATTGAGTATGTTCCATTAGCAAAATTTTTATTTTCAAAATAACCTGCGGGGCCATTCCATAAAACAGTATTAGATTTTTGAATAATATCAGTGACAATTTTAATAGTTGCAGCGCCAATATCTAATATTATTTCATCATGTTTAATGTTTGTTAATTCTTTTTCAAAGGCTTTTCCCTCCAATTCAGTAGAAACCAAACAGTCGATCGGAATTATTATTTTACAATCATTTTTTTTTGCATCGGAATAAATCCCTTCAATAATTTTCTCTGAATTTTTTTCTACTAATGATTTACCAACTTTAAAATTTTTAAATTTTAGAAAATTGTTGGCCATAGCGCCAACTATTACAATGTTTTCTACATTTTGAATTAAATTAGAAATGATATTAATTTTAGTAGATATTTTTGAACCACCAATAATGCACGTCACAGGTTTTTTTTTATCCTTAATTACTAAATCGATTGCCTCCACTTCAGTTTTAAGCAACGGTCCTGCATAACAGTGTTTTACATATTTTGTAATTTTATGAACTGATGCCTGTTTTCTATGTGAACAAGAAAAAGCATCATTAATATAGATCTCACCTAGTGCAGATAAGATTTTGGCAAAGTTTTCATCATTTTCATCTTCTCCCTTAAAAAACCTTATATTATCCAGCAAAAGAACTTCACCTGATTTTAAATATGAAGTTTTAGTTTTTGTTTCATTATCAATATTTCCAGTAAAAAAATAGAGATTTGTTTCGAGTTGCTTTTTTAAAAATTTATAAATAGGGACTAACGATAAATCTTTATTTTGTTTACCTTTGGGCCTACCTAGGTGAGCAATAATTATTACCTTAGCTTTCCTTTGTATCAAATCTTTGAGTAAAGGTAGCGTAGAAACTATTCTTGTATGATCTTGTATTTCTTTATCTTTAATGGGTACATTTAAGTCAAGACGAACTAAAATTGATTTATTTTCTATATCAAGATCTTTTGGTAAATATTTCATTCCAGACATTTAAATTTAAAATTAATTTCTAAGTATTTTTTGTATCAAATTGACAATTTTATCACTAGTTAAATCAAAATGATCGTATACTTTTTTATATGGAGCACTTTCACCAAAAGATTTCATACCTAGACTTAAACCATTTTTACCTAGATATTTACTCCAAGAATTGATGCCGCCCGCTTCAATAGTTATGATCAAAGAATCTTTTTCCAATATCTTTTCTTTATATTCCTCTGATTGAATATCAAATAATTCCTGACAAGGTATTGAAACAACTTTAGAGTCTATGTTATTTTCTTTAAGTTGTTTTTGGGTGTCTAATGCTAATTCTACTTCAGAACCAGAAGCTACCAAAGTAATTTTACTTTCGTGTGAAGTAATTTTAACTTCATACGCTCCAAGAGAACATTTGTTTTTTTCTGAATAATTTGGATTAATATACCTCAATTTTTGTCTCGATAACGCAATTACACTTGGAGTATTTTTACTTTTTAAAGCTATTTCCCAACACTCAAGAGTTTCATTCATATCTGCAGGTCTAAATACATTTAAATTAGGTATTGCTCTTAAACCATCGAGTTGTTCTATTGGTTGATGGGTTGGGCCATCTTCTCCAAGTCCAATCGAGTCATGAGAAAAGATATAAATTACTTTCAACCCCATTAAAGCCGCTAATCTAATAGAGGGTTTACAGTAATCTGAAAAAATCAAAAAGGTTCCACCGTAAGGTATAAGCCCTCCATACAGTGCTAAGCCATTCATCGTAGCTGCCATACCGTGTTCTCTAACTCCATAATGAATATAATTTCCATTAAAATTTCTTGAATTTATAACTTTTGAATTATTTACTTTGGTATTATTAGAACCACTTAAATCCGCGGACCCTCCAATTAACTCTGGAATAACATCTAAAACAGTTTCAATTACTGACTGAGAGCATTGTCTAGTAGCCATGCTTGGTTTGGTTTCATAATATCTTGCTTTTTCCTTTTTAATTATTTCATTAAGATGAAAAAAATCAGAATTTATCGTTAATTTTTCTAATTTAGATTTAACTTCGGAACTTTTTTTATTTAGTGAGACCTGCCACTTTTTTTCTAGCTCAGAACCTTTTTTTCCAACTTCTCTCCAAGTTTTTAAAATATCATCTGGTATACTAAATGGTTCATTTTTCCATTTTAACTTTTTTCGTGCTAAATTAATCTCCTCATTACCTAGAGGAGCTCCATGTGAGGATGCTTTTCCAGATTTATTTGGAGATCCAAATCCAATTATTGTTTTACAAGATATTAATGTTGGCTTATTTGATTTTGAAGCTTTTGTTATAGCTTTAGATATTTCTTTATGATTATGTCCATTTATTTCTATAAAATTCCACCCATAAGACTCAAATCTTTTTCTATAGTTATCTGATACGCTCAAAGATGTAGAGCCGTCAATAGAAATTTTATTATTATCAAAGAAGACGATTAAATTTTTTAGCCTGAGATGACCCGCTAAACTCATTGCTTCGTGGCTAATACCTTCCATAAGATCACCATCACTGGCTATAACGTATGTTTTATTATTAATTAAGTTCGCACCATATTTTTTTCTAAAAATTTCCTCTCCTATTGCCATGCCTACCGAGTTACCCAAACCTTGTCCAAGCGGTCCAGTTGTAGTTTCAATACCTGAACCTTTTTTGTATTCAGGATGACCAGCACAAATCGAATTAAGTTGTCTAAAATTTTTTAGGTCTTCAATAGATATACTTTTATAACCTGTTAAAAATAGTAATGAATATAAAAGCATTGATCCATGTCCGGCGGATAAAATAAATCTATCTCTATTAATCCAATTTGGATTTTCAGGATTAAACCTCAGGTGGTATTTAAATAAAACAGTCGCAACATCTGCCATACCCATTGGCATACCGGGGTGGCCCGAATTTGCTTTTTGAACGGCATCAATAGATAAAAATCTTATTGCATTTGCTAATTGATTTAAATTTGTGTTCACTATTCCAATACCTATATAGACTTAAAGTATCTATATCAATATTATGGTATAAAAAATAAATGAACAATTTAGAAAATAAAGAAAAAAACTTAAATAATCTTATAGATAAATTAAGCAACTTATCTTTAAGTTATTCACAGTCCTCAGACGAAACAAAAAAAATAATTTTACAAAGGAATCAATTAGAAAGTGAAAAAAAAGAAATAGAAAAAAAACATGAAGAACTTTTAAGGGAGCAAAAGTATTTAAAAGAAAAAATAATTAAATTACAACAAGAGGTTAATAAAAAATCAGTTTTAGAAGAAAAGTTTAATCAAGACATAGATGAACTGAGTCAAGAGACAGAAAACCTTGTTGAGGAAATTGAAAAATGGCAAATGTAAGTATTAAATTTAATAATAAAGATTATTTACTTTCTTGTGATGATGGTCAAGAAGAGTCTTTAAAAAAACTTACAAAATTTCTCGATAAAAAATATGGTGAACTAAAAGATAAATTGGGAAGTATAGGAGAAAATAAACTTCTACTTATCACAACTATTCAGCTAATAGATGAATATTTTGATTTGAGAGAAAGAGTAAACTTGCAAAAAAATAAACTTGATAATTTATCTAAAAAATTCCGTGAACTAAAATCATTAGCTATTTCATATAAAGATAAAAAAGATATAGAAATCGATAAATTAAACTCTGAGATTGATAATTTTCAAAAAACAATTGAAGAAAGCAATTCACTTTATGAATCAATGCTTGATAGAACTACCAAATCTTTGGAAAAGATTATTGAAAATACTGGATCTATTAATAAAGTTCAGTAAATGTTAAACAAAGATCAGCTAAGAAAAAAATATCTCAAAATAAGAAAAAAAAAATATTTTGAAGTAACGCATAAACACTTTGATCCATTATTTTCATTTTTGAATAATTTTTCAAAGAAACACTCTATTATCTTATCTTGCTATTATCCTTCTAATTTCGAATTTAGTACTATATCTTTGCTTAAGTCTTTAAAATTAAAAAGAAATATAACTACGTTATTACCTCTAATAAATAGAGGAAATACGATGAATTTTTATAAATGGAAATATTTAGATCCTCTTAAGATAAATAAATATGGAATACCTGAACCTTTTAAAAGTAAAAAATTTTATAAACCTAATATAGTTTTGCTTCCATTGTTAGCTTTTGATGAAGAAAAAAATAGATTAGGTTACGGTAAGGGATATTACGATAAATTTTTAACCAAATACTTAAGATCCAATAAAAACGTTTTGACTATTGGAGTTGCTTTTTCATTTCAAAAATATAATAAACTTCCAATTAATAAAAACGATGTAAAGTTAAATTATATTTTTACGGAAAAAGGTTTTAAATAAAATGAATATATTAGTTTTAGGAGATATAATGGGTCCTTCAGGTTTAAAAGCTTTAAAAAATAATTTAGAAAAAATAATAGTAGATAAAAAAATTGATTTTACTATTGTTAATGGTGAGAATGCTGCCGATGATGGAAGGGGTATTACTAAACAAATTACAGAAGAATTATTTAATTTAGGCGTGGATGTTATTACATCTGGAAACCATATTTGGGACAAAAAAGAAACTACAGAATTTATTTCACAAGAAACAAGATTATTAAGACCTGCTAATTTAGCGGAAGGCACACCAGGAAATGGATATGGAATTTATAAAATAAAAAAAAAAAATTTTAAAGTAGCAGTGATAAATTTAATGGCAAACGTTTTTATGAGAAAAACAAATGATGTATTTTTAACTGCAAAAAAGATTCAAGAAAAAATAAAACTTAAAAAAGAAGTAGATTTTTTAGTAGTTGATATACATGGTGAGACTACAAGTGAAAAAATTGCAATGGGACATTTCTTTGATGGAAAGGCAACATTATTGGTTGGAACACATACTCACGTTCCTACAGCAGATAGTAGAATTTTGGAGAGGGGCACAGCCTATCAAACAGATATAGGAATGTGTGGAGATTACAATTCTGTGATTGGAATGAATAAAGAAAATTCAATCTTAAGATTTTTAAAAGATGAAAATGCTAAAAATCATTTCCCTGCTTTAGGAGAAGCATCGTTGTCAGGATTAATTGTTGAAGCAGATGAAAAAACTGGTTTGGCCAAAAATATTAAAAGATTTATTCAAGGTGGAGTTTTAATTAACTAATTTTATGGCAGGACATTCGCATTGGGCAGGAATTAAACACAAAAAGGGAAGACAAGATAAAGAAAGATCAAAAATTTTTTCTAAACTTTCAAGAGAGATTACTGTTGCTGCTAAACTTGGAGATAAAAATCCTGATATGAATCCAAGACTGAGAGCAGCTATTCAAGCTGCTAAACAATCAAATATGCCAAAGGATAATATTTCTAGAGCAATCAGTAAATCGGAGATGGACTCAAATCAGGACTATCTAAATTTAAGATACGAAGGCTTTGGACCTTTCAATGTTGCTTTAATTATAGAAATTTTAACTGATAATAAAAATAGATCTGCCTCAAATATTAGAACCATTCTTCAAAAAAAAGATGGAAGACTTGGAGAAACAGGATCGACAAAACATTTATTTTTTAATTGTGGTGTAATTCATATAGAGAAAAAAAAATTTACTGATGAAGACATCTTAGAACTAGCGATTAATGCAGGAGCAAAGGACTGCAAAAGCACTAATGACTTTCATGAAATTATTTCAGAAAAAGAAGATTTTTATAAAATTAAAAATGAACTTGAAAAAAAAGTTAATAATTTTATCTATGCTGGAATAGAGTGGAGACCTTATGTTTGTGTAAATTTAAATAAAGAACAGAATGAAAAAGTGATACAAGTGCTAGAAGCTTTGGATGAAGATGAAGATGTTCAAAATACTTTTACAAACTGTAAAATAGAAATGGTATAAAAATGAAAATTATTGGAATAGATCCAGGTCTTAGTGGAGCGATAGCAATTATGGAGCATAATAAAGTAAAAAATATTTTTGATATGCCTGTTATGAGTGAAGGTAAAAAAAATAAAAGACAACTAAATAGCGCACAATTAGTTAAACTTTTAAAAGATAATTTCTCTAATCACGAGGAGGTGGATGTAGTAGTAGAACAAGTAAATGCCATGCCCGGACAAGGGGTTACAAGTATGTTTAATTTCGGACAGACTTTTGGAGCTATAAAAGGTGTTTGTGCTGCTTTAAGTTTGCCAATTTATTTTGTAAGGCCATCTAAGTGGAAAAAACATTTTGAATTAATTAATGCTTCAAAAGACGCGAGTAGAACAAAAGTAATAGAAATGTACCCATCATTATCTAATGAATTATCAAAAAAAAAAGATGTTAACAAATCTGACGCAATCCTAATCGCTAAATACCACTATGAAACTAGGTTTAATGACAACCCAAAATAAACTTCTTTAAATTCATTTCTCAATAAAAGTGCCAAATTGATGACACATTCTAAAAGTATTCAATTCACATGGAGCAAGATATCGCAACACAAGTGGTAGGTCTAGGAGGCAGCACTGATTTTTCTTTATGGAAATTATTTCTTAGAGCTGACTTTGTTGTAAAATCAGTAATAGTAATTTTGCTTGCCAGCTCCATTTATTCTTGGGCTTTAATTTTTGATAAATATAAACTATTTAAAAAGATCAACGCTTCGTCTCAAGATTTTGAAAATAAATTTTGGAAAGCTAAATCAGCAGAAAGCTTTAACAATAGCTTACCAGCAAAATCAGACGATCCAATTGTTAATATTTTTAAATCTGCAATGACAGAATTAATAAAAACAAAATCGAAATCATCTTCAGTTCAAAGTGCAAGAGTTGAAAGAGTTTTAGAAATTTCTACTGATAATCAAATTAAAAATATAGAAAAAAATTTTACATTCTTAGCGACTGTAGGTTCTACAGCTCCATTTATTGGTTTATTTGGAACAGTTTGGGGAATCATGAATTCTTTCCAGTCAATAGCAATTTCTAGGAATACAAGTTTAGCAATCGTAGCACCAGGCATAGCCGAGGCTTTGTTTGCTACAGCTCTAGGTCTTTTGGCTGCGATACCAGCTGTTGTTGCTTATAATAAGTTTAACAGCGACACTAGAAAATATGTTTCGAGAATTGATAATTTCTGTAAAAGATTTTTATCAATAATTTAAAATTATGTCTTTAAAAACAAATCGCTCAAGAAATGAACCTATGAGTGAAATTAATGTTACTCCATTTGTAGATGTAATGTTAGTCCTTTTAATTATTTTTATGGTTACTGCTCCTTTACTAACCGTAGGTGTTCAAGTAGATCTTCCAGAGTCAGCGGCAGACTCTTTACCCGATGACCAGGAGCCTTTAACGATTAGTATTAATTCCAAAGGAGAAGTTTTTATTCAAGAACATCAAGTTAAATACAATAAAATTGTGCCAAAACTTTTAGCAATTGCTAAAAATAGAACTGATACAAGAATCTATGTAAGAGGAGATAAAACAATTAATTACGGAAGAGTATTAGAAGTAATGGGAACATTATCTGGTGCAGGTTTTTCAAAAGTTGCCCTAATATCAGAGCCGTACAAGAATTAGATGAAAAATGACAAAAGGCTTATTATTCTCAATCACATTTCATGCGGTAATGATTTTATTAACCATTCTTACTTTGCCTTTTATGCTTAGACAACCCGTAGATTTACCCCCAATTGTTTCTGTAGAATTAATTCAAATATCAGACAAAACAAATATTCCGTTCGCTCCAAAAGCTAGAAAAGTAATTGAAAAAGTCAAAGAAGAAGAAAAAAGAGTTGTTTCAGAACAAGCACCTCCGTCCGCAAAAGCAAAAGAAAAACCAGATAGAATACCTTTACCAAATGAGAAAAAAGATAAAAAAAAATTAGTGGAAAAAAAACAAAATCCTGAAGAAATAAAACCACAGATAAGACAATCGTCAGAATTTGAGAAAAAAGAGCTTATAGATACAGATCAAATAGCAGCATTAATTGATAAAGCAAAGGAGGAGGCTGCCGTTACAGAAAAAATATCAAATAAACTGACACAAAGCAGCGTAAAAAATTCTTTTGCTACGGGGTTAACTTTATCACAAGAGGATGCTTTAAGAGCTCAAATTTTTGGTTGTTGGAGCGTACCTTTGGGCCTACCTTACGATACAGATTTACTAGTAAGAATTAAATTAAATTTAAAAAAAGATGGAACAATCTCAAAATCAGAGATATTAGACCATGAAAGAATGAACAAACCTGGACAAAAATTTTATAAAATTTTAGCTGAAAGCGCCCTTAGAGCTGTAAGGTTGTGTCAGCCATTAAAGGTCCCCCCAACTGGGTACGATAAATGGAAAGAACTTCAGTTAAATTTTAACCCAACTGAAATGTTAAAAGGTTAAATATGAAAAAAATTTTATTTTTATTTATTTGTTTTTTTAATTTTAATGTTGCAAATAGTTTAATTCAGGTCGATATTACAAGAGGAAACTTAGATCCCCTACCTATTGCTGTTTCACCCTTGCATGTGGACCCAAATTCTCAGTCACTAGAGGATTTAAAAATTAAAGAACTTGGTGAAAAAATTTCGGAAATAATTGAAAAAAATTTTAAAGGCACAGGTTTATTTAACCCTTTAAAAAAAGATGCTTTTGTTCAAAAACCAGATATAGCACATTTAAAACCAAGGTTTGAAGATTGGAGACTAATTAAAGCTCAAGCTTTAGTAACTGGAAAATTATTAGTTAAAGATAATAAATTAAAAATTGAATTCAGACTATGGGATCTAACTGCATCCAAAGAAATAATGGCACTAGCATTTACTACAACCCCATCTAATTGGAGAAGAGTAGCCCACATAATTTCTGATAAAATTTACGAAAGATTAACAGGTGAAGAGGGTTATTTTGATACACGTATAATTTACGTTTCTGAAAGTGGACCAAAAAATAATAGAGTAAAAAAATTAGGAATTATGGATCAAGATGGCGCAAACACAAAATATCTTACTTTAGGAAATGAATTAGTTTTAACTCCCAGATTTAATCCTGCTAACCAATTGGTGACTTATTTATCTTATTTTAGAAATTTACCTAGAGTATATCTTTTAGATATAGAAACAGGAGTTCAAGAAGTAGTAGGGAATTTTCCTGGTATGACTTTTGCACCGAGGTTTTCTCCTGATGGTAAAAAAATAATAATGAGTTTTGCTAAGGATGGAAATTCTGATATTTATACGATGGATATAGAGACAAGAGTTGTTGAGAGAATTACAGAACATTCTTCAATCGATACTTCACCTTCTTATTCACCAGATGGTAAATATATTTGTTTTAACTCTGATCGTAGTGGCGTACAGCAAATTTATGTTATGAAAAGCGATGGCACAAATGTTAAAAGAATAACTTTTGGAAGTGGTTTATATGGAACACCTGTATGGTCACCTAGAGGAGATTTAATAGCCTTCACAAAAGTCAGAAAAGGTAAATTTTATATTGGTGTAATGCGAGCTGATGGTACTGGAGAGAGATTATTAACTGAAAATTTCTATCAAGAAGCTCCATCTTGGTCGCCCAATGGAAGAGTTCTCATATTTTATAGAGAAACTAAATCAGGAGCTGATGGGAAGGGATTTTCGGCTAAACTATGGTCAATTGATATTACTGGCTACAATGAGAGAAAAATACCTACAGAAACCGATGCATCTGACCCATCTTGGTCGTCATTGCTATCAAAGTAAGGAGAATAACATGTAATTAAGACTTGAATAATCCACTATAATTTGAAATATTTCAACAATAAATCTTAGGAGAAAAAATGAACTTTAATAAAAATTTAAAAAACATAGTTTTAGTATTATTTGCAACACTAGCTTTAAGTGCTTGTGCGGCAAAAAAATCATCAGTTTCTGACTTAAGCGGAGACGTATACACAGGTAAAGACACTGTAGAATATTTAGCAAACGGTGTTCCAGATAGAGTATTTTTTGCAACTAACAAAACAAACTTAACTACTGCCGCAAGAGAAACTTTAAGAAAACAAGCTACTTTCTTGCGTAAGAATAAAAATTTAAACGTTACTATAGAAGGTCATGCTGACGAGAGAGGAACAAGAGAATACAACTTAGCTCTAGGAGAAAGAAGAGCGAACTCAGCAAAAGACTATCTAATGACTTATGGCATATCAGGTAAAAGATTGTCAGTAATAAGTTATGGTAAAGAAAGACCTGTAAACTCAGCTTCAACACCTTTAGCATGGTCCCAGAACAGAAGATCAGTTACAGTCAAAGTTAATTAATAGATAAAATAAAATTTTATATGACCCCTTGGATCTTCCAAGGGGTCTTTTTTTTGCCATTTTGTGTAATTAGAAATAGTAATTATGAGAAAACTAAAAATTTATTTTTCATTATTTGTTGTAACTCTATTTATATTAAATTTTAATGAAGCAAATTCTGAAGAAAAAATTGACTCAGTAATAGATCAAATACAAATAATTTCAAAAGATTTAAAAACATTAGAAAAAGCAGTATATAAAAATTCAGATATAACTAACACTTCACAATCTTTTTCATCAAATAATTTAAATGAAGATATAATGGCCAAACATTTATTAAAACTAAATGAGATAGAAGATCAATTTAGGGAATTAACAAATAGATTTGAAGAAGTAAATTTTAAATTAGACAAACTGTCTAATCGAGTTAGTAAGATACAATCGGATACTCAATTAAGATTTAGTGATATCGAAACTTCTAATACAAACGATAAAATCGGAAAAAAACAAGTTAATTTACCTGGAACTGACAAGCCCCAAGATTTTGGTAGCGCGCCAGGGTATAACTCAAATTCAAATGAAACAAGTCAAAAAACTCAATCAATTGAAACAGCGGCCACAGTTATTACAGAGGAACCAGATAAGATTAATTCTTTATTACCAAATAAATCTCCTTCAGAACAATACGAGTTTGCAGTAAGCTTTATGAAAATAGGAGATTACGAAACTGCCGAGTATGCTTTAAAAGAATTTATAGATAAAAATAAAGAACATGATTTAGCCGGAAATGCTCAATATTGGTATGGAGAAACTTTTAGAATAAGACAACTGTATTCTGATGCTGCGACTGCTTATCTGGATGGATATCAAAACTACCCTAAGAGCAAAAAAGCACCTGACAATTTATTAAAATTAGGTATTACAATGGTTCAACTTGGAGAAAAAGAACAGGGCTGTACAATGATAACTGGAATAAAAAAACAATATCCAAAAGCTAGTAAGTCTGTGTTACAAAAAGCTCAATATGAGCAAAAAAAATTCAAATGTGCAAAATCTTAAAAGTATTTTAAGAAATCATAAAAAATCTTTAGAGATTTATTCAGAGTTTAATTCAAATCTAAAAAAAACAATTAAAAAAGATTCATTTTTGGTAGCTGTATCTGGCGGAGGAGACAGTTTAGCTCTAACTGCTCTTAGTGAATTGTATAAATCTGAAAATAAAAATAAGGTTTTTTTTGTTTTGATAGATCATGGAATAAGACAAAATTCTAAAGCTGAAGCTGAAAAAGTTAAGAAATTATTAAAAAAAAAAGGAATAGCTTTATCAATTTTAACAAATAAAAAAAAAATTAATAAAGATATTCAAAATCTTGCACGAAAAGCAAGATACAATCTATTAGTTAATTTTTGCATAAAAAAAAATTGTAAATTCATTCTTACAGGCCATCATAGCGATGATCAGGTTGAGACCTTTTTAATAAGATTGTCTCGTGGAAGTGGAATTCAAGGCTTATCATCGATGAGTAAAATTACTACTCTTTCAAAAAAAATAAAACTTTTAAGGCCACTTTTAGATATTAAAAAAAAGGACCTAGTATTTATCGCAAAAAAATTTTTTAATAAAATAATTCAAGATCCCAGTAATAAGAATAAAAGATACCTCCGCATTAAAATAAGACGTTTGACAAAAATATTAGAAGAAAGTGGAATTAGACATGAGCAAATAATAAGATCCATAAACAACATATCTTCTTCAAAAAATACACTTAATAAATATATAAAACATGTTTCAAATGATTGCATGAAAAAAAGTCAAAACAGTACTACAATTGATCTAAATAAATTATTTTCAGAAACCATTGAAATTAGATTAAGAATAATTGGCAATGCTATTGAACACTTAAATAAAGCTTACTACCCTCCAAGATCAAAAAAAGTGTTGAGTTTAATAAGTTCATTTGATTTAAAAAAAAAAACCAAACATACTTTGGGAGGCTGTATTTTAGAGCAAAAAAAGGGGAGTCTGTTAATATATAAAGAAGGCTTAAAGAGGCAAAAAAAACATTGATATCTATTAAATTTGACTAAATTGCCATATTTACAATTGATTGTTACGTTATTACTACTTGTTAATTAAAGAAAAATACCTAATTATATAACTATGAATTTAAAAAATTTAGGAATGTGGGCAATAATTATATTTTTGTCAGTTGGATTATATAATCTTTTTGAAAATCCAAACAAGGCAAAACTAAATAACAATAATATTCCATTTTCTGAATTTTTATCTGAAGTAGATAATGGAAGAATTGTAAAAGTAGAAATCCAAGGAAATAATATTAAAGGATTAATGTCAGATGGATCTAACTTTAGTACTTACTCGCCAAACTACCCCAATCTTGTTGAAAAATTATCAGATAAAGAAATTAATATAATTGCAACTCCGTTAGAAGATAAAATGCCATCTTTACTTGGTATACTTTTGTCTTGGTTCCCAATGCTACTTTTAATTGGAGTTTGGGTTTTCTTTATGCGCCAGATGCAAGGAGGCAAAGGAGGTGCCATGGGATTTGGTAGATCTAAAGCTAAACTATTAAATGAAGCACAAGGAAAAGTAACTTTTAATGATGTAGCTGGAGTTGAAGAAGCTAAAGAAGAAGTTGAAGAAATAGTAGAATTTCTGAAAGATCCAAAAAAATTTAGTAGGTTAGGTGGAAAAATTCCTAAAGGCGCTTTATTAATCGGACCCCCAGGAACCGGAAAAACTTTACTCGCTAAAGCTATAGCAGGAGAAGCAAATGTTCCTTTTTTTTCAATTTCTGGATCAGATTTTGTTGAAATGTTTGTTGGAGTAGGAGCTTCAAGAGTAAGAGATATGTTCGAACAAGGAAAAAAACATTCCCCTTGTATTATTTTTATTGATGAAATAGATGCAGTTGGAAGAAGTAGAGGAGCCGGACTTGGCGGAGGAAATGACGAAAGAGAACAAACCCTTAACCAACTTTTAGTGGAAATGGATGGTTTTGATACTAATGAAGGAATTATTTTAATTGCAGCAACTAACAGACCAGATGTATTAGATCCAGCTTTATTAAGACCAGGGAGATTTGATAGACAAGTCGTTGTTGCTAATCCAGATATAATTGGAAGAGAAGCTATTTTAAAAGTTCATATAAAAAAAATAAATATTGGTCCTGATGTAAAACTTAGAACTATAGCAAGAGGTACACCAGGGTTTTCTGGAGCGGATTTAGCAAACTTGGTCAACGAGTCCGCTTTATTAGCTGCAAGAAAAAATAAAAGAGTTGTCACAATGTCAGACGTGGAAGAAGCAAAAGACAAAGTAATGATGGGCGCAGAAAGAAGATCAATGGTAATGTCCGAAGATGAAAAAAAACTTACTGCATACCATGAAGGTGGACATGCAATAGTTGCTCTTAATGAAAAAGCTTCAGATCCAATTCATAAGGCAACAATCATTCCAAGAGGAAGAGCTCTCGGGATGGTGATGAGACTTCCTGAGAGAGATCAACTTTCAATAACAAGAGAAAAAATGCATTCTGACATAGCTGTAGCAATGGGCGGTAGAATAGCTGAGGAAATTATTTTTGGTCATGATAAAGTTACTTCAGGAGCGTCATCTGATATTGATATGGTTACTAAAATGGCAAAAAATATGGTTACAAAATGGGGAATGAGTAAAGAGCTCGGACCTATAGCTTTTGGAGAGAATGAAGAAGAGGTATTTTTAGGAAGATCAGTTACTAGACAACAAAACATGTCAGAAGAAACTGCCAAAAAAGTAGATGCTGAAGTAAAACTAATTGTTGAAAAAGGCTACGAAAGAGCAAAAAAAGTACTGACGGAAAAAATAGATGATCTTCATAAATTGGCTAAAGCTCTTTTGATATACGAAACATTATCAGGCGATGAGATAAGAGATTTGATTTTAAAAGATATTAAACCAAAAAGATCATTTAAAGAAGAAAGTGATGACGATAGCAAAGATGCATCGGCATTAGACTCTCTAGGTTTAAAACCTAAGCCAGCGATTTAGAAATAAATGTTAAAATATTACACTAGAGCGTGTAATTTTTACTACGGAAAAACTTCCAAACAGCTAATTAAAAAAAAAAAAACCCTACCACTTTGTGGAAATAAAGAAATTTCATTTGATAAAATAGAAATATATACAAAAAAAAAAGAAAAATTAACCTCAAAAATTATAAGTATAAAAGATATTAAATATTTAAACCTAAATATAAAAAAAAAGGTTAATAAAGATTTAAAAAAAATTGTATTAAAAAGAAAAATTTTTAATAAACCTTCAATAATGGGTATATTAAATTTAACACCTGATAGTTTTTCAGATGGAGGAAAATTTATTCAGGAAAAAAAATCATTTAAACAAATTGAGTCTATGATTATAGCAGGAGCTCAGATTATTGATGTGGGCGGGGAGTCTACTAGGCCTGGTTCATCAATTATTAATCCTGATCGGGAGTGGAAGAGAGTTAAGAAAGTAATAAAACAATTTAAAAAAAGATATACGAAAATCTTACTTTCAATAGACACAAGAAAATCAAAAGTAATGACTAATTCGATAAAATATAAAGTTGATATAATCAACGATGTTTCATCTTTTGACTATGACCCAAAATCAATAAAATCAGTAAAAGGAAAAAATTTGTGGAAAATAATTCATCACATGCAAGGCACACCTCAAACAATGCAAATTAATCCTAAATATAAAAATGTTTTATTTGATATTTATGATTTTTTTGAAAAAAAAATTGAAGACCTAAAAAAAACAAAAAAATATTCGTCAAAAATTATTTTAGATCCTGGAATTGGTTTTGGTAAAAACCTGAAACATAATTTGATGCTAATGAATAAGATTTCTTTATTCCATTCTTTGGGATTTCCTATATTAATAGGAACTTCTAGAAAAAGATTTATTAGTGATATTTCTGGAAAATTTGATACCAAAGAAAGAATTGGAGGAACAATATCTTCTGTATTATACACTCTTTCACAAGGAGTCCAAATATTCAGAGTGCATAATGTAGAAGAGGTCAATCAAGGAATCTTAGTTTATAAAAAGTTATTAGAACAATGAAAAAAAAATATTTTGGGACCGATGGTATAAGAGGCACAGTAAATCAAGGAAATATTAATGGCGAAAAATTTTTTAAATTTGGTCTGGCTGCGGGAATATACTTTAAAAATCTTAAAAAAAATAAACAAACAGCAATTATAGCAAAAGATACAAGATTATCTGGCTACACTTTAGAACCTGCTTTAGTTTCTGGACTAGCTTCAGCTGGAATGCATATTACTACATTAGGTCCACTTCCAACTAATGGTTTGGCCATGTTAACTAAATCAATGAAGGCAAACATGGGCATAATGATTACTGCTTCACACAATCCTTTTTATGATAATGGTTTAAAATTATTTGGTCCTGATGGCCTAAAATTATCTGATAAAATTGAAAAAAAAATAGAAAAACTAATCGATTTTAAAACTACAAAACACTTATCTTCCTCTAACAAATTAGGAAGAGTAAAAAGAATAGAAAATGCTACAGAAAAATATCTTCAAATTTTAAGAAAAAATTTTCCAAAAAATTTTAATCTTAAAGGAATAAAAATAGTAATAGACTGTGCTAATGGAGCAGGGTACAAATCTGCACCTAAACTTCTTTCTGATTTAGGAGCGAAAGTGATTTCAATTGGTGTTAATCCCAATGGAATAAATATTAATAAAAAATGTGGATCCACATATCCAAAGACAATTATTAAAGCAGTAAAAAAAAATAAAGCTAAATTAGGTATTTCACTTGATGGAGATGCAGATAGAATAATTATGTGTGACGAAAAAGGTCAAATAATAGATGGAGATCAAATTATTGCAATGCTAGCCAAAAGATGGAAACATAAAAAAATTTTAAAAGGTGGTGTAGTTGGAACACTAATGTCAAATTATGGTTTGCAAGAGTTTTTAAAAAAAGAAAAAATTAATTTTTTAAGATCAAATGTTGGTGATCGCTATGTTAAAGAATTAATGAAAAAGAATAATTATAATTTAGGTGGAGAACAGTCAGGACATATAATACTTGGTAAATTTGCTACGACCGGGGATGGCTTACTTGTTGCATTAGAAGTTTTATTTTCTTTAAGAAAAGGAAGAAAAGCAAGCGAATTATTTAACGTTTATAAATCAACTCCACAAATTTTAGTAAATATTTTAGTAAAAAATAAAAATATAATTAATAGTGCTAAATGTAAAAAATCTATCAATAAAGCAAAAACATTAATAAAAAATAATGGTAGACTTTTAGTCAGAAAATCAGGTACAGAGCCTAAAATTAGAATTATGGGAGAGTCTAAAAATAAAAATTTATTACTTAAATGCATAGGATTAATTAAAAAATCTATAAAACAATGAGACCCAACTCAAAGGTATTAATAATTGCTGGATCCGACTCTTCAGGAGGTGCAGGTATTCAAGCTGATATCAAAACTATTACCGCTCTAGGGTCATATGCAATGACTGCGATTACCGCCTGCACTATCCAGAATACTACTGGAGTAAAATCTATAATCCCAATAAATCCTAAAGAAATTTCAAATCAAATTGAATTTACCTCAAAAGATATTAATCCTGATGCTGTTAAAATAGGAATGCTTCACTCAGCAAGTGTTATAGAGTCGGTAATGAAATCATTAAAAAAAATAAAAACGTCTAAAATTATTTTAGATCCGGTTATGGTTGCGAAAGGAGGGGCTAAATTAATAAATAATAAAGCGATTAAAATGATAAGAGAAAAACTAATAACTCAAGTTCTTTTAATAACTCCGAATATTCCTGAAGCAGAAGTGCTTACCAATGTGAAAATAAATAATAAAGAAGATATGATTTATGCAGCAAATAAACTATTAAGACTTGGAGCAAAAAATGTTTTTATAAAAGGTGGTCATTTAAATTCAAAAATTTTGTATGATATTTTATTAAGTCGAAATAAAATTACTATCTTTAAAAATAAAAAATATACAACCAAAAATACCCATGGCACAGGGTGTACTTTATCAAGCGCTATCGCTACTTATTTATCATGTGGAAAACTCTTAAAGAAATCCTGTGAGCTAGGTATTAAATATGTTAATCAAGCAATAGGATCCAACCTCAATTACGGTAAAGGCCATGGTCCTATAAACCATTTAAACTCAATAATAATAAATAAAAAATTTAGATAATGAAAAACGTAGTTGTAGTAGGATCGCAATGGGGAGACGAGGGAAAAGGTAAAATTGTTGATTGGCTATCAAGCGAAGCAGATGTAGTAGTCAGGTTCCAAGGAGGACATAATGCAGGTCATACACTTGTAATAGATGGCGTAACTTATAAACTTAGATTACTACCTTCGGGAATAGTAAGAAAAAACAAGATTTCAATTATCGGTAATGGTGTTGTAGTAGATCCATGGGCATTTTTAGATGAAATCAAAGAAATAAAAACAAAAGGTGTAAATATTAATGAAAGTAATCTCATTCTCGCTGAAACAGCCAACCTAATATTGCCATTTCACCAAGAAATGGATGCTATAAGAGAAGATGCAGCTGGAAAAGGAAAAATTGGAACGACCAGAAGAGGAATAGGTCCAGCTTACGAGGATAAAGTTGGCAGAAGATCAATTAGAGTAATGGATTTAACATCTGAGAGCAACCTTGACAAAAGATTAGAGATAGTCCTCACCCATCATAATGCAATAAGAAAAGGCCTTGGAAAGAAAATTTTTGAAAAAAATAAATTAAGAGATGAATTGTTGAAAATAGCACCAGAAATTTTAAAATATTCAAAGCCAGTATGGAAAAAAATTGACGAATTTAAGTCTAAAGAAAAAAAAATATTATTTGAAGGTGCTCAGGGAATTTTATTAGACGTTGATCATGGGACGTACCCCTATGTAACTTCTTCCAATACAGTTGCATCAACTGCAGCAACTGGAACAGGATGTGGACCAAATACTATCAACTACGTTTTAGGCATTACCAAAGCTTATACTACAAGAGTAGGTGAAGGACCTTTTCCAACTGAACTAAAAGATGAAATCGGTGAATTGCTTGGAAGTAGAGGTAAAGAATTTGGAACGGTAACAAGCAGAAAAAGAAGGTGTGGTTGGTTTGATGGAGTTTTAGTTAGACAAACTATTAAAATTTCTGGAATAGATGGTATAGCATTGACAAAATTAGATGTATTAGATGAATTGAATGAAATTAAAATGTGTATTAAATATCAAGTAAACGGAAGAGAAATGGATTATCTTCCTGCTGCTGTTGATGATCAATTAAAAGTTAAGCCAATATATAGAACTTTTGCTGGCTGGAAATCATCGACCAAAGGCATAAGAGATATGAAAGATCTTCCAGAAAAAGCAAGGGTTTATATTCATGCAGTGGAAGATTTTATCGGAGCAAAAATTTCAAGTATTTCAACTAGCCCCGAAAGAGAGGATACAATACTTTTAGAGGATCCTTTCAAAATTTAATTTTTAGGTAACAAATTCTTAGATTTTGAAGAGTTTATCATGGACTTTTGAAGTTTTTCAAAAGCTTTTGTTTCTATTTGTCTTACTCTCTCTCTGCTAATTTTATATTTTTTACTTAATTCTTCTAAAGTTCTAGGATTTTCTGAGAGTCTTCTCGCTTCAATTATTTCTTTTTCTCTATCATTAAGAATTTTAATTGAACTATAAAGTAAATCTTTTTTGTCATCAAACTCTTGTTTTTGAGAAACAATTAATTCTTGATCAAGACTATCATCTACTAACCAATCTTGCCACTCATCTGTTTCTCCTGATTTAATTGGGTCGTTAAGAGATTTTTCATGACCCATTAAACGTCTATTCATATTTACTACTTCTTTGGAGTCGACATCCAGCCTTTTAGATATTTCCTCTACATGTTCATCTCTTAAATCCCCTTCTTGTTCTGGTGCAATTTGATTTTTAAGTTTTTTTAAATTAAAAAAAAGTTTTTTCTGAGCTGTAGTTGTACCCATTTTGACTAAACTCCAAGATCTTAAAACATATTCTTGAATAGATGCTTTAATCCACCACATTGCATAAGTCGCCAATCTAAAACCTTTATCGGGATCAAACTTTTTAACGGCTTGCATCAAGCCAATATTACCCTCCGAAATTAATTCATTAACTGGGAGTCCATAACCTCTGTAACCCATGGCAATTTTAGCGACTAATCGCAAATGACTAGTCACAAGTTTGTGGGCAGATTTTAGATTACCACTCTCTTTCCAATTTTTAGCAAGCATATACTCTTCCTCTGCATCAAGCATAGGAAATTTCTTAATTTGAGCTAGATATACAGAAAGGCCTCCAACAGAAGGAGTGGGTAAATTGCTTACAGTTTTGTTGTTCATAGTTTATTAAATATATACTAAAAATTTAAATTTCAACCGTTAAGTTTATCCAGTAAATGTAACAATTTTTTGAATTCAAGAGATAATTCTGAGTCAAAAGAAACAAACTTTTTTTTAGTTGGATGAATAAAACCTAAATTTTTTGCGTGCAATGCTTGGCCTTTCAATCCATTAAGATATCTTTCAAATTGTTTATTAATTTTTTTAAATTTTATATTTTTTTTATTATATTGTTTGTCTCCTAACAGAGGTGCATTTCTATATTTCATATGAACTCTGATTTGATGTGTTCTCCCAGTTTCTAGTTCACATTCTAATAAACTAATTTTAGGAACATCTTTTATATTAAAAACTTTAATAGTTTTATAATTAGTAACAGCCCTTTTTCCATTTACATCACTTACTGACATCAATTGTCTATTTTTTTTACTTCTTGAAATAAGAGTTTCAATTTTTCCGTTTAATGGCCTAATGACTCCCCAAATTAAACATATGTATTTTCTTTTTATCGTATGATTGCTGAATTGTTTTCCTAAATTTGAATGTGAAGCGTTATTTTTTGCAACTACTAACAAACCACTTGTCTCTTTATCAATTCTATGAACTATTCCAGGACGTAAATCACCATTTATATTTGAAAGTTTATTTTGATATTTATAAATTAAGGCGTTTACTAAAGTTTTTTTATAATTCCCTGCGCCTGGATGAACAACCATACCAACAGGTTTATTGATAATTAAAAGATCTTTATCTTCATAAATAATATCTAACTTTATATTTGCGGGCTTTAAATCACTAATTTTATTTTCGTTAAGATACACCGAAATATTTTGATCATATTTTAGTTTTTTTGAAGGTAAGTCGACTATTATATTGTCAACTTTAACCCGATTAGACTCAATAATTTTTTTAAGATTTGATCTAGTTAAGTTGGTTATTTTCTCTGATAATATAATATCCAGTCTTTTTCCTACATCCTTTTTAATAGTTGAGAATTTAATTGTATTATTTGTCATTTATAACTAAATTATAGTCATTTGCGTTCGTAGCTCAACTGGATAGAGCGTCTGACTTCGGATCAGAAGGTTGAGGGTTCAAATCCTTCCGGGCGCACCAAATACCTAATTCTTTTGACTTATATAGAATTATTTAATAAACACCTTAAAATGTCTAACAATAAACTTAAAAGAATTCCAGTATTTGATATTAAACTCGGCGATTTAGAAAAAAAATATATTAATGATTGTTTAGACACATCTTTTATTGGTCAAGGCCCATATGTAAAAAATCTTGAAGAAAAATTTAGTTCTTTTGTAAATTGCAAATATGGAACAACTACTACAAGTGGAACTACAGCTCTTCATTTAGCTTGCGCTACTTTAGGAATTAAAAAGAACGACCAAGTTCTAGTTTCATCTAGTACCAATATGGCTTGCGCTTTTGCCATAGATTATTGTGGAGCAATCCCAGTGCCCATAGATATAGAAAAAGAAACTTGGCAAATGGATGTCAGCAAAATTGAAGAAAAAATTAATCAAAAAACTAAAGCAATAATGGTTGTGCATCTTTTTGGTCACCCTGTAGACATGGATCCAGTTATTGAATTAGCAAAAAAATATAAATTAAAAATTATAGAAGATTGCGCGGAAGCTCATGGAGTGGAATATAAAGGAAAAAAAGTTGGATCAATTGGCGACATAGGTGCATTTAGTTTCTTTGCAAATAAAACAATAACTTGTGGAGAAGGTGGAATGGTGGTCACTAACTCTCCAGAAATAGCAGAAAAAGCTAAAAGTTTGAAAAATTTATCATATGGAAAAGTAAATAAATTTATGCATGAAGACATTGGATTCAACTACAGATTACCTAATATAAGTGCCGCTTTAGGTTTAGGCCAGTTTGAAAACATACAAGCTGTATTTAAAGATAAAGAGAGAATTTATAAACAATACAAAAAAAACCTTGAAAATATTAAAGGAGTAAATATTCCAGAGGTTAGAGAGTGGGTGACTAAGTATATTATGTGGGTTTTTAATATATATTTAGACAAAAATTTTCCAATAAGTAGAGACGAATTAACAAAAAAGTTAAAAGAGAAAAATATAGATACACGAGATGCATTTGTACCCATAAATCAACAAAAAATTTTAGTAGATAAATATAAATTATTTAAAGAAAGCGATTGTCCAAATGCAAATTATATTATGGATAACGGATTATATTTGCCTTCAGGCAATACCATTACAAATGATGAAATTGATTTTGTGTGTAGTGTAATAAAAGAAAATGCTAATAAATTATAAAAAAATAAAATGAATTTTGCTGTAATAGGACTAGGATCATTTGGAATAAAAAGAGCTGGAGCCGTAAAAAATTCAAGCCATGCGAAATTAGTTTCAATTTATGATGTAAATGAAGAAAATGCAAAAAAAGCTTCCTCAGTTCTTGAAGTGCCAGTAAGTAGTTATGAAGAAATTATTAATAATCCAGACATTAATGTAATATGTGTTTGTACTCCTAACAAATTTCATAAAAACATAATTATCGATTCTTTAAATTCTGGAAAACATGTTTTTTGTGAAAAACCTTACGTGAGAAATACCTCCGAAGCAAAAGAAATTTTAGAAATTACTAAAAAATCAAAAGGAATTTTGCAACTTGCATCAAATCATAGATTTTTTGAAAGTGTTATGTATGCCAAAAAACTTGTTGATGAGGGTGTTGTAGGAAAAGTTTTAAGCTTTAATGGAAGAATAGGACATAATGGTGAGAGATTAAAAGACTCTTGGTTTTGGAAAAAAGATATAAGTGGTGGTGGAACTCTTTTAGATAACGGTTGCCATTTATTAGATTTATCAAGACTATTTGTTGGAAATTTTGTTTCCGGAAAAGGAATAACTTCAAAGGCTTATTGGAAAAATTGTGAGGTTGAGGATACAGCAAGTGGAATTTTTAAAACTGAGGATGGCAGAACTGCTACAATTTACTGCTCTTGGAGATTATTTTCGGGCTATTTCTTTTTCGAAATAAACGGATCCGAAGGGTATATTAATGTTGATGGTAGATTTGACACTCATGGAGGGGATAAAATTTATTGGTCAAATAATAAAGAAAAAAAACTTCTTTCAAAAGATTTCAGCAACATTAAGCCAAATTCTTATTTATTAGAAATAGATAATTTCATAAATAACATAAATAATAAAAAAAAAAAGTTCACCCTCTGCAGAAGATGGACTAGAGATTATGAAAATGATAGAGTTTATTTACTCTGATCAATGAAAGAAAAAATAGCTATATTTCTTGACTATTTTCCCCACTCTGGTGGAGGGTACCAAGAACTTTTATACACTGTTGAAAAAATAGAGGAATTAAATAACAATCGAATAGAGATTGTAATCATATCTGCTTCAAACAATCCTAAGTTAAAGTTTAAAAATAAAACTTACAAAACCTATCACCTCAAAATGAACTCTCTTGAAAGGCACATATGTTTTTTAAGAAATTATAGTCCTTCTGTTAGAAGATTGAAGAAATATTTATTTTTTAACAATAAATTTGAAAAATTATTAAAAAAAATAAAAGTTGATTTAGTCTATTTCACAGGTCCATCACAATACTGCTTATATTTGGAAGAAACTGACTTTATAATTACTGTGCCTGACGTTTCCCATAGAGAAAATGTAGAATTTCCAGAGTGGGCTAAATCTGCTTCATCAGAATTTCAAAGAAGAGATGAAATTATATCAACTTCAATTAAAGCGGTAGCGGTAATTACAAATGCAGAAATAATTAAAAATCAAATTTCATTTTTTTACTCAGTTGAAAAGGAAAGGATTCATGTTATTAGTCATAGACCTTCTTTAGAAATTTCTAATTTTGTCAAACCTGTTAATGAAATTTCTGAAAAAGTAAAAAAACTTCATAATCTTCCTAAAAATTATATTTTTTATCCAGCAATGTATCTTCCTCATAAAAACCATAAATATATAATAGATACTATTAAAATTTTAAGAATAAAACATGGAATGAATTTATCGGCAGTATTTTGTGGTAGTGATAAAGGGTACAAAGATAGAATAAAAAGTTATGCCTTATCACAAGAACAAGAGAAGAATATAAATTTTTTAGGCTATGTTGAGGATGAACATATGCCCTATCTTTATTTAAACTCTTTAGCACTTGCTATGCCTACATTTAGCGGCCCAACAAATATTCCACCTTGGGAGGCTTTTAAAATGAAAACACCTGTTTTTTATTCTGATTTAAAAAATATTCGGGAAGTGTATAAGAAAGCAGTTTATTATATTGACCAATTTAATCCAAACACTATGGCTGAAGGTATAATTGAAATCTCCAAAAATGAGGAGAAAAGAAAGGATTTAATAGATAATGGAAATAAATTACTTGAAAGTATTAACACTGACAAAGAATACAAACAATTGTTCGAAATTCTAAAAAAAAGAAAAAAAATTAAGGAAAGCTGGGATCCTAATTATTAATTAATGATTAAAGGGATTTTAAAAAAAGTAATACCAAACTTTGTATTAAAAATTTACTCAAATTTTTTAACAAATGTTAATAGAAAAAAATTCTTGAAAATGACCACAAGAGAGGTTTTTAAAGAGATTTATCAAAAAAAATTATGGTCTCCTGAAAGTGAAAAGAAAGATTTCAAGTTTTATTCCGGAGCAGGATCTCATCATAAAGATTTTTCGGACAAATATATTCAAGAAGTAAGTAAATTTTTAACTTCGTTTGAAAAAAAACCTGATGTAGTTGATTTAGGATGTGGAGATTTTGTTATTGGATCTCGATTAAGAAAATTTTGTAACAAATATGTTGCAATTGATATTTTTGATGAATTAATCGACCATAATAAAAAAAAATATAAAGATTTGGATGTAGAATTCAAAGTTCTTGATATAACGATAGATCAATTACCTAGTAGCGATATATGTTTGGTTAAAGATGTTTTGCAACATCTTTCAAACAATCTAATAAGAAAATTTATAAAATTAATAGATAAAAAATATAAATATTTGATAATCACCGAGCATCTACCAAAAAAGGAGTTCAAACCAAATATTGATGTTCCAACAAGCGCGTTTATAAGACTCGATAAAAATAGTGGTGTAGTTTTAACAGAAGATCCATTTAATCTTCAAACTATAAGACAATATGATTTATGCAATGTCACCTCAAAAACAATCAATAATTTTGAGGGAATTGTAAATACAAAAGTTTTACAATTGAAAGAATAAATTTAAATTATCCAATTCAAAAATTTCTCTCTATTTTGTAATATATACGTTGGAAACGTATCGTCTAATTCTACTTTTTCGTATTTGAAATTTCTATCAAATAAATCTGTTAAATTATTTATTTTATTTTCAATTGATTTTATATTAGTAAAAATTCCTTTATTATATTCTTGATGTGAATAAGCTTTAATTTTTTTAGCAATATTTTCTGGACTTTTCAAAAAACTAAAATGCCAACCGCCATCTAAAATTAGTTGGGGCTCTTTAGGTTTATAAAATTTCCAAAAGGGTCTCTTTTTTGTTTTAATCTCTCTTAACCACTGAGGTGATTTCAAATATTTTTTTTGACATATTTTTGTTCCCATCCAATACTTGTCCGAAACGTTTAATAAATTAATTTTAGATTGAAAATTTTTTTGCATAAAACATGCATATCTATTTTTTACATTGAATTCAGAAATTTTTTTCGGATTCGGGATTTCATCGATATCTGAAATCATTATTAGATCATTTTGACTTGAATCTTCAAAACCTTTTATTAATGAATTTCTTTGAAATTGATCCCTCCAATGATTTGCTTCCCAATTTGTTTTTTTAGACCTAACATTAATTGGCAAGTTATCAATTACCAAGTATTCAATTTTATTTTTGAATTTTGAAAAATTATTTAAATTAAAATTTAATTTTTTTTCTTTTCCTGAGTGATCTCTAGTGGCCTCAGCAATTACAAATTTATCTACAGTGTCTTTTAATGTATTCAACCTTATGTCTAACATGAGATCTTCATCAAAATACATACAACAATCAATTAGTTTCATTACTCACCAATATTTATTAACGTTCCTCTTTTTCTAGCTCCAAAATAAGACAAATAAAACACCACAACACCCATTGCAAAATATATACAAGAAATAATCATGCTTTTTAAAATTGCATAAACATTAATTACGTCATTTATAAGAATATTTCTCATTTCTTCAAAGATATGAACTAGCGGAAGGGTTTTAGCAACAAATTGCAACCAGTCTGGTAAAATTTCAATAGGATAATATATACAACCCAACGGAGCTAAAAAAAACAAACTAGCCCAAGCAATGTTTTCAAAAGAGGGTCCAAATCTTATTAAACCTCCTGTGACAAGCAACCCAAGCGTTATTCCAAATATGTATAGACTTAACATAAGAAATATTAAAGGTATTCCTATTTTAAATATAGACACTCCAAAAAGAGGTATCGCCAGTAAGGCTGCTGGAATTAATCCAATTAAAGTTCTAAAAATAGCGGTGAGCGTTAAAGCAGCAATCATTTCATTAATTTTTATTGGCGCAATAAAAAGATTTGTAAAATTTCTACTCCAGATTTCTTCTAAAAACATCATGTTATAACTTATACTTGATCTAAATAAAAAATCATAAAGTATAGCAGCGGTTAGAATGATGCCGACAGTATCATTATAATATGAGGAATTTAGAGTAAAAAATTTAGAAATAAAACCCCATAAAAAAATTTGAATTGATGGCCAATATATTAAATCTAATATTCTTGGAAACGAACTTTTTATTAAATATATATGCCTGAGACTTAAGGCACTAATTTTATGCCACCTCATTGATTTCCCCTGGCAATTTTTAAAAAAGTATCTTCTAAATTATCTCTACCATGACGTTTTATAAGCTCATTACAGCTTCCTCTATCGATAATCTCACCAGTTTTCATCATGATTATTTGATCGCAAAGTCGTTCTACTTCTTTCATATTGTGAGAGGCTAATAAAATTGTTAATTCATTTTTAGTTTTATAATCCTCAATATAATTTCTAACAAAGTCTCCTATATCAGGGTCTAAACTTGCTGTTGGCTCGTCTAAGAATAACATTTTTGGTTTATTAATAAGTGACTTTGCTAATGAAACTCTATTTTTTTGACCAGATGAAAGTTCTCCTGTTTTTTTGTTTAATAAATAATTCAAATTAAGATCAGATGATATTTCTATGATTCTTTGATTTAAGTTTAGGACACCATATAACCTTCCATAAACCTCCAAATTTTGTTTAACAGTTAGTTTTTTTGGCAACTCAATATAAGGTGAGGCAAAATTTATTTGACTTAATAAATAATCTTTATCACTTTTATTTATGTCTTTACCATCATAATAAATACTTCCGCTAGATGGTTCTATCAAGCCCAACATCATACCTATAGAAGTAGTTTTACCACAACCATTAGGTCCCAACAAACCGAGTGTTTTATTTTTTGGTACATTAAAACTAATATTTTTTACCGCAAAAACATCTTTAAACTTTTTTGATAAATTTTTAACTTCTAGTTTCATTTTTTATTGGCAGCTTTTTTTAATCGATCATTTATTGCTATACCTATTCCATTGTTGGGTATTTTAGCGACATAAATTTTTTTATATTTTAATTTTTTTATTTTACGGAACGTCTTATACAAGTTTTTGGCAGCTAGTTTAAGATCACCTTTTTGACTTAAATTAAAAATATTTTTTGAGTTTTTAAACTTTCTACCAATTGTAATAAAAGCATGGCCATCTTTTGATTTATTTTGATTAAGAAGCATTTTAATTCCTGGAGAATAGTGTTTTTTTAAAGTACCAGGTGATTTAATATTTTTATTTTTTTTAACCTCTTTAACTTTTTTTTTGACAAACCTTTGAATTTGCTTTTGGCTAATCGCTCCAGGCCTTAAAATCTTAATACCTTTAGTTAAATCTATTACGGTGGACTCTACACCAATCTTACACCTTCCACCATCTATTATAACTTTGATTTTTTTTTTAAATTCATCATTTACATCTTTTGCATCTACAGGACTTATTTTATTTGAAATATTTGCGCTGGGCATCGCTAAAGGAAAATCTAATTTTTTTAAAATTTTTCTTATTATAACATGATTAGGAAATCTAATAGCAATACTTTTCAGATTGGAAGTAGCACAAGATGAAATAGATGTATTCCTTTTTTTTGGCAATATAAATGTGACAGGACCAGGACAAAATTCTTTATAAAGTTTGATAAAATCTTTATTGATATTTACATCACTTATAGCACTTTTATAATTAAGATAATGAATTATTAATGGATTATTTTTTGGTCTCTTTTTAAATTTATATATTTTAAGTATAGACTTTTTTGAATATGCATTTCCCGCAAGACCATAGACTGTCTCTGTTGGAAGAGCTACCAGCTCATTTTTTTTTAAATATTTGATACATTTTGACAGATTATTTTTATTAAATTTAAATATATTTGAATAGATATTTTTCATAATGTAATTATTATGTTCTAAATGAAAAACAAAAATATTCAAGCAGATGTCAAAAGTAAATCTTTAAAAGAAGCAAAAAAGGAAATAAATGATATTCTGACAAAATTAGAAAAAAAAGATGTTAATTTAGGCGACTCTATTGAAGACTACCAAAAACTAATACAATTGAACAACCACGTAGATACTCTTTTTAAAAAAAGAGTTAAAGAAATTTCAGGCCTAAACAAAAAGACAGTTAATGATAAAAAATAAATTAGTATTAAATGCAGCCAAAACAGATAAATTTTTAAAAATTTTTTTTAAAAAGCAGAAAAAAACAAATTTACTGACCGCAATGAAGTATGGAACTCTATCTGGAGGAAAAAAGATTAGATCATCTGTCATAATTAATACTGGCAAACTATTTAATCTCAATATAAATAAACTTATAAATATTTGTGGGGCTGTAGAGTGCATACATTCATATTCTTTAATCCATGATGATTTACCTTGTATGGATAACGATAAATTTAGAAGAGGAAAACCGTCTACACACATTAAATTTGGAGAGTCGACAGCTGTACTTGCAGGAAATTCTTTGCTTACCCTAGCTTTTGAAATGATTTCAGATAGAAAATATTCAGTTAGCGATAAGTCTAAAGTTGAATTAATAAAATCTTTATCTTTATGTTCTGGCCACACTGGAATAGCAGGAGGGCAACAGCTTGATTTGAGTTTTGAAAAAAAGAAAAAGAATTTACAGCAGATTATAAACATGCAAAAAAAGAAAACAGGTAAATTATTTAATTTTTGTTGTTATTCCGCTGGGGTTATTGCAAAACGTAATACTAAAGAAAAATTATCCCTTGGTCATTTAGGAGAAGATATCGGTTTATTATTTCAGCTAGCTGATGATTTTTTGGATATTACTGGAAATCAAAAATTAGTAGGAAAGCCAATAAAAAAAGATAATAAAAAAGGTAAATCTACATTAATTAATTTATTGGGATACGAAAAAGCTCATATTTATGCAAATAATTTAAAGAAAAAAATATTGCTTAAATTAAAAAAACATGGAAAAAAAGCGAACGATTTAACCGATACTATAGAATTTATATTAGGAAGAAATTTTTAATGAGTATATTAATTAAACAAATAAATTTTCCATCAGATTTAAGAAAGTTTAAAAAGGATCAACTAAAACAAATTTCTGATGAATTAAGAAGTGAATTAATTGAAGTTGTATCAGAAACTGGAGGACATCTTGGAGCTGGACTTGGAGTTGTGGAGTTAACAGTGGCCTTGCATTATGTTTTTGATACTCCTAAAGATAAATTAGTTTGGGACGTAAGCCATCAATGTTACCCACATAAAATTATAACTGGGAGAAGAGATAAAATAAAAACATTGAGAAAAGGAGGTGGGTTGTCAGGATTTACTAAAAGAACTGAGAGCGAATACGATCCTTTTGGTGCAGCACATAGTTCAACTTCAATTTCATCAACACTAGGTATGGCGGTAGCAAAAAAATTATCTAATAACAATAATAATGTAATAGCAGTTATTGGAGATGGAGCAATGAGTGCCGGCATGGCCTATGAAGCAATGAATAACGCTGGTGCACTTAAATCAAAATTAATAGTAGTTTTAAACGATAATGACATGTCTATAGCCAGACCTGTAGGAGCTATGAGTAAATATTTAGCTAAACTTTTGTCAGGAAAATTATATTTTAGTTTAAGAGAAACAGTAAAAATGGTTATATCTGCTTTTTCAAAAAGATTTAGCCAAAAAGCAGGTAAAGCGGAAGATTTACTTAGAGGAATAGTTACTGGCGGCACTTTGTTTAGCGAATTAGGGTTTTATTATATTGGCCCTGTTGATGGGCACGATGTAGATAGTCTTGTTCAAATATTTGAGAATGTAAAAAATTCAAACCATCAAGGACCAGTTCTAATTCATACTAGAACTCAAAAAGGTAAAGGATATAAACCTGCAGAGGAGTCGGGGGATAAATATCACGGTGTTTCTAAATTTAATGTAGAAACAGGAGAGCAAGTAAAATCAAAATCAAACGCTCCGTCATATACAAAAGTATTTGCAGATACCCTAATTAAGCATGCAGAACAAGATACAAAAATCATTGGAATTACTGGTGCTATGCCATCAGGAACAGGGATGAATTATTTTGAAAAAAAATTTCCTGACAGAGCTTTTGATGTAGGAATAGCTGAACAACATGCTGTTACTTTTGCTGCTGGCCTAGCAACTGAGGGATATAAGCCATATGCAGCTATTTATTCAACTTTTCTTCAAAGAGCTTACGATCAAATTGTTCACGATGTTGCTCTTCAATCACTACCTGTTAGATTCGCTATAGATAGAGCAGGTTTAGTAGGCGCTGACGGGCCAACACATGCAGGTTCATTTGATGTAACTTATCTATCAACACTGCCAAACTTTGTTGTAATGGCTGCTAGCGATGAGTCCGAATTAGTAAAAATGATTAATACTTCAGTCAATATTAACGATCGTCCTTCTGCTTTTAGATATCCAAGAGGAACTGGAATAGGAGTCGAATTACCATCTATTAATGAAGTTTTAGAAATCGGAAAAGGTAGAGTGATACAAGAAGGAAAAAAAGTAGCGATTTTAAACTTTGGAACAAGATTAGAAGAATGTAAAAAGGCATCTGAAATACTATCTAAAAAAGGTATCGATATTACAATAATTGATGCAAGGTTTGCAAAACCATTAGATGAAAGATTAATTATTGAAATAGCAGCTAATCATGAAGTTTTAATCTCAATCGAAGAGGGTTCTATCGGAGGTTTTGGCTCTCATGTAATGCAATTTTTATCAGATAGAGGAATTTTTGATAAAGGATTAAAATTTAGATCGATGATTTTACCTGATTTATTTATTGATCAAGACACTCCTGATAAAATGTACGAAAAAGCAGGTTTAGATAGTTTATCAATTGTTAATAAAATTGAAGATACTTTAAATTCAAATATTATTTTAGCAAAAAACAGAGCTAAAATTAAAAATTAATCGCATTGAGCTCGGTGCATTAAAACATGGTCAAGGAGGACACAGTTGATCATAGCTTCGCCAATTGGAACTGCTCTGATACCTACACATGGATCATGTCTTCCTTTGACTGAAATTTTAGTATTTTTACCTTTTTTGTCGATCGTATTTCGAATAGTCAAAATAGATGAGGTAGGTTTTACTGCAAAAGATGCAACAATATTTTGTCCAGATGAGATTCCACCTAAAATTCCGCCCGCATGATTCGTTTTAAATTTAACTTTTCCTGATCCTTTACTCATCTCATCAGAATTCTCTTCTCCACTTAAAAAAGCTGCATTCATTCCTGATCCAATATTTACCCCTTTAACAGCGTTGATACTCATCAAGGCTGCTGCAATATCTGTATCCAATTTTGAGTAGATAGGCGCTCCTAAACCAACAGGTACGCCAGATGCTCTTAACTCGATTACTGCTCCACAAGATGAACCCGCTTTCCTTACTGCTAAAAGATATTTTTCCCAAAGCTTTACGGATTTCTTATCAGGACAAAAAAATGGATTTTTTCTAATTTCACTATTTTTCCAATTTTGCTTATCACATGACATTAATCCCAACTGGGTTACTGCACCGATGACATTAAATTTTGGACCAATTATTTTTTTTAAAACAATTCTAGCAACTGCACCTGCAGCCACCCTACAAGCAGTCTCTCTTGCAGATTGTCTTCCGCCACCTCTAAAATCTCTAATGCCGTACTTTTTAAAATAAGTATAATCTGCATGCCCAGGTCTAAATTTGTTTTTAATCGTCTCGTAATCTCTAGATTTTTTATCCTTATTATAAATAATTATAGAAATAGGTGTTCCTGTTGTTTTTCCTTCGAATACACCAGATAAAATTGTAACTTGATCTGCCTCTTTTCTTTGAGTTGTAAATTTGGATTGCCCCGGTCTTCGTCTATCCATATCAATTTGTATATCTTTTTCAGATATCGGTATATTTGGCGGACAACCATCAATTACGCACCCTATAGCAGGTCCATGTGACTCTCCCCAAGTAGTAAATCGAAATATTTTCCCAAAAGTATTAAAAGACATAGTTAATTAATGTATAAGTTATTTTATAAAAAATATGAATCAAAAAAATGGCAAAAATTCGCTCGGATTAGACAGTTGTTTCGAAGATTTGGAAAATCCTATAGATTTATTCAAAAAATGGTTTGATAAAGCCAAAGAGACAGAAATAAACGATCCTAATGCTTTAGCGTTAGGTACTGCGAACATCGATAAACAACCCAGCGTAAGAATGGTATTATTAAAAGGCCTAAGCAACGATGGTTTTGTTTTTTTTACTAATTTTAATAGTAAGAAAGCACACGACCTAAAATCTAACGATTTAGCATCAATGTGTTTTCATTGGAAAAGCCTTAGAAGACAGGTTCGAATTATTGGAAAAGTAAAAAAAGTTACCGAAAAAGAAGCTGATGATTATTACTACTCAAGACCATATAAAAATAAAATAAGTGCCTGGGCATCAAATCAGTCAGAAAAATTACCTAGTAGAGATATTTTTATAAAAAAAATTCAGGAGTTTGAAAAAAAATATCCTAATGAAAAAAAAGTTCCAAGACCACCTCATTGGTCTGGTTGGAGAGTTTTGCCTAAAGAGATAGAATTTTGGTTAGATGGCGAAGGCAGGATACATGAAAGACTAAACTATATTTATGATAATAGTAAATGGAACAGAGAGATTCTATATCCTTAAAAAGATCTATTTAAACTAAAACTGGTTAAGTTTTGTAGTATTTTTTTATCTTCACTATCTGGAAATATTCCTAAAGCATCGTATGAAACATTCACAAAGTACTCAGCTCTTTTTATACTTGCTTCAACTGCTTTATATTTATTTATTAGCGCAAGTATCTCACTAAAATCATCTTCATTTCTTTCTTTTTTTTTTAAAATTTCAGATAAAAAACTTCTTTCTTCAGCATTTCCTCTTTGATAAATAATAATTAATGGTAAAGTAGTTTTTCCTTCAAAAAAGTCTTTTCCTATTTCTTTACCGAAAAGTTTTTCTTTCGCATAGTAATCCAATGCGTCATCTGCAATCTGAAAAGCTAATCCAAGATTTTTCCCGTATGACTCCAAAGCCTTTTTTTCTTTCTCATTACTTTTTGCTAAACACGCTCCAGTTTTTGTTGCAGCTGAAAAAAGAGCAGCAGTTTTTAAATTTATAATATTTATATAGGTATCTTCTAATAAATCAGCTTCTCCTTTGTGCTGAAGCTGCAAAACTTCTCCTTGTGCTATTTTAGCAGAAGTTGAAGATAATAACTTTAGAATTTCTAAATCACCATCATCAACCATAATTTCAAAACATCTACTTAATAAATAGTCTCCGACTAGAATTGAAGATTGATTACCCCAAATTGAATTTGTTGTTTTAAGACCTCTACGTAACGAACTTTCATCAATAACATCGTCGTGTAGTAAGGTTGCTGAATGAATCAACTCAACACAAGCAGCTAAGTTTATATCTCTATTTCCAAGTTGATATCCAGATAGTTTTGCTGACCCTAAAGTAAGTAAGGCTCTTAATCTTTTACCACCTGATTTTAAATGATGATCACTCATTCTTTTTATCAGATCAACCTCACTTTTAAGTTTTAACTCTATTAATTCTTCTACCTTTAAAAGTTTTTTACCCATAAGATTTTTTAAATCTAAATAAGCTGAGTTTGCAGATTTTTTAAGCGGTATTACTGATCCCATATTTCAATTATAATTGATTTTTATGTTAATAAATTTATAAATTAATCCCTGGTGACGCACCTTGCATTCAACCGTGAGTAGCATAATAAAATAATTAAAATTTAGATCTGTTACTGATATAAGAATAATACTAATAATCATAAAAATGTTTTCAATTTTCAAAAAAAAAACTGTTATTCCACATGTTCGATTGACAGGTATTATTGGATCTGCAGGGAAATTTAAACAAGGTATAGACCTTGCTGGTCAGCAAGAAATTATAAAAAAAGCATTTTCTTTTAAAAAAGCTAAGCATGTTGCGATTTCTATAAATTCTCCAGGAGGTTCTCCTGTACAATCACATTTAATTTATAGCTATATACGTCAACTTGCAGATAAAAAAAAAATTAAAGTTTTAATTTTTGCAGAAGACGTTGCGGCATCTGGAGGATATTTGATTTCATGTGCAGGAGATGAAATCTACGCTAATTCTAGCTCAATAATCGGATCAATCGGAGTAATTTCTGCTTCATTTGGTTTTAAAGATTTAATCAAAAAAATAGGAATTGAAAGAAGAGTTTACACAGCTGGAAAAAATAAAAGCACACTCGATCCATTTGTAGAGGAGAAAGAGGAAGATATTAAAAGATTAAAAAGCATACAATTAGAATTGCATTCTGATTTTATAAAAGTTGTTGAAAAAAGTAGAGGATCTAAATTAAAAGACCCTGAAAAAAATAATATTTTTACAGGAGAATTCTGGACGGGGTCAACGGCATTAAAGATAGGTTTAATAGATGGAATAGGAAACGCAGATCAAATTTTAAAGGAAAAATTCGGAGATAAAGTTATAATTAAAAAATTTGAAAAACAAAAAGGTTTTATTGCTAAAAAATTGTCATCCTCTAAGCAAGACTTGCTAGATGGTTTATCAAACGTATTAGAAGAAAAATCGATGTGGCAAAAATTTGGTTTATAAATGCCAATCAAAAAAAAAAATAAAAATAAATCTACTTTATCTTTTCAAGATATAATAATGAATTTACAAAAATTTTGGGGAAAGTATGGGTGTGTTATACTTCAACCTTATGACTTAGAAGTTGGTGCTGGAACTTTTCATCCAGCGACTACTTTAAGATCTTTGGGAACAAAACCTTGGAAAGCAGCTTATGTACAACCATCAAGAAGACCAACTGATGGAAGATATGGAGACAATCCTAATAGACTTCAACACTACTATCAATTTCAAGTAATTATAAAACCTTCACCAGATAATATTAAACAAATTTATTTAAAAAGTTTATCAGCAATTAATATAGATGTAAAAAATCATGATATAAGATTTGTAGAGGATGATTGGGAAAGTCCAACTCTAGGAGCAGCTGGCTTGGGTTGGGAGGTGTGGTGTGATGGAATGGAAGTAACACAATTTACTTATTTTCAACAAATGACAGGTATTGAATGTAAACCTGTACCGGTTGAACTAACTTATGGATTGGAGAGGCTTTGTATGTTTGTTCAAGGAAAAGATAATGTATTTGATTTAGATTGGAACAATGATGGAGTTAAATACAAAGAGGTTTTTCTTCAAGCAGAAAAGGAATTCTCAGCTTATAATTTTGAGTTCGCAAATACCGAGAGTTTACTAAGAAATTTTGAAATAGCTGAAAGAGAATGTAAAGCATTACTTGAAAAAAAACTTGCATTACCAGCTTATGACCAATGTTTAAAAGCTAGTCATTTATTTAATTTACTTGATTCAAGAGGTGTAATAGGAGTTGCAGAAAGAACTGGTTATATAAACAGAATTAGAGAACTAGCTAAAGGATCCGGAGCAACTTGGTTAAATACACAAGTTTAATACATGTCAGAATTTTTACTTGAACTTTACAGTGAAGAAATACCACCTGAGCTTCAAATTAGCGCAAGAGAAGAGCTCAAAGAAAAAATAAAAAACTCATTGAATGAGGAAAAACTAAGATTTAAGTCCATAATGGCTTTTTCTTCCCCTACGCGTTTAGCGATTTTAATAACAAATATTAATTCTAAAGTTCAAATTCCAGCTAAAGAAATAAAAGGGCCCAAAGTAGGAGTAATCGAGGATGTGTTAAACAGTTTTATAAAAGCGCATAATTCATCAAAAAAAGAAGTTTTTGTAAAAGAAATAGAGAAAGGAAAATTTTATTTTCTTAAAACAAAGTCCAAAGAAGTTTTGGCAAAAGACTTATTGATTAAAATTGTTCTAAATTCGATAGCTTCTTTAAATTGGAAAAAATCAATGAAATGGTCGAATAATGATTTAGTATGGGGGAGACCTTTAAGATCCATCTTGGCGATCTTTAACAAAAAATACCTATCTTTTAATTATGGTCATTTAAAATCTAAAGATACAGCAATAATAGAAAAAGATCTTACAATAAAACTAAAGAAGGTTAAAAGCTTTAAAGAATATCAAAGTTTTTTAAGGAGTAATAATATCCTTTTAAACCAAGAAGAAAGAAAAAATAAAATACTTAAAAAATTTGAAAATATTTGTAAGATTAAAAACTATAAAAACCATTTTAATCAACACTTGATAGAAGAGGTGGCAAATATTGTAGAGGACCCTAACGTTCTATTTGTAGATTTTAATAAAAACTATTTAGACATTCCGAGTGAGATAATTATATCTACATTACAAAATCATCAAAGATATTTCCCACTTTTTGATAATAAAGACAGATTAACAAATTATTTTTTAGTAGTAGCGAATAAAATTGATAAAAAAAAATATATTAAACAAGGTAATAAAAAAGTTGTAGAAGCAAGATTATCAGATGCCAAATTCTTTTGGGATAAAGATAAGTCTAAAAATTTGATTAAGCAAATTGCGAACTTAAAAAAAATAACTTTTTATGAAAAAATTGGAACTGTCTATGATAAAACACAAAGAATCAGGAAATTAGCTTCACAATTATCTGATGAGCTGAATATTAATAAAGAAAAAATTGAAATAGCAGCCTCAATTTCTAAAGCTGATTTATGTTCAGATCTAGTTGGAGAATATCCAGATTTACAAGGCACAATGGGAAAATATTTTGCTTTAGCTCAAGGTTTCGAGGAGGATGTTGCCAATGCTATTCGTGATCATTATTTGCCAATTGGAATTTTTTCCCCAGTTCCAAGAAAACCAATAAGCTATTCTATTTCGATAGTAGATAAACTAGATAGCCTTGTCGGTTTTTTTTTAATAAATGAAAAACCAACTAGTTCAAAAGATCCATTTGCTCTAAGAAGAGCAGCTATTGGTTTACTAAGAATTATTATTGAAAATAATTTAATAATCAAATTAAGAAATTTAATTATCTACTCTATAAAATTGTATGAAGAACAGGGCATTAAAGTAGAAAATTCAAAAACTGAGAAAGAAATATTAGATTTTTTAAAAGAAAGGATGCGTAATATTTTAAAAGAAAAGAAAATTCGAAACGATGTTATTGAAGCATCTATTAGCTCTCATTTTGGTGATGATTATTTAGATTTATATAAAAAAAATATAATAATGAACAAATATATAAACAAAGAAATAGGAAAAAATACTATTAATTCTTACAAAAGAGCATTAAATATTATAGATAAAGTAGATCAAGAAATTGCAGGAAGACCCGATGTTGTTTTGTTTAGACAGGAGGAAGAGAGGGCTTTGTTCGAAAAAATAAACGAGATTCGCAAGGCTTTTACAGTTAAAGAGGATAAAAAAAACTATGAAAATATGCTAATTCAACTTTCAGAAACAAAACCATTAACAGATAATTTTTTTGACAATGTTAAGGTAAATGATGAAAATCAGGATATCAAAAATAATAGACTAGAATTATTAAAAATGTTTTGTAATATATTTAACAGTTTCATTAACTTTTCAAAATTAGAGGGACTTTAATGGGTAGAATAGTATTTAGTTTTGACGATAAGTCAGCAAAAAAATTAAAAAATAAAAAAAATATTCTAGGTGGTAAAGGAGCTAACCTCGGGGAAATGGGTAGATTAGGTTTACCTGTTCCTCCAGGATTTACTATAACCACAGATGTTTGCGATATTTTTTTTAAAAATAAAAAAAAACTAACAAAAAAAATTATTAAAAATGTTGAAAATGAACTTAATAATATTGAAAAAAAAACCAAAAAGAAATTTGGTGATTTAAAAAATCCATTATTAGTCTCAGTAAGATCAGGAGCAAGAATTTCAATGCCAGGTATGATGGACACAATACTTAATCTTGGCTTAAATGATAAAACAGTTGAAGCTTTAAAAAAAAAGACGTCAAATGGCAGGTTCGCCAAAGATAGTTACAGACGGTTTATTCAAATGTACAGTAATGTTGTTCTGGGAGTTGAAGGACATTTATTCGAGGAGTTGATAGATAATTATAAACTTACCAAAGGTGTTTTGTTAGATACAGATCTAGATGAAAGTGATTGGGATGGATTAATTTTAAATTTTAAAGAATTAGTAAAAAAAGAAAAAAAAATTAATTTTCCCCAAGATGTTAAAGAGCAGTTGTTTGGAGCTATTAATGCTGTATTTTTATCCTGGGATAGTCAAAGAGCAAAAACATATAGAAAATTAAATCAAATTCCAGATCACTGGGGCACTGCTGTAAATGTTCAAGCCATGGTGTTTGGCAATATGGGAAACGATTGTTCAACTGGAGTTGCTTTTACAAGAAATCCCTCGACAGGGGACAACTCTTTTTTTGGAGAATTTTTAATTAATGCACAAGGAGAGGATGTAGTAGCTGGTACTCGAACTCCTCAATATATAACAAAAAAAGCTAAATTAGATGCTGGATCAAAAGAAGCGTCTATGGAAGAAGTAATGCCAAAAGTTTATAAAGAGTTAGCAAAAGTTTTTATCAAGTTAGAAAAACATTACAGAGATATGCAAGACATTGAGTTTACGGTTGAGAATAATAAACTTTGGATGTTACAAACAAGGTCTGGAAAAAGAACTGCAAAAGCAGCAATAAAAATTGCTGTTGATATGGTTAAGGAAAAATTAATTTCAAAAAAAGAAGCAATATTAAGAATTGATCCTAATACCCTCGATACATTATTACATCCAACTTTAGATGAAAAAGTAAAAAAAGAAGTTATCGCATCTGGTTTACCTGCTTCACCAGGAGCAGCAAGTGGTAAAGTTGTTTTTTCAGCAGATGAAGCAGAGAGATTGAATGGAATGATGCAGGATACCATATTAGTTCGATTAGAAACATCGCCAGAGGATATTCATGGAATGCATGCAGCAAAAGGAATTTTAACAGCTAGAGGAGGTATGACAAGTCACGCTGCGGTAGTAGCAAGAGGTATGGGAAGACCATGTGTCTCTGGATCAAGTGAAATCACAATTGATTATGAAATTAAACAATTCAAGGCAGGAAATGAAATAATAAAAGAAGGAGATGTAATTACAATAGATGGTGGTAGTGGAAGAGTAATAAAAGGTTTAGTGCCGACAGTCCAACCAGAAATTTCAGGATATTTTTCTACTATAATGAAATGGGCTGATCAGTTTAGAAAATTAAAAGTAAGAACAAATGCTGAGACTGAAACAGATAGTAAAACCGCTAGAGAATTTGGAGCAGAAGGTATTGGTTTATGTAGAACAGAACATATGTTTTTTGATGAAGAAAGAATTTTATCAGTTAGGCAAATGATATTATCTCGATCTAAAGAAGATAGAAATAATGCACTAGAAAAACTATTACCACATCAAAAAGAGGATTTTAAAAAGATATTTAGTGTTATGTCTGGTTTACCTGTTACGGTTAGGTTATTAGACCCGCCTTTACATGAATTTTTACCTAAAACCGATAAAGATATCGAAGAAGTTGCTAGATCTTTAAATTTAGCAGCTAAAGAAGTTAAAGATAGAATAGCTGAACTTCATGAAGAAAATCCAATGTTAGGTCATAGAGGATGTAGACTAGGTATTTCTTTTCCAGAAATTTATGAAATGCAATGTGAAGCAATTTTTGAGGCATTGGTTGAGCTTAAAAAGGAAAAAGTTAAATCTGCTTTTGTTGAGATTATGATACCTCTAGTTTCTACTGATACCGAATTAAAAATTTTAAGAGAACTAGTGAATAGAACTGCTAAAAAAATTGAGCAAAAAAATAAAAATAAATTAGACTATATGGTTGGAACAATGATTGAGTTACCAAGAGCTGCTTTACAGGCAAAATCAATTTCAAAGTACGCTGATTTTTTTAGTTTTGGAACAAATGATTTAACACAAACAACACTAGGTATAAGCCGAGATGATTCCGGTAAGTTTTTAAATGATTATATTGAAAATAAAATCTTCGATGTTGATCCATTTGTAAGTATTGATCAAAGTGGAGTAGGAGAGCTAGTGGAATTGGCATCTACTAGAGGAAGAAAGTTTAATAAAAAATTAAAATTAGGTATCTGTGGTGAACATGGGGGTGATCCTAAAAGTATAGATTTCTGCTCAAGAACAGGGTTGCATTATGTTTCATGTTCTCCTTTTAGAGTGCCTGTTGCAAGATTAGCAGCTGCTCAGGCAGAATTAAGAAAATAATAAACTTGCATCAAAAGATTTAGCACTATGAGTGATAGCACCAACTGAAATTCTATGAATTCCAGTATTAGATATTTTTTTAATATTTTTTAAGTTAGCATTACCCGAATATTCAGTTTCATATTTATTCTTACAGAGTTTTAAACATTTTTTTAATAGGTTTATGCTCATATTATCGAATAGTATTCTTTTAAACTTCAGTCCTAGTACTTGTTTTAATTGATTTAGATTTTCAATTTCTACTGTTACAATTTTTTTTGTTTTAATAGCTTTGTTAACTAAATTTTTTAAATTATTCTCGGAACTTATGTGATTTTCTTTAATTAATATTTCATCACTAAGATTAAATCTATGGTTATAACCACCACCTTTTTTTACTGCATATTTTTCTAACAGTCTTAAGTTTGGTGTAGTTTTTCTTGTGCAACAAATTTTAGTTTTTTTTTTCACTTTTTGTTTGAATTGATGAGTTAGGGTAGCAATACCTGAGGCATGGTTTAAAAAATTTAAAGCAGTTCTTTCAGCTATTAAAATTGTTTTTGTTTTAGCTTTTATTTTAGCGATGACTTTATTTTTTTTAACTTTTGATCCATCTTTAATTTTACTAATAAAAATCATATTTTTATCCGCAATTTTGAAAGCAGCTTTACAAAAATCTATACCAGCTATAATTCCATTTTGTTTTGCAATAATCATTGCAGTGGTTTTTCTATTTTTAAAACTTATTAAATTTGTTGTGATGTCACCTTTAGGTTTTAAATCTTCATTCAAAGCCTTTTTAACAATTGATTTAATATAAATTTGATTTATTTTTTGCACTGATCTAACGACCAATTTCAGTCATTCTTTTTACAGATTGTCTTGCTGCTTTTGCTATATTTTCTTCAATGAAAATTTCATTTGTTTCATTTTTTAAGCAGTCAAGAATTTTTTGCAAAGTAATCTTTTTCATGTAAGGACAAAGATTACAGGGTTTAATGAATTCAACATTAGGATTGTCAGCTTGGACATTATCGCTCATTGAGCATTCTGTTACTAGCATAACTTTTTTTGGTTGATTTTTTTTAACATAATCTATCATGCCACCAGTTGAACCTGCAAAATCACAAGCATCCAAAACATCACTTGGACATTCTGGGTGACCTATAACTTTGATACCTGGATTTGAGTCTCTTATATCTTGAATTTCTTTTGGTGAAAACTGCTCATGTACAATACAAGAACCTTTCCATGAAATAATTTTAACTTTTGTTTGTTTAGCAACAAAATTTGCTAAATGTTGATCAGGTAAAAATATAACTCTATCTGTTTTTAATGACTCTACTACTTTGACTGCGTTTGCAGATGTACAACATACATCAGTCTCAGCTTTAACATCTGCTGAAGTATTAACGTAAGAGACAACAGGAACACCAGGATATTTCTTTTTTAATAGTCTTACATCCTCTCCTGTCAAAGAAGCAGCAAGAGAACAACCAGCATTCATATCAGGAATTAAAACTTTTTTTTCGGGACTCATTAATTTAGCTGTTTCAGCCATAAAGTGAACTCCACATAGAACAATCATATCTGCTGAGGTTTTAGCAGCTTCAACTGCTAAAGCTAATGAATCCGCAGCAATATCTGAAACACCATGATAAATTTCTGGAGTTTGATAGTTATGGGCAAGAATTACAGCATTTTTCTCTTTTTTTAATTTATTAATTTTTTCTATTAAAGGAGCATGTACCTTCCATTCAATTTCTGGAACATATTTAGAGATTTTTTTGTAAATCTCCTCAGATTTAACGTTTAGTTGTTCATGCGCAGACATACTTATTCTAATGTATCAACTTGAACTCAAATTGTCATTCATTTATTGTCGCATATTATAACGCGGTCGTGTTGAAATTGGTAGACAAGCACGCTTGAGGGGCGTGTGGGTTTTCCCATGAGAGTTCGAGTCTCTCCGACCGCACCAAAAACGTAGAGAAAACTTAAATTAATTTCAAAAAAACACGTCTTTTTTAGATTCACTGTGCTGGAATTGCGCTCGTCAGTGTGTTCAAATAATTCTCTCATGGTTTTTAAAAATATTAAGATAACAGATATAGATCGTCTTGGAGTTCTTCAAATAGAAAGAATAAAGCAAAATAATTCTTTGGATATAGAAACCTCTTTAGAAATTATTAAAGGCTTAAAACAATTAGATTCAAATAAAAATATAAGATGTATAGCAATAAAAGGTAATGAAAAATTTTTTTCTCCTGGTGCGGATATTAAAGAATTAAAAGAATTAAATAATAAAAAAGCAAAACTAAAAAAATTATTCAATAATTTTGATAATATTACAAAAATTAAAGTACCTATAATTTCTTTAGTCGAAGGACATGCTCTTGGCGGTGGAATGGAACTTTGTTTGATGACAGATTTAATAATTGCTTCTTCAGAAGCTAAATTTGGACAACCTGAAATCAATTTGGGTTTGATACCTGGAATTGGAGGTACGCAAAGACTTAAAAAATTTATAGGTAAATTTAATGCAAGTTATTTGTGTATGAGCGGCGATATAATATCTTCTCAAAGAGCATATGAGATGGGAATTGTTTCTAAGTTAATAGACAAAACAAACTTTAATGAGTTGTCCCTAGAATTTGCAAAAAAAATATCTGAGAAACCAAAATCTAGTCTAATTGAAATAAAAAAACTAATGAATTTAGATAAAAGATTGTTGCAGGATATTAAAAAAGAGAGACAAGTATTTTATAAATTGTTAGATAGTGAAAATAAAAAAATAGGAATTGATAGTTTTCTTAACAAAACAGTGCCTGCCTGGAAAGATTAGTCAAAAACCTAAATATTTGTTCATAATTGTGATTTTACTTACATTGACTATTAAATCAAAATCTAATTAAATATACTTATGCCTGGGAAACTTGTTAGCAAGATTTCTAAAAGAGAGTGTCACACTTTAAGTGAAACAGACACAATTAAAACATCTAGTCAAAAACTTCATGAAAAAAAAGTAGGGTGTATGCCTGTTCTTAACAAAAATAGAAATGTTGTAGGAATGATTTCTGAAAGAGATTTGTCCAGGTTTATTTATGCAGAAAGGTTCAATACCAGTCTTTCTATTACCGAAATCATGTCAAAAAATTTAATCACTTGTGATTTAAATACTTCAGTGACTGAACTTATGGAAATGATGACTGAAAAAAAAATAAGACACATCCTTATAATGGAAGATAATAAACTTCTAGGTATAGTTTCAATTGGAGATGTAGTAAATCATCTTATAGACAAATATAAAGAAGAAAATAAAAGTTTAAGAGAATTTATTAATAGTTATTAAGATTATAAATTTAAATACTTTTTCATTGAAGAATTAGCTAATATCAAGTTTGGGTCTAAAAAAACTTTTGACAATTTTATTTTTTTAAATGATTTAAATGCAAATATTGCTATAGGCAGCTCTGTACATCCTAATATTATTTTCTTACATTTCATTTTAATTAAATAATTTATTGCTGGCTTTATTGTTTTTTCTGCCTCTTTAATTTTTCCCATTTTAACTAATTTAATAGCTTTTTGAACGCTTTTATTTTGCAACGATTCATTAGGACTAATAAGTTTAAATCTTTTACTAAAAAATTTATCATATACTCCAGTTTTTAAAGTCCCATCTGTAGCAAGTATTCCAATTCTTGAATTTTTTTTACATTTTTTCTTTGTATGTATAAAAACTTCTTTAGGCATACTAATAATTGGTATTTTTATTTTTTTTTGTAAATCGTCATACCAATGATGGGCTGTGTTACAAGGAATAACAATAAACTTACACTTACTTCTTTGAAGCATTAAACAACCATCAATTAAACTTTTTAATACCTTGTTATACTTATGAATATTTTCGGGTCTACCAGGTACGTTAGATTTATTATATAGAACAAATAAAGGATACTGCTGGTCAGTTTTTCCTCTATTAAGTTTTGATAGTTTATTACAAAAATCAAGACCAGCTTGGGTGCCCATCCCTCCTAAAATTCCTATCATAATTGTTCTAAAATTAAATTCATTTAAATGATTGTTATCTAAATATTATATTGTTTTAAAGCAAGATATATAATTTGAGAATTTTTAAATTGGCAATTTTGATATAAAAAAACTTTAATTATCTTATTATTTTGTTAAGTATTAACCAGTGAGCAAATATCCAATTTATAGACCAGAAATTGATGGGTTAAGAGCCTTGTCTGTATTAGCAGTAATTTTTTATCATGCTGAAATAATTTTGTTTGAAGAAGGCTTTTTAAGTGGTGGTTTTATAGGCGTAGATATTTTTTTTGTTATATCAGGATATTTAATAACAAATATTATTCTTAGAGAGATTAGTAATACAGGAAAGTTTTCTTTTATAAATTTTTACAATAGAAGAGCGCGTAGAATACTCCCCATATTATTTTTTGTAATGTTTATTTCATTTCCCTTTGTTTTTTACTACGTGGTACCTAATTTTTTTGTAAATTATTCTGAATCAATTATTTCATCTTTATTTTTTATATCAAACTTATATTTTTGGGATCTTGGTATCGGTTATGATCAATTACAATCTATACAATTTCAGCCTTTTCTTCATACTTGGTCACTATCAGTAGAGGAACAGTTTTATGTACTGTTTCCAGTTAGTTTAATATTTTTTTTTCGGTATCTAAAAAAATATTTAAATACAATCTTTATTTTTTCAATAATTTTAAGTATTTGTATCGCAAATTATTTCAGTACAACTCATGCTTCGTTTAATTTTTATTCTTTACCAACAAGAGGCTGGGAGCTTTTAGCAGGTTCTTTATTAGCTAATTTGGAATTAAATTACGGCAGAAAAAAAATTTATTTTTTTAGTAATTTATCTACACTTATTGGTTTAGTTTTAATTTTTTATTCATTCATTAACTTTAATGATAGAATGTTTTTACCATCATTCACTACATTATTACCAGTAATTGGAGTTTGTTTAATATTATGGTTTGCTAACAAAGAAGATTTGATAACAAAGATACTATCAAGTAAATTATTTGTAGGTACTGGTTTAATTTCTTATTCTTTATATGTTTGGCATTATCCAATTTTTATTTTATTTGATAATCAAAATATATTTCTATTAATTTTACTTACATTTATTTTATCAGTATTTAGCTATTTCCTAATTGAGAAACCTTTTCGTAAAAAATCAAATAAATCCAATATTTATAGTATTAAAACTTTAATTGTTTTTTCAGTAATTATTTTTATACTAAATACTTATACAATTTACCAAAAAGGCTTTCAAAAAAGGATTTCCAATTATCCAAAAATAATAGATAAAATTATTTCAGAAAAAAACTTTTCCGCTACTAATAGTAAAACTGCAGAAATTGCTAATTTTGAAGAAAAAAATAATATTTATTTGGTTGGAGACAGTCATATGCAGGAATTGTACAAATCAATGTACAACAGCCGAGAAAAATTATCGAATTACAATTTAATACAGTTGAATGCAAGCGGATGTTATTACATTCATGGATTTGATAAAATACACAAATATAAAAAAGAGCCTGAAAAATACTGTGATAAAGAATTTCAAACAAAAAGAAGAAAAGAATTTCTATCTAAGAAAAATTCTATAGTAATTATTGGAGGAAGACTCCCTGTATACTTATCCGGTGAAAGATATGACAATGGAGAAGGTGAAAGAGAACAAAAAGAGTGGCATGTTTTTAAAAGCTCTGAAAACCAGGATTTAAAGGACGGAGTAAAAGAGTCAATTCAAGATTTATTAGATGAAGGAATAAAAATAATTTTAATTTATCCTATTCCACCAGTTGGTTTTGATGTAACTAAAAAATTATTCGATAATTATAGATGGAATAAAGAAAATTTTGATGAATTTATTAGAAAATCTCCTATAACCACATCTAATAAAAATTTTGATAAATGGGCCAAAAATAGTTACAAAATTCTAGATAGCATTGAACACAATAATTTGTATAGAATTATTCCACAAAATTTGTTTTGTAATGTACAAATTAAAAACAGATGTTTATTACATGATACAAAAGATGTATTTTACATTGATAATAACCATTTATCGAAAGCAGGCAATAAAAAGATAATTAATTTGATATTTAAAAAGATTAATTTAATAGAAAAAAATAATTGATATCAAATTACGGGTTTTAGTATTTTAATTTTTGATTTATCACAGATTAAATCTTTTTTAATGAAATCATCAAAATCTGGATCAAATAATTTAATTAAAGCAAAAGGATAAGGCTTAGCAATCAAAATTTTTCCTATTGATTTATCTCCTAATAAAATTTCTTTTGATATACTTATTTCTCTATCTGACTTAATTGGAAATAATTTTTTTCTAACTTTATTTTTTAACTTCATTCTAGCTGTATTTTCTTGACCAATATAACAACCTTTTTTAAAATCTATTGCCTTTAGACCTTCAAAGTTTGCTTCAAGTCCAAATAATTGATCTTTTAAATATTTAGTTCCTTTGATAGGAATTCCACATAGGTATGCTTGATTTAAATAATGTTTGTTATCGATTATTTTTAATTGTAGTTTTTTAATAGTAAGGTGTACTTTTTCTAATTTAGATACAATTCTTGCACCAAGAATTTTTGTTCTAGGATCAATAAAAATATGACTGTCTCTATACAAAATAGTATCAGAATTTTTCTTCTCAATATCTTGTATTTCATTGAATTTATCTAAATTTATTATTCCTATTACGTATTTAGAAGATAAATCTTTAATATCAACCTTTGATCTAAGTTTATATTTTGACAAATGCTCTATAATTTCTTTAGTCAGCTCGTCTTCACAGTCTAAAAAATAACCATTTTTAGATTTTATTATAAAAAATTCATAAAGATATTTGCCCTGAGGAGTAAATATAGCAGAGAATACAGTTTTAGAATTATTTACTTTGTTAACATCATTACTTACAATATTTTGAAGAAATTCCTTAGTATTTTCTCCTGAAACAGAGATTAAACCCCTATCTTTTAATATAACTATTTGATCTTTTTCCATATTTGCAAGTTAGTAATGTATAATATATTTATTAATACATGTCTGATAATTATAGTCTTATTATTAAAAACGGTTCTTGCTATATTGAAGGTAAATTAGTCAAAACAGACCTCGCTTTATCTGGGAATGTAATAAAGAAAATCGGTCAAATTGAGTTAAATAGCTCAAAAGTAATAGATGCGTCTAACAAACTAATACTCCCTGGTATAATTGATACTCAAGTACATTTTAGGGAGCCAGGATCTACAGACGCTGAAGATTTAGAGAGCGGAAGTAGAGCCGCAGTTTTGGGTGGTGTTACTTCTTTATTTGAAATGCCCAATACAAATCCTCCAACAGCTAATCTTGTTGAATTTGAAAAAAAACTCCAACTAGCTAAAGATAGAATGCATAGTAATTATGCTTTTTATTTTGGAGCTACACCTGAAAACACTGGTCAACTATCTCAACTTAAAAATTTAAAAGGATGTTGTGGAATAAAACTTTTTGCTGGGTCCTCAACAGGAAATTTATTAGTTGACAAGGAGGCAGATATTGAAAAAGTGATTTCAAAAGCTGATAGAATAGTTTCAATTCATTCGGAGGATGAAGAAATACTTAATTTAAGAAAAAAATTTATCAAAAAAGGCAATGTACATACACACCCTGAATGGAGAAATACAGAGACAGCAATGTCATCAACTCGTAGAGTTGTTAAAATTGCTGAAAGATATAATAAAAAGATTCATGTATTACATGTAACAACAAAAGAAGAAGTAGACTTTCTTGCAATGCACAAAAATAATGTAACTTTTGAAACTACTCCTCAACATTTAACTCTATACGCTCCAGATTGTTACGACAAATTAGGTACATATGCTCAAATGAATCCCCCTTTAAGAACTAAAGAACACTACGATAGATTATGGACAGCTATAAAAAATAATATTGTAGATGTTCTAGGTTCTGATCATGCTCCTCATACAAAGGCAAACAAACAAAAAGAATATCCTAATTCTCCTTCAGGAATGCCAGGAGTTCAAACTATTTTTCCAGTGATGTTAGACCATGTAAACAATAATAAACTAACTTTAGAGCAACTGATAAAATTAATGTGTGAAAATCCTTGTAAAATTTTTGGTATAAAAAATAAAGGCTTTATAAAAGAAGGTTTTGACGCTGATTTAACAATTGTTGATATCAATAAAGAACAAATTATCAAAGATGAAATGATAGCTAGTAAATGCGGTTGGACACCTTTTAATAATTATAAAGTCAAGGGATTTCCAGTAGGAACAATAGTTAATGGTAAGTTAGTAATGTCGGAAGGAAAAATTATTTCTAAAGCGCAAGGTAAACCTTTAAACTTTTAAAATTTTATTTTCAATTAAATCAGCTTTAATTTCATCAAGTATTGCCGGGTCATCAATAGTAGCTGGCATTTTATAAGGCTCGTTATCAGCAATTTTTCTAACAGTTCCTCTCAAAATTTTGCCAGATCTTGTTTTTGGTAATCTTTTAACAACAACTGCTATTTTAAAAGCAGCAACTGGGCCAACTTTATCTCTTACCATTTTTACACATTCAGCAATAATTTCTTTTTTTTCTTTAGTTACTCCAGCTTTCAAAGCTAGCAGGCCTATTGGTAATTGGCCTTTAAGTTTGTCAGCTATACCAAGAACAGCACATTCAGCAACGTCTTTATGCTCTGCCAATACTTCTTCTATTGCACCCGTAGAAAGTCTATGGCCAGCAACATTAATAATATCATCTGTTCTAGACATTATCCATACATAACCATCTTCATCTATATGACCGGCATCATAAGTTAAATAGTAGCCAGGGTAAGTAGACATATAATTTTCTTTATATCTTTTATCTGCTCCCCATAACGTTGGAAATGTACCAGGTGGTAATGGAAGCTTAACAACTATATCTCCCATTTTACCAGGGCCTACTTCTTTACCTTCAGTATTCAAAACTTTTAGATCGTAACCAGGAACAGGTTTAAAAGCAGAACCATATTTTACAGGAAATGATTCTATTCCAGTACAATCAGATGTAATAGCCCAACTAGTTTCAGTTTGCCACCAGTGATCGATCACAGGTGAACCAGATAATTTTTCAAACCATTTAATCGTATCTGGATCAGCTCTTTCACCAGCAAGAAATAATTTATCAAATTTTGATAAATCATATTTTTTAAAAAACTCTCCATTGGGATCTTCTTTTTTAATGGCTCTAATTGCTGTTGGAGCCGTAAAAAGTGATTTTACTTTATGTTCTGAGATAACTCTCCAAAAAACTCCTGCATCTGGTGTACCAACTGGTTTCCCTTCAAACAAAACAGTCGTACATCCATAAAATAATGGAGCATAAACAATATAAGAATGACCTACAATCCAACCGATATCACTGGCAGACCACCAAATATCGTCTTGTTCAATGTTATAAATATTTTTCATAGTCCATTTAAGAGCTACTATGTGTCCACCTATATCTCTTACAATTCCTTTAGGTAATCCAGTTGTACCAGAAGTATAAAGTATATAAGCATAATCATTTGCACTCATTTTTTCACATTCAGCAGGCTTAATATCTTTTAGAGCATCATCCCAAGTTATATCCATCTTAGGATCCAGTTCAGCTTTATCCTTTTCTCTTTGATAAATTATACATTTATCTGGTTTATGATTTGCTAATTCAATTGCTTTATTTACAAGCGGTTTATATAAAACTGTTCTACCTGGTTCATAACCACAAGATGCAGTAACAATCAATTTTGCTTTTGAGTCGTCTATCCTACTCGCAAGTTCATTTGCTGCAAAACCTCCAAACACAACAGAGTGAACTGCACCAATTCTTCCACAAGCTAACATAGTTACAACCGCCTCAGGTATCATTGGCATATAAATAATTACCCGATCTCCTTTCACTACTCCTTGGTTTTTTAATGCTCCGGCAAATTGAGAAACTTTTTTCTGTAAATCCTTATAGGTTATTTTTTTTTGTACACCAGTAATTGGGCTGTCATAAATAATTGCAAGTTTATCACCTCTTCCATTGTCTACATGTAGGTCTACCGCATTATAACAAGTGTTAGTTATTCCATCCTCAAACCATTTGTAGAACGGGGGTTTATCAGAATTTAAAATTTTGGTAGGTTTTTTATACCAAAAAATATCTTCTGAAACATTTTTCCAAAAATCCTCTTTATTATTTATAGAAGAATCATAAATTTCTTTGTATTTTTTAACCAAATCACTACCCCCTAAAATGTTAATTTATTTATACTATTTCACAATTATCCCCAAAAAAAAATGAAAAAACCGCTAAAAACAACACTTTTTTTAAAAAAAAGTACTTCACTGTAACTTTTTTTTTATTATGGTCCCACCATATTATTCGTTAATGAAGAGTTAATCATTATTATGAATAGTTTATATATAAACTAAGTCGAAAACTAACACGAGGGAGGTTTTCATGAGAAAATTAAGTCTTATAGCTTTAGCAGCTGTTGCCTTTTTAGGCATAACTAGCTCAGCTAATGCTGCGACTGCCCTTCTAGAAACAGGTGATTTCGTAGGAATTTCATTCTGGCTAGTATCAATGGGTATGATTGCAACGACTGTATTCTTTTTCGCTGAAAGAGGAACAGTAGCTGCATCTTGGAGAACATCAATAACAGTAGCTGGACTAGTTACTGGTGTTGCATTTGTTCACTACATGTATATGAGAGAAGTTTGGGTGACTACAGGAGATACGCCAACAGTATATAGATATATTGATTGGTTAATTACTGTGCCACTACAAATGATAGAGTTCTACTTAATATTAGCTGCGGTTAAAAAAGTACCAAGCTCAATATTTTGGAAACTATTAATAGGTTCATTAGTGATGTTAATCGGTGGATATATGGGTGAAGCTGGTTACATACAACCATTCGTAGGATTTATTATCGGAATGGCTGGATGGATATACATTCTATTTGAAATCTTTTCAGGTGAAGCAGGTCAATTAGCTGCTAAAGGCGGTAACAAAGCTATGACAACTGCATTTAGTGCAATGAGAATCATCGTAACTGTTGGTTGGGCCATTTATCCACTAGGATATGTATTGGGTTACCTAACAGGTGGTGTTGATGCTAACTCACTAAATATAATCTACAATTTAGCTGACTTCATTAACAAGATCGCTTTCGGTCTAGTTATCTGGGCAGCTGCAATGCAGAATACAAGATTAGCATCTAGATAATTAGATTAATCTTTTAAAATAGGGCGAGTTTAACTACTTGCCCTATTTTTTTTTGTCCTTATATTATAATTGTGTCTAAAATTACTTACATAAACAGTTCAGGAGATTCTAAAACTATAGAAGTTGATAGTGGCCTTTCAGTAATGGAGGGAGCTATACAAAATAATATTCCTGGAATTGACGCTGACTGTGGAGGAGGAATGGCATGTGCTACTTGCCACGTTTATGTCGAAGAAAAATGGTTAAATAAGTTACCAAAAGCAGAAGAAGCAGAAATAGATATGATTGATATGGCTCACGAGCCAAAAAAAAATAGTAGACTAAGTTGTCAAATAATAGTCACCAATGAATTAGATGGTTTGGTTGTTACAACACCAACAAAACAAACTTAATGATTAAAACAGATGTAATTATAATCGGAGCTGGACCAGTAGGCTTATTTGCAGTTCATCAATTAGGCATTAAAGGACTAAAAGCTGAAGTAATTGACAATTTAGATAGAGCAGGAGGGCAATGCATAGAACTTTATCCTGAAAAACCTATCTATGATATCCCAGCAATAGCTGAATGTACTGGAGAAGAATTAACAAATAATTTACTAAAACAAATAAGTCCTTTTAAAACAAACTTTCATTATAATGAGAGAGTAAACGAATTAAATCAAGAAAAACAAAATTGGATAGTTAAAACTAACAAAAATAAAAAATTTATAGCTCCAAATATAATTATAGCAGGAGGCGTCGGTTCTTTTGAACCAAGAAAATTAGGATTAAAAGAAGCAGAAAAATTTGAGGGTAAATCAGTTTTTTATTCAGTAACAAATAAAGAAAATTTTAAAAATAAATCATTATCCATTTTTGGAGGAGGAGACTCTGCTTTAGATTGGGCTTTAGAACTTTCTAAGTCTTCAAAAGTAACTTTGATTCACAGAAGAAATGAATTTAGAGGAGCCCCTCACACTCTGTCTGAAATTAAAAAGCTAGAAGAACAAGGCAAATTATCAATAAAAACACCTTGTCAATTAATAGCACTAGAGGGAGATAAAAAATTAAAATCTATAGATGTAAAGTATGATAACGAAAAAACTGAAAAGATAGAGACAGATATTATACTTAGTTTCTTTGGACTTATTATGAAGCTTGGACCAATCACAGATTGGGGGTTGAATATGGATAAAAAAACAATTTCAGTAAATACAAATAATTTTCAAACAAATAAAGAAGGAATATTCGCAGTTGGTGATATTTGTACTTATCCTGGTAAATTAAAACTCATATTATCGGGATTCCATGAAGTTGCACTAGCCTCCGTTGAATGCTTTAAAAGAGCAAGACCAAAAGAAAAATATAGATTTGAGTTTACCACATCTTCAAAAAATATACAAAAAAGGTTGGGTTTAAGAGATAAAGATGATTGAGCTTTTAACAGCTGATACCCCTAACGGAAAAAAAATATCAATCATGTTAGAAGAAATTAAATTTGATTACAAAGTAACAAAAATAAATATATTTAAAGACGAACAATTTAAAGAACAATTTAAAAAAATAAGTCCTTTTAGTAAAATTCCGGTCATCATTGATCATGATAAAAAAATTAGTTTATTTGAGTCCGGGGCGATTTTAATGTACCTCGGAGAGAAAAGTGGAAAATTTTACGATAAAAAAAAAAGAGTTTTGATAAATCAATGGCTAATGGGACAAATGGGATATGTGGGTCCTTTACTAGGACAACATCATCAGTTCCATCATTACAATCCTGGTAAAAGTAAATTCGGAGAAGAAAGATATTTTAAAATAGCAAAAAGGATTTACTCAGATTTAGATGACAGATTAAATCATTCTAAGTATTTAGCATCAGATGAATATTCTATTGCTGATATCGCTACTTTTCCATGGATAGCAAGACATGATTGGCATGATATAGGCTTGAAAAAATTTAAAAATTTATCTAGGTGGTTTGTGAGTATAGCTAAAAGAGAAGCGGTGATTAAAGGTTATGATCTACTTAAAAAAAATGACAAAATCCCAATGCCTTAGTCTTCAATATAAATTTTTTCGTCTCTTTCATGTCTTTCTTGAGCTTCTATAGATAAAGTGGCAACAGGCCTGGCAATCAATCTTTTTAATCCAATAGGTTCCGAAGTTTCACTGCAATACCCAAAAGTTCCATCTTTTAACCTTCTCAATGCCGAGTCTATTTTTTCTATTAATTTCCTACTTCTTGCAAGTGATCTCATTTCGACTGTTTTTTCGGTATATGAAGATGCTTGATCCACTATATCCGAGGATGAAACATTATCATCTGAAGAATTTAAAATATTAGACAGGCTATTAGATTTAATTATATCTTTTTTCCATTTTATTAGTTGATCAGTAAAATATTTTTTGTGTTTTGCACACATATACTTTTCTTTGCTATTTGGTATATATGCTTTTTTTGAAGACTTTTTTGGCATGTTTAAAAGCGGCGAGTATATGTATCATTTTATACGTGTCAATAGTCTTTAAAATGTATTATTTATGAAGAAATGATAAAAAAAATAATTATATATAATCCATTTATTTTATTTTTGGTGGTTCATTTAATTATTTGGACATTAATACCTTCTTTGGTAAATCAAAACCTTCCTTTGGATACTATCGAAGCATTAGCATGGGGAAGTAATTTAGATTGGGGTTTTAATAAGCATCCACCACTTAGCGCTTTTTTTGTGGAATTGTTTTATCAATTATTTGGAAATCAGGATTGGGCTTATTACTTTCTAAGCCAAATATTTATTATTTTTTCATTTATAATTGTATGGAAATTTAGTGAAGATTTCTTTTCTAATCAAAAACTAAGTTTTATTTCTATATTGTTATTAGAAGGAATAGTTTTTTATAATTATACTACCCCTGAATTTAATGTTTATGTATGCCAACTTCCTTTTAGAGCATTAACTGTATTATATTTTTGGAAATGTTTTAGAAATAATCAGCAAAATGACTGGATTTTACTAGGAGTTTTTGCAGGACTAGGATTTCTTTCACATTATCTTTTTTTATATTTAATTTTAACGATTGGGATTTTTTTTATTTATAAAAATTTAAAGAAAAAATTTAATTATAATTTTTTTCTTCCAGTAATTATTTTTTTAATTATAATTACACCACATTTAATCTGGCTTATTGATAACAATTATTCTACGGTTACTTATGGATTTAGCCGAACTGAAAATCAAAATACTTCATTATTAATTGCTCATTTATACAATCCAATAATGTTTGTTTTCAAACAATTAATTATATTACTACCTTTTATTTTAATCTCTTTAACTTTAATTTCGAAAATAAAGTTTAAATTAAATTTTAAAGATCAAAAACTAATTTTTTTGATAATTATAAATTTATTACCTTTATTTTTAATTTTTTTAACATCATTGACTATGGGAATTAAAATTAGAACTATGTGGATGTCCCCTTTTTATTTATTTTTAGGAGTCTTATTTGTTTATATTTTTAACAAGAAGATTAATTTTTATAAACTTAAAAAATTTTATGCAACTTTTTTTATTTTTTTTATTTTATCACCAATTACATATATGTCGGTCTCCAAGTTAAACGAAAATAAAAGAACAGATTTTCCAGGAGAAGAAATTGCTTATTTAGTTCAATCTAAATGGGATAAAAATTTTTCTAATGAAATTGAAACTGTGGTTGGAGATGAATGGTTTGCAGGAAACTTATCCTATCATCTATCTTCGAGGCCACAGTGGAATAATTCACTGGAAAAAAAATTATCTAATAACTCAAATACTGGAGGAGTAATTTATATTGGCAACCCCAAAATTCTAAAAAAAGTATGTCCAGGAGTATTTGGAACAATTAAACCTGTTGGAATATGTATGATAGGAATAAGATGAAAAAATTTACAATTTTAATTCCAGTTTACAATGACTGGGAGTCATTAAAAAAACTTTTACTAGAAATTAATACAAATGTTGAGAATTTAGAAAATGTAGAATTTGAATGTATTATTATAAACGACTCTTCAACCGAAGAAACTCCTAAGATTAGTGTCCCTATAAATATTAAAGCTATAAAACTTATTAATATGAAAGAAAACAAAGGTCATGCAAGATGTAATGCTTTTGGAATAAGATATTTAGCTAAAAACGATAAAAATTACGATCATGTCATATTGATGGATGGAGATGGTGAAGATAGACCTGAGGAGATAAAATTTTTAGTAGAAAAAGCTATTCAGGATGAAAAAATTTCAGTGGTCGCTAAAAGAGTCAAAAGATCAGAAGGACCAATTTTTCAGTTATTATACAAAATACATAAATTGATAACCTTAATTTTTACAGGCAAAAATATTAATTTTGGTAATTACAGTTGCATAACAAAAAACGATATAAAAATTTTGTCAACTAAAGAGAGTTTATGGAGTAGTTTTTCAGGTTCAGTAAAAAAACATATTTCAAAATTGAATACTATAAATTCATTAAGAGGTTTAAGATATTTTGGACCCTCACAAATGTCTATTTATAAACTTTGTATTCACTCATTTTCAATAATAGCTGTATTTAAATATGAGGTTTTTTTTAGATCAGTTGTTCTATTAATTGTCATGTCATTATTTAATAAAGATATAAATTTTTTTATTTCTTTTTTACAGTTTTTATTAGTAACTTTTAATTTGTTAATTTACCTAGTTTCTAGAAGGGAAAATTTAGAGGAATTTATTCGCTCGGATCTTAACCAAAAAAGTATAAAGACCTATACACACTAGAAGGTTGTAATATGAGTCTAAAAAAGAATCAAAAGTGAATCAAAAGGTGAACATTGTATTTGAGATATATATTAATGTGGATAAGCATTAAATTAGAACAAATTTATAAAGTGTAGTAAATTCATAAAAAAAATCTTATTCTATAAAATGTTAAAAATACTAACTTGCCACTGTAGAGAAATTAAAGCAGAAATAAACATACCTCAAACTGGCTTTAAAAAATTGATAAGATGCAATTGCAGCATGTGCAAAAAAAAAGGTGCAATAATGTCGATGGTTAAGAACGAAGATTTTAAAATTGTTAAAGGTAAGGATATGCTAAAAGTTTACCAATTTCACACAAAAGTGGCGAAACATTTTTTTTGTTCTAATTGTGGAATCTATACTCACCATAATCCAAGAATTAATCCAGCTATGACGGGATTTAATTTGGGATGTGTTGATGAAATTGATACTTTTAAATTAGAAAATATAATTATAAATGATGGTCACAACCATCCGCTTGATAAAAAATAAATGAAAGTATCTGAGATTAATTTCTCAAAAGTTAAAAAAAAATATTTATTTTTTTTAAAAAAACAAGAAGTTTTTGGTGAACCTTTTTATGATAAAATTGGGCAACTTAAAAATTTTTATATACCGATTTGTAATTCTATTTATAAAAATTATAGATTAAATAACAAAACATTAATAATAGGTTTATCTGGGGGACAAGGAACAGGTAAAACAACCATCTCTAAGATTATTAAAATTATTTTAGAAATTAGTTTTAATTTAAAAGTGGTAAATCTTTCAATTGATGATTTTTATAAAACTAAAGCTCAAAGAAAGAAAATGTCTAAAAAAGTACATCAACTATTTTTAACAAGAGGTGTTCCTGGAACACACGATATTACTTTAATTAAAAAGTGCTTTCTAGGATTAATGAAGAAAAATTTCAAACCACTCGTTATACCTAAATTTGATAAGTCAAATGATGAAAGATACCCAAAATCAAAATGGACTAGAATTAAAAATAAACCAAATATTATAATTTTTGAAGGATGGTGTGTCGGAGCTAAAAATCAAACGATTAATGAATTAAAAAAACCAATTAATAATTTAGAAAAAAAATATGATGAGCAATTAATTTGGAGAAAAAAAGTCAATATGGAATTAAAAAATAGATATAAAAAAATATTTAGTTTAATAAATAAACTTATTTTTTTAAAAGTTCCACATTTTAAGTATGTTTATAAATGGAGACTTCTTCAAGAAGATAAGTTAAGAGTATCTTTAAATGGAAAAAAAATTATGACTAAAAACCAAATTAAAAAATTTATAATGTTTTATGAAAGAGTAACCCGTCAAATGGTTAAAGATTTAAAATATGATGCTGATGTAGTTATTAATCTTGATAAAAAACATAAATTAAACAATTTAAAATTTAATTAAAATGAAACTATTTTTTTTATTATTTTTATTTATTTTTAATTTTGAAATTGCAAACTCATCTTCTAATGTTTTATTTTTTTTGGAGTCAGCTTATAAAAATAATCCAAAATTAAATGCTGAAAGAGAGAATTTGAAATCTTCTCAACAAAATATAAATATTTCAAGAAGTGAGTTTTTACCCAATATATCTATAAGTGGTAGCGTGGAGGGTACTACTTCATCAAATAGAACAAATAAATCAGGAGCAAACATTTCAGATTCTAGTGTAAATACTGAAACAAAAAAAATATCTGTAGATCAAAAAATTTTTCAAGGATTTGAGGGCTACAATTCACTTAAAAAGTCAGAATTGGAATTCAATAAAGCAAATTATAAATTAATAGCAATTGAACAAGAAACTATTTATGAAGCGGCAAATGCCTACTATGATTTTATATATAAAACAAAGAGCGGTTTGTTTAATTCAGAAAATGTAGGACTTTTTGAAAGACAAGTAGAGTCTGATAGTGTGAGGTTACAAAAGGGAGAAATTACTTTAACTGATTTAGCTCAATCTGAGTCTTCTCTGGCGGGAGCTAAAGCTAATCTTATTTCAGCAAAAACTGAGCTTTTAACTGCAAAAACAAATTTTAAGAAAATTATAAGATTAGAAGCTCCAAAAAAAATCAATGAAAATTTTTATTTAAACATAGAATTACCAACAAATTTAACTCAGGCTCTGGAAATATCTAAAAATAATAATCCAAAATTAATCATAGCTAAATTAGATTTTGAAATTTCAGAAAAAAATGTAAGTATTGAAAAAGCTCAACTTTCACCCTCTGCATCTATCAATTTTTCTAAATCAAAAAATAATGATTTTAATTCAACGGTTGATAAAGCTGACCAAGAGTCGGTTAAAGCAACAGTTACTTGGCCTATTTTAAGTGGTGGAAAAAATTACTCTTCTATTAAAAAATCAAAGTTTAAAAGAGAGCGAAGCAATCTCATGTTAATCGATACAGAAAATGAAATTAAGACCAAAACCACAAATGCTTGGTCAATATATCAGTCAGCAAGCGGTGTATTAAAAGCTACTAAAGCACAAGTAAAAGCAGCCGAAATAGCCAATGAAGGTATCACCCTGGAATACGACACAGGTAATACCAGAACGACTATTGAAGTAATACAATCTAGAACTCTTCTTTTAAGTGCAAAAATAGCTAACGCTAAAGCAGAAAAAGATTTTATTCTCTCTCAGTTTAAACTTTTATCTGTACTTGGGAACCTTAGATTAGAAAATATAAAAAAATCATAAAAATAATCATTTTTTTATCTATTATTTTATAACTTGATAAAAAGAACAAAACGTGTACACTTAATATAACGATTCGAAATAAAAAAAAGGATAAAAATGACTAAAAATAATCTAAAAGTAGTTAAATCTGATAATAAAAAAGAGCAAGAATTAAAAGAAAAAAACAAGTCTCTAGAAGCAGCAATTAGCCAAATAGACCAAAATTTCGGTAAAGGCTCAGTAATGAGGCTAGGCCAACAACAAGCTTTAGATATCGAAGCAGTTTCAACAGGATCACTAAGCTTAGATTTAGCCCTTGGAATAGGAGGCTTACCCAAAGGAAGAATAATAGAAGTTTACGGTCCAGAGTCTTCAGGAAAAACAACGCTAGCATTACAAGTTGTAGCTGAAGCACAAAAAGCTGGTGGAATATGTGCATTTGTCGATGCAGAGCATGCGATGGATCCAATATATGCAAAAAAATTAGGAGTTAAAACTGAAGAGCTTTTAATATCTCAACCTGATACAGGAGAACAAGCTCTAGAAATTACAGATACATTAATTAAGTCCGGTTCAATTTCAGTTTTAGTAGTTGACTCTGTTGCAGCGCTAACACCAAAAGCAGAATTAGAAGGTGAAATGGGCGACCATCATGTAGGTTTACAATCTAGATTGATGAGTCAAGCTTTAAGAAAACTTACTGGATCAGTTTCAAAATCGAATACAATGGTTATTTTTATTAATCAAATAAGAATGAAAATTGGGGTTATGTTCGGTAACCCAGAAACTACTTCTGGAGGTAATGCATTAAAATTTTATTCTTCAGTAAGAATGGATATAAGAAGAATTGGAGCAATAAAAGATAAAGATCAAATAATTGGAAACTCTACAAGAGTTAAAGTGATAAAAAATAAAGTAGCTCCACCATTTAAAGTTGTAGAATTTGACTTAATGTATGGAAAAGGAATAAGTAAAGTAGGCGAATTGGTAGATCTAGGCGCAAAAGCCGGAGTAGTTGAAAAGTCTGGAGCATGGTACGCTTACAAAGGAGAAAAAATAGGTCAAGGAAGAGAAAATGCTAAAATTTATTTAGAAAAAAATCCTAATATCGCAGCAGAAATAGAAAAAGTTATAAGAGATCAAGCTTCTGCTATTGCAAAAGAGTTAGAAGGAAATCCAAAGCCTGAAGAAAAAATTAGCGAAAAAGACAAAGAAGATAAAGAAGAAAAGTAGTCATCTTAAAAATTACGAGGAGTTTAGGCTCCTCGTATCTCTCAAAATCAACTTTAAATTGTATTTATACAGAAACTTTTACCGTTTAAGAAAAATATTCCCTGTAGTTTAATATTGGTAATTAATAATCAATAAGGAGAAAAAATGAGTACACAACAAGCAAAAAGTTCGAAAATGTCCTCTTCTATAGATACTTCGCACTTAAAAATTAAATTTCCATTTAAATCTCAATATGGAAATTTTATAGGAGGTAAATTTGTAGAACCAAAATCTGGAAAGTATTTTGATAATACTACACCAATTACAAATGAAGTTATCTGCAAGGTGCCTCGATCGAATGAAAAAGATGTAGATTTTGCTTTAGACGCAGCTCATAAGGCTTTTCCAACTTGGGGAAAAACTTCAATAACTGAGAGATCTAATATTCTCTTAAAAATAGCTGATGTAATAGAGAAAAATCTTAATTTATTAGCCACTGCAGAATGTTTAGATAATGGCAAACCAATAAGAGAGTGTATGGCGGCTGATATGCCACTGGTTGTTGATCATTGGAGATATTTTGCTGGAGTTATTAGAGCAGAAGAGGGTTCAGTAGCTGAGATAAGTAATAGTGAATATTCTTATCATATACCTGAGCCTTTAGGGGTAGTTGGTCAAATTATACCCTGGAACTTTCCGCTATTAATGGCGACATGGAAACTTGCGCCAGCTTTAGCTGCAGGTAACTGTGTAGTTTTAAAACCAGCTGAACAAACACCAGCATCGATTATGGTGATGATGGAGCTTATAGGAGACTTATTGCCTCCTGGAGT
>MDTB01098609.1_pt1 | contig 72231 bp, 74 predicted proteins | sample 811161 | NCBI WGS metagenome assembly MDTB01 (sample SAMN05326650, study PRJNA326480) | marine metagenome | isolation source: seawater | place: Mediterranean Sea | collected 2009 | reverse complement strand
GCAATCTTTTTATTTACAAGACCTATAATCTTTTCTTGTGATTGAATCTGTCTGCCAGGCAGGTTTACTGCCTTACACAATACATCCATAGTTCTACTATCACCCTTCAGTGGTGGCAGAAATACTCTGAACAGGTTATTGATTGCAAATCCACCTGCCTTTCCTACTTCAGATTTAAAATCGTCTATACTATGCATCGTTTATTGTTTTCCTTGAATCCGCATATACCTTCTGTTTACTACTCTTCGCAAACTGAGCAGTCGGTAAGAACGTTGCAATTTCCCACTCAGGTGCGGGAACTTCACTGAACCTACTCTCGACATGTGCATTCAAATAGTGTTTAAAACACGGTTTATAAAATCTTAGTTTCTGTGCATTCTTCAACATCTTGTATCTGATATTGAATTTTGCGTCCTCACGTTTCTTACTAGATGCGACATCCATAAGTGCATCTAACATCTTCGCACGTAATATAGGTGGAAGATAGTGTAGATTTAATCCATAGAATCCCTTGGGTGCTGGCCCAACTACGACAACCAAAGGAAACCTATCGTAATATGGTAAAGTGTCTTTGGTCTTTGGGTCATAGAAAAACATCTGCATTGACCCTATGAGTCTACGTGGACTAGTTCCGTGTTGACGTAGAGGGTCTTCTTTCATCAATTCTTTTCGGTTAATACCTCTAAGATTCATTGCCTTTTTTCTGAACCATTCACGTGACTCTTTCGTCCTTGGAGTAATACCCGCACGGAACGCTTGTATACTTAACTTGTCAAATAAATTACTCATATTTCTATTTATACGTCAAAGTTGACACTTACCCCGCACCCACAAGCATTTACCTCGTGTGGGTTCAGGAACTTAAAATATTCTTGCAATCCCTCTTTTACATAATCCAAAGTCATACCCTCTAGATATGGTTGACTCTCAGAGTCCACTATAATACTAAATTTACCATAATCAATCACTGCATCACCATCTCTCACGTGGTCTTGTGCAAATATGTACTCAAATCCCGCACAACCACCACCAGTGACTCCAAGTCTAACTGTGTCTACTTTGCGTTCAAGAAGTTTGACTATTGCGTTGTCTGTAATCTCTATGTTCATACCTACTATTTATAATCATTTCTTTCGTCTTTTAAAAGGTTTTAGAGGTTTTGTTGACTTGGGTAGGATACCCATTGAGGATAAAGTCTTCTCTGTCCATATCTGAAAGTGCCATCCACGGTCTTTTGCGTATTCATTTGCCGCTTCCCACTTATTCATGTTCTTAACATAAGTCGCTGCTTCGGTAATAAACTTCCTTGTCTTACGTGAACCTGTTGGTGGTTGAGTTTCCTTATGCGGTTTTATCTCTACAAGTATAGTTTTACCGTCCGTCATTGTAATCTTTAAGTCCATGAAATAACGATGATACCTTCTATCGACCTCATATAGATAAGGTATGACTACTTCTTCACTTGACCATGACTTTACTTTGGGATTATCGTCACACCATTTGAAGGAGTGTTTTTCCCACAACGACCTATAGATGACATTTTGCACGTCACCTGTGTACTTCGATGTGTTTTTAACACGATATCTACCTGAATATGCCATAAAAACCTTATAAATAAAAGGAAAGACTTTCAACTATTTAGTCGGAAAATAACATGGCAGAAATAACCCAAGCAGAAAAACAAACTAGAAAGAGACAAAATTTAGAGTATCCTCTAAATAATCCTGATGAATATCTCGGCAGGTTGAAATTCACTGTAGTAAAAGAACCTGAGACTGACCTCGGAAACATGTTAGACTTTGTAAAAAACAGTGTTGGGATTGGCGCCAAAGGGATAAAGGATACTGCAACAGAAGAACAAACTACCGAAGGTGCAGTAGAGAAGACAAAAGAAGAATTACAAAAAGAAATAGACACAGTTAAAGGTAATGTATTTGTCACAAGAAATGGCCCACGTGAACTTATCAATACTGGACGTTCAGTAAAACTGTATATGCCTACAGGTCTTGCATATCGAGACACAGTAAACTATGAGAACTTTGACCTTGGTGGTATGGGTGCTGGTGCAGAAGCAGCTCTGAAGAGTGGTGGTTCTGTTGCAAAGTCAATATTTGATGGTGGGGTACAAACACTTGCAGCTGCATTTGGTGGAGCAGCGAACAAAGATATGGCATCTCTTGCAACCGTAAAACTAGCATCGATAGCACCTGACGAGATAGCGGGTGCATTTAAGTCTGCGGGTCAAGTCACATCTAATCCAAACACAAGAGTATTATTTAAGAGTGTGAATCTGAGAGAATTTGCATTTGCCTTCAAGTTTATTGCAACATCAAAAAAAGAAGCAGAAGAAGTAAAAGAAATTATTAAGTTTTTTAGGACAGAACTATATCCTGAAAACATTAAAGTGCCAGTTCCTGGCGGTAATAACTCAATCTCTATTGGATATCGTTTTCCAAACAAGTTTAAGGTTGAAGTATTATATAAAGGTAAACACATCGCAACAAAAATAAAACCCTGTTTCTTACGTGATGTTAATGTAACTTACAACCCCTCGGTCTCAGCAATGCATGATGATGGAAATTTCCAAGAAGTAGAAATGTCACTTATGTTCCAAGAATCAAGAACTCTTGCAAGAGAAGATATCGAAGGAGATGAAACGACAGGTAATGAGGGTGGATTCTAATGTCAACTAAATTCTTTTCAAACTTTGGTCTTGCTAATTACCGATTTGGTGATTACGAGGCACCTGTACTATTCAACGACTTGACTCAGTATGTTGATATTATTGACCAACTAAAAGACCAAACTTCTTTTTATAACAAGTATACAATCGTATCAGGAGAAAGACCTGACACATTGTCCTATGAGTTGTACGGTACTACTGATTACTACTGGACATTCTATTTGATGAATGACCATACACGAGAGAGTGGTTGGCCGATTGCAGACCATGAGTTAAATGAGTATGCAAAGAAGAGATGGCCCAATCGTGTGGTTACAAGTCAGGCACCATTTCCAACAATATTTTCTGTAGGTCAAGTGGTAACAGGAACGACTTCAGGTACAACAGGTAAGATTGTAAGACGTAATCTTGATATGGGTCAACTTGTTATTGAGGCAGATAAGAATTCTGCGGGTGTTATGAATAACTTTGGTGATACAGAGATTATAGAATATCAAGAGGAAGATGGTTCACGTATTACTTTACGACTTGTTGCAGAAACACCTCAATATTTATCAGTTCATCATTACGAAGACGCAAATGGAGTATTCCAAGATATCAATCCACATGTAGATGCAACTCCTAGTGGACTGATTCCAGTAACAAACTTAGATAGATTAAAAAAGAGAAACGAAGAACTAAAAGAAATAATTGTGTTAAAACCCGATGCAATTGTTCAAGCAGTCAGTGAATTTAATAAATTTATGAAGGAATAATTGTGGCATACTCAACAAATAAGTCACAACAATATAAGATAACCGAAGCATTAATATCTGCTGATAGATTTGGTGGATTTAGTGCGTTGTCTTTTAATGTGCAGAATCAGATTGTAGAGTTCAATATATTTGAATCTCTAGATAAACCCTATCTGACAGGAAGTGTTGCAATTCTTGATGACAAAGGTTTATTTGATGCGATACAATTCCAAGGTACAGAGATGTTTCGTCTTTCAATGGCATCTCTAGAGAATGACTTAGACCCCATATTTCAAAAAGAATTCTATTTGACGGGTGTAGAACGTTCTGTCAAGTCTAATGACAATGCAAAGTCTAGTATTTATTTGTTTTCATTCATTGAGAAACATGCGTTTAAAAGTCGATTGACTAAGATTAGTAGGTCATTTAACTCTAGTCTTGATTTTGCGATTCAAAAAATAATTGGTAGAGAATTCAAAAAAGACACTGATATATCATATTACATATCAGCTACAGGAGACCAAATAAATCCTATTCAAACTAGAGTAAAGGGTATTATACCAAACCTTACGCCGATGCAGGCGATTGATTGGTTACTTTCTCGTGCAACTACTAGTACAGGTTCACCGTTTTTTTGTTGGTCAAGTATTCATGATGACAGAATAAGATTTGGTAACCTTGATGTAATGATGCAACAAACCCCATTCAATAGTAAATTACCTTACACATATAATCCCGCAAACGTTTCAACTGCTGAGGATGCGGGAGATATTGAACAAGGGTTTACGGTAAAAGAAATAATTACAAAGAATATTGGTAATACATTTAAGTTAGTAGATGCGGGTTCTGTGTCTGCAAGTATGGGTAATACTAATCTTAATACAGGTTTAATATCAAACAAACATTTTAGTATTAGAAAAACACTAAAAACATTAGGTAATCAAGGTATAATAGAAGACGAACAACAAAATGTGTTTGACCCTGATATAAAAGTAGATGATGTACCCTTGGATGATTACAATTCCATGAAGTATCACACTTTAACCTCTACAGGTGTGTATGGAGGAAGTAAAAGTTATCATGACGAGAGTGACCCAAACCTGTTCCTTAAAAAAATAGAGGGACGTGCAATAAGAAATCATTTGTACAAGAATGAATATACTGCGGTTGTGACGGGTACTGCATTCTTTCTTGCAAAGGCATCTGTGGGTGATATGGTAAGAATGAAGGTAGTAAATGATAATAGTGAGGTATCCCAACAATCAAATGAGGACGATTTGATTGATAAAACAAAGAGTGGTGACTTTCTTATTTACGATATAAGACATACATTCCAAGAGACTTCACACACCGTTGCAATGAATCTAGTTAAATTAGTGAGAGACAGATAATGCCTGCAAAACCTATTTTATCAGAATTCTATGGTGACAACACTAGATGGTTTGTCGCAACCGTTGTTGATGCATCGCCACCATACGGATACGAAGGACGTGTAAAGATACGTGTGCATGGTCTCCATACCGAAGATACAAGACTGATACCACAAAACGATTTACCGTGGGCGCAATGCGTCCTTCCAACTACCGAAGGTGGTGTATCGGGTGTTGGTAGAATTCCACAGTTATTACCAAACGCATTAGTATTTGGGTTCTTTGTCGATGGTTTAAACTCACAAACACCTATTGTGATGGGTTCACTTCCACATATTGAGTTCCCATCTACTACTCAAGAAGAACAAGTATTAGAAGATATAGGGGAAGACCCTAAACCAAACGACATATTCTCTACTGTCTCACGTGCATTTATGCCTAAAGACGTGGACTTTAGAGATGATGACAGTGGTAATATTAATACTAGAGTCAAAGAGTCTAGACATAAAGCGACAGTAAGATTCTTCCTAAATATAGGATACTCACTAAAACAATCTTTGGCGATTGCGGGTAGTCTGTCAGTTACTTCAGGTATGAGAACAGGAATAAACGTACAGGCACAGGGTATTGCAAATTGGAACAATGATAGATTTTCCAAACTAAAAGAGTTCAATCAAGAGTTTACAAGGTTCTCAACTCAACTTGCATTTATAGCGTATGAACTTAGAGGACATTGTAATGCTGCTAACATTAGACTATTGAAGACAGACAAATTGGAAGGTAAGGGAGGTGCAGTAGATATATTTACGAAATACTACCTTGAGAATACTAAAATATTCAAACAGGCAGAACTACAAGCACTAAGAATTCAGGATAGAATACTATGAGTAAAAGTGATGTAAACATCCGTTTGAAGGCAATTAACAATCGTGCGGGTACAATCAAACAAGAGTTCACTACTATTACTACAAGAGGTGTGGATTCTGATGGATTCACATTTACAGAAGTAAGACGTGTTCCGATAGAAGAGGCAGATGGTGACCCATTTCAGGATGCCGCTGTTCTTGCACGTGAAGATAATTACGTAAAACAAGCGACCAAGATTGGTCAGAACATGGACGAAACTGTCGGTGGTGTCATATCAGTAAGTGAAATAGATTCAGGTGAAGTTAGTTTGAATACAACAGTGGGTGAAATTACAGATGGAGTAAACCTTAGTAATCTCACAGACCCCACAACTAATCTAAGTTATGGTTCAGGTATATTCACTCTTAACTTTGACAGTGCAGACTCTTCAGGTTTCTCTTCAGGTAGTTTTGCGAGTGCGACAAAACTAGGAGGAGACTCATCACAACCTCTAAGTGGTATTCTTGATACCCTTACTGGTCTTGGAACTGCAACAGGTAAACTCATAAATCAGAACTCAGGACTTGCGGTTCTTGGGGGCGGTGGGCCAAATGCAGTCGTAGAAGGTATACAAAAAGGTATTGAAGGACAGAACGCATTGAAGAGTGCGGTAGATACTGCGGTATCTAGTGCGGGCACATCAGGAGATGTGACTCAGTTTGCAAACGTAGCGCAGAATGTCGCAAAAGATACGTTTAGTGATGTTGCGGGTGCATTAACATCTGTACCAACTTTGGGCGGTGGAGATATTACTAAGGGTGATTTATTAGGTCAAGTATCGAATGCAAGTGGATTCTCTGCACTACAATCTATCGTTACAGGTGCAAAACAGACTCTAAGTAATTTCCCGTCCGTTGCAAGTTTTGTAGATACTGTAACAGACTTGACAACTTCTGTCAATAATCTTGTTTCCGAAACAACTAGATTTACAGACCGTATTGATAAATCATTCGATATGGGACTAGGTGCAGCTGGTGGTATTCTTCAAGATATTAATGAATTACTAACAGGTAATGCAAGAAATACAATCAATGGTCTTGTAGGTGATGGGTTTGAATACTCAGATGTCAACATGAAAAAGATTGTAAGTCAAGTAAAAGGTTCTGCGAAGGATAGACAAAATGCAGTCAGGTCAATAGTATCTAAAAATAATACTGTATCTCCACGTATGTCTAATATAATAAAAAGGACTAAGGACGCAGAAGATACTCAACAATTAGAACAAAAAGTAGTTAATACTGCAATAGAGAAAGGAGTTCCACAAAGTCAGATAGACACAGCGGTTGCAGTATTACGAGAAACAGACAAAGAGGTTCTTGAGTTAGACACAACTATATCAGGAACAGCAGTTCTAGATGCAGATTTCTTTTCGGAGGAGACTCAAATAGGAGAAGAGGGTGCAAAGTGGACAGGACGTACAACAAAGACTGATGCATTTACATACGTATCTTCAGTAGAGGAACTAGAGGCAGAAATAAACTCAATTGAAAGAGTTATAAACCAAGTAATCGTTCACGCAACTGAGACAACTACAGATAGAAATATTGGTGCGATAGAGATAAATAACATTAACAACGAACTAGGATTTGATGGTATTGGATATCATTACGTAATTAGACGTGATGGTAGATTGCAGAGAGGTAGACCTGTAAATAAGAAGGGTGAACACGTAGTAGATGCAACTATAGAAAAAGAGTCTATAGCTATCATACTTGTAGGGGGATTGAATTGTTCTAGTGGTGAACCTAATGCGACATCGTTTAGGTCATCACAGTCATTTACTATATCTCAGTATGATACACTAGAGAAGTTCTTGACTGCGTTCTACCGTAAATATCCTGGCGGTAAGGTATTTGGTCACAATGATGTTGACATAACAGAAGCAGACCCATACTTCGATGTACAAGATTACGTAGAATCATTATTTAGGAAGACAAATGAGTGAGTGGATTTTTAATAAATTAAAACCATACGCACTTAGATTTAGAGAGTGGTCTAAGAATAAACTATGGATACAAATACCATTATGGATTTTCATCGCATGGATGATGGGTTTCTTTAACCCATATTGGTGTGTATATCCTGTGTGTTGGATTAGTAACTAATGACAAATAAAACAGACAACTACGAAGATAGAATAGGTAAACTGGGCGAGGGTTTAGAACGAACCTTGGGCACTCCACAAGATGGAATGCAAGACCCTACAGGAGAATATCCTAAAAGAGAATATCATTATGGTTCGTCTATAAACAAAGCTGCTAGAGGGACTAAAGTCAACGAACTATATGTTGGTGGTGGTGATATAGGTCTATCTCTAGATATTGCAGAACAAAGACCATCTGAGTATCCATTCAATCAGGTTCAAGAAACACAAAGTGGTCATGTCGTTGAGTATGATGACACACCTGGCGGAGAACGTATTCTCATCAAACACCGTAAAGGTGCGGGTGTTGAGATGCGTGCTGATGGTTCAGTTATTGTATCTGCGGTCAATAATAAGATTGAAGTGACAGGTGGAGACCAAACCACAATTGTAGAAGGTCACGGTAATCTTGTATATAAAGGTAATCTAAACCTAGTTGTGACAGGTGATTACAATGTAGATGTTGGTGGTAATCACACCATGAGAGTCCACGGAAATGAGACAAAACAAATAGACCAAAACTTAAAAGAACTTATTCACGGTAGACGAACAACTGACATACGTAAACACGATAACCGAATAGTAGGCGGAAATGATTTCAGTTTAGTATACATGAAGTCAAGAAACTATATCAGAGGAGACCACAAACAATGGATAGAGGGAAGTAATGAAATCGCAGTTGAAAATAATATGTTCACGAGTGCAAAAAATTCTTATGCTGTCACCAGTAAAACATCCAGTTTGGTTGGCAACGACTTTGTTAGTGTTATGGGTAATGACGGAACTATTGGTGGTAAGAAGGTAGACTTCACAGGACAGTCCTACATGGGTCACAATGGCCCACAACCATTTACTAGTGGTGCAACATTCTATGGTTCTTTCCACGGACAGGCGACAGAGGCAATGTTCTCTCGTTACGCATGGAAGGCAGAGAAATCTAAGTTCGCTGAAAATGCTGAACAGGCAAATGGTGCGGTGGCAGCAAAGACTGCTGGAAGTTTAGGTGCCGCTGGTAGTGCCAGTGCCCAATCCATCCCATCAGGTGGCGCACCTGAGACTGTACACAATCAAGAGATTCATGGGCCCGATGGGCCACCACCTGTACCGCCATTGATTGGTTCGTATACTACTATGGGTGACTTTGCAATACGAACAGTAGTAGTCGATGCGAATAATACATTTAAGAATGCACGAGAGAAAGTGGATGACTACTTTGGTAAATTTGATACCACACCAACTACACAAGAGATTCGTTCTTCATTCAAAGATGATGGAAATGTATCTTTACTTGGTGGTATATTAGTCACGGACAGATTACTAAACTCTGACTATAAGAGAAGGACTCCACCTAAGATTGGTAGAACATCATCTTCAAAACCAACACCAAGATTTGGATTTACTCCGATTGGTAACTCTATTGAAAATAGAGGTAAACGATTTACACCGAAGGGAGGTAGACGATGAGTTTAATACTAGTAGACCCTGTTTATAACCCTGAACTTGTTCCCAATATAACATCTGATACTAAACTTGGGCCTGGCGTAACTATTGCAAAGTTTCTAGGTGCATATGGTGATAGGACACCATTCAATCATATTCGTTTTGATGAAGACCGAAGACAGATTGCACGTAATCTATACATGCACGGTCTCGCAATAAATTCAATCGCTGGAAACACAATACACTTTAATGATGTACGACTCATTGTGAGTGAGGGACTGTATCGTGGTGGCCCATCAGAAACACCAAGTGGTAAGAACAAACAGAAGAGAGATGGTGAACTTATATACTATCAAGTGATTGATAGAGAAGGAAATATAGACTTCGAAAAGACATTTGATGTTGCGGTATATTGGAAAGACTATATTGCATATGATGAATTATATTTGGATTACGATACGTATAACCCTGACGGAACACTAACTGCACAGGTAGGACTCAAAGTACCTAAGATGTCAGACACTTTTGAAGGTACATTTAATCGTAAAGTGCAAACTTGGTTTAATAATAACTTACAATCTGAGGGTGAATTGATAGAAATACTTCCTGAAGACTAGGTTTCATGTATAAATAGATAGAACAGGAACGGAAATTAACAATGGCAATACGTAGAGCATTCGCACAAGAAGACAACAATCTTCAGACCGCATCAGTAACTACTAGTCGATTAGTCGATTACAAAGACATCGATTTAGCGTTTAAGGCAAAGACGGTTAGTGGTGAAATATTTAAGAAGACTGAAGCTAATGCGGTCAAGCAGGCGATAAAGACTCTTGTCATGACTAATTTCATGGAGAAACCTTTTCAACCTGACTTTGGTTGCGATATTTTATCACAGTTATTTGAAAACTATGATGAAGATATAGATGAATTCATTAGGGAAACAATACGAGTCAATGTAAAAAGATATGAACCACGTGCAAGAGTTTTGAATGTGGTAGTAGAAGCACAACCTGATAATAACTTAATTGAAGTCACTGTCACGTTTAAAGTGGTAAACACTAACGAAATTGTTGTTTTTACAACAACACTTTCAAGACTGAGATAAAAAATTAAAAGAGAATAAGAATGGCAAGTACAAGTAAGACTACAACAATAAAATCGACTGCTCTTGATTTTGATAATATCAAGAACAATCTAAAGACGTTCCTTGCTGGAAAAGATGAGTTCAAGGACTACAACTTCGAAGCGTCAGGTCTTTCGAATATCTTAGATGTCCTTGCGTACAATACACACTTCAATGGTCTTATTGCAAACTTTGCTCTAAACGAATCATTTATATCTACTGCACAATTACGTTCATCTATTGTATCACTTGCAGAAGGTATCGGATATGTACCTGACTCAAAGACATCCGCACAGGCAACTGTTAAACTATCTACTTCACTTGCGGGTGTATCAGGTAGACCTTCTCAAATACAAATTCCAAGTGGATTTAAGTTTACTGCAACCGTAGACGAAGAAGATTATGTGTTCCAAACACAAGAAGACCTCAATGGTGTGGATGACGGTAATGGATTCTATGAGTTTCAAACTGCAAATGCATCCAATATTATTAGTATCTTCGAAGGTACTGCAAAGACAAAAACATTCTTAATTACAGAACAAAGTGAAAGTGCGGTTTATATTATCCCTGACGCAAACATGGATACTTCAACTGCGGTAGTTAGACTTTTTGAAAATCCAACTACATCATCGTTTGCAACATACACAAACATTTTAAACGCAACAACAATTAGTCAAGTATCTACGTTATATATTCTAAAGGAAGCACCTAATGGTTTCTTTGAACTATCATTTGGTAATGGTACAACACTAGGACGTGCCCCTGATGCGGGTGAAAAGGCGACAGTACAATATCTTGCATCCAGTGGTGAAGGTGCTAATACTGCAAAAACGTTTACACCACAAACACAAATAACTGTGAATGGAGTTGGATATGACATGACCGTCACAACTCAAGGTAATGCAGTTGGTGGTGGAGAACGAGAAACTGCGGAATCCATTCGTAAGAATGCACCATTCCAATATGCATCACAAAACAGAATGGTAACACATCCTGACTATTCTACACTTGTTCTTAGAAACTTCTCAACACTTATTAAAGACATCAAGACATTTGGTGGAGAAGATGCACTAGAACCTGAGTTTGGTGTGGTATTCATGTCAGTATTATTCAATGATGACGTACCCGCATCAACAGTTGCGGTGACAAAACAATCAATCACTGACCTCGCAGAACAATTATCAGTTGCATCATTTGAACTCAAGTTCGCTGACCCTGTAGATACATTTGTAGAGGTAAGGGTATTCTTCCAGTTCAATCCAAGGTTAACCACATTATCAAGAAATACCGTACAGGATAACGTACAGGCGGCGGTAGATAATTACTTCTTGAACTCAGTTGGTAAGTTTAGTCAATCATTTAGACGTTCTAATATGTTAACCGATGTGGATGAAGTATCGCCTGCGGTACTATCGTCTCGTGCAGAGATATTCATGCAAAGAAGGTTTACTCCTACATTAACAAGGATTGAAGACCACAAACTTAGATATCCAGTGCCTATAGCTGGCCCTGATGATGAGTTCCATCGTATAACATCAACTGCATTTAGTTTCCAAAACAAAAACTGTATTATAAGAAACAGATTAACATCAAATATATTAGAAGTATTTAATCAGGAAGATAACATTGTAATCGTTGATAATGTGGGTTCTTATACAAACGATACAATATCAGTTGTAGGTTTACAGGTTGACAATGTTATTGGTGGTGGAACAGAAATTAAATTAAGTGCAAAACCTTCAAACGAGAGTGCAATATCTCCGTTAAGACAAGACATTTTAAAATATGACCCTGACCTTTCGTTTACAAAGGTTGTGGATATTGATACAGGAATAGTAAACTAATGGCAAAAAGTCTTGATATAACTCTTCAGGACATCAACAGAAGAGAACTAGATGTTCCTGACTATAAAGTAAAGGAAGTTTTACCTGAGTTTTTTCAGCAAACATATCCTAAACTTATTACACTTCTTGATGACTATTATGATTTCGAAGATAGTGACCAATCACCATCTCGACTTCTAAATGATTTATACAAGTCTCGTGATATTACACAGACTGATTTGAAGTTATTGTCATTTATAGAAGATGAGTTGTTATTAGGACAAGCGTACTTTGAAGGGTTTCAAGATAAGAGGGCGGCGTCTAAATATTCGAATACATTGTATCGTTCAAAGGGTACAAAGTATTCTATACAACAGTTTTTTAGGACGTTCTTTGGTATTGACCCTGAAGTTATATATACTAAAGAACAGATTTTTAACGTAGGAGATTCTGCATCTGCTATAGGTACAGAATCGCAAAGGTTTCTTACAGACGATAAATTATATCAAACCTTTGCACTATTGATTAAGGCGGAGAAGGCATTCGCCGAATGGAAGGACACGTACAAGTTATTTGTACACCCTGCTGGTATGTTTGTGGGTGCGGAGATTCAACTTGTTGAAACCGTAATCGACTTAATGGAAGCGGATTCTAGTAAACCCGCACCTGTTCCACCAATAGTCATAGAAAACCAAGCAGACCTTGGATTACTAACATTTGACGGTGTTGAATTTGGGGGTGGACTAATGACAGCAGACGTGACAAGTCTTGTGGATGATTTCTATACAGATTCAAGTGGATTATTGAGTAGAATTAATACTTACTTAAATGTTAAGAGATTTGAGAGTATCGATATTGAAACCATCGATAAACAATACTCAAGTCTACGTGAACTTCAGTTAGCTGCATCACCAACTTTTGATGATTCAGACTTACCAACTGATAGTGCGGGTGGTACATTGAAGGGTATGGACATGTCTAATGACTTCTTCTTTGAAACATTAGACCAAGATAGACATGAGGCATGGATAGGAGATTCAGCTATTTACTATAGAAGTCAAATAGATAGCGCTGGGCACCTATAAACTCTTATAAATAGATACTAAGAAGTGGATTAAAATATGGCACGACAAAATATAAACAGAGGAACAGTCGCAAATGACGGGAATGGTGATACTCTCCGTGCAGCTGCGAACAAAATAAACGATAACTTTAGAGAGATTTATCTCACTATCGGTGGTGATAGTAGTGTAATTACTTCTGCGATATCGTTTGTAGATAGTGGACTTTCTTTCGAAGGTGCGACTAATGACGCATTCGAAACCATACTTGGTGTCGTAAATCCAACTGCGGATAGAAAGGTTATAATTCCAAACTATTCGGGTAATATAGTTCTTGACTCAGATACAGGAACACTAAAAAACAAAACACTGACAAGTCCTGTGTTGACAACACCACAGATTAATGATACAAGTGCAAACCATCAATATATTGTTGCACCCTCAGAACTTGTAGCTGACAGAACAATTACATTACCTCTATTGACAGGTAATGATGAGGTAACATTTAATTCTCATACACAAACATTAGTAAATAAAACACTGTCAGCACCATTGATGACAAACCAAAAGATTGGTGGTAAAAATCTTGGTGGATTTATACAAGACTCTGCGAGTAATGAACTACTTGAATTTGACCGTGTTGCAAGTGCAGTAAACCACATTAAGGTTTCTAACACTGCAACAGGCAATTTCCCTAAGATTGAAGCAACGGGAACAGATACAAACATCTCACTAAACCTTGCATCAAAAGGTAATGGTGGGGTTGACATTAATACGAAATTAATATATAATATAGATACGGTTTCTACAACCACTGCGGTTGACCTAAACAAACCATTAACTATATTCACGCCTGGTTCAGGTACAATTATCCCAACACTTGCAAGTGGTGATAGAGATGGAGAGGTTCATTTCTTCATAGCAAAAGGTGCGGGTAATGTCAACTTGACAGGTAGTAACAATATTCAAGGGGCAGATTCGGCAGGTTCATTCTTCCAAATGGAAACTGGAGCTGCTCTACAACTACTGTGGAATGGTTCGAAATGGAACGTATTGTCTTCAGTACAGAACTATGACAGTTCGAATACAAGTCCAATAAGATTGGTATAATAGGGTAGAATAATGGCAAAGGCAGTAATAACAAACTCAATTAAGAAACAAGTAATTGCAAGTATTCAAGCAGATGTAGATTCGTCAGCAAATAATTACTATGCAGTTGTCGGACGTTCCGAAATATGGAACGCCACAGACACATCACCTCAAGCATATAACTCAGGACGAGATGAAAGAAACTTCCGTCTTGGAATACAATCTGCAAAGAATATTACAGATATTCGTATGGTTGTTCCTCGTTATAACTGGACATCAGGTGGTATATACTCTGCATATGATGACAATCAGGTTGGATACCCTAACCAACCATACTATGTCATGAACGACAACAACCAAGTCTATCTTGTTCTTCAACAGGCAAAAAACGCTTCAGGGAGTGCTCTAACATCTACTGTTCAACCTTCAGGTAATACAGACGGAACACCGTTTTCAACTTCCGATGGTTACATTTGGAAATTTTTATATTCCATATCTGCCTTAGATGCAACCAAATTTATTTCTGCCAACTTTATCCCTGTTAAGAAACAAGGTGCTACAAACGCAGACTCACCCGCTGCTGATGTCGAACAACTTGCAGTTCAGAACGCAGCTATCAAAGGACAGATAGCGGGATTTGCACTTGACTCAGGTGGTGCGGGATATACATCTAATCCTACAGTCACAATCGTAGGAGATGGTACTGGTGCTCAAGGTATCGCATCTATATCAGGTGGACAAGTTACTAAAATTGAACTCGCAGATTCATCAGGTGGTATTCCTCTTGGTACAAACTATACAAAAGCTGTTGTACAGTTAACTGGTGGGGGTTCATTCACTAAACCCGCAAAGGCACGTGCAATCATAACTAAGAACCAAGTGCCAGACGGACTCGGTGCAGACCCACGTGATGACTTACGTGCAACTTCAATCATGTTCAACACTAAACCTAGTGGAACAGAAAGCGGAGATTGGGTTGTAGGACAAGACTTCCGACAAGTAGGTCTATTAAAGAATCCAATGGTCGATAGTGACAACGGAACTGCGTTCACTGATGCAACAGGACAAGGACTAAGAAAATTAAAATTTGCATCGATATCACAGACATTTACTGCGGATAATACTATCCTTGGTGCAACCTCACAAGCAAAAGCTCTGATAGATAGAGTAGATTCTTCTGCGGTGTTCTTTCACCAAACAGAAGATACTGGATTTACTAGTTTTCAGGCAGGAGAAGCAATATCTGAAACTAACGGAAACGGTGCGGGTTCATTATCGAATCCAAGTTTTGACTCTGCACCTGAGTTTAATCCAATGACAGGAGACTTATTTTACATTGCAAACAGAGATGCTATTACTCGTGATGCTGGTCAAACAGAAGACATCAAGATTGTAATTCAGATTTAAGAGAAATATTATGCCGAATACATTTACAGAAAACAGTTTTTCATCAACGTATAAAGATGACTTTTTAGATAGTGATAACTATCATAGAATCCTCTTCAATAGTGGACGTGCATTACAGGCACGTGAACTTACGCAGATGCAGACTATCATCCAAGAGGAGATTGGACGATTTGGTCGTAATATCTTCAAGGATGGTGCATCTGTAAATCCTGGCGGCCCTTCAGTTAATAATTCTTATGAATTTATTAAACTGAATACAAGTGTTAACTCGTTCCCTACTGATACCTCAACAATTGTTGGTAATGAATTTACAGGACAAACGAGTGGTATTAAAGTAAGGGTTCTACAGGCAGTAGCTGCAACTGGTTCAGACCCCGCAACAATTTATGTGCAATATACAAACACATCATCAGGAACATCAGGTGCTACACCTATCCGTATGAGTGCGGGTGAAGATATTGCAGATGGTTCAACTACACTTACTGTACAAACAACTAATACAGTAGCAAACCCTGCTGTCGGTCAAGGAACACAATTCAGTAATGGTGGTGGTGATTTCTTTGTAAGAGGACACTTTGTCTTTGCAAAACCACAATCAATACTTTTATCAAAATATACAACAACACCTGATGCAAACGTAGGATTCATTGTCACTGAAGATATTGTTACGGCAGATGACGATGACGCATTATTCGATAATCAAGGTGCGACACCAAACAAATCATCGCCTGGCGCAGACAGATATCGCATAAAGATGACTCTAATAGATGAGGCAAATGTTACTGGAACTCAGAACTTTGTCCACTATGCAACAGTTGTTGCGGGAGAGATTACTGAGAACGTTCAGGGAACAGGTGAATACAATAAGATAGGTGACGTTCTTGCAACGAGAACAAGCGAAGAAAGTGGTGACTATCTTGTAAAACCTTTTAGTATCGATTTCCAAACAGATAGTGAAAACGATAATATTAAGGCAAGAATCTCAGACGGAACTGCATATGTTGATGGATATAGGGCGTCACGTAATGACCCCAAAACATTAACAATTTCAAAAGCAAGAACTACTCAGACTTTTACAAACGAAGTTGCGGGTATCAACTACGGAAACTATTTCATATGTAATGGTTTAGAAGGAGATTTAGGTACTTCTTCACTTGCAACACAGAACATATCTACTTCTACGACTAACCCAAGTGGTAGTGTTATCGGAACATGTAATGTCAGATACGTAGAAGAAGATGGGTCAGACCATCGTGTCTATCTATTTAATATTCGAATGAATAGTGGAGAAGCATTACGTAATGCAAAAACTATTGGTACAGGTGCAAATGACCACGCAGTTATAAAACTTGAAGGTGGTAAAGCGAGAATCAAACAATCACAATCAACAGCATTGGTCTTCCCACTACCAAGACAAAGACCAAGGGCATTAAGTGATATAGACTTTGAAGTACAAAGAGTTGTAACAGGTACGTCAAATGGTGCTGGTCAACTTACACTTTCAGCTTTGACAGTAACAGGAGAAACTTTTGTTAATACTGGTCAGTGGATTGTTACTAGAAACTCTACTGGATTAGTAGATAGTGATGCTTCAATTGCTGGTTCAGGTTCAACTTCTGCAACTATATCAAACTTAGCTAACAATGTTGGTTACACTATATACGCAAAGGTTAATAAAGCACAACCAAGCGCACGTGTAAAAGAAAAAGTAGAAAATGAAACAATCACAGGTACATTGAAACATGTAGCGGGTGAAACTTTCCTAAATCTAGGTAAAGCAGATGTATATGAAATTGTAGAAATTAAAAAGAATAATTCAACTGGTAGAGATTTATCAGACCACTTTACATTTGATGACGGACAAAGACCTGGCTTCTATGGGCCGAGTAGAATTGTAAGAACAAATAGTTCAAGTGTTACTGGAAATGTATATGTAAAATTCAATTATCATAAACATAATTCAGGTGACTTTTTTGCGGTTAACTCATATAGTGGTCAAACAACATATAGTGACATAGGTATGGTTGAAGTAGCTCCAAGAAGGTTTGTTAACTTGAGAGATGTGGTTGACTTCCGTCCATCTACACCCGATTCAGGTTTAGACTTTACTGCAAGTGGAGCGGCAATAAACGAACTACCAACTAATGGTGACATATTCCAAGCAGACGTTGACTACTATGTTCCTCGTGCGGATAAGATTGTTATCAGTGGAAAAGCAAATACAGGAGAATTGATTCACGTACAAGGTGAACCTGGCTTCCAACGTCCTATGCCTGCAACACCACAAGGAACTATGTGTTTATTCCAAATTCAACATAACGCATTTGGTATAAGTGATTCATCTTATGATGACCTTGGTTTAACAATTGAGAAATACAGACGTTTCACAATGCAAGACATCAACAACCTCAACGAGAAGTTAGAGGATTTGAGAGAAACTGTCTCATTAAATGCACTAGAACTTGCAACTGACACACTCGCAGTATTTGATTCAAGTGGTCTACAAAGAACTAAATCAGGTATTCTTGCAGATAACTTTAAAGACAATGCATTCAAAGATGTATTTGATTTGAATAATCGTTCAACCATATTTGCAGCTACAAAAACTATGGGCCCTGAGACTGTTCAAACCGATGTTGATATGGTTTATGATTCTGATAAATCAACTAATGTTATTAAGAAAGGTGACAATATATACTTGACTCATACAGAACAAGTTGCAATACAACAAAAACTTATTAGTGGAACTGAAAATGTCAACCCATTTGCAGTCGTATCAGGTGAAGGTCGATTGACACTTTCTCCTTCTTCAGATTGGTGGTTGAACACTAAATATGCAGCTGACAACATTATTAACAAAACCGTAGAGACTGACCTTGCGGATGCATTCACTGGAACACACGATGTTTCAAACATACCTAGACCACAACCAGCAGCTATGTCTTTCAACCCTGTTGTTGAACAGTTCCGTGGAGGACGTGGACGTTTAAATGCATTCCTAAATGGTGGTGGAAATCCAACTGGACTCGGAGGTCAGTTAGACAATCTCGCAAACATTCAAGAGCCTGGCATAGTGGGTGGCGGAGGAGTCGGTGGTGGATTCGCCGATGCAACAAACTGGGGTTGGTTCGGTATTAATATTAGAGGTAGGGGTTAGAAATGACACAATCTAGAAGAGAAGAAGATGCGGTATTTGAAGGTACAGTATCAGAACGTATCGGACGTAGGATAAGAAACACTAGTACATTCTCAAGAAGAGTAGTAGTAGGTGAACGTGTATCCACACAACTTATCGGAGATAGGAGAGTAGATATTGCATTCCTACCATTTATGCGTTCACGTAAAGTATTCTTCAAGGCAGAAGGTTTACGACCTAACACAAGGTATTTCCCATTCTTTGATGGTGTCAAAGTAGATGCACTTTGTCGAGAAGAATCATTTGAACGTATGGCAAATGGTACTGCAAGATTTGGTGAAAGACACCGTAAAAGAACAACACACCCTGATGGAAGTACAAACCTAGAATCAGATGCAGATGGAATAATCGAAGGTTCTTTCTTTATTCCTTCCGCAAGAACTTTAAGGTTTAAGGCAGGTACAAGGGAATTTAAACTATTAGATATCAACATCGACCAAAACGATGCTGCTCTTTCTCGTGCGATTGCATCATATACCGCTAAAGGACAAATAGAAACACGTGTAAGAGACATCGAATCTACTAGAACAATTGAGTTTCAAAACAAGAGGTGGACAGAGGTCACATGGGTAGACCCTCTTGCACAATCATTCAGAGTACCAAAAGGTGAAGGTATATTCGTCACTAAAGTACAGACTTATTTTAAAACTCGTGATTCAGGAAAGATACCTGTTCAACTTCAGATTCGTCCGATGGTTAACGGTTCTCCTTCTGCAACAGAGATTGTGCCAGGCGCAGTTAAGTTTGTAAAAAGAGATAACGTTGTATTACCAGCGTCACAGACACAAGCTGCAGTATTAGCTGCACCTACAAGTTTTACATTTGATGAACCTATATTCTTGAAAGGAGATACAGAATATTGTATCGTTCTTCTTGCAGACTCAAAAGAGTACAATGCATACGTAGGTGAAACCTATGCGTTCCAACTTGGGTCTACAGAAAAAAGAATTGACAGACAACCTTCAATGGGTTCATTGTTTAAGTCCCAAAACGGGACTACTTGGGAGCCAGACCAAACAAAAGATATGGCGTTTAAATTGTTCCGTGCAAACTTCTCGACTGCGGGTGGTAATGTAGTATTCGAAAATGCTCCGCTAGATGTTGAACCTCTTGTCGATAATCCATTACTTTCTACTAGTGGTAGTTCTACAGTACGTGCATTGTTTCCTGAACATGGATTTAGAGTTGGTGATACAGTCACCATTGCGGGTGCAACTACAGGTAATGGTATAGCTGCTGGAAATATAAATGGTAATAGAACTGTAATCGCTGCTGATGGTTTTGGATTTACTTTCGATGCGAACAGCGACAACGCCAATACTGATGGACGTTTCGGTGGTAGTTCTGTGACATCAACTCAACAAAAAGAATTTGATATGGTCACACCTTTTGCACAAACACTAACTCCTGAGGCAACATCTGTAAATAATAAGTTTAAATTTACTACAGGTGATTCTCTCGCTTCTGTAACGGGTTCACAAACACGTTATATTAAAGATGCGACTTTCTCAAGTGATTTTGTCATGAGAGATTTCAACAGATTTGAAGCACCAAGACTTGTTGCTACAGCTGCAAATGAAACTGCTCAGATTGGTAGTGGAGAAAAGTCAGTAACATTCCAAATGGATGTTGATACCAGTAAGAACAATGTATCACCTGTCATTGATGCACAACGTTTAGGTCTTGCAATAACTCACAACAGGATTGATAAACAGGCGCAAAGTTCAGCATCAGGATTTAATGTTCCACTAACTTATGTTGATGAGACAGACCCTACTAGTGGTTCACACATGAGTAAGTGGATTACTAATGCACAGTCACTTGTAAACGATGCGATAGGTTTAAAAATATTAGTTGGTGCGTTGAGACCACCTGAAGCGAGTTTCGATGTGTATTGGAGAACCGCAAACGAAGGTGAAAATATATACGCAAATAATTGGACAAAGATAAGCAATACAGACAGCACTGGTTTTCTTGAGAATGCGATTGCACCTGATGAATTCCAGTTTAGAGAGTATGAATACCTCGTAGGTGGACAAGCGGGTAATATGACACCGTTCCTTGAGTATCAAATCAAGATTGTGATGATGTCAACTAATACATCTAAAGTACCGTACTTTAAGGACTTGCGTGTTATTACATTGGCAGACTAATATGGCTGAATGGGATAGGTCTGAAGGTGGTTCTCTTATAAATACTGATGTAGCAGGTATAAATAGAGCAAGAGAGATTAAAAGGAAGAGACGAGAACAAGAGAAGGAGATTCAACAACTAAAGAATGATGTCGGTGAAATAAAAGGTCTTCTCAATCAACTAATAGAGAATTTGAAAGATGGCAACAAGTAAACCCACAATAACACCAATTAGCGACACGTTCACTTCATTTAAAGACAATGTAAATCGTATATCTTTAGATTTGGGTGCAACAGGTCGATTAAATACTAACGTAGACTCTGATGCGGTTGCAGCTATCAATGAACTTGAATTAGGTATTCGGGGAACATCGAATAACTTAGTCGCAACTGACCTATCAATGTTCACCGCAAACAATATTGTTTCTGCGTTGATTGAACTTGATGTAGACATCCACGGTTCGGGTGGTGGAACTGCGTCCTCAGATTTAACTACTACTGCAAATGACCTTGTAGCTGCAATCAATGAAATCGAAGCAGTCTTCGATGCATCCACATACGAAATATCTGCGGGAGCAAATCAGTTTGACGTTACTTCAGGAGACTTCAATATCGATGCGAGTGGAGATATATCTCTAGATGCAGACGGTGGTGATGTATTCGTAAAAGATAATGGTGTCACCTACGGTTCATTAACAAACTCTTCAGGTAATCTTGTTATTAAATCTGGCACATCCACAGTGATGACAGGTAGTGGAACTAATGCCACATTCAATAACGATGTTACAGTCGAAAACGATTTACAGGTAGATGGTGCATCTAACCTCAAAGGTAATGTTACTCTTGGTGACGCAAATACCGACAACATAGTATTTACTGGTGAAGTAAACTCAAACATCATTCCTAATACAGATGATACCTATCATCTTGGTTCTAGTACAAAACAATGGAAAGATTTATATGTAGATGGAACTGCATACATCGATGACCTTGATGTTGACTCTGCGGAGATTGGTGATATTAATATCACAGGTGCTTCCATCGATGCAAATAATGACATTACAGTTAAATCAACAACTGGTGATGTAGTCCTTGATGCAAATGGTGCTGATGTTCTACTGAAAGATGATGGAACACTATACGGTAAATTAACAAGTAATTCAGGTAATCTGATTGTTAAATCAGGTTCATCTACTGCATTAACATTCTCAGGTGCAAACGTAACCACTGGTGGTACAGTAACCACTGGCGGTAATCTTACTATGGGTGGTACAACCATCTCAAGAACTGGTGGATTAATATTTGATGCATCAACTAATATTACTCTTGATGCAGATGGTGGTATTATTCATCTTAAAGATGGTGGTGTACAGTTTGGTAGATTACAAAATAATAGTGGTAATCTAATTCTTAAAACAGGTAGTAATACACAGGTCGCCCAATTCGGCAGTCCTGGCGTAGCTGATGTAAAACTTAGTGGAAAACTAGTTGACTCATCAGGTTTAAATACTACCGCCAAAGATGTAATAGCTGCCATTAACGAACACGAAGCAGATATCGGTAATATGACTCTAACAGGTCTTACTGCAACAGATATATCTGCGGGTTTACGTGAAGTTATTGCTGAAGTTGGTGCGGTAGGTTCACTTGGAACTGCACACAAAACTACAACTGTAGGTGCAATTAACGAACTACATACTACTATCGGTAAAGACATTGATTCCGATGGTATCAACGGTAACCTTGCAAATAATAATATAGGACTTGGACTATTCAGACTTGATAGTGCTATTGGTAATCTTGCAAACTTCCATGCAACTGATGTTTCAGACCATGCAAGTGTTGTAAATGCTATTAATGCAGTCGGTGCTGATGTCACACAATTATCAGGAGAGAGTACCGCACTAGACGGTAGAATCGGTTCACTATCAAACTTAGTAGTAGGATTCACAGGTTCAGAAAGGAACAGTGTTGTGAATGCCCTGAATGCAGTATTCAACTCAGTCCCACAGATATATGACGATACTGGTACACTGTTGAATTAACGGGAGTTTGAGTAATGGCAAGTACGCCAATTAAATATAATAGTATAGACTCCGATGGAAAACCTCAACTACAAGAATTTTCTACCACGGAAGAGAATTACCTTGCCTATCAGGCAGGATTACGTTTGTCTGTTGCTGGTAATACTGATAACGGTTCATTAAATACTGATAGTTCAACAACAAATCAAAACACTGTAGGGACTTATACTGATACCAAGTTCAACCAAGCGGTTGGAACTCACGGTACAACACTCACTACACAAACCACAAATACTGTTCTGTATCAGAAACACGTGGGCCCAGCAAGTGCTGAAAATGGCGCTAATGGTTTCCGTAAACCTATTCACTATCAAAAAACAGGAAGTCAAACAGAATTTCATGAGATGACCTCAAGTGAAATGGACACTCTTGTTGATAGATTAACTAGTACGATATTCACAAACGATTACGTGGGAACTTATAAACTTGCTACGTCTGCACCAACTGGATACACTGTCAAGTTAAGTAATGTCTTTACGGATACAAGAACAGATGGTACTTCTATCAACTATAGTATCTATCGTAGAACATCGATGACGGCACCGACTACTAAAAAACCTTTATTTGTAAAACGTGCATCAGGACATACAGGTTCGTTCCAAGGTTTACAACAAATGACTGACGCTCAAATGCAGTATACATTTGGACAGAGGGCGAAAAATAGAATCGGAAGGACTGATGACCTTCATGTAGGTAACTATCTACTCTTATCAGGGACACAGGGTACACCTACTCAAAACGGACATGCTGGAACTTGGGTATCTAAAGGAACTGCAACAGACACTAAAAATACTACAGCAGGAACGGCATACACTAGAACTAGTTCTAGAGATTATCTTGGAAACTACACAAGGTTAAGGGCATCTACGTACAGTAGAACGAGGTCATCAAACTATAGTAGAAGTTTCACAGGTAACTACGCTAGAAACTTTGCGGGTAATTACGCAGGTAATTATGCACGTACTAGGACAGAAAATTACTCAAGAGCATTCGCTGGAAACTATGTTGGCGGACTTGTCAGAAGTAGTAACTATACAGGAAATTATACACGTAACTTTGAAGGTACACGTTCATCCAACTATGTTGGTAATTATGCACGTGGTTTTTCTAGAAACTATACACGTAATATAACAGACTCTTATACAGGAGACTATAGTCGTAATTACAACAGAAGTTTTACTAGGAATTTTGCTGGTAACTTTACGGGTAACTACACTGGAACTAAACATTATACAAGAAACTATGTTGGTAACTATACTGGAACTACGCAGTATAGTGATACATACGCACCAAACGGATATTATCAATCCGCTCAATATGAGTGGAGAATTTCACCTGAACCTAGTGGGCCGACTACACTAGTATGGACTACCCAAGTTTGGTATGCTGGTACGCAAGTTTACTCTACCACTGATACCGAAGCTCTTACTGCATTTCTAAGAACTGCGGTTACCACTGGTGGTAAAACTTATAACAGGGGAACGATGCAACCATATAACCCCAATACTAGTACCACTTTCCGATACGCTGTATACAGAAGTTCGGGGGCAGATACAAACTTTACACGTACCCTATCAGGATTTACAGGTGAATATGTAGGTAATTATCTTGGTGGTACGGGTGCTTATGGAACAGAACAATGGACAGGACAAACGAGTGGAGGGACTGACTATTATTGGGCAGAGCAGCAAGATTTTTATGGGGGTTCAAATGTCTTGATTTTGACACAGTGGAACGGTACATTCGTAGGTGGTGGCCCTCAATCTTATACTACTGGTTCACAAAACCCACCCGCTGTTCCTGATTATGAAAGTGGTGGATATGGTTACAACAGAGGTACATATAAAATGTATCTTCAAAACAATAAGTTTGCGCCTGGTATATGGTATTTTGCAATTAAAAGAAGAGTGTTATCGGTAAGTTATACTAGAACCTCTACACGATTAAGGACATCAAACTATAGTAGAACAGCAGATTGGTCGAGAACCAGTACGAGAAGTAGAAGTTCTGCTTATGTAAGAAGTTTCGCACGTGCATTTACTAGAATAAGTACAAGACTGAGGTCAAGTAATTACTCTCGTCAGTTCACTCGTAATTATACTCGTACATCTACACGTAACGTAGCAGAAAACTATGCACGTGAATATACTCGTACATCGACACGTGATTTTTCAGGTGAGACAGATTACGTAGGTAATTATTCACGTAATTATAGTCGTAGTTTTACTGCCAATTATACAAGAACAAGTACGAGGGCAAGAGTATCTACTTATACTAGAAACAGGGCGTCAACGTATACTAGGAACTTTACGGGTAATTACTCACGTAATATAACAGACGCTTACACAAGAACTTCCAGTAGGGACTTTTTAGGAAACTATACATCAGATGAAATTCAGAGTGGAAATGAAACTATTGAGACGTATACTCTTTATGTAAGGACGGCATAAATACCATCATGGCAACTTCATTAAAATTACATGACGCAAGTAGTGATGGTGACCTCAAACAGATTACCACGTCTGAAGAAAATTATTTTGCATATCAAGCAGGCCTGCAACTAGCAGCAATGGCAAAAACCTCAGTTGGGGCATTGAGTGATGTAAACACGCCTGGCACACACGCAACAGTCGGAACATATACTGACACAGTATATGACCAAGCGATTGGAACTCATGGTACAACCTTAACTCAGACAACCACTAATACGACTCTTTATCAAAGAGATGCCACAGCGGGTGAAGCAGGCGGAAATTTCAGATATCCTATAAAATGGGATACCTCGACTAATCCTGATTCCGTCAAAGAGATGACTGATGCAGAAGTCACCACAATCACTGACCGTCTTATTGGTACAATATTTGCAAACGATTATCCTGGCATATATGTTTTAGGAACGTCTGCACCTAGTGGTGATTATGACGTTCACCTCTCAAATATATTTACTGATACAAGAAAAGACGGCACGTCTGTAAACTATAACATATATCAACGTCAAAGCATGACTGCTCCAACTGCGGTTCGTCCTGTTGCACTCAAAAGAAGTAGTGGTGGTTCAGGGACATTCCAAGGTTTTCAGGAGATGTCGGATGCTGAGATAAAATACACCTTTGGACAACGTGCAAAAACACGTGTAATGAATGGTAGTAATGGTATTGGTACATATCTCTTGTTGTCTGCGACTGCGGGTAATCCAACCGCAAACGGATACGGTGGTACATGGGTGTCTAAAGGAACTGCAACAGATACTACCAATGTCACACAAGAAACTGCATATTCAAGAAACCGTTCATCCAACTATGTTGGTAATTTTGAAGGGAACTACTCTAGGAACTTTGAAGGTAATTATGCGAGAACTTTCGTAGGTGACTACGCACGTGCGTTCACAGGAAACTATGCAAGGACATTTACAGGTAACTATTCTAGGACTTTCGTAGGTGATTATGTTGCAACCTTTGTAGGAAACTATGCGAGGTCATTTACGGGGAACTATACTCGTGCGTTTACTCGTATATCTACAAGGACAAGGATATCGACTTACACACGTAATTCACAAAGAACAAGGATATCTACTTATACTCGTAATTCTCAGAGGACGAGAATATCCACTTACACAAGGAATTCGACTCAGACTTTTATTGGAAATAGGGGTTCTGCATATACCCGTATATCTACAAGAACTAGAGCATCGACATACACTAGAGATTCGCAAAGAACAAGAATATCTACGTATACAAGAGATAGTACAACATCTAGGAACTCTACTTATACTAGAAATAGTATACTGAACAGAGCGTCAAACTATACAAGGATTTCCACAAGGACATCTAACAGAAACTATACTAGGATTTCTACTAGAGATTTTGTTGGAAACTATTCTAGGACTTTCGCTGGTGATTACACAGGGAACTATGCACGTGGGTTCTTAGGTAACTACACAGGCAACTACACAGGTAATTATGCGAGAACTTTCGCTGGTGACTACACTGGTAATTATGCGAGAACTTTCGCTGGTAACTATACGGGTGACTTTACAGGAAACTATGCAAGAAACTTTGCTGGAGACTTTACAGGTAACTATACCCGTATATCAATACAAAACTTTACAGGTAACTACACTAGAATCTCTACAAGGATTTCCACAAGGATATCTGCGAGAAACTACGCAAGAAACTTTGCTGGGAACTTCACAGGAAACTATACTAGAATTTCCACAAGGATATCTAACAGAAACTATGCTAGAACAGGTTCTTATACAGGTAACTATACTGGTAACTATACTGGTAACTATACGGGTGACTTTACAGGAAACTACACTCGTATTGTAAACTATACAGGTGTAGGGTCATGGTCTAGTTATCAATATAATGCATCCACATATAACGTACAGAAAATTGAAACGCCTGGTTCTAGTAGTGCATATTGGAGGTGGAACAATAGTTTAGTGGGGAGTAATATCAACTCTGGCACTACACAAATTACCAGTGGTAGTTACACGTATCAAAGAGGGCCACAACAATCTTATCAACCTGACAAGTTTGTCACAATTACTTATTATTCTATAAGACGAAGACTTTCAAGTCAAAACTATGCAAGAACAGCAAGTTATACTAGGAACTCCACAAGGATTTCTACTCGTATATCTACAAGGATATCCACAAGAATATCTACAAGAATATTAAACTATGCAAGAAACTTTACTGGGAACTTCACTGGGAATTATACTCGTATATCAACTAGAACTAGGTCATCAAACTATGCAAGGAACTTTACAGGTAATTATACAGGTAACTTTACAGGTGACTATACTAGGATATCAGTAGGTAACTTTACAGGTAACTATACAAGGATTTCCACAAGGACATCTAACAGAAACTATACTAGGAATAGTACGAGGATATCTACAAGAAACAGAATATCTACTTACACTAGAAATAGTATATTAAATAGAATATCCACTTACACTAGAATTAGTACAAGAGATTCGCAAAGAACGAGGATATCTACTTACACTAGAAATAGCATATTAAATAGGAGTTCTGCTTACGCAAGGACTAGAGAGTCATCTTACACAGGTAACTATGCTAGAAACTTTGCGGGAGATTTCACAGGAAACTATGCAAGGACTTTTGTAGGAGACTATACAGGAAATTATGCAAGGACTTTTGTAGCAAACTTTACGGGTAATTACACACGTGGATTTTTAGGGAACTACATAGGAAACTATTCAAGAAACTTCGCTGGAAACTTTACAGGAAACTACACTAGAAACTTTGAAGGAAACTATGTAGGTGACTTTACGGGTAACTACGCAAGAGAGTTCTTAGGAGATTACACAGGTAACTACGCTAGAGGGTTCTTAGGAGATTACACAGGAAACTATGCAAGGTCATTTGAGGGAAATTTCACTGGAAACTATACACGTGAATATACAAGGAGTAGGATATCCACATACGCAAGGTCAAGAGAGAGTCAGGCGTATACAAGGAACAGAGCATCGACATACACAAGAACTCGTGATTCTGCGTATACTAGAAGTAGGATATCTAATTATACGAGAAACAGAGCGTCAGTGTATGCGAGGACTAGAGTGTCTGCGTATACTAGAACATCAACTAGAACTTCAACAAGAACATTTGAGGGGAACTACACTGGTACTGAATTGACAAGTGGAACAGGAACAGCGGAGACATATACACTGTATTTAAGAACCGCATAAATAATATTATTAAGGAGAATGAATGTGAGTGAAAACACTAGAACATGGTTAGACAATGCCTTTTGGGAAACACCAAAGAAACTTGTTTTGAATGCAATATGTGAATTTGAGGATGATGAATCAAAACGAGTCATCCGTCAAGTTATGAAAATGAGACGTTACGCTGATGATGGTAAAACAGAAAACCCTGATTTTTTTGAATGTTTAAATTACCTCGGTGAAGAACAGATTGAAAAGTCTACTGAAGAGAGGCGTACAAGAAAACTATCTGAAATGCAGATGGATAATGAACGCAAACTTGAAGAACAGAAAGCGAGGAAGATGGAAGAGTTATTTGAATATAAACTCGGACTGTTCGAAATACCCGAAATCAAGAACACAACTCAACGTAAACTTAGAGCAAAACTACGCCGTTCTAAGTCGATACCTGAAGCGAATATATATTCCATGATGATTATGAAACATGAGTTGGAGGAAGCGGGTGAAGTCTAAAGGATTTCTAATTGTTGCATCAAAGAATCTCAACTTTTATAAGTATGCAATAAATCTTGCAAACTCTATTAGAGATTTCTACGAGGATGCAAACATTTGTCTCTGCACCGAAGAACGTTTTCTTGATGGTCAAGAAGATGTTGCAGATGATATTCTATTATGCGATAGTCATTATCGTGCAAAACTATGGGCATTATCTCGTTCTCCTTACGATTTGACGATGTACATTGATGCAGATATTGACTGTGAACATGAGGATATTGCAAAGGTTTGGGATGAAATAAAAGACTATGATATGGTTTTTCATGAACTAACTCCCGAAAGAGAAAAGTTTTATGCAATACGTGAATTTCCATATAACGGTGGTACAGAAAAATATAGGTTGTGTGGTGGAGTCTGTTTGTACAATCTTTCAAATCCTCTTGTAAAAGAGTTTATGGAAGAATGGTATGACTTGTTTTATGAACAATTCGATAGACAGTGGAGACCTGAAGGTTTTGATGATGTTACATGGGAAGACCTAAAAGACTTTGACCAAACCACACTTTGGTATATGACTGAAAAGATGGATAAATATAAAGACCTAAATATAGGTATATTTTACGATGATATTCGTTGGAACTTTTTCACGCAATATCAGTACGAGAACCTGAAGTCAATCGACAATAAACCGCCGATTCTAAGACACTACTCAGGTTCACTACATAAGGATAGGTATCTTGTATGAGAATGATTGATATCCCTATCAAGAATAGGGAACTACTTGAAATATTAGATGGTTGGTTATGGTTTTATAATAATAAAGAAGATATAAAAAAATACATAAAACTGAAAGGTTCTGACCTAAAGATAGAGGATTTTACCTCTGAGAAACATCTCAATGAGATTGTTGACCAAGGACAGGGACATGAGGGATATCCTGAAGTTATTAGGGGATATAGTTTAGAAGGACACAAACTAGGAGACCCTACTCTTAAAAGAGAGTTTCTTGTAAATTACTCTGAAAAGGGAGACGCTGAAGAAGCGAAAGCAAACAATTTTGTTGCGAAATGTATCGCAAAACATTCTGAAATGAATACAAAACTTGGTAATTTTCTCGTTATTAAAAACAATGCATTAGCGGCATTGTACCCACCTGAAGGGTTTATATCATGGCATAATAATGCCAATGCAAGTGCGTATAATTTTATTTTTACGTGGAGTGAGACAGGAGAGGGTTGTTTCAAATATATTGATGCAGATACGGGTGAAGAAGTAATCCTACAAGACAGAAAAGGGTGGAACTGCAAGGCAGGATACTTTGGAAGTTATAGTGAACATGAGTCTCAGTTGTGTTATCACGCAGCTGAAACCAAGTGTTGGAGATTTACACTTGGGTTTATGATGAATAGGTCAGAGATGGCCCTTGGTATGCAAGAAGATGTTATTTCGGAAATAAGTTCTAATTATTGACTAGTCTAAAGTCAAACCCTTATAAATAAAAGAAACAGAGAATTCTTTTATACCATATGGGTTTTTACGAATGTCAATTAGATACGAAGATTTAATAATCAACCAAGGCACAGATGTCGCAATAGAAATACATTGCGATGACGAGAACGGCAACAATAAAAATCTTGCAAACTACAGTGCATCTGCAATGATGAAACGTAGTTATAATGACTCCGATGGTGACCCTAATTCACTATCTTTTAATGCTGTCGTGGCGTCCCCGCCAGCCGATGGTATCGTAACCATATCCCTAACAAACACACAAACAGATACTCTTTTGACGAGAGGTCGATACGTTTATGACGTTGAATTAAGTTTTGTAGACAGCTCCAGTAATACTATTATAGAACGTATCCTTGAAGGGAATATAGAGGTTTCACCCTCTGTGACTAAACCATAGTAGGAATAAAGTAGCATGGCGCAAAAAATAGTAGTTAAAAAGGTAAAAGTCGGTATACCGATTAAACGAGTCACGTCAGGTGCATTTGCAATTACCAACCTTGGTGGTGTTTCTACTACAGGAATGCAAGGTGGTTCTCTTCTTATAAGAGACCAAGGACAACAGAAATTTGTTGTAGGAACAATAGTTGGTGCAGGCGGGACAGGCGTCACGTATGATAGTGCAAATAACAGATATTCGATAGACACTCAACAGTTTTCTGCGATTGATTCATCACTTATTCCATCAGCGGATTCCTCATTTGACCTTGGTAGTGTAACAAATAAGTGGAGAGAATTATACCTATCAGGTAATAGTCTTCACATGGGAAGTCTTACCCTAAAAGACAGTGGTGGAAGTTTTGTAGTTTTAGACTCTGATAATGCAAAGGCAAAAATAGATTTATCTTCTAACAATACAGGAGAACTATCAGAGGGAACAAACAAGTATTATACTACCGCACGTGTTGATTCTGCGGTCAAACGTCAAGACCTTGACATGGGCGGTAAGAAGGTTCTATTTGGTAATTTATATTCTAGTGAAGGAGATTTACCAAATGCGGGAACATATCATGGTATGTTCGCACACGTACATGGAACAGGTAAAGGTTACTTTGCACATGCTGGTGGATGGCACAAATTACTAGACGAAACATCGTCAACTACCGCAAACTTAACAGAAGGTTCAAACCTATACTACACTACTGCACGTGCAGACTCAGACGCTAAGAAGGCAATATCAATCACGGATGCAGGCGGAGATGGTTCACTTGCATATAATAATTCAACTGGTGTTATCACTTACACTGGGCCGAGTGCGTCAGAAGTAAGAGCGCATCTCACCGCAAATAAAGGTCTATCCGTAAGTAGTGGAGAATTCAACATTGACTCCGCAAACGTTAGGGCAATGTTCAGTGCAACTGATGCTGGTGGTGACGGTTCTTTTTCTTATAACAACAGTACAGGTGTACTAACTTATACTGGGCCATCTGCATCTGAAGTTAGAGCGCACTTAACAGCAAACAAAGGACTCTCAGTATCTTCAGGTGAATTCAACATTGATTCATCAAACGTAAAAGGAATGTTCTCAGGTGGAACAGGAGTCACTTATAATAGTGGAACTGGTGCAATCAGTATTGGTCAAGCAGTAGGTACAGGTGACAACGTATCATTCCAAGATGTCACGGTAAGTAGTAAACTTAGCGTCACAGACTCATCATCTTTTGCTGGAAATCTAAAGGTTGGAGGCAACCTTATTGTATCAGGAAGTTCAACAGTTGTCAATACCGAAATAGTTGAACTTGCAGATAATATTATTGTTCTAAACTCTAATGCAACAGGAAGTGCAAGTGAGAACAGTGGTATTGAGATTGAACGTGGAGACGATACAAACAAAACTTTCATATGGGATGAAGGTAATGATAGATGGACACTAGGTTCTGAAACTCTTGTTGCGGGAACATTAATTGGTAATGTCACTGGTAATGTCACTGGTAATGTAACAGGAACAGTTTCAAGTATTGCAAATCACAATACAGGTAACTTATCAGAAGGAACTAATCTATACTACACTACCGCACGTTCAGATAGTGATTTTGATATAAGACTTGCAACTAAAACTACTGCAAATCTTTCTGAAGGGTCTAATCTCTACTATACAGATGCTAGATTTGATACAAGATTAGGAACAAAGACTACAGCAAACCTTACTGAAGGGTCTAATTTATATTATACATCTACAAGAGTTGATTCAGATATACTGAATTCATCTATTGACGCACAAAGAACTGCTCCAGTATATCACAAAATTACGGTTACTGTTAGTGGTGGTAAGTTCTTAATAGACGGAACTTCACAAGCAAATATGGTTCTGTCACCTAACGTTGTATACAGATTTGACCAATCACATAACACTAACGGTTCACACCCATTAAGATTCTCTACCACATCCGATGGAACACACGGTGGTGGTTCAGAACTATCTTCAAACTTTAAAGTATATAATAAAGTAGGTAATGCTGGTGATGCAGGCGCATACGTTGATTTAGCAGTAGAACAAGATGCGGGTAAACTTTATTACTACTGTGCTAATCACTCAGGAATGGGTGGTGTTGCAAACACAAGTCCTATCTCATCTATCAGTGTTACAGACGCTGGTGGAGATGGTTCACTTGCATATAACAATTCAACTGGTGTACTAACTTACACTGGCCCATCCGCATCTGAGGTTAGGGCGCATTTAACAGCGAACAAAGGATTAAGTGTATCCAGTGGTGAGTTCAATATCGACTCTGCAAACGTCAGGGGAATGTTCTCTGCGGGTGGTGACTTATCGTATAATAGTGGAACAGGTCAGTTCTCATTTAACGTAGAAAACGTATATACACAGACAAACTTTGAGAGTGACCTTGGAGCTGCTATTGCGGGTGGTACAGGTATCACCTTCGATTCAGGTGGCGATGTAATAAGTATTACTAATACTGGTGTAAGTGCGGGAACATATGGTTCTTCTACACAAGTACCACAAATAAAAATCAATGCACAAGGTCAAGTAGACTCTGCAAAGAATATTACTATTGCGGGTGTCACTGGTGTTGATTACGATAGTTCAAACGGAACTATTACCATACAAACAACGGGCGGAAACTTTACAGATGTAATGACGTTAGACCCGTTCACTACTGCGAATCTATCAGAAAATACAAATCTTTATCACACAACTGCACGTGCAAGAGGTTCTATATCAGTCACCGATGCGGGTGGCGATGGAAGTCTTGCATACAATAGTACGTCAGGTGTTATAACATATACGGGCCCAAGTGCATCAGAAGTTAGGGCACACTTAACTGCAAATAAAGGATTGAGTGTATCCAGTGGAGAGTTTAATATAGACTCTGCCAATGTAAGAGGTATGTTCTCCGCAACTGATGCTGGTGGTGATGGTTCATTTGCATACAACAGTTCTAATGGAACATTTACCTATACAGGGCCGAGTGCATCTGAAGTCAGAGCACACTTAACTGCGAACAAAGGTCTTAGTGTATCTTCAGGTGAATTCAACATTGACTCTGCAAACGTCAAAGCGATGTTCAGTGGTTCAAGTGGTGTAAACTACTCTAATGGTGCAATCACAGCAGACACAAGTGAAATCAGAGGATTCTTTACTGCAAATAAAGGTCTCTCAGTTTCAAGTGGTGAGTTTAATATAGACTCTGCGAATGTCAGGGGTATGTTCTCTGGCGGTACGGGAGTAACCTATAATTCAGGTACAGGTGCAATATCACTTCCACAGGCAGTAGCAACATCCGATGATGTAACATTCAATGACTTAACAGTCAGTGGTAACCTAAACGTAAGTGGAACAACCACACAGACAGGTAGTGTTGTAACAGACAATAACTTTACAGGTCTAACTAACTCTAATACAGGAAATAGTACAGACTTTGGTTTCTACGGTAAATTTGTAGAAGGTGGAACAACCAAATATGCTGGTGTCTACTATGACGCATCAACCGATAATACATTTAGATTGTTTACGGATACTCAGACAGTCCCGTCTACAACAGTAAATACTGGTGCTACAGGTTATTCCGATGCAAACATAATTGTTAAAGATATAACTGCCGAAGACTTAGTTCTATCAGGTAATCTGACTGTTAATGGTACAACCGTCACAAATAGTGCAACAAATACAACAATAGAAGACGCATTAATTGAACTTAGTTCAGGTTTAACAGGTAATAATACTAATGACCTTGGTCTTATCCTTGAGAGAGGGAACACTGGTGATAACGTGTTCATGGGTTGGGATGAGAGTATAGACAGAGTAAGATTCGCAACTACAACTGCTACAGGTTCATCAACAGGTGACTTAACACTTACAAATGCAAACGTTCAAGCAGCAAGATTTTATGGTGACTTAACTGGTGCTGTAACAGGTAATGCTTCAACAGCAACTGCACTTGCGACTGCACGTTCTATTGCACTAGCAGGAGACGTAACTGCATCAGGGGTAAACTTTGATGGTACAGGAAATATATCATTAACAACAGTAATTGATAGTGATGGTATTAATCATCTCAAGACAGATGACCTTCCTGAAGGTTCTAGTAATCTTTACCACACAACTGCAAGAGCGAGGGGTGCGGTATCTGTAACTGATGCTGGTGGAGACGGTAGTCTCTCATACAATAGTTCAAATGGTGTATTCACATACACAGGGCCTAGCGCATCTGAGGTAAGAGCGCACTTGACCGCAAATAAAGGTCTTACAGTATCTTCAGGTCAATTTAATATTGACTCTGCAAACGTTAGAGGTATGTTTAGTGCGAGTGGAGACCTATCATACAATTCAGGAACAGGTGCATTCTCGTTCAGTGAAACATACTCAACTGCCTCAGAACTCTTGACTGCAATTAAAACAGTAGATGGAGCAAGTTCAGGATTAGATGCCGACAAACTAGACGGTCAAGAAGGTTCGTACTATAGAAATGCGGGCAACCTCAATGCGGGTACATTGTCAATTAACAGACTGTCTGTCGGTGCATCAGGTGATAGATGGGGTGACAAAATAGTTTATACTGCTTCCGATGGTGTTACCGATGTCGGTAAGATGATTGATTTCTATGACTCCGATGGTGATGCTACAGACTTCTCAGTGAGATTGACTTCTGCAAAAGATAAACTTACATCAACTCAACCGCTATATGTTAACTCAAATAAAGTATTGACTACTGCGGATGAAGGAAGCGGAAATGGTATCGATGCAGACACACTAGACGGACAACAAGGTACACACTATAGAATCAACGTTTATGATAACGGTGGCACATTACTTAACTAATGGATAAATAAGATTATGAGTTACACTTATACAGAAGTGACAAGTTTGGATGATTGGAATGAAACTGCGTGGACTAGGTGTTTAACCGAATCGTGGGCATCACTTCAGACATCAATGGATTGGAGTGCGTTCCTATCGACTCGTATTGGAATAGAGTCGGGCGATACCTCTGTAACAGTTAATCATGCAGACTACACTGACGCACAGAAACAAAACCATCTGTGGCAGTACGTGAGGAATGGAGTCACTGGACAAGATAGTATGGTAATGTATCTATTGAAAGATGCACATATTGTACATATAATTCTCTGTACGATAGACAGAGATGAAACAAACGGTAATACGTTGTCTATAAATTTCTTTATTGCGGGTAGAGATGCTGATGGTAATAAAGGATATATAGAGAGCGATGTTATTACACAAAGAAAAGCGTTCCGTGCGTTTGTAAGACAAGAAGCATATAATATTAAGAACGTAGAAATAAAATTATGTAATGTTGCGAATGCACATGCAATGGCAAATCACTACACTAGACATTATAAGAATGCATCTAGTGTACAGTCATATGATGAAAGGACAACAGAGTATGGAGGTTCGACTAGAACAATGGGTATGACAAAACATGTTTTACCCACCGATGATAGTGACCTAGAAGGATAAATACAGGTATGGCAAATAAATATACACATTTCGATGCAAAATATTCGGATATAGACAGCGGTGATTTTGCGAATGCTATTGACATGTCATATGAAAGTATGAAAGATGAGACTAATTGGCATATGGCGCCTGGAAGTGTTGGAGAGTTGATTGATTCTGACGGTACTATTCTTAGTGATGCAAAGTGTAAAAGACATTTGAAGAGTACGATGTTAGGTAGAATGTCTATGTCAGGTCAGGGACAATGGGATTCCGATGGGTGGGGAACACCATTTCTTTTATGTATGAAAGAAACAGATACAAACAAACAATTATATTATCAGTCAGGACATAGTAATCCTGATAACCCACAAGAGGTGATAATAGACGCAAGTATATTTGGTCAAAATACTGCGGGTAGTAGAGGATATTTAAAAACTGATGTTCCTGAAATAAGAAAATCTTTTAGGAAATGGTTAGGAGAACAAGGGTATACGTCATTCGATATTAAAGTTGACCAAGGCGCACCAAAGGTAAGCACACATATGGAAACATATTATGCGACAGATAATGATGCTGACGCTGGTGCAAGAGAAGAAGAAACAAGAATAGATGGTCGTACAATAAAACATTACAAGATGACTGTACCTAGCGGAGAATAACAATGGCATTGAAAATTGGTAGTTACAACACCCTGAATTCAAGACAAGAGTTGACAGACTATTGTCTACGTAAATTAGGACATCCTGTAGTTGAAGTAAACATCAGTGATGAACAAATCGATGATAGAATCGATGATGCATTGCAAATGTATTTCGAACATCTTGGTGAAGGTTCACACAGACTTATCTTCCCATTAAAAATTACTCAAAATATGTTAACTCTAGGACAAATAGACTTTGATAGTATAAAGAATGATGACCCTAGTGGTGAACAAGCTGCAAACCCTCAATGGAATGTATCACAACTTACAGACCGTATCATATCAATTGTTGGTGTATATCCTTTTACTAATACTACGTCCGTACAAAACTTTATGGACTTGAACTATCAGATACGATTAAATGATATGGGAGACCTTGCTGGTGGTTTAGGTGAACTTGCATACTACGAACAATTACAACAGTATCTCTCATTGAGTGATATGAAACTTACAGGCCATCCTCAGATTAGATATCTACGCAGAGACAACAAACTTTTTATTGATGGTGATTTAAAACCTGATAACAGTCCTCTCAAAGTCGGTGAATTTCTCATGATAGAATTTTATGTTCATCAGAGAACAGATGGAAATGCGGATAAATTCTTCAACAATATGTTCTTAAAAGAGTTTGGTACTGCATTGTTAAAGAAACAATGGGGTGAAAATATATCTAAATTTGACGGAGTGACATTGCCTGGCGGAGTAACGATTAATGGTCAAAGATTAATCGATGAAGCGAATACTGAAATAGAACAAATCAGAGAGAGAATTATCAATGAATACGATGAACCGCCATCCTTTTTTATAGGATAACCTAATGGCGACAAATAAGTATTTCAATTACGGTGATAGAAACCAACAAAATCTGTACGAGTCTCTTGTAATAGAAGCGATTCAAATGTATGGACAGGATGTCTATTACCTTCCTCGTGAGATAATCAACAAAGACACACTTTTTCTTGATGATGTACCTTCACGTTTTGGTTCTTCCTATAAGGTAGAAATGTATATCGAAAACCAAGACGGGTTTGAAGGAGAGGGTGATTTATTTACTAAGTTTGGTATCGAACTAAGAGACCAAGCAAACTTTGTTGTTGCGAGAAAGAGATGGAAGAATCTGATTGGAAACAACTTAGATAAACAGAATTTTAGACCAAGAGAAGGTGATTTAATTTATCTTCCGATGTCAGAATCTATATTTGAAATACAGAAGGTTGAGACTGAAACTCCGTTTTACCAACTAAAGAACTTACCGACATTCCGTTTACAATGTGAATTGTTCGAATATAGTGATGAAGACCTTGACACAGGTGTCGAGGATATTGATGTTATTGAGAAAGAAGGTGCATTCCAATATCGATTGACTATGGATTCCAGTGGCGGTGGTTTCCAAGTTGGAGAGAGTGTACAACAGAATCTTGGTACTTTCACCATGAGTGGTGAAGTCACAAATATTATTGACAGTGACGGTGTGTACTCTATTGACCTTGCACATGTAGGTGCGAGTGATGGTAAATATCATGAGTTCGCAACAGGTACTCTTGCTCAAGGACAAACCTCAAATGCCACTTCAAAACCAACCTTGGTGGCGGAACTACAAGAAATACAGAAGGATTCGCAGAACGTTGTATTTGATAATTTTGAGAGTGACTTCTTAGACTTCTCAGAATCTAATCCGTTTGGAGATGTATCGTAATGTTTGGAACATATTTTTATCACAAAAGAATAAGAACTGCGGTATCAGTCTTTGGTTCGTTGTTTAATAACTTGAAGATTCTAAGACAGAACTCTTCAGGTGCAACTATATCCACAGTAAAAGTTCCTTTGTCATACGCACCAAAAAGAAACTTTATTGCACGTCTCAACGAAATGAATAATGGAGAGGACGCAGAACGTAGAGTTGCAATGAAACTTCCTCGTATGTCTTTTGAGATTACGAGTATTGCATATGACCAAGAAAGACAATTACCAAAAGTTAATAGTGTGTCACGTGCAATTGAGAATTCTACTACCACACGTAGAAAGATGTATACATCTACGCCATATAATGTTGCATTCCAATTAAGTATTTACGCAAAGACACAAGACGATTGTCTACAAGTAGTAGAACAAATCTTACCATTTTTCAAACCTCAGTATACGGTATCTGTAAAACCGTTTTCTGATATTCCTACATTAGTAGAGGATGTCCCTGTAACACTTACCAGTGTGGCGTTTGAGGATAACTTCGAAGGTGCGATAGGTGAACGAAGAACTATAGTATACTCCCTTGATTTTGAAATGAAGATAAACTTCCATGGCCCACTAGATACAGGGTCTAAGATTATCCGTGATGTTAGAACAAACTTTAACATGATACACGATAGTTCAGGTGACACATCTCTTATTAGAGCGATACAAACTCTACCTGACCCTAACACGGTCAGTGCAGATAGTGATTTCGGATTCGTAGATAACTTCTTCGATTCCGCTGGTGGAAGCGCAATATAAATAACATAAGGAGAATAACAATGAGAACATGTAAATGTTGCAAATGTTGTAAGTGTGATTGTTGTTAGTATTTGTTTATGACTGAAGATAAAAAAGTAAAGGACGATTACGACTATAGTCGTGAGACATATTATGACCTAATTGAAAAGGGTCGAGAGTCCTTAGATTTAATGATTGAAGTGGCACGTGAGTCGGAACACCCTCGTGCGTTTGAAGTCCTTTCTAATATGATAAAAGGGATTTCGGATGTGAATGATAAGTTGATGGATTTGAACAAAAAACGTAAAGACATTAACAAGGAGGAGTTCAAACAGATTGAAAATCAAACGAACAATCTGTTTGTAGGAACTACTACCGACTTGCAAAGATTACTTCAAAAACAAAATGAAACGAAGATAATCGATGCAGAACCCGAATCTAAGGAATGATTCCTATCTTGGCAATATCAATGTCAAGAGAGATGGAGTCCAACATAATTTTACTCAGGAAGAAGTACAAGAGTACGTCAAGTGTTCTCAAGACCCTGTTTACTTTTGTAAAAAATATTTAAAAGTAATATCTCTAGATGAGGGACTTGTTCCCTTTGACCTCTATCCGTATCAGGAGAAAATGTTTGAACATTTCAACACCAACAGATTTAGCGTTGTCCTTGCATGTAGACAAAGTGGTAAGTCTATCTCTTCTGTCGGTTATATTCTTTGGTATGCTTGTTTTCATAGTGAGAAAACTATTGCTATACTTGCAAACAAAGGTGCAACTGCGAGAGAGATGTTATCTCGTGTCACACTCATGTTGGAGAATCTACCGTTCTTTTTACAACCTGGCTGCAAGGCACTCAACAAAGGTTCTATTGAGTTTTCCAATAATAGTCGTATCATTGCCAGTGCTACCAGCGGTAGTTCCATTAGGGGTATGTCTGTTAACCTATTGTTTCTTGATGAGTTTGCCTTCGTTGAAAGAGCGAATGAGTTCTATACTTCGACATATCCAGTTATCTCTGCGGGTAAAGACACTAAGGTTATTGTCACTTCGACAGCGAATGGTATTGGTAATACGTTCCATAAGATATGGGAAGGTGCGGTTCAAGGACTAAACGAATACAAACCCTTTACGGTGAATTGGCATGATGTGCCAGGCAGAGATGCGGAGTGGAAAAGACAGACTGTTGCAAATACATCACAACTGCAATTTGACCAAGAATACGGGAACACCTTCTTCGGTACAGGTGACACATTAGTGAATGCAGAAACCCTTTTGTCTTTTAGAGCAAAAGACCCCGAAAAAGTCGATGGCGACCTTAAAATTTATACTAAACCTCATCCAAAACACGAGTACATCATGACTGTGGATGTGTCAAAAGGAAGAGGTCAGGATTATTCTACCGCAACGGTAATCGACATTAGCTCAAGACCCTTTAAACAGGTTGCTGTCTATCGCAACAACACTATATCTCCTATACTCTTACCTAATTTTATATATAAGTTTGCAGAACTCTACAATCAAGCATATGTGGTAATTGAGTCAAATGATTCAGGTCAATTGGTATGTCAAGGATTATATCAAGATTTAGAGTATGAAAATATCCATATGGAGTCCGCTGTAAAGTCAGACCGTATTGGTATTGAGATGAATCGTAAGGTCAAGAGAATAGGATGTTCATCGATAAAAGATATCCTAGAGAACAAGAAATTAGATTTAGTAGATGCAGATAGTATATTAGAGGTGTCTACTTTTGTATCAAAAGGTCAATCATATGAGGCGTCAGACGGTAATCATGACGATTTGATGATGAATTTAGTCTTGTTTGGGTACTTTGTATCAACACAATACTTTAGTGAAATGACCGATATTAACCTAAAAGAGTTAATGTTTGCGAAACAAATGAAAGAAATTGAAGATGATGTACCCCCTGTTGGGTTCATCGATGACGGTTCTGCGTTTCTACAAGAAGAAAAACAACGAGAAGAAGCGGAGAAATGGATTACTTATAAGGGAAATGTTGAAGATTGGTAATCTGAAAAACTGAGTTGTTATAAATAAAAGTATGTGAAAATAACCGTATTATGATAACTTATAATTAGATTACGAAAAGGAAAGAGCTATGGCACTATTTACACCCTCTGCTTCCCCTGCTGTAACAGTAAAAGAAATAGACCTTACGGGAGTAGTCCCTAATGTCCAAACTTCTACTGGTGCATTTGTAGGGAACTTCGGATGGGGCGCTGTCGGGGTTGCAACACTGGTTTCAGATGAAAACGGTCTTGTAACAACATTCTCAGCACCTACCGATGCAAATACGGTTGACTTTCATTCAGCCGCATACTTCTTGAGATATTCTAATTCTTTACAAGTAGTACGTGAACAGGATTCTGACGCACGTAATAGTATTGCAAAGAATAGTTTCTCAAGTGCTGCCGTTCAAGCTATTAATAACCTAGACGCTTTCGAAAATGCTACTATCGACTCAAGTGATGGTGCGTTTCTCGCTAAGTATCCAGGCAAGCTTGGTGACTCACTACAAGTTTCTATTTGCGGAGTTTCTGACTCTGACAATGGTGGAACTAACAACTTCAACTCGTGGACATACAAGTCTGAGTTTGATGCAGCTCCTGGCACTTCAAAATTTGCAAGTGACCTAAGTTGTAAAAACGATGAACTACACGTGATTGTTGTTGACCAAGATGGTGATATCACAGGAACAGCAGGAACAGTGTTGGAACGATTCCCATTCTTATCCGTTGCAAAAAACGCTAAGAAAGGTGATGGAACATCCAACTATTATAAAGACGTACTTAAAGTTTCGTCCTCATGGATTTACGCTGGTGGTTTCCACAGAAACAGCGACTCAGATGGAGCAAATGACTTCTCTGGGCCTCAATGGGGTAATGACGCAACTTTAGCTGGGTCTCAAGATTTCAAAGGCGATGTGACTTTTGGAACAGGTACAAATCAATGGTCATTCGATGGTGGAGTAACTTCCGCTAGTCTTGGTACAGATGACGTACTACGTGGATTCGACAAGTTCGAAGACAAAGACAATATCGAAGTAGACTTCTTGATTGCACCCCAATCGTTAACTAACACCGCCGCTAATACAGTGGTCAATGACCTTGTATCAACAGCTGCATCAGTAAGGAAAGACTGTGTTGTGGTTGCTAGTCCATCTAGGACAGCAGTCGTAACGACAGGTACTACTGCCGCTGTAACAACATGTAATAATGGATATACTAAGTCCTCTTATCTTATACAGGATAATAACTACCTAAAGGTATTTGACAAGTACAACGACAAGTTTATTAAAATCCCCGCAAACTCATCAACCGCTGGTCTGATGGCTGCTACGGATTTAGTCGCTGCTCCTTGGTTCTCGCCTGCGGGTTCAAGACGTGGACGATATCTTGGTATTACCGATATTGTACTCTCTCCACAAAAAGCGGATAGAGATACATTATATAAAGCTGGTATTAACCCAATTGCAAATATTCCTGGCGAGGGAATAATGTTATTTGGTGATAAGACCAATGAAAGTAGACCTTCTGCTTTCGATAGAATCAACGTTAGACGTTTATTCCTTGGAATTGAAAGAGCAATCGCAATTGCGGGACGAAACGTAATGTTCGAATTCAATGATGAGTTTACTCGTGCAGAATTCGTAAATATCGTTGAACCATTCTTGCGAGAGATTAAAGGTCGAAGAGGTATCACGGACTTCAGAGTCGTTTGTGACGCAACAAACAATACTCCTGCCGTGGTGGATAGAAACGAATTTATCGCATCTATCTTCATCAAACCCGCACGTTCTATTAACTACGTAACATTGAACTTTGTTGCAGTTAGAACAGGTGTTGAGTTTGAAGAAGTAGTAGGACAGGTATAACAGGAAATAAGGAGTTAAAAAATGGCAATATTAGGCGTTGATGATTTTAAGTCCAAGTTAAGAGGGGGCGGTGCTCGTCCTAATCTTTTCAAGGCAACTGTTAACTTCCCTGGCTATGCTGGTGGAGATGTCGAATTGACATCATTCCTATGTAAAGGAGCTCAGCTCCCGACTAGTGTTATGAATCCAATTGAAGTACCTTTTAGGGGTAGACAGTTAAAGATTGCGGGTGACCGTACATTTGAAAACTGGACTGTGACCGTTTTAAACGACACAGACTTCAATACTCGTGACTCTATGGAAAGATGGATGAATGGTATTAATGCACATGCAACTAACACAGGTTTGACTAATCCAATAGATTACCAAGCAGACTTAGTTGTAGAACAACTCGACAAAGACGAGAGTGTTATTAAAACTTACAACTTCCGTGGATGTTTCCCTGTAAACGTATCTGCAATCGAATTGAACTATGAGACTGTAGACACTGTTGAGGAATTCACTGTGGAATTTGCTATCCAGTATTGGGAATCAAACACCACAAGTTAAGGTGTTATCAAACATATAGATAGAGGAGTAGGTGTAAAAACCTACTTCCTCGCTATATAACTACGGGGAATGTGAATTAGAAGAATACTATGGCAGATAACGATAACAGCATTTTAAAACTTTTTGGGTTTGAACTTAAGCGTGCTACTGCACAAAAACCCAAAGATACAGAAAAGTTACCCTCAATTGTACCATCCACCGATGAAGACGGTGCGGGGTATATTACTGCGTCTGGCAGTCACTACGGTCAATACATTGACTTTGAGGGAACACAAGCAAAAGATAATGCACAGTTAATCATGAAGTACAGGGGAGTTGCAACTCACCCTGAAGTAGATGCTGCCCTAGAAGATATTGTAAACGAAGCAATCGCTGGAGGTGAAATGGAGAATCCCGTTTCTCTTAACCTTGACCAAGTAGATGCATCTGACAGTATCAAAAAACAAATGCAAGAGGAGTTTGACAACATATGTTCAATGTTAAACTTCAACGAACTCGGACATGATATATTTCGTTCTTTCTATGTAGATGGTAGACTATTTTATCACTTAGTCGCCAACGAAAGTAATTTAAAATTAGGTATTCAAGAGATACGTCCTATTGACGCAACGAAAGTTCGTAAAGTCAAACAAATAAAATATAAAAAGGACACTAAGACTGACGCAAAGATTATTGATAAGGTAGAGGAGTTCTTTATCTATCAAGAAAGGGCAGGAAGTAATCAGGGGGTAAAACTTTCTCCTGATGCAGTCTCATATGTGACTTCAGGACTACTTGACCCACAGAAGAAACAAGTGGTGTCTTACTTAAATAAGGCACTCAAACCAATAAACCAATTAAGGATGATGGAAGACTCTCTAGTCATCTATCGTCTTGCACGTGCGCCTGAACGTAGGATATTCTACATTGATGTAGGTAACATGCCACGTAATAAATCAGAAGCGTACATGCGTGATATAATGACTCGTTATAGAAACAAGTTAGTATATGACGCATCAACTGGTGAACTAAAAGATGACAGAAAACATATGTCTATGTTGGAAGACTTTTGGTTACCACGTAGAGAAGGAGGTCGAGGGACTGAAATTTCTACACTGCCTGGCGGTGAAAACCTTGGGCAGATTGACGATATAATCTACTTCCAAAAGAGATTGTATCGTTCCCTAAACGTACCTATCAATAGACTTGAACAAGAGGCACAGTTCTCACTTGGTCGTTCTACTGAAATCAGTAGAGATGAAGTTAAGTTTCAGAAGTTTATCGATAGATTACGTAAGAGGTTTTCCATGTTATTCTTTGGAATCCTACGCAAACAGTTAATCATGAAAGGTGTGATTACTGAACAGGATTGGGAATCATGGAAGAATGATGTCAACGTTGACTATCTGAGAGATAACCACTTCACCGAATTGAAAAACAATGAAATTCTCCAAGATAGATTGTCAACTCTTGATGCCGTATCCTCGTATGTAGGTGAATATTTTAGTAGAGAATGGGTAATGAAGAATGTCATGCAAATGACAGACGAAGACATACAGGACATGAAAGACCAAGTAGAAGCGGAAAACGCTAACTCGGACGATGAAGGTGACGATGCATTTGAACAAACAGATGTACCAAACATAACTACACAATCTATAGGAGAATCCAATGTCGGAAGAAATTCAAAACGAAAATGAAGAAGAAGTTCAACAACCATCTGCGGTTGAAGAACTTGTAAATCAAATTACAGACGGAGAACTTGCAAAAGCAGAAACTTCGTTTGGTAGTCTTATCAATGATAAGATTAGTGACGCATTAGAAGCGCAAAAGGTCGCAGTCGCATCTACTATTTTTAATGATGCAGAAGAAGAAATTGTTGACCAAGAAATCGAAAATGACTTCGAAACAGGTGAAATTGAACCTGAAAGCGAAGAAACTGACGAAGAAAGCGAAGAAACTTCGTCCTAGAAAATTCTATTTGTATAAATAATAGTAAAGGAATTGAACTTGTTATGAAAACATTTTCTGAAATACGTAGAAACACCTCTAAAAAAGAAGGTGAAGTTGTATTCAAAAAGAAAATCAAACGTATACAAGTTGAAATAATCAAGCGTGCTGATATTAAAGGACGTGAGAATGTTCCTTTCGTTGCGTATGTAGACGGTGACCGTCTTGACGCATTTAGAAGTCTGAAGGATGCCCAAAAGGCAGCTGAGACAGTTATAAGGGAATTGACCTAATGAAACTGATAACAGAGTACACAACTAGCGATGTTCAATGCATCGTAGAGAAGAAAGAAAACGGTGAAAAGAAATACGTCATCGAAGGTGTATTCGCTCAGGCAGACAAGAAGAACAGAAACGGACGTGTTTACCCCAAACCTATTTTAGAGAATGCGGTAAACAAATACGTAAAAGAACAAGTAAAGACGCATCGTGCGGTTGGTGAATTAAATCACCCTGAAGGCCCAACGGTGAATCTTGATAAAGTTTCGCATCTCATTACTGACCTTAAATTTGAGGGAACTAATGTGGTCGGAAAGGCACAAGTATTGCCAACTCCAATGGGTAAAATCGTAGAAGGTTTGCTCGAAGGTGGTGTGCAACTAGGTGTGTCAACTCGTGGTATGGGTAGCCTTGTGCAGAAGAATGGTGCTATGGAAGTCGGTAAAGACTTCATTCTTAGTACGGTTGACATCGTACAAGACCCATCTGCTCCCGAAGCCTTTGTTAATGGTGTTATGGAAGGGGTAGATTGGGTTTGGAATAACGGTATTCTTTCTCCACAGGTAATTGAAGAAATGGAGACTGAAATTAGAACAGCTCCGAAAAAGTACAGTTCCACTGTGCAGATTCGTGAGTTTAAGAATTTCCTCTCGTTAATAAAATCGCAAATATAGAGGAGTGTCGATTATGACAGAAGAAGTAAATCAAGAGGTCGAACTCCACGAAGACGACATTAACGAAATCGTGGAAGAAGAAACTCTCGAAGCAAACGAGACTATATCTGAGGCAGACAAATTACTCGACAAGGGTAAAGACGAAGATGAAGCAGAGAAATCTGTGGATGACGCTGAAGATGCAGTCAAAAAACAAGCTCCTGCTCCAAAAACTAAGGCGGGTATGATTAGTGCGATGTTTGACAAAATGCAAAAAATGTCTAAAGAAGACATGAAAGGCATGTATGCAAGCTATCACAAAGAATCAGTAGATATGGACGAAGATGAATCAATCGTTGAAAAACAGATTGACACTACTGCTGAACTTGATGCACTAGTCGAGTCTGAAGCTACTCTCAGTGATGAGTTTAAAGCTAAAACCGCAACTATCTTTGAAGCAGCTGTAAAGTCTAAACTATCAGAAGAAATTGATAGGATGGAACAACAGTACAAGGAAGAGTTAGATGAAGAAGTATCTTCAACTAAAGCAGAACTTGTAGAGAAAGTAGACAGCTACCTAAACTATGTAGTTGAAACTTGGATGACAGACAATCAAGTCGCAATTCAGAACGGTCTCCGTGCTGAAATCGCTGAGACTTTCATGGAGAAACTGAAAGGTGTATTCACAGAGTCTTATATTGAAGTCCCTGAATCCAAGGTAGATTTAGTTGACGAACTTGCTGACCAAGTAGAAGACCTTGAGACTCGTCTCAATGAATCTACTCAGAAAGTTATAGACACTGCTGGTGAGTTGGAAGGATTTAAAAAGGATGCAATCATACGTGAAGCATCTCGTGGTCTTGCCGATACACAAGTAGAGAAATTGAAGTCGCTCGTAGAAGGTTTTGATTTTGATGATTCTTTTGAATCTAAAGTTAAAACAATCGTAGAGTCACACTTCGCAAAAGAAGTTGTAGAAACAAGTGATGACACAATCTTAGAATCTAGTGACGCTGATGAAACAGTAGAACTAAGTTCTTCAATGGAATCATACGTTTCTGCTATTAAGAAAATTTCCCCAAAGAAATAAAACAATAAAGGAAGAGTAAAATGCAACAATCTTACGACAATCTGATTGAAAAGTGGTCTCCCGTTCTTAACGAAGAGTCCGCTGGTGCAATTACTGATTATAACAGGCGTGCTGTAACTGCAGCTGTCCTTGAAAATCAGGAAAAAGCACTACAAGAGCAACGTGCCGAGATGGGTTCATTCTTATCAGAGAACGCTGCTTCCCCTGCTAACAACACTGGTTCTGTTAGCAACTTTGACCCTGTGTTGATTTCACTAGTTAGACGTGCTATGCCTAATCTTATCGCATATGACGTTGCTGGTGTTCAACCTATGAATGGCCCAACTGGTCTTATCTTCGCTATGAAGGCAAGATACCAAGGTGGTTCTACATCTAACCGTGAAGCTTTGTTTAACGAAGCTGAAACTCAATTCTCAGGAGACAGTTCAGGAACACATGATTCTGATAACGTTTCAGGTTTCAACGGAATTGCACCTTCAGGTGACTCCGCTGACGCTATGAGGTTGACTTCACTTGGCGCCACTGGTATGCCAACTGTTGATGCAGAAGCAATGGGTTCAACTGGTGGTTCTTCATTCCACGAGATGGGATTCACAATTGAGAAATCAACTGTGACTGCTGTTTCTCGTGCGTTGAAAGCTGAGTACACTGTAGAACTTGCACAAGACCTTAAAGCGATTCATGGTCTTGACGCTGAAACAGAATTAGCAAATATTCTGTCTACAGAAATTCTTGCTGAAATCAACCGTGAAGTTATCAGGACTATTAACTCACAAGCTAAAACTGGTGCTCTCCAAGCTAACGTAACTAAGAATGGTATCTTTAACCTTTCTTCAGATGCTGATGGACGTTGGAGTGCTGAGAAGTTTAAAGGTTTGACAGTTCAACTTGACCGTGAAGCAAACGTAATTGCAAAAGAAACAAGACGTGGAAAAGGTAACGTAGTTATCTGTTCTTCTGATGTTGCTACTGCACTTGCAGCTGCTGGGTCTCTTGACTACTCACCTGCTATCAGCAACAACTTACAAGTTGATGACACTGGTAATACTTTTGCTGGAACACTTAATGGTCGTATTAAAGTTTATATCGACCCGTATGCAAATACTGACTACGTAACAGTTGGTTATAAAGGTACTAACCCTTATGACGCTGGTGTATTCTATTGCCCATACGTTCCATTGCAAATGGTTAAGGCAATTGGTGAAGACAACTTCCAACCACGTATCGGGTTCAAAACTCGTTACGGTATGGCAAGTAACCCATTTGTTGGGTCTACTCCTGCTAACGGTTTGGCAAGTGCTAAAACCAACCCTTACTACAGAATCTTCCGTGTGGATAACATCCTAACATAAGAATCTGAGTATCAAAAAACAAGAGTAGGGGTAACCTACCAATTTTTAAGGGAGTCTTCGGACTCCCTTTTTTTTGCAATTCATTTTTGTATAAATACTATTGGTATACTCAAAATACCATCGTTCAGCTCTATATTGAGTCGGAAGTAGACATTGGGTCGAAGGAACGCAATTTTAATTAATTGTAAATACGGAGATTGGTATGTTTTACAGAGGCATCAAATATAATCCCGAAAACACTACAAAAGGTAATCCTATTAAAAAAGGAATCTACCGTGGTGTTGCGTGGAGTAATGAAACTGTAGAATCTACGAAAGAGCCTAAGTCAGGCACTTATCGTGGTGTTCGTTGGTAAAACGAAGGGTGGGGAGTCTTCGGACTCCCTAACTTCTTATAGGTAGTTTGACATACGTTTCTTGTATGCAAACATTTCTTGTTCTTTTAACTCTTGTCTTTTTCTTCTACGAATCGCTTTCGCCTTCAAGAGTCTTCTCTTAGTTCTTCTTGTTTGAAAGAACTCTTTTTCTTTGAGAGTCTGAAGCATACCGTCTTTCTTGACTTTCTTCTTCAATACTCTAAGAGCTGCATCGACATTACCGTCACGTACTGTGACTTTTAACCCAATATCCTTTGGATAGAATTTCTTCTTTGGTTTTTGGGGTCTTCTATTTTTAAAATTTTTCCTCATATTTCTCCATTGTTATTGTTATTATAACACACCTAACGAATAATGTCAATATCCGTTTTGGTATTCCATGTCTCAAGTACAGTACGGATGCCGCCTGACTCTTTTAACTTGTTATACCTTTTGGTTGCCTGACGTTTCCACCAATCAACCTGACCTTCAAGATAGAACCTATCATAGTTCTCTTTCTTGATAAGTGTGTCCGTTTTCAAATTCAAATAATCAATAACGTTTTCGAATCCATAATGAGAATAGAATGAACGTTTGCGTTGTGTTAGACCAAGTGCATGGTCAAGGGTCTGACAGAACTCATCGTAACCATCCTCTCCTTTGAGAGACGATTTGATAATACTAATCATTTTAGTTTGTGCCTTTAGTTTGCGAGAGGATGCATCCGCAGGCACGAGTGGTTCTCCAATCTTATCTTCGAACCATGTGTTGAGACTTCGAAAAGTATCATCGTTGATAAGAGGTAGAAACTTAGAGTCTGTCAGACCACTAAACCTTAATATGGGTTTCATACCGTCATACTGTGATAACGCTTTGGTAGACCCATACAGTGATGTTGTTTCAAACATACACATATTTGCATCGTATTTCTTGTTCAACTCTTCACGTATCTCATGAGAACAACAGATAGCGGCAAGTAATTTACCACCAAGATAATTGAACCCAAAAGGTTGAGTTGGTACGATTGCGAAACCCATGATAACCGAATCATTGAATCTCTTCATGACTTCAGGATTTAACGTATCAAGGGGTTGACCAAGGAGGTTATTCCTTGGTTTACTATTGATTGTAGGTGACCCGAATCGAATCATACCCACAATCTTACCCGTATTAGTTTCACGGATAATCTTGTTTAACTGTTTGCCAGGAATTGACTTCTCAACTGGTGCGGATGTTGTAATCTCTAGATATTGATGGAAGGTTGTGATATCTGTACTATCTAACCTGAACTCCATATCCTGTGGATGCATATCCCAATCAGTAAAAAAGTCTTCCTCAGGCCCACAGCCTGGCAGAGAGAACGGCATTGCATCAATCCGTTCTAACTTAATTGTTTTGTTATATTCTGCGATATCAGTTATGTTCCTGAAATATTCATTGAATACCCCAGCAGCATATCTTGCATCATCTATGTTTAGTCTCATAATCGCCTCGTATATTGTTTAATATAATACAGTATCTAGCATTTTTTGTCAAGCGTTATTTTCATTGACTTTTTGTGCCGAGTATGGTACTATATACAACATGCGATTATTAGAAAAAAATTATGGTGACTGTCGTATCTTTAGTGAACGTCCATATGGATACAAAAGATATATAGTCGAGTGGCCCGATAAGACTCTGACAATGTACAGTGGTCTGTGGTACAAGTTAACAAAAGTAGAACAGATTGTTGAGGATAAACTTCAAAACTCTTATAAATAGAAGTAAGAGGAGATTTTTATGGCGTTAAAATCGACAGTCACTACACAGATACTTGACGAAGAGTTGACAAGTAATGTTAACTATCTTCAACCTACGGGTTTCAAGATTCTTATTGATAGAACAAGATATCCTAATCTAGAGTTCTTTGCACAGTCTGTATCACACCCAAGTGTGAATGCAACTCCTGTGGAATTGCCTGGCAAAAGGATTACGACTTTACCACTAGCGGGTGATAAATTAACATTTGGTAGTTTAGACCTAACCATTATTGCAGACGAAAATCTGTCTGCATATCAAGAGATGTTTAAATGGTTACAGAGATTGGTAAATGATGGACAAGTATCGCAAAGTGAACGTGCGGGTAAGATTCCGACTTATGCAGATGTGACTGTAGCGGTCTTATCAAGTCATAACAATACTACCGTAAAACTAAAATACTTTGATTGTATTCCCACAGACCTTGGTGCAATTGAACTCACCCCAACAGGAGATGCAAACGTAGTAACGTTCCCGATAACGTTTAGATTTAGCAGATTTGAAATAATTACATAAATACATTAAGGATATATTATGATTGAATTGGAAAAAGTCCTCTCTGAATGGAAAGAAGACTCTCAAATTACAAGAGAAAACCTCGCAGAAGATTCTCGTATCACCCCCGCATTACACTCTAAGTATCTAGAATACTTATCTCTAACTAAGTTGCGTCTTAGGAAGGCAGAGTTCGAACAAAAACATTTACTCAAAGAGAAATGGTTATACTACTCAGGTAAGATGCCCGAAGAGGATATTGTTGAACGTGGTTGGAAACCTGACCCTTTTGATGGACTTAACCCCGATACCTTTTTAAAGAAGAATAAAGACTTGTGGTATGATACTGATATGGATATACAACAGAGTGAAGAAAAAATCGTATACCTACAGACACTTATAGATACAATTAAAGAAATTGTTGAGAATATCAAGTGGAGACATCAGACCATCGGAAATATGATACGATGGGAAGTATTTAAACGTGGTGACTAATGTCCTTACCTAATCAAATAACTGTCAAAATGTTAGACCATGCAATGATGGTCGTTGACTGTGAACCACATCAAAATGCAGAACTACGGGACTACTTCTCGTTCTTTGTGCCTGGGCATAAGTTCATGCCCGCATTTAAAAAACGTGTGTGGGATGGTAAGATTAGATTATTTAATTCGATTACTCGTGAACTGAACGTAGGACTATATGCACACCTAAAGAAGTTTTGTGCAGACCGAATGTATCCTATACAAATTCAGGATAACGTCAAGTATGGTCACCCTGAAAAGAAGAACGTTGTATCACATCCCAACCTAGTACAGTATTTAAAAGACATTGAATCCCCATTTGAATTGCGTGACTATCAGTATGATGCGATTGCACATGGTATAGAGAATAAACGTGCAATACTATTATCACCTACGGGTAGTGGTAAGTCATTTATCATTTATAATATTATGCGGTGGTATCTTGACAACTTTGAAGACAATGTATTAATTATTGTTCCTACTACAAGTTTGGTTGAACAGTTATATAAGGACTTCTATGAATATGGATTTGATGTAGAAAACAATGTACATCGTATCTACAGTGGTAAAGATAAGTCAACTGATAAACGTGTAGTCATCTCTACATGGCAATCTATATATAAGTTCTCTCGTGATTGGTTTGAAAACTTTCATTGTGTATTCGGAGATGAAGTGCATTTATTCAAGGCGAAGTCTCTATCAGGCATCATGAATAAATGTCTAAACGCAGAGTATCGAATCGGTACGACAGGTACACTGGATGGTACGGAGACGAATAAGTTAGTATTAGAAGGATTGTTTGGGCCGACTAAGAAGGTGACCGCAACTAGAGATTTACAGGAGAAAGGGACATTAAGTAAAATAGATATATCTGTTTTGGTTTTACGATATCACAACGATATTTGTCACCTAAATAAAGGTAAGACCTATCAAGAAGAAGTGGACTTTATTATAGGTCATGAGAAACGTAACAAATTTATTACGAATCTTGCGTTAGACCAAAAGGGTAACACCCTAGTCTTGTTTCAATATGTAGAGAAACACGGTAAGATTTTACGTGACATGATGAAAGATAAAGTCAAAGATGATAGGAAGATATTTTATGTGTCAGGAGAAGTTGACGCTTCTGACCGAGAACAAATTAGAGGTATTGTTGAAAAACAGAAGAACGCTATAATAGTTGCATCGATGGGTACGTTTAGTACAGGTATCAATATAAAGAACCTACACAACATCATCTTTGCGAGTCCTAGTAAATCACAGATAAAAGTTTTACAGTCGATTGGTAGAGGACTCAGAAAAAGTGATGATGGTCAATCGACCAAACTATTTGATATTGCTGATGATATGCATGTAAAAGGACATAAGAACTTTACTCTCAGACATAGCGGTGAAAGAATTAAGATATATAGTAAGGAACAGTTTCCTTATAAAGTGTTCGAAATCAACTTAAAGTAACATGAGCTATAGAAAACAAATGGACAACGAAAGACGGATAACGCATAACTTTAGACAAATGAAACTCGCCAGTGGTGAGGAGATTGTCGGAGATGTATATCAATGGAATGACGATGACCATGATGAAATCGTGATAAAAAACGCCATGAAGTTGAACCTATACGAAGGGCCCACAGGAGATAAATTCTTCTCGTTTCGCCCTTGGATGGTATATCAAGAAAATAATGATGACCTTATTGTCTTAGTATCACAACATGTGGTATCCATTGCAGTACCTATTGAACCCCTGTTAATCCAATATCGTTTCGCCGTAGAATCTATGCATAAGACGGGTAATGAACGTTTGGAAGGGTTAGAAAAGGATATGAGTTTGGAACAATTGCAAGAATTTACCAAGAAAACTCTAGATAAAATTCGCATGACTGAACAGGAAATGACAGACTATTTAGAGGAAATTGATAATACAGTGGAATGGTTAGACAGTCCTGATTCGGATGGTGGGGGTAAAGTAATCGATTTATTTACCAAAAAGACTATCCATTAGGAGGGTATCCAGCTTCCCCTGAACGCAAAGCTAATTATACATGAAGAAACAGATTTTGTCAAGGAAAAAATGAAAAAAGTTTCAATAAAAGATATAGGTGGCGAAATTATCAAAGATAATGACACTTACACCTTAAAAGATAATAAAGTCGGTAACAACCTTACTCTAAGTAGCACACTGTTACGTGCGAATAAATCTACCAACGGACACTATCATAGTGGACAAGAAGAAATCTATTTCTATATCCGTGGTGCGGGTGAGATGCAGATAGATGAGGAACGATTCCCTGTTAGTGGGGGTGATGTTGTTTTTGTAGAGGATGGTGAATATCACAGAGTGTTTAACACAGGACACTTTGGATTATATTTTGTATGTGTATTTGATGGAGCTAGAAACCACTGATGAAGAAAGGATTAACCGCATCTGCCTTTGACCTACTACATGCGGGTCATATACAGATGTTGGAAGAGGCGAAAGAACAATGTGTTTATCTTGTATGTGCATTGCAAGTTGACCCTACTGTTGATAGACCTGAAAAGAATAAACCTATACAGTCTATATTTGAACGATACATTCAACTACGTGCAGTGAAGTATGTGGATGATATTATTCCGTATACAACTGAACGTGACCTACTACAACTCATTGAAATTATTCATCCTGACGTGAGAATCATCGGTGAGGAATATCGGGACAAAGACTTTACAGGTAAACAATACTGTCTTGACAACGATATAAGTATATACTATAATAGGCGACAACACGCATTCTCTACAAGTCAGTTGAGAAAACGTGTATCCTTTGGGAATGAGCTTGACAAATGATGTTGAGTATAGTAATATACATCTAATTTTTATGGAGTGAAAATGAAACCAAAAGAAAAACCACATTATGTGAATAACAGAGAGTTTTCTGAAGCAGTTGTGGATTACGTGACGAATGTAAAATCCGCAAAGAAGAAGAATAAAGATATCCCCGTTGTGACTGATTACATTGCAAGATGTTTTCTAAAAATCGCAGAAGGATTATCTCACAAAGCGAACTTTGTCCGATATACCTATCGTGAAGAGATGGTAATGGATGCAGTCGAGAACTGTCTAAAGGCGATTGAGAACTATAATATAGAAGCGTCTACTCGTACAGGTAAACCAAATGCGTTCTCATATTTCACTCAGATTTCTTGGTATGCGTTCCTACGTAGGATTGAGAAAGAGAAGAAACAACAGGATATCAAACTTAAATACATTGCACAATCAGGTATTGAAGAGTTCCTAGATGAGAGTGGTGAAAAGAACTCAGCGGCAATCGCACAACATTTTGTGGATACCTTACGTATGCGTATCGACACTGTGAAAGGTGCAGACTCAGAGTTCAAGGAATATTACACACAAGAGAAGAAGAGGAGACGCAGGCGTACAGTCAAAGCGGACTCTGACCTATCCGATTTTATTGTTGATTAATCACTTGACATTTCCTGTTCGATACGGTATAATAGTCGAACAAAATAGGAAAATTATATTATGAAGATTGCTATCCTCAATGATACGCATTGCGGTATCCGTAATTCGTCCGATATTTTTATGGAATATCAGGAACGGTTTTATGCGGAGATATTCTTTCCATATTTGTTGAAGAATAACATCACACAGATTCTACATCTTGGTGATTATTATGATAACCGCAAAACAATCAACTTTAAAGCATTGCACCACAATCGTAAAATCTTTCTAGAGAAGTTGCGTGAGTATGGGATTACTATGGATATAATTCCTGGCAATCACGATACTTATTTTAAGAACACCAACGAACTTAATGCACTGAAAGAACTTCAGGGTCACTATATGAATGAGGTCAATCTAGTCATGGAGCCCACTATCATGGACTACGATGGATGTAAGATTGCACTCATACCTTGGATTAACCCTGAGAACGAAAAGGAAACATTGAAGTTCCTTGACAAATGCAAAGCGAATATCATTGGCGCACACTTAGAACTAAAAGGGTTTGAGATGCAGAAGGGTATGCCTTGTATGGATGGTATGGATATAAAACCATTTACTCGTTTTGATACTGTATTGACGGGACACTTTCATGCGAGGTCAAGTCAGAATAACATACATTATCTCGGCGCACAGATGGAGTTCTTTTGGAATGATTGTGATGATGATAAGTATTTCCATGTATTCGATACCGATACACTAGACCTCGTACCTATTCGTAATCCGATTACTATCTACAAAAAGATTTACTACGACCACGAGAAGATGAATAAGTTTAAGGACTTATCCTATCTTGACAATCACTTTGTTAAAATTATTGTGGTCAACAAAGGTGACCCGATAGAATTTGAAAAGTTTGTTGACCGTGTACAGGCACAGAAGATACATGAACTAAAGATTGCAGAGGACTTCAAGGAGTTCCTTGGTAAGAATGTAGCAGACGGTGAAGTCGATTTAGAAGACACTGAGACTATCGTTTATGAATACATTGATAACGTTGTAACCGATTTAGATAAAGACCGAATCAAACAACAGATGTCTGAACTTATGGTTGAGGCACAGAACATGGAGATAGTGTAATGAATGGTAAAATTGCAAAACTGTTTCGTAAAGCGGGACTTGATAGACGTGCGAGAAAAGACTACGCAACTCTATCTTGGAAAGATAAGGCACGTTTCAATGAACTATTACGTGCGGGATTAACGGATGACAAAAAAGACAGCAAAGAATGATATAACGGGCGATACTCTAATCACCAAAGAAACTACGGACAACTATAGAGATAACTACGATGAAATTTTTCGTAAAAAACCCTTGACATTTTGGTCTCACTATTGTACAATAGAACATACTGAAATAGGCGTGGAGTCAGGGGCTCTGTGCAACTGGTGTGGAAAGACCGAGGAAGATTTCCTTGATTAATTTTGAGAAACTAAGATATAAGAATTTTCTATCTACAGGTAATACCTTTACTGAGATAGACTTTCTAAAATCCCCAACGACATTGATTGTGGGACATAACGGTGCTGGTAAATCTACTTTACTTGACGCACTTGCGTTTGGGTTATTTGGTAAACCCCACAGAAAAATATCAAAGAAACAATTGATTAACTCAATCAATGACAAAGGTACATTGGTAGAGGTTGAGTTCACTGTAGGTTCGCAGAAGTACAAGATTGTACGAGGTATCAAACCTAACAAATTTGAAGTTTGGGTGAATGGTAATATGGTCAATCAGAATTCTCATGCAAAAGACTATCAGTCTTTGTTAGAGAAAAACATTCTGAAACTGAACCACAAATCGTTTCACCAAATTGTTGTCTTGGGGTCTTCATCCTTTGTTCCGTTTATGCAACTAACCTCTCAAGCGAGACGGGACGTTATTGAAGACCTTCTTGACATCAATATGTTTTCTAAGATGAATGGTCTATTGAAAGAAAGGGTTGCAATTCTAAAGGATAAGATGACCGCAAATGGACATCATATAGACGTATCCAATACAAAGATAAATGCACAGAAGAGACTTATCTCTGAGTTGATATCAGTACAGGTTCACGAGAAGAAAAAGAAAGAGAAAGAGATAGCTTCTATTCAGAAAGAAGTCGAATCTATAAATACTCGTGCTGATAAACTGAATAAGGATATCGCAAAGTTCTTACCTGAGACCCAAGAGAAACTGAAAAAACAAACCTTCATCAAAGATAAATTGAGTACATTCACTGGCGACTACAAAGGAAAAATACGTGACGCAAATAAACAATCTAAGTTCTTCGAAGAAAACAAACACTGTCCCACCTGTGACCAATCGGTTGAGGAAGCGCATCGTCAATCAAAGATTACAGCGAGTAAGTCGAAGGCGGCAACAGTTCAAAAAGCTTTAGATGAACTAACTGTCGAACTAAAAAAACAACAGAACATTCTTGATGGTCTGAACGAACAGATAGAGATATGTCAAGAGTGGCAAACCGAAGCTGCATCATGCACTGCGGAGATACGTGCTCACCATAATCAAATCAACAATCTTCAAAGTCAAATCTGTGAACTGAATGATGAGAAGGGAGATTTGAAACAGGCGAATGCAGAACTTGAAGACCTACGTGGGGATAAAGAAACCTTACAAGAAGAAAAGTACAAGTTGAACGAAGACTATTCTTATCAACAGGTAATTGGTGAACTTCTGAAAGACCAAGGTATCAAGTCAAAGATTATCAAACAGTATTTACCTGTGATAAATCAGTTGACTAATCAATATCTACAAACACTAGACTTCTTCGTTCACTTTGATTTGGATGAGAGTTTCCAAGAGACTATACGTTCAAGACATCGTGATATGTTCACCTACGACTCGTTCAGTGAAGGTGAGAAACAAAGAATCGACTTATCATTATTGTTCACTTGGAGACAGATTGCCAAGATGAAGAATAGTGTTGCGACCAATTTATTAATACTTGATGAGACCTTTGATTCGTCATTGGATACAGATGGTGTTGATAATCTACTGAAGATTTTACAATCACTTGGTGAAGATACCAATGTGTTTGTAATCTCTCATAAGGGAGAACTGGAAGATGCGTCATTCAATCGTAAGATTGAGTTTGTCAAGGAACGCAACTTTTCTAAAATTAGACCTTGACAAAACTTGTCTCGTATGAGATAATATGTGAAAATGAAAGGAGTATATTATGGAACTAACTGATGCAACTGTGCGAGTTCTACAGAACTTTGCAACCATCAATCCGAATCTAGTATTCACTGAGGGGAACACTCTCAAAACTATATCGGTTGCTCGTAATGTCTTATCTTCTACAACGGTGGATGAGGATTTTCCTCAGTCGTTTGGAATTTATGACCTTAATGAGTTTCTGAATGTTCTGAATCTTGTTGACAAACCAAGTCTCAAGTTTGAGAAAGACTACGTTGTAGTCTCAGATAATACAGGACGTAGTAACGTCAAGTATTTCTACTCAGACGTGGACATGTTGACTTCGCCTGGCAAAGACATTGTTATGCCTGAAGCGGAAGTAAACTTTGTTATAGATACAGACACGTTGAATCGAATCAAGAAGGCAGCTGCTGTTCTTGGTCACAATGAAGTGAGTATTTCACCATCCAATGGTGGTATCTCTCTCAGTGTGATTGATAGTAAAGATTCAACATCTAACGCTTTCTCTATTGTAGTAGAGGGAGACTATCCTGAAGGAGTTGATTTCAACTTTGTATTGAACGTCAACAACGTAAAGGTTGTAAATGAAGACTTTGCGGTGAACATATCTTCGAAACTTATTTCAAGGTGGAAGTCACAGCAATCTGCGATTGAATATTTCATCGCACTTGAGAAATCATCTAATTACGGAGTATAAAGATGGCAAAGAAAGAGCAAAATCACGAGGAAATCTACGACCTCGCTAATCGTGTGTCCCGTTCAACGGTAGCGGTTATCGATACTGTAGTCCAACGTGGTGGATTCAAAGGAGAAGAACTCTCCACTATCGGTCAATTACGTGACCAAGCAGTTCAAATTGTACAACTGTGCGAACAGTTCCAAGGCGAACAAGGTGTTGACAAAGACTAGTATATCTGATATACTTCTCTCATGGGGGCGCAATGCCCCCTCACACTTTTATTATATTATGGAGACATTATGTCTAATGACTTTCTATGGGTGGAGAAATATCGCCCAACCCGAATTGAAGATTGTGTCCTAGAGGATACTCTTAAACAAACATTTATGAACATCGTATGTGGTGGGGAACTACCTAATATGTTGTTGTCAGGTAGTGCGGGTCTTGGTAAGACCACAGTCGCCCGTGCAATCTGCGAAACACTTCAATTAGATTACATCGTAATCAATGGTTCTGAAGAAGGGAACATCGATACCTTACGTGGTAAGATAAAACAGTTCGCTTCGTCCGTATCCCTACAGGGTGGATACAAGGTAGTGATTCTAGATGAGGCAGATTATCTAAACCCTCAATCAACTCAACCCGCATTACGTGGATTCATAGAAGAGTTTGCAGACAACTGTCGATTCATACTAACCTGTAATTTCAAGAACAAGATTATTGAACCACTACACTCTCGTTGTGGTGTCTATGAGTTTAACACATCCAAGAAAATTATGGCGGGACTGTGTGGTCAGTTCATGGAACGTTTACGATTCGTTCTAAAACATGAAGGCGTAGATTACAAAGATGCTGTCATTGCAGAACTAATCAGTAAGTACGCACCTGATTGGAGACGTGTCCTCAACGAGGCGCAACGTGCTAGTATCGGTGGTAGTATCACTACAGAAGTCTTACTAAAAGATAATGACCAATACCCTGACTTGTACAAGAACCTCAAGGGTAAAGACTTCAAGAAGATGCGACAGTGGGTGGTCAACAACATCGACCTAGAACCCGCATCGATATTCCGTGGAATATATAATACAATGGAAGGACATGTGCAATCGCAATCTATTCCACAACTCGTTTTGATTCTCGCTGATTATCAATACAAGAATGCATTTGTAGCAGACCACGAGTTGAACATGGTTGCATGTATGACGGAAATTATGGCAAACGTGGAGTTCAAATAAAAGATGAAACTGTACGGTAAAAGACCTGATAAGAAAGACCACCTTCTAAAGATATGGAGATATTCATTAGGTTCTTATGATGATTCTAAGACCGTTGAGTACGATAACATCATCACAATTATAAGGACAGTAATAGTTGGAGTCAACTTCATTACTTGTTTCTTTATTATGGCGGGTGTGATTAGGCATTGGTCATGAGTCTATTTCATAGACTATTACATTTATTACAAGACTATGATGTGCCACCTGAAAAAATCCATCAGATTATGAAAACGGTTTGGGAATTCGAAAATGAACAAACGTACTACCGTAATCGTAATGAACACAATACTCAATCCGAATTCGACTTCAAAACCAACAAACGGGAGATGGATGATGGATAAATGGGACATTGCACACATGGAGACCGCAAAGATATATGCGAAGTTGTCTTCCGCCAAACGATTGAAAGTTGGTTGTGTTATTGTAAAAGATAGACGTATCATCTCAATAGGATACAATGGTATGCCTAGTGGATGGGATAATGAGTGCGAATATCTTGATAAAGAGTATGAGTTCTTTGATGGAGCATTGGCGACTAGGAAAGAAGTATTACACGCAGAATCAAATGCAATCGCTAAGGTTGCTCGTTCGCCTGAATCAAGTTTCGGTGCGGTTCTGTATTGCACCCATGCACCCTGTTTAGATTGTGCAAAACTAATCCATCAAGCGGGTATTGTAGAAGTATGGTACGGTGAAGAGTATCGTAATAAAGAAGGGTTGCGATTTCTTGCAGAATGTGATATACTGGTGAGAAGAGTACAGGAAGAAGATTATGAATCCGTTTGATTATGTGAATGCAATAAACTATACAAAGAAAGATATTATGGAGACCCCTGAAGATGAGTCTGCATACAATCCCTTTATGGTCAATCGTAGTTTGTCCTATTTCAGTGATACTGTTGGTATTGCAAACGAAATGAACCGATATCACCACCTAGAGAAGCGTCTACAATTCTCATTTCTTATAAATATAATTAGGAAACGTAAACGTTTCTCTAAATGGGTAAAACCTGAATTAGAGAATGATGTTGATGTGGTGAAAGAATACTATGGATATAGCAACGAAAAGGCAAGACAAGTTATCTCTCTTCTATCCCCGCACCAACTTGAAATAATTAAAGGTAAGGTGAATAAAGGTGGAAGAAAATAATAACAACCAAGTAACTTGGACACCAGCTACTATGCTGGAAGTGTCTCTTAGTGAACCTGATGATTTTCTCAAAGTCCGTGAAACATTGACACGTATCGGTGTCGCATCAAGAAAAGACAAGAAACTATTTCAATCGTGTCATATCCTACATAAACAGGGTAGATACTTCATTGTACATTTCAAAGAACTTTTCATGTTAGACGGAAAAAAAGCAAACTTAGAACAAACTGATGTGGAGAGACGTAATACTATTGCAACTCTACTTGCAGATTGGGGTCTTGTAGAAATACAAAACAAAGAGGTTGCAGTGAACTGTGCTCCATTGAGGACAATCAAAATTATCGGTTTTAAAGATAAGGAACAGTGGGAACTATGTCCCAAGTATTCTATTGGTAATAAATAATATATGTCTGTTTGGTATGATGTCTTTGAAAATAACATAGACCGTATTCGGAATAAGAAAGTTGTTTGGGGTAGAATAGATTCGCCCGAAATAAAATCTTATGATTGGAATAGAATCATGAATATGGTTGACACGCATCCACGTGAGATGTACGATTGGAATCGTGAGAAACAAAGACTAGGATTGAATTCGTTTCACATGCGAGGTTCTGCACCTCAGTATGCGAAAGACGTTGTTACGTCTATGCAAAAGTTCTTTATCGACAATCATAAAGACAAACTACACAAAGACAAATACGACAAGGGCCCACAACAAATCACCAATATTGCATTCATAGGTTTTGGACAATACTCAGGTAGTTACCCAAGGCATAAAGATAATATGGACGTGTTCTTAGTCCAACATACAAATGAATGTAAAATTACTGTAGGATATACCGAAGAACCTTCCGACAAGGATATGGTACATGTTATGAAGCCAGGCAACTTTGTCTATATTCCAAGAGGAACATGGCATCAACTTGAACCTACGGTCTCAAGGGTGACGTTTTCTTTTGGTGTAGAGGGAGACTTTGACCCTAAGAATTATCTATAGGTTCATACACTATCTTAATACCACGTCTTGTTAATTCGTTTCTGACTTTCTGTTTTATCTTTGGTCTTGCACTAGAACTATTCAAGTACGCAATCAATTCCTCTTTTGGAGTGGTCTTCATATAATAGTGTTCTACCCAAGTCTTCTTAGTCTGTCTATCCACCTTAGTGACACTTGGTTTAAATTTTGTAGGCATTATACTCCTGTTTCGCTTGACAAATCTTGTTTGATTTGTTAATATATTACACAATTATATATAAAAAACTTGAAATAGAGATTCAAGAACTTATATATACTAGTGTATACAGAAATGTATACGTGTGTATGCCGAATGGTTCGGGTACACATTCTTGCTTAATTTAAGGAGAAATGATATGACAAAAATAGGCAACACGCTGTTCCCACGTGCATCTTTTATTGGGTTCGACCACTTGTTCCAAGAACTGGAACATGCCACAAACCACGCATATGACAATTATCCACCTCACAATATTGTGAAGTTGACTGATGATGAATATGTAATTGAAGTAGCAGTCGCTGGATTCAAGAAAGGTGAGATTACCGTAGAACAGAAAGAACGTTCTGTTATTATTAACGGTAAACATGAAAGTGTGGAAGAAAGGGAAGTTATTCATCGTGGTATTAGTACCAAGAAGTTTAAAAGAACTTTCAGACTATCCGAGTATGTCCAAGTTAACGGAGCAACTCTAAAGGATGGTATACTTGCAATCACATTGAAGTTGGAAATCCCCGAAGAGAAGCGTCCTCGTAGTATAGACATTAAATAACGAGGAAACTTACAGATGAAGAAGTTAGGTACTCACCTAGCTAAGAACGGTGATTTGTATAGTCACTTAGTATTACTTGCAGTCATGACAGCAGTCATGTTAGTAGCTATGTGGCCATTACTAAAATTCGGTTATTAGTTGGAAGACGAGGGGGTGGGTAAAACCACCCCTAAGTATATAATATGAAAGCATACCAAATCGTTGATTTTGAAAATCCTGTGTCGGTGTCTTATTCCAAGATATCACGAGATAGTTTTAGACCCGCAATAGAGAAAGGATATATCTCTGAGATTATCCCCGTCCAAGCGGTTACACCCAAGACTTTACACAAGTATGAACACATGTTCAATTGGGAACACGATTTAGCAGAAATAAGCGGACAACATAAAACAATTACCCCGTCTGAAAAGTCAGGTAATATATCTCATTGGTTGTTAATGAAACAAGCGTCTGAGACAAAGGAAAGATTCTTTATTATGGAACATGATGCACTCATGTTAAATAGTTTTGATTTCAAGATGTGTATGGATGTTATGAATGAACATGATATGTCATATGCAAACCTTGGTATGTTTATGTCTTGTTATTCTTACAACAGGCATTGTGCAAAGTTCTGTTGGGACTTACTGACAGAAGATGAATTCCCTATCAACTGTGGCCCATACGGTGTTGCAGAAAGATTGTACAAAACATACGCAACCAATTATCTTGAAAGGAATGACTATGATGGGAAAGAACTAACCTTCATGACCCACTATCATGATGTGACGCATGTTGGTGTGGGTAGAACCGCAGAGAAGATGTTTGAGGTATACAACTTCAATAGAATAGATGAGAAACGTGGAATAAACAATCCTGATACGTTACCTCTTCCGTCCACTCAAGTCATTTCAAGAAAACTCATGATTACACAAGACCATGAGTATCCTGTATCAGTTATCAACGAACAACCTTGGTTAAGAAATTCTGCATTTGTAGTGATAGATTAACCTTGACAAAACCTGTTGACTATGGTACTATAGACACAATATTATGAGGCACAATTTATGGATTTCTATACTACTGTCGAGCGTTATGGGAATAACTTACTCTACCGTGGTTACTCAGGAACAGAACGGGTTCAGAAGAAAATCCCTTTTAGACCAACACTGTTTGTCCGTAGCGACAAAGGGTCTTGGAAAAACTTACAAGGACAACCTGTAGAACCCATCGAATTTGATTCGATGCGTGAGGCAACCGACTTCATCAAGAGATATGATGGTATCTCTAATATGGAAGTATACGGACAGAACAACTACATCACACAATTTATATCACAACGATATCCGAAAGATATCTCTTTCAATCGTGACGCAATGAATATTGTCACCTTTGATATTGAGGTTCAATCCGATGAAGGATTCCCTGAACCCGACCAAGCAAATTATCCCGTCATCTCAATTGCACTCAAGTCAAGCAAGTCAGACAAGTTCATTGTCTTTGGTCTGAATGAATATGAGGGACGTGATGATGTAATCTTTGTTCAGTCTAAATCTGAACCTGAGATGTTAGGTAAGTTCATTGATTACTGGCAGAAGTCTTTAGACCCCGATATCATTACGGGTTGGAATACTAAGAACTTTGATATTCCATATCTTGTTAACAGAATAAGAAAAACATTCGGTGAGGATACTGTCAAACGTTTATCACCTTGGGGTGTGGTCAACACTAAAGTAGTCAAGGGTAATATGTTTATCCCCGACTCAAACACATATGAGTTATGTGGTATTGCATCCCTAGATTACTATGACTTGTTTCGCAAGTTCACATACAACACTCTTGGTCAACAAGAGTCATATCGACTCGACCATATCGCTCATGTTGTTCTTGAAGAACGCAAACTGTCATATGAAGAACACGGTAGTCTGTACAATCTGTATCTAAAAGACTACAACAAATTTATCAACTATAATATCAAGGACGTTGACCTTGTTGCGAGATTGGATGAGACCCTTGGTCTTATTGACCTCGCACTTACCATGGCGTACCGTGGTGGTGTAAACTATGAGGATGTTCTTGGTACAACACACATATGGGACTCAATCATCTATCGTATTCTAAACCAAAGAAAGGTTGCAATCCCACAGAAAAGAGAGAAACCAAAAGGTGACTATGCGGGTGGTTATGTCAAAGAACCACAAACAGGGTCTCATGATTGGGTTGTATCATTCGACCTTAACTCCCTGTATCCTAATATACTTGTGCAATACAATATGTCACCTGAGACGGTGGTGGACGGTTTACTTGACACAGACGTGCCTCGGATGTTGCATCGTAAATCATCTCATGGAGATAGAGATACGGCGAAGTATGCTGTCGCCCCGTCAGGTGTTCGTTTCAAGAAAGATGTAGAGGGTGTTATTCCTTCTATCATTCGACAATACTATGATGAACGTAGAGTCATCAAGAAGGAACTAATCTCTGCACAGAAGGAGTATGAACTTACACCAACACATGCATTGAGAAATAAAATCTCGACACTAGACAATCAACAGATGTCTATCAAGATTCTTATGAACTCTCTCTATGGTGCGTTGGGTAATCGATGGTTCAGATACTTTGACCAACGAGTTGCGGAATCCGTGACACTTGCGGGTCAGTTGTCTATTTTATGGGCGGAGAAGTACATGAACCAACACATGAACAATCTCATGGATAAGGAAGAAGAGGACTACGTTATTGCAATCGATACAGATTCGTTGTACGTTAATATGTCTTCTCTTGTTTCCAAAATGAGTCCTAAGAATCCAATCAACTTCCTCGACAAGATATCAGAAGAATACTTTCAACCTATGTTGGACAGAGCGTATGAAAGTCTTGCATTGTATACAGGTGCAAAGGTTAATCGTATGGAGATGGGACGTGAGGTAATCGCAGACCGTGGTATTTGGGTTGCAAAGAAACGTTACATTCTAAATGTACATGACAACGAGGGTGTCCGATACAAGAAACCTAAACTCAAGTTGATGGGTATCGAAGCGGTCAAATCATCGACTCCACAGATTGTCCGTGAAAAGATGAAAGAAATGTTTCATATATTGGTCAAAGGTACAGAATCAGAAACACAGAAGTTTATCGGAGAGTTTCGTAGAGACTTCAACAAACTCCCCGCAGAGGATGTATCATTCCCTCGTGGAGTAAGTGACTTATCTAAGTGGAGAGATGCAAAAGATATCTATGGTAAGGGTTGTCCTATTCATGTCCGTGGTGCGTTATTGTACAACCACCATGTCAAGAAACAAGGACTGAGATACGAACAGGTCAAGAAAGGTGAGAAGATAAAGTTTGTCTATCTGAAACAACCAAATCCTATCAAGGAGAATGTTATCAGTTTCATGCAGACTCTTCCACGTGAGTTAGGTCTAGACCGATACATAGATTATGATAAACAGTTTACTAAGACATTCGTTGACCCACTTGAACCCATTCTAAATGCAGTTGGGTGGAGTGCAGAACCACGTGCGACATTGGAGGACTTCTTTGGATAATCATCAAACATACTATCCTCACCTAGATTTTGATACAGATATGGGATGGGGTTATTTACCACCATCACAATCAGTAATGGATTGTATGCAATATATTAGAAAATGGTGTAAACCTACATGTATATTGGAAATAGGATATTATGCTGGACACTCGACATCGTATCTCGCACATCACAATCCCGATGCGTGGGTTATATCTTGTTGTCCCAATCATCCTAAGTACAGACAAACGGTACTTGCGGTTGAAGGCAGATATCCTAACGTTAAGGTAATAGGAGTCAAGTCACCTGAGATATGGGAGTACGTAAATGAATGGAATTTTGATTTTGCATTTATTGATGGAGCGCATCATAGAATGAATGTTGCATTGGACACACAGGTTGCACTTTCTTTAGGTGTTGATTATATTCTATATGACAATACTGACCAAGTTCAAGTTCGAGCAGGTATCGACTGGCATGGTGAAAAATTAGCAAAAGTCGCTGATTGGAAGTATGAGGGAACTAACAAAGGTAGGACAAAAGTGAACGAAATGACCCTCTATAGAACCCTTGATAAATTATGATGACACTGTATGGAGAAGACGATACACTTGAGACTAAAGTGTGTTCTCTCTGTGGTGAACAGAAACATATTCATGAGTTTGGACTGCGAAGCGGTAAGAAAGAAAACTTTGCACATACTAGACAGAATAGACGTAATGAATGTAACACTTGTAAATCTAAACTTACCAAACAAACTCAACTCGCAAAGAAGTTAGCGGGCCCTGTTCCTGACAATCATGTATGTCCTATATGTGATAGGAACGAAGAACAACTCAAGGGTGACCATAATGGTTGGCAAGGAAAGTCACCTTGGGTTCTTGACCATGACCATGATACAGGTGCGTTCCGTGAATATATATGTCAACACTGTAATATTGCGATAGGGTCTAACGGTTTTAATGAGAGTAAAAAAGCGTTAAAAAATGCAATAAAATACTTGACAAAACATGCCCAATAGTGCATAATATACTTGTAATGATAAAAAGAGAGGTAATATGAGTAATGTAATAAATGAGGCATTCAAGGAACAACTCCTTGAGGATGTCTTAGAACTCAAAGGTAATGATATTTGGAATGTTATCTTTGCGATTGAAAAAGAATTTGGTGTTGCAAATCTACCAAATTCTCCAAAGTCTAATGAGTGTTTCATCAACGCTTTGGTTGAATTGAGATTTGAGGAGGCGTTAATATGATAGTGAATGGTTTAATAATGGAACATATTGCAACTGGTTACCCTGATGAGGTTGCACTAAACTCTAAGGAGATGCAACTTGCAATGGACAATTCTAAACCTAACCTAAGTTGGGAGATGATGTGTGATTCTGTCAAACACAGATGCGGTGTTGATATTATAGACAATTATCATATCGAATACATTGTCATCAATGGTGAGAAGAAAAAGTTTCACTAATAGTTTGACATTTCCCGATTGGGAGTGTATAATGGTTCGATATGGATTACAGTCTAACAATATTCAAAAATACTTACGACAACAAAACCCACAGAACTATGTCTGTGGATTCGTTGAGCAAGTTCGAAAGTTTATTGTATGGTATGTCTACGATGGAGGGCAAAAAAGGTGGAACTAATTCTAGTCCTCTTATTAGTCCTAGTAGTTATATCAAAGACGCTACGAGAAGTAATAAGAGTGTTATTTCTTGGGGTGGTTGGGCTGCTCTTGATGTTGATAGTTTTCGGTTGGATAAGTCTTCACGTGATTCCTCACGTGATGTGGTTGAACTTCTAAAAGATACTCTTGAAGAAAAGTTCGGAGAGTATTTTTATATCTGTTATTCCACCGCATCTTCTACCGAAGAACAACCCAAGTTTCGTCTAGTATTTCCCTTGACTAGAATAGTCGAGGCAAAAGTCCTACCTCATTTTTGGTTTGCACTTAATCAAGAGTTCGATGAACTAGGTGACAAACAAACCAAAGACCTATCACGTATGTACTACGTACCCGCACAATATCCTAACGCACTAAACTTCATCTTCACTAATCGTGGTGTCACTATTGACCCTGAGATGTTGATGGAGAAACATTCTTATATAGAACCCAAGGGTAATAGTTTTCTAGATAGACTACCACCTGAAATGCAGAAGGCGGTAATAGAACATCGTAAGACACAACTAAATAATACTAATGTATCGTGGACTAATTACAAAGACTGTCCCTTCTTCCCTAAACATCTTGGGATGGAGTATCAACAAATAACAGGTACAGGTTGGTATCATAAGATGTATCAGATTATGGTTGCGGTTGCTGGTAATGCTACAAAAAAATCCTATCCTATCACTGCGTCTCAGATTGCAGAACTGTGTAAACAGTTTGATATAGATAATGGTAATTGGTACGAAAACAGACCCCTAGATAAAGAGGCGGATAGAGCATTGGAATATATTTACAGGAACGGATAATGAGAATAGCAGTTACAGGTGGTGCTGGATTTATTGGTTCACATCTAATAAATGACCTTCTTAATGATGGTCTTGATGTGATTGGTTTAGATAACTTTAACGACTACTATCCACCCGCAATCAAATATGATAGAGTCGAACACTTTCAATCGATGGTAGAAACTGTTGACATGAAAGACTTCGATGCACTCGACAGATTTTTCGGAGAATACAAACCTGAAATCGTTATTCACTTAGGCGCCCGTGCGGGTGTACGTGATTCATTCGGGAAAGAAGTTGCGTATCACAAAGATAATATTGACGCAACACAAAACCTAATAGAATGTTGTAAGATGTACCATGTAGGTAAAGTCCTATATGCATCTACTAGTTCTGTATATGGTGGTACACCAATCGGCCCAAAGGGATGGACAGAAGACACTCTGAGTGGACATCAACGTAATGCATACGCATACACAAAGTACGTCAACGAAATACAATGGGGAATCAGTGGTATAAATAATATTGGACTACGATTCTTTACAGTGTATGGGCCATGGGGTAGACCTGATATGGCACTCTTTAATTTTACAAAGGATATTATTGAAGGGAACGAGATACACGCATTTAATTATGGCAACATGAAAAGAGACTTTACTTATATTGCAGACATTATTCAAGGTATCAAGATTGCAATGTTGGCTGATATTGAATCAGGTGAAATATTCAATATAGGTCGAGGTAAACAAGTTGACCTGATGAAGTTTATTGAGATTATAGGTAAAGAATGCGGTAGAGAACCTATCGTAAAACTTGCACCAAGACATCCCGCAGACACACTAGAGACTTGGAGTAACACAGATAAACTTCAGGCATTAGGGTATAGTCCTACTACAGATATAGAAGTGGGTGTACAAGCATTTGTAGATTGGTACAAATATTATTATAAGGTAAATTGATATGAGTAAAGAAAATTTATATGAAGAAATTCCAGTAGACCAAAGCAAAGACTTGGCGGAATATAATAATCCCAATAATCATGGTAAACAATTGGTTGATGAGGGAAACAAAGTAAAAATTGGTATCGTTGGACATGGATTTGTCGGGAGTGCAGTTGACTATGCATTTACACATCCATTTGTTGATAAATTTATTGTTGACCCAAAATTAGATACCACAATAGATGACTTGGTTAAGTATGACCCTTATGTCACTTTTATTTGTGCGCCAACTCCAATGGGAGAAGATGGAAACATTGACGCATCTATTGTAGAAGATGCAACAATCAAACTCATGGAAGATACTGATGGTATTATTGTTATTAAATCAACAATTACACCTGAAGTAATTGACCGTTTGTCAAACTCTGTTTATGATGATGACGTAGATAGATTGGTATACAACCCTGAATTTCTTACTGAGGCGAGTTCCAAAGAACAATTTGTTATGGCGCCTTATCATGTTGTAGGTGGTCTTCCAAGGGCAACTAGAGAAGTAATAAAAATTTATAAGTTGTTTTCACTATGCACAACTGATAAATACGTAGAAATGTCAGCACCTGAAGCTGCGTTTGTAAAGTATGGAGTGAATACATTCCTTGCAACAAAGGTTACTTTCTTTAATCAACTATATGATTCAGTTGTTGATTTTGGATGTAATTGGCCGAGTATCGCAAATGCGATTGGTTTAGATTCAAGGATTGGACAGGGACACACACGTGTGCCTGGCTTCGATGGTAAACGTGGATTTGGTGGTGCGTGTTTTCCCAAGGACTTAAAAGCATTTAATAAATTTGAT
>MDTB01151009.1_pt1 | contig 72249 bp, 66 predicted proteins | sample 811161 | NCBI WGS metagenome assembly MDTB01 (sample SAMN05326650, study PRJNA326480) | marine metagenome | isolation source: seawater | place: Mediterranean Sea | collected 2009 | reverse complement strand
GGTTCTGTAGAAATTGAGTATGTGGGAATTGTTTTTAATAATTGACAAAAAGATTTGACGGTACTTTTGACGGTATAGTTTTCATGACAAATTTGAATACTAATTGATATCAATTAGTTATGATGATTGTTCAAGTCCGGCCTTGGCACCACTTAACAGGTCTAAGGTTTACTGAGGTCTTGCTTAGTGTAGGAACTTCCCATAACTAGTCTGGAGCAGGAGACAAATTAGCAGACATTTAAGGTATCCTAATCTAAAGATCGCTACCGAAAAGACAACATCTATCATCTTTCAGGATCAGTTCCTATCAATGTGTATCTTTTTCTTAAAAAACTAGAATTGTTCAATCGCTAAAAATAAGCTCTCCATCAAAAGGAGCTATAGTTTTTTCATCCAAGTTGGATGATTATTGGTTTAAGAGTTATGTACCACTTGTTCAGGCATAGTCAATGCTTTTATAGACAGGGTGGTAGGTATCCCCTTTGATCGACGGTGACTGAATCTAAAGGTGGTGCGGTAAATATTAGCTTTTGATTGTGCTCATACCCAAAGGGATAAGATGCTAAGTGTCTATAAGTGTTAAACGTAAGACGAGTGTACCGTAAATAATATTTTGACTGCCGTCAGAAAGTCTCGTATATTTCCGCCCTTTTTAAGCGCAACAGTTCAGAAAGAAAGAAGAATGAACGATAGTTTTAGGGCCTTACGTTTCCGTAGACTTATTAGGAGTGTTTACACTAAAAGATTCTCCAAATACGGTCGCCAGCCTCATGGTGTATTTTGGTCCGATTTGGTTCGACAGCAAAGCCGATTCAAAATTATCCATAATCAAATTTCAGCTTTGGTGCCCTCAGGTGTTGTTAAGGTAGCTGATATTGGATGCGGATATGGTTCTCTGGCAGACTACATACGAGAGACCCCAAGCTGCTCAAGATTTGTCTACACTGGGTATGACATCAATCCAACTCTCATAGCTACTTGCCGAGAACATTCGAACCTACCCTCAAAATCATTTTCCGTCAGTGATTGTCCTCTGGAGCTGGTCGATTTTTCTGTTATGTCAGGCACTTACAATATGTCGGTTACAAAAGACCTTGTGCACTGGGAGCGCTATGTGTTTCGGTGTTTGGCGAAGTGCTGGGGTCAGTCTAGGTTAGGAATGATCTTTAACATGTTAGTTGCTGATAAATCACACATCAGCGAGGGAATGCTCTATCACTGTGAAGTAGAAAAGCTACGCAGGCGTTGTGTCCAGCAGTTTGGTGCAACGCACATAATCCGAGAGGCCACACTTCCACGTGATGTTACCTTAGTCATCACTCGTTAGGAGTTCTAGGTATGAAGTCTAACACCGTTGCGTTTATGCAGTACCTAAGACTCCCATCCGGCCCATCCGAAAAGACATGCCCGAGATGGATATCAGAGCTAACCGACCGGATCTCAGTGCGAATCATTCCATAGCTAATGTCCCTTTTTTCGTACACCGCACCGTGAATGGGTTTTGTGAATGATAACCAGCCAGTTTTTGAATCAAAACGGTCATCGGTATCGAAGAGCCCGGCACCACTCAGCTTGTCAACAAAAATGCCCTCTTTGGCACTTTTGAAAATCTCATATTCTTTACAAAATCGCTGGTCAGTACCATTTTCAAAAGCGACTTGATAGATCTTGCTATCGCCAAGCGCAAACTTTCCAAGAGCCAAATAAAAGTCTTTTGGTTCCATATATCCTTGAAATCCAAACACCTCAGACCCTTCCTCAAGGAAAATAATTGTTGGCGTTGCCCAAGTCGGGGTCTTTATTTTAAGGTTAGTTAGCTGACTTGCTGTTCTAAATGAAATCGGTATCGGTCCAGCATAATGGCTTGTTATGTTGTTTTTGAGTTTTTCACAGTAAGGACAGTAACCGCTACCTTCTATGATGAGTATCTGCTTTTCCTCTAAAAGAGTGTCGTTGGTGATAGTCTTTGCTAGAGTAGAGTCAAAGGAAATTCCAGTCGAGTTGTCCGGACAGTACCCATTAGGGTTTTTTTGGAGATAATCCTGGTGGTAAGACTCTGCCGCAGTGAAGTGAGTTAGAGAGGTGATCACGGTGGCAATTTGTCCAAAGCCGGCATCTAGGAGGAGTTTTTGGTACTCTTTTAAAGTCTCGCTTGCCACTTTTTCTTGTTCGTCGTCGGTGGTAAGGATCATCGACCTGTACTGAGTTCCTAGGTCATTTCCTTGCCGGTTTACCTGAGTAGGGTCGTGATATTCAAAGAAAGACTCTAGGAGAGACCTCAAGTTGACAACGTTGGCATTATAAGTAATGCGTACTACTTCTGCGTGATTGTTGGGGTTCATTCGATTTGATGGAAGCGTTATTGCCCGATATGTCGCGTCTACCCCTCGCCCATTTGCATAGCCCGATACCACATCTATTACACCTGGAATTTTGGAAAACATCTTTTCCACACCCCAAAAGCACCCCGCTCCGACTACGATACTTTGTTTTTTATAAGTCGCTCGAAGCTCGTCGTCAGGTGCTTTTAGGGACGCCGAAACAACTGTACTAGCCATTAATATCACCCCCAAATAAATCCACATTATCGAATTTGTATCCTCCTAAAGGCTAATACGTCTTTGCATCAAATTGCGGACCGAAATATTACAATTTTTTTGGTGCTTAGGTAAATTTCGTTTTCGGGAGGCTTTTCTTTACCTTTTTTTTCACGTTTCTTGAGCTTAAACTTCGGAAAGCAAACATATCATTGATAAAAAGATTTTAAATAACTACCCTGAGGGGCCTTGTTGGCTGTTAGGGTAATACTCGCAAGTTGCAATATTTTATGCTATTTCTTGTGAAATTTTAGAGGACGTTAATGTGGTTGGAAAGATTATTGCCGGTGTAAGCGGGTGGCTTGTTGCGGGTCCGGTAGGTGCTCTTTTGGGGGTTTTGTTGGGGCACCAGTTCGATCGCGGATTTGGAAGCTTTTTAATCCCCATGAGCGAGGGAGAACGTCATAAAATTCGTGAGACTTTTTTCCCCACGCTATTTAGTTTGCTAGGACATTTAGCGAAAAGTGACGGACATATTTCTCAAGCTGAGATTGCTCTCACGGAAGATATGATGGCTAACCTTGGCTTGAGCTCTGAGCGAAAACAAGAGGCTATTAAATTTTTTAAAACGGGTGCCGCTGAAACTTTCTCTGTTCGGCTTTGTGTGGAGTCATTTGTGCAAGTAAGTGGCAGGCATGTGAATTTAAAAAATCAGCTACTGAGCTATTTGATTTCACTCGCTTTAGCAGATGGCGAACTCCACTCCGCGGAGGAGTCTGTGCTTCGAACTGTCGCAATTGATTTAGGTTTTTCAAAAAGTAATTTCGAAGAATTAATTGGGATGATCGGTGCTCAAGCTCATTTCGGTGATCGTGGGTCAAGCAATCGTGATCATATAAAACTATCCGATGCATATTCTGCTCTCGGAGTCGCATCGACTAGTTCTGATTCGGTTATCAAAAGAGCATATAGGAAGTTAGTTAGCCAGAATCATCCAGACAAGCTGATTGGGCAGGGTGTTCCTGACGATATAATAAAACTGGCTACTGAAAGGACTCAAAAAATTCAAATGGCTTATGACTTGATATCTGAATCGAGAAAAACCAAATAATTTGTCTTATTGTAATTTTAATGTTTCTTTCCGTGTTTCAACCGTTTGAGTTAGTTGACCTTGCGCCTCGGTCTTTCTATAATGCGCCTCCTGATAATTGTAGAGCGTGTAAGGTTTATCCTTTGGCCTGACGTTGAAAAGTTTTGATGCGGGATGGAGCAGTCTGGTAGCTCGTCGGGCTCATAACCCGAAGGTCGTTGGTTCAAATCCAGCTCCCGCTACCAACTACCTAGCTGGCCAACGAAGATTACGCGTTGGCAATGCTTTGGGCAAAACTCAGGGTTTACACTACGTTTTGACGCTTGGGAATGTGCACGAGATCCAAATTGGGGAACTTGTGAACTTGGAGATTGTTGCAATGGGCCAGATGGCCCATTTTTTATGGCCATAAAGCGAGGATAGTTTTGACGATCGGTAGGATCGCACTAAAGCACATTTTAAGTCCGGTTATTGAAGCCTTGGGCTTTCAGGTGTGGGGAATTGAAATCGACAATAATAAAAAAGTTACTTTACTGCGGGTTTACATAGATTTGACTGATGATTTTATTTCGGTGGATGATTGTGCGTTAGTTAGTCAACATGTTGCCGCAATTTTGAATGTGGAGCAGGTATTTACTGGAAGATATACCCTAGAGGTCTCTTCTCCTGGGATAGAGAGACCGTTATACGACTTGGAGCATTACGAATTGTTCGTGGGACATGATATTGCTGTGAAGCTCAAATTTGCGCATGGAAATAGAAAAAACTTTAAAGGTTGCTTGCATGCCGTAGAGGGAGATGAGGTTGTTGTCAGGATTGATAGTAGTGAGTATCTTTTTCCTTTCGAAAATATTGATCGGGCAAATATAATCGCAAAATTTTGATATTCGTGAGGTTGTGTTAATGAATAAAGAGATTCTAATGGTGACTGAGGCTGTCTCCAATGAAAAGGGAGTTGAACGAGATATTATATTTGAAGCTATTGAGCAGGCTTTGGAGATGGCTACCAAGAAAAGGTTCGAAGAGGGAGCAAATATTCGTGTTGTGATAGACCGAGAAACAGGAGGTTATGAATCGTTTCGGTGGTGGGAAGTTGTTGCCGACGACGTTTTAGCTGAATTAGGCACTCAGTTTACCACTGAGGAGGCCTACGAAAAAGATCCTGACCTAAGTGTCGGTGATCTTTACGAAGAGCGAGTAGAAAATGCTAAGTTTGGGCGTATAGCCGCACAGGCCGCGAAACAAGTCATTGTTCAACGTGTCAAAGAGGCAGAGCGAGAAATAATCGTCGATCGATTTAAGCATCGTGTTGGCGAGCTTCTCAACGGAACGGTAAAAAAAGTGACTCGAGAACACGTCGTTATTGATTTTGGAGACAATGCAGAGGGCCTTTTGCCAAGAGAGCAGTTGGTCGGTCGTGAAATATTTAGGATTAACGACAGGACTAGAACTATCTTGATGGCCATCAGAGAAGATACTCGAGGCCCCCAACTGCTTGTATCAAGAATTTCTCCCGAAATGCTAATCCAGCTTTTTAGAATTGAAGTGCCTGAAATAGCGGAGGGTGTTATAGAAATAAAGGGTGCAGCGAGAGATCCTGGTCAAAGGGCGAAGATTGCAGTGAAGAGTAAGGATGCTCGTATAGACCCAGTTGGGGCATGCGTAGGGATGAGAGGTGCCCGCGTCCAGGCTGTTTCGAATGATCTCGATGATGAGAGAGTCGACATCGTGTTGTGGGATGATAATCCAGCACAACTTGTAATTAATGCTATGGCGCCCGCTGAAGTGGGCTCTATTGTGGTCGATGAGGAGTCGCATTCGATGGATGTGGCAGTTAATGAGGAAAATCTGGCGCAAGCGATTGGCAAAGGAGGTCAGAACGTCCGGCTGGCATCTGAGCTTACTGGTTGGAATATTAATGTGATGACCTTGCAAGATGCTGAAGATAAGCAAATGCAGGAAGCGACTGATAGTGTGAATACTTTTATGCAGGAACTCGATATTGGAGAGGATATTGCTATTATGCTTGTAGAGGAAGGCTTTTCTAGCTTAGAAGAAGTAGCGTATGTTTCGCTCGATGAAATGAGCGCTATTGAGGGCTTTGATCAAGATCTGTCTCAAGAGTTACGTATTCGTGCGAAGGATGCTCTTCTCACAATGGCGCTTGCTAGTGAAGGAAAATTGACCAGCTCTGTACCGGCAGATGACTTACTTAACATGGAGGGAATGGATAAAGTTCTCGCCCACAAATTGGCCGCTAAAAATATCATTACAATGGAGGATCTTGCGGAACAAGCGGTAGATGACATATCAGATATTGATGATTTGAGTGATCAGCGAGCTGCCGAATTAATAATGACGGCTCGCGCACCTTGGTTTGCGTGACAAAAATAGTAATGAGGCGGACATTGATAGAGGATTACCGATGGCTGAAGTGACAGTTAGCGAATTGGCGATGACCGTGGGTGCATCTGTAGATCGGTTACTAAAGCAAATGACTGATGCAGGTTTAGCGCACACAAATGCGGAAGCGCTTGTATCAGACGGAGAAAAACAAATCTTGCTCGCATATTTAAAGGGGTTGCATGGCGCACCCACTCGTGAGACTGGAAGGATCACACTTCGTCGAAAAACTGTCACGACTTTAAAGTCAGCGAATCGAAAAACTGTGAATATCGAAGTTCGTCGAAAGCGAACCTTCGTTAAACGATCAGACGAACAGGTGTCGACATCGCCTCCGAAATCAAGCGAAGCCCCGGAAAATCTCACAGCTAACGTAAACACAAGTGCGGTTAAAGCATTAGATGAAGTTGAGGCGCAACGGGTGGCGGCAATTGAAACTCGCCGCAGGGCTGATGAGGAAGCAAAGGATAAGGAAAGTCAGAAAGGCTTAACTGCAGCAAAATCTGTGTCACATAAGGGAGATGATCTTACTGCTAAAAAAATATCTCGAATGGATAAGACTGTTGCTGACCGGCCCACACCACCTTCGGAAATCGTTCACGATAAAGGGCGACGGACAAACAAATTAAAAGATGATGATGATCCAATAAGGCGTGTGAAGAAACCCATTTCAAAAGGTGTTAAGAAAAAGTCGCATCTAGTTCTCGACGATGTCGAAGTAGATGCAAACAAAAAAATGAGGTTAAGATCGGCTATCGCTACTCCGCTAAAAGTCACAAATAAGCACACTTTTCAGCGTCCGACAGAGAAGAAAATTAAAGAAATTACGGTAGCTGATGAAATATCGGTCTCTGATTTGGCAGCAGGATTGTCTTTAAAGTCAGTAAATGTGATCAGGAAACTTGCAAAATTGGGAGTTGTTGCAACTGCCGATGAATTTATAGATCAAGAAACCGCTCTACTAGTTACTGAAGAATTAGGACATAGAGCAACTCCCTCGTGTAATACTGATTTAGAAGAACAATTAGCCGCTACTTTTAACGAAGAAGCGAGGTATTACGCCCAATTACCGCGGGCGCCTGTGGTAACTATTATGGGTCATGTAGATCATGGTAAGACATCGCTCTTGGACTATATTCGAAAAACTCGGATAGCGTCAGGTGAGGCTGGTGGTATTACTCAGCACATTGGGGCTTACCATGTGAGCACATCGAAGGGCGCGATTACCTTTTTGGATACGCCTGGCCATGCTGCTTTTACAGCAATGCGTGCACGAGGAGCAAGAAGCACCGATATTGTCATTCTAGTGGTAGCAGCAGATGATGGCGTAATGCCGCAAACTGAAGAGGCTGTTCAGCATGCCCGGGCTGCCGGAGTGCCTATCGTTGTGGCCATCAACAAAACGGACAAAGAGGGTGCAGACCCTGAAAAAGTGACAAGTGAACTCGGTGCAAAAGACGTGATTCCAGAAGAATGGGGTGGTGATACTCAGTTTGTTAAGGTCTCTGCCCAGACAGGCCAGGGAGTAGAGGAGTTGTTAGATGCGGTTCTGTTACAGTCAGAGCTCCTTGAATTAACGGCGAACCGAGAGGGTAGGGCTCGAGGGGTAATAGTTGAGTCTCGTATTGATAAAGGAAGAGGAGTCGTAGCGACAGCTCTGGTGCAGCAGGGAAATCTTAACAAAGGTAATTTTGTACTGGCGGGTTTGAGTGTTGGGAAAATACGAGCCATGGTCGATCAAAGTAATCAATCTTTGCAGACAGCAGGACCATCCATTCCTGTGGAAATTTTAGGATTGGACGAAGCTCCAGATGCAGGTAATCACTTTTACGTTGTACCCGACGAGAGAAGGGGCCGAGATATAGTTACATCTCGACAAGAAAGGGCTCGCGCGCAAAAATTATCAAGTCAAAATGCCTCGGCTTTAGAGACTATGTTTGTGAACATTGGTTCAGAGGTTAAACGCACTTTGCCACTAGTGATAAAAACCGATGTTAGGGGATCGCTGGAGGCGATTAGTACCGCTCTTGAAGACTTTTCAACTGAAGAAGTGGGAGTCGATATTATAGCCTCCGGAGTGGGAGGTATTGCTGAATCCGATGTCAATCTGGCCATCACCACCGGAGCTATTATTTTGGGTTTTAACGTTCGTGCTTCTGGTGGAGCGCGTGCCTTAGCGAAGAAAGAAGAAATCGAGGTACGTTATTATAGTGTCATCTATAATCTTCTTGACGAAGTTAAAGCCTCTCTTTCTGGGATGCTATCTCCGGAATCGAGAGAGAGCATTGTAGGCACAGCAGAGGTGAGGGATGTATTTCGATCTCCCAAATACGGTGCGATAGCGGGATGTATGGTTACTGAGGGTACCGTGTATCGTAGCAAACCAATCCGCGTCCTCAGAGACAATGTGGTTATTTACGAAGGAGAGCTAGAATCGTTGCGCAGGTATAAAGATGATGCGCAGGAGGTACGAAACGGCGTAGAGTGCGGTATCGGTGTAAAAGATTACAATGATGTTCGCTCTGGTGATTTAATAGAAGTGTACGAGGTCACTCAAATTTTGCGGACCCTATGAAATTACCAAGATTGTGTAAGCAAACCTCGGCGTTCAAGAAATACTAAATTCTATAACAGACATTTGAGGCTTTGATGCCGAGAGAATTTTACCGCAGTGACAGAGTTGCCGATGCGATCCAAAGAGAGTTATCTGCATTGATTAACGATTCGTTGAACGACCCGAGAGTTGGTATGGTCAGCGTCACCGAGGTTAGAGTCAGTAAAGACCTCTCAAATTGCAAGGTGTACGTAAGTTTTATTTCGTTAAACAGTGAGCATAAAGCAAATGTTGCCATGTCAGCCCTCTCTGGCGCTACTGGGTATTTGAGTAAGTTAATGGCGGCTAATATGAATTTGCGATTGATGCCAAAAATTACATTTATACATGACAACTCGGTGGCAAAAAGCCTGGAGATGGCTGCGTTAATTGATCGGGCAATTGCTTCGGATTCTCGCGTAGTGTCCTCGGAGGAATCGTAGTTTGTTTAATTACACGCAGTGCCCTAGGGTGGTTGACGGTATTTTTTTGCTGAATAAATCAAAAGGAGTTTCTTCCAATCATGCATTGCAACAAGTAAAACATTTATTTGCTGCCAAAAAAGCAGGGCACACAGGAAGCTTGGATCCTTTAGCTACAGGCGTTTTACCAGTATGTTTTGGGGAGGCTACTAAACTAAGTCGGTATTTGCTTGATTCTGAGAAAGGATATTATAGCGTTTTCAAGTTAGGATTAGAGACAGACACTGGAGATAGTGAGGGCCGCATTACTTCGACTCATGATGCAAGTAGTATCACTGAAAGATTAATTCGCACCACAATCGATCAATTTTTGGGGGACTCCGTTCAAATACCACCGATGTATTCGGCCCTCAAGTATAACGGACAACGGCTATACAAGTATGCTAGAAAGGGTTTGGATATCGAAAGACAACCCAGACCGATTGAGATCTATGAGTATCAGATCGTATCTTTTGAGAGTGGAGTCGTTGCCGATTTGGAGGTAAAAATACGCTGTAGCAAGGGCACCTACATAAGAGGGCTCGCTTCTGATCTTGGCCGGCTACTTCGCTGCGGTGCTCATGTGCATAAATTACACAGGTTTGCTGTAGGACCGTTTAGTGACAAGTTGTCAATTTCCCTCTCAGAACTCAGAGATGACCATAGTAGAAACGGAGTAACTGCATGTGATGAAAAATTGTTACCTGTTGATTATGCGTTGAATGCAACCCCTAAAGTCACTGTCGACGATAAAAGTGCAGTGCGATTACAACAAGGACAATCAGTATTGTTATCAAAAGGCTTTAACCTTGAGGGAGAAGGGGATATAGTGCGCGTCTTTGATAACGAACTAATATTTTTAGGAGTGGGTACTTTGAAGAGCTGTGGAATGTTAGTACCTAAACGCTTGGTAGCCCTGAAGCATAGATTTAATTGATGAAAGCTTGAGGCATAGCTTCAGTTGTCATAAAAAGTATGGATTCCAATGACGAGTGTCCTGTAAGTGCGCACGGGATGACTGATTTCTTTTTAATTGCGTACTGGAGAAGCATATGGCGTTAAGTGCAGAAGAAAAAGCGGTGTTGATCAAAGAACATGGTCACGACCTCAAAGACACGGGATCGCCAGGAGTACAGGTTGCACTTTTGACAGCGAATATTAATAAGTTGCAGAGTCATTTCGGTTCTCACAAAAAAGATCATCATTCTCGACGTGGACTGATACGCATGGTTAACCAAAGACGAAAACTACTTGATTACCTCAAGACAAAGAATTTTGATCGGTATGCCGAACTTATTAAAAAGCTTGGCCTACGAAGGTAGTGACTGGTCGTGGACGGATGATCCATCTGAAGGGTGATACGTTGTTCAATGATTTACTAGAGAGTGGATAGATTCCTGATCTAAACTACAGTTAATAGCGTTATAGGAAATTGGCTTCCTAGCGCGCCCATTAAAAAACAGACCAAAAGATAGATATGAAGGCAACAATATGATTCCATTAGTGAAAAGATTTCAGTTCGGTGAGTGTAACGTCACAATCGAGACAGGCCGTGTAGCGAGACAAGCAACGGGCGCAGTGATATGTTCGATTGACGAGACTTCTGTGTTGTGTACGGTGGTTGGAGCGAAAGAAAAAAAAGAGGATGTAGACTTTTTCCCGCTCGGAGTTCATTACCAAGAAAAAGCATATGCTGCCGGAAAAATCCCCGGGGGCTTTTTTAAGAGAGAGGGTCGTCCCACAGAAAAAGAAACGTTAACCTCTCGCTTAATTGATAGACCTATCCGCCCACTTTTTCCAGAAGGATTCAAGAATGAAGTGCAAGTTGTCTGCACCGTACTGTCCGCAAAAAAAAATGCTGACCCTGATATAGCAGCGATGATAGGAACTTCTGCCGCTTTGGCGATCTCTGGTATACCATTTAACGGACCTATCGGTGGTGCGAGAGTAGGTTATACGGAGGCAGAGGGTTACCTTTTAAATCCAACTAATACTGAGTTATCAAACTCCGATCTGGATATGGTAGTTGCCGGAACTGAAGATGCAGTTTTAATGGTCGAATCTGAAGCAAAGGAATTGTCTGAAGACATAATGCTTGGGGCCGTTCTATTCGCACACCAAGAAATGCAAACCGTAATAACTGTTATAAAACAGTTGGCCTCCGAAATAGGAAAGCCTCGGTGGGAGTGGGAATCAGTAGGTGTGGATGCGACTCTCAGGCATGATCTCAGTGAGTTGTTGGCGGAAGATCTTGATCGCGCTTATCAGGTGGTTGATAAGCAACAACGTATGGACAATATTGCTCGGCTAAAGGACAAGGCGGTAATGCAGCTTGGTTCTGAAATGGATAGTAAAGAAAATAACATTAAAGATGAGTTTAAGAAACTCGAGAAAAGTATTGTGCGAGGGCGAATTCTTCGAGGTGATTCTCGAATTGATGGGAGAGATAATCGAAGCGTAAGGGCCATCGGTACTGAGGTTTCTATTTTATCTCGTGCGCATGGTTCAGCTTTGTTCACCCGGGGCGAGACGCAGGCACTAGTTGTGGCAACTCTAGGCTCTACCCGTGATGCTCAAATGATTGACGACCTAGATGGTCGTAGAGACGATCCATTTATGTTGCATTATAATTTTCCTCCGTATTCTGTCGGAGAATGTGGAAGAATCGGATTCACCGGTCGACGCGAAATTGGCCATGGGAGATTGGCTCGCAGGGGAGTTGCGGCAGTGCTTCCTTCAATTGATGAATTTCCGTACGCTATGCGTGTTGTTTCCGAGATCACTGAATCAAATGGATCCAGTTCGATGGCATCAGTTTGCGGAGCAAGTCTTGCACTTATGGACGCGGGAGTTCCGTTGAAGGCCCCAGTGGCGGGCATAGCAATGGGGCTTGTGAAAGAAGGAGACCAATTCGCGGTGTTGACGGATATACTCGGTGACGAAGATCATCTTGGTGATATGGATTTCAAAGTAGCCGGAACGGCTGAGGGTATTACCGCTCTTCAGATGGATATTAAAATTGAAGGTATAACTGAGGAGATTATGGAAATAGCGCTGGAACAAGCCATGGACGCTAGGATACATATCCTTGGTGCCATGAACAAGACTCTAGCTGTCGGTCGCGATGAGGTAGCGGATTCAGCACCACGGATGGGGGCCATGCAAATAGATGCTGATAAGATAAGAGATGTTATTGGAAAAGGCGGAGCAACCATACGAAGTTTGTGTGAGGAGACCAGCTCTACCATAGACATCACCGATGACGGTGCAGTAAAAATATATGCTGATGATAATGTGGGTCTCCAGGCAGCAATTGACGCCATTACAGCGATTGTTGCTGAGCCTGAAGCTGGAGCAATTTATGATGGTAAAGTAGTAAGAATAGTTGATTTCGGGGCTTTTGTGAATTTTATGCCAGGTACAGATGGTCTGGTGCACATATCACAGATAGCTTCTCAAAGGGTCAACAAGGTGACAGATTATTTAACCGAAGGTCAAGAAGTTCGTGTAAAGGTTCTAGAAATTGATAATCGTGGGAGAGTCAAGTTATCCATTAAAGAAGCCATTTTAGAGGAAGGATCGCGGTCTGCGGATGTTGATGACAAAGAAAAAGAAGACGCTGATTCTTCGATTCCTTAGTTTACCGAAGAGTCGGTTTGACCATTTGAGCTAAGGCCAGCATTTCGTGTGCATGGCCTCTCGTTTTCTCGGTAATATTTATTCCACCGAGCATCCTTGAAATTTCTTCAACACGATCTTCTTTGTTTAGTAGCGTTAAAGTGGTAGATGTCTTCTCCGGGTAGACTTGTTTCTCTGCAAGATAGTGGTTTTTCGCATGCGAGGCTACTTGTGGTAGATGTGTGATAGTTATTACTTGACTCATACTTCCAAGTTTTTTCAGTAATTGGCCGATAATCTCTGCGGTTGCGCCTCCAATACCGACATCCACCTCGTCAAGAATTAAAGTAGGAATTTTTGAACGTTTTGCAGCCACTATCTGAATTGCGAGACTCACTCGCGATAATTCTCCTCCAGAAACTACTTTGTAGAGATGTTGATGGCGTTGGCCATAGTTGGTGGAGATCAAGAATTCAATTCTCTCTAATCCTGTGGGGTGGCAAGAGGAATCGTTTCGAGGAACTAGTTTTATCATTAACTCTGACTCTTTCATTTCAAGTTGTGCCAGTTGTAAGTTAATTTCACAAGCCATTTTTTTTGCGGCTAGTTGTCTTATATTTGATAGTTTTTGAGCTCGATCGTTGTAGCGGTTAGTTGTTGTTTCGTGCCGTTTTTTAAGCATCTTCATTCTCTGTTCACTCCGCTCGAGGTTTTTAAACTCGTCTTTGAGGATGAGAATGGCAGCGTCTAACTGGTTGGGAGGTACCCGGTGCTTCCTCGATAATTGAAAAATTTCAGCGATTCTCTCATTCACTTCTGCGAGCTTCTGTGGATCGGAATTAAGGGTTTCTAATGCTATTTTTATTTCGTAGGTTGCCTCTTCGACTTGAATTAAGCATGAATTTAGGAGGTCTAAAACATTTTCAAGGGATTTGGGCAGATAGCTCAGTTCCTTTAAAATTGATAACGCTTCGCTAAGACTATCTCGAATGTTGTTGCTTGTATTTGGGCCACATAAATTGAGTAGGTGGTGGCTTTGGAGAAGTAAATGCTCAGAATTAGATAATAATTTCTGCTCCTCCTCAAGTTTATCAAACTCATCGGGTCCAACTGCCAAATTTTCCCACTCTTCAATTTGGAACCGCAAAAAATTTAGTCTCTCTGAAATTTTATTTGAATTATTTTCAAGCGACTCGATTTCTTTTTGAATCTGACCTAACTCTGTTGCTATTTTATTGACTTCGGAACAAATTGGAGCAGCGCCTGCATAATCATCCAGCAAAAATCTATAGTTCTCTTGGCGCATCAGTGTTTGATGTTCGTGTTGGTTGTGAATATCGATTAAAAAACCGCTGAGTTTTTGTAATTGTTGCATAGTGCACGCGCGCCCATTAATGTACCCTCGCGATCGTTTTTCTTCGGTGAAAACACGTCTTAGGACACAATCATCATCGCTTAGGAACTGCTCTTCACGTAGCCAGTTTGTAGCTCGATCAATTTTTGTTATATCAAAACTTGCGCTTATTTCGGAGTGACCCTTGGTGAGATCCATTGTGTGAATGTCCGCACGCCCTCCAAGGGTCATGGCGAGAGCATCAAGAATTATCGATTTTCCGGCACCTGTCCTTCCACTTATTGCCGAACTTCCACTTAAAAATTCGATCTCTAAATGTTCAATTAAGGAAAAGTTGTATATATTTAATGATGTTAACAATGTTCCTCCTTGTTTTTTCTTGGTTATTGACTTCCAATTCGTATAGGGCAATTGCTTGAAACTAATTAGTTTGCCCCCATGTATCTCGTATTAGGTGCTAATTTAGTAAATGTCCACAGGAGCGTTCCGTGTCACAACAAATACACAAAGAGTTTGAAAACATTACTGAACCCGAAAACACTGCGAATGATGAATCCGAAACGCTTGAAAAGCAAGATCATCCAGAAACAGAGGATGCCTCTAGTGAGTTAATGGAGGTCAAAGATAAATTACTTCGTATCCAAGCGGAAATGCAAAATGTTCGTCGTAGAGCACAACGGGACTTAGAAAATGCTCATAAGTTTGCGCTAGATAAGTTTGTATCCGCGTTGCTACCTGTGGTTGATAATCTTGACCGAGCTGTTGATATAATTGACGAAGTTGATGAAGCTCAGAGGCCAGTAGCTGATGGTCTTAAGTTGACATTGAAAAGCTTTCTCGATGTTTTAACGCAATTTCACGTAGAGCAGGTAGATCCGTCTGGAGTTCCTTTTGACGCAGAGCTTCATCAAGCAGTTAGTACGGTGCAAAATAGTGAAGTAGAGCCAAATACCGTCATTGATGTCTACCAAAAAGGCTACGTACTCAATGGTCGGTTAGTCCGACCAGCAATGGTAACGGTCGCAAAAGTTTGACGGGACTTGAATTAAAAGAAATAGTACCCAATTACCACAGTATAAGTTGAGAGACAACGCGATTGAAATTACCCTGAAGAAATTCATAGGAGACATCTGTAATGGGAAAGATAATTGGAATTGACCTAGGAACAACCAACTCATGTGTTGCAGTTCTCGAGGGGGAGAAGCCTAAGGTAATCGAGAATTCAGAGGGGTCGCGAACTACTCCTTCTGTTGTTGCATTTGCAGATGATGGAGAAATTTTAGTTGGTCAGTCAGCGAAGCGACAGGCAGTTACGAACCCAACGAATACTGTGTACGCAGTGAAGCGGCTAATAGGTCGTCGATTTGAAGACAGGGTTGTTCAGAAAGATATTGAGATGGTTCCATACAAAATAGTAAAGGCAGATAATGGGGATGCGTGGGTTGAGATTAAGGGCGAGAGTAAAGCGGCACCTCAAATTTCTGCTGAAGTTCTTAAGAAAATGAAGAAAACTGCAGAAGATTATATTGGCGAAAATATATCCGAAGCAGTTATTACCGTGCCTGCCTATTTTAACGATTCTCAACGCCAGGCCACTAAGGACGCGGGGCGCATTGCTGGATTGGACGTGAAACGAATAATAAACGAGCCAACTGCTGCGGCCTTGGCTTATGGGATAGATAAGGTATCCGGAGATCGTGTGGTCGCCGTTTATGATTTGGGTGGAGGTACGTTTGACATTTCGATCATAGAAATTGCAGATGTTGATGGAGAAAAGCAGTTCGAAGTGTTAGCGACAAACGGAGATACCTTTCTCGGTGGAGAAGATTTTGATTTAAGGTTAATTGAATATTTGTCACAAGAGTTTAAGCATGATAGCGGGATGGACTTGCATGGAGACCCTCTTGCAATGCAACGTCTGAAAGAAGCAGCAGAAAAAGCAAAAATTGAACTGTCATCAAGTCAGCAGACAGAAGTCAATTTGCCATATATCACGGCCGATGCAACAGGTCCCAAGCATTTAGTGGTCAAGTTGACACGCAGTAAGTTGGAGGCGCTTGTTGAGGAATTGGTTGAGAGATCGTTGGAACCATTAAGAATTGCCTTGAAAGATGCAGACAAAAGTGCATCTGAGATAGATGAGATTATTTTAGTAGGGGGACAAACTCGCATGCCCTTAGTGCAAGAGCGCGTATCAGCATTTTTTGGAAAAGAACCAAGAAAGGATGTCAATCCAGATGAAGCTGTGGCTGTTGGCGCTGCCTTGCAAGGTGCAGTGTTAGCGGGAGACGTGACAGATGTACTTCTTTTAGACGTGACGCCCCTAAGCCTTGGCATAGAAACTATGGGAAGCGTTTCTACTCCCGTAATTGAAAAGAACACGACGATTCCTACCAAAAAATCGCAAATTTTTTCTACAGCTGATGATAACCAGACAGCAGTTACGATACACGTTGTACAAGGTGAGAGAAAGCAGGCGATTCAAAATAAGTCATTAGGCAGATTTGATCTAGCTGATATCCCTCCAGCTCCGCGAGGGATGCCGCAGATCGAGGTTACATTCGATATAGACGCAAATGGCATACTCAATGTTAGTGCTAAAGATAAAGCAACTGGCAAAGAACAATCAATTGTTATAAAAGCGTCTTCGGGTCTCTCCGATGAAGAGATAGAGTCAATGGTTCGTGATGCGGAGGCAAATGCAGAAGAGGACAAGCGTTTTGCAGAGCTAGTTCAAGCAAGAAATGCTGCAGACGGGATTGCCCATGCTGCAACTAAAACAATTCAGGAAGCAGGTGAAAAAATTGATGAAGCAGAGAAAAGGGCTATTGAAGAGGCAGTCAAAGTAGTTGAAGAAGCGGTTCAGGGCGATGATAAGGATAAAATCGATTCAGCAGCGCAAGCCTTATCAGAAATGTCTTCAGAGCTTGCACAAAAGTTATATGCGAATCAGAGTGAGCCCCAAAGCGCTGAGAACAAAGCTAATGATAAGACAAGCGATGGAAACGAAGACGTCATGGATGCTGAGTTCGAGGAAGTAAAAGAGGAAACAAAGTAACAGCATTTAGAGGAAGCGCAATACTCATAGCAATTTTTGTTAGGCGCGGACAAGAAGTCGTCCGCGTTTTTTTTAGCAAATCAGCCAGGCGATGGAAAACAGTTATATGGCAAAACGTGATTATTATGATGTTTTGGGAGTTAGTCGAGATGCTTCGGGGAGTGAGATCAAAAAAGCATTTCGTCGAACGGCTATGAAATATCATCCAGATCGCAATCCGGACAACAAACAGGCCGAGGAAAAATTTAAAGAGGCGCAAGAGGCTTATGAAATTCTAAGTGACGAAGAAAAAAAGGTAAACTACGATCGTTTTGGGCATGCTAACCCTGGCAGTGCTCAAAGTTCGGGAGCCGGATTTAGCGATATATTTGGAGATGTGTTCGGAGATATTTTTGGGGGTTCCGGAACGAGCTCCAACCGAGGTGGGCCTGCGCGGGGGTCAGATCTCCGCTATGATCTTCAATTGGAATTAGAGGATGCGGTTCGCGGAAAGACAGTGGAAATCAATATTCCTACCAAGGATGCTTGCACTACTTGCAAGGGCTCAGGGGCACGTCCCGGTTCATCACCGCGAACTTGTAATTCATGCCAAGGTGCGGGCCAAGTAAGGATGTCGCAGGGCTTTTTTTCGGTGCAGCAAACCTGTCCAAAGTGCAGAGGGCGTGGGCAAATGATCACTGATCCATGCGGTGAGTGCCATGGTCAGGGTATTTTGGAAAACAGTAAAACATTGTCGGTGAAAATCCCCCCGGGCGTCGATACCGGAGATAGAATAAGACTTTCAGGAAAAGGTGAAGCCGGTCCTCATGGTGGTGCAAACGGAGATCTATACGTTCAAATGAACGTTGCTGAGCACAACATTTTTGTTAGAGATGGAGCAAACTTGCACTGCGAAGTTCCGATAAGTTTTAGCCAAGCTGCACTAGGAGGAGAACTAGAGGTCCCTACCTTATCTGGTAAAGTAAAACTGAAAGTGCCCCCAGAGACGCAGACGGGTAAGTTATTTCGATTGAGAGGGAAAGGTGTCACTCAGGTTCGGAGTGCGGGAGTCGGTGACCTTCTTTGCAGAGTTTGTGTTGAAACACCAGTCAATTTGTCGTCAAAACAAACGAAGTTGCTTGAGACTTTTGATAAGAGTCTCGGGGAAAGTAGCAGACACTCCCCGCGGAGTAATAATTGGTTTGGAGGCGTAAAAACCTTCTTTGACAACCTCACTAAAGGTTAGCGACTCATAATTGGTTAAAAATTTGGGCGTCAAAATATGTTAAGGATAGTTGTAAGTGGAGCCAATGGTCGTATGGGAAGAGCTCTGACAGCCCTTTTGACAGACACTGTTGACGCACAATTGGTAGGAGCGACCGAAAATCCTGATAGCGACTATATTGGATTAGATGTCGGAGAACTTGCTGGTGTCGGAAAGTTGGGACTAGATGTCGTGGGAACATTAGAAGCGGCACCGAAAAGGATCGATGTGGTAATTGATTTTTCGTCAATTTCTTCGACTCTGGTGAATGCTGAATGGTGTGCAAAACTAGGAGTACCCATAGTGATCGGGACCACAGGATTGAATGAGTCAGATTTGAAACGAATTGAATTAGTCAGCAAAAAAATACCAATATGTATGGCAAGCAATTTTTCTATTGGCGTTAACCTTATTTACAGACTGGTTGAAATAGCTACAGTTGCATTGAAAAATGATGATGTAGATATTGAAGTTTTCGAAGCACACCACAAGAGAAAATTGGATGCACCATCTGGTACAGCGCTTTCTCTGGGACAGGTTATCGCTAACTCTCGGGGGCAAGAATTGGATGAGGTAGCTGATTTTAATCGTAAGAGTCAATTCGAAAAGAGAAGCCCTCAATCTATCGGGTTTTCAAGTATCAGAGGGGGAGACATTGTTGGTAATCACACAGTCTTCTTTGCAGGAGAGGGTGAGCTCGTTGAAATCACTCACCGCGCATCAAGTAGAATGGCATTTGCGAGAGGGGCGTTGCGGGCATCAAGGTGGTTGATACAACAGCCGCCCGGTATTTATGATATGGAGCATGTGCTCGAGTTCAGTTAAGTACGTAGATCTTTTTTTTATTTAATCGGTGAGCCGTTGGACAATAATCAATACTTTTTATAAACTATTCATCTTTCGGACATGAGTGCGTTCTGAACTCATTTGGAGTGTTGAAGTAGACTAGGTATCCTATAAACGAGATGAGACTCTGATTCTCATCTCGTTTTTTTATGTCTGATGAGTACGCCTCAGTTTGTGAAAGCGCAAATTTGTTGTGGCGTGAATATATTTGAAAGATTCTCATGGAGGAGAGCTTGTGAGTCCAAAGGTCAGCTCATATGCCGTATTGGCTCTCGCTGATGGAAATGTTTTTATCGGTAAAGCAATAGGCGCGTCAGGTGTTTCTGTTGGGGAAGTGGTGTTTAATACTGCTATGACGGGATATCAAGAAATTCTTACTGATGCAAGCTATGCTCGTCAAATTATCACCCTTACGTATCCTCATGTTGGTAATGTTGGCACTAATAATCAAGACGAGGAGTCGGATTACATTTGGGCATCGGGACTCGTGGTGAGAGACTTGCCAATGTTCGCCTCAAATTTTCGTAATGAACAATCTTTGGGAGCTTATTTATGCGACAGAAATGTTGTAGCAATAAGTGATATTGACACCCGTAAACTTACTCGAATTCTCCGAACCACCGGCTCGCAAAACGGCTGCATAATTGCGGGATCGAGAGATGCCGATAAAGCGGTGGCATACGCCCGGGACTTTGCTGGATTAGAGGGAATGGATCTTGCGAAGGAGGTGTCAATTTTGAAACCGAAAGAGTGGTGTCGGCCAAGTTGGCGATTGGGAATGGAATCGCCTACCTTTCAACGTCCAAATTGTAAAGTAGTTGCCTATGATTTTGGTATTAAACACAGCATATTGAGAATGCTCGTGGATAGATGCTGTTCAGTAACAATAGTTCCTGCTCAAACACCGGTTAGTGAAGTTTTAGCGATGAGACCGGATGGTGTATTTTTATCAAACGGACCGGGCGATCCAGAACCATGTGGTTATGCAATTAATGCTATAAAAACTATCTTAGACAGAGATATCCCTGTATTTGGGATATGCCTAGGTCATCAATTACTCGCTTTAGCATCTGGTGCTACTACAAAAAAAATGAAGTTTGGTCATCATGGTGCAAATCACCCTGTATATGACGTAAAAAATGATAGAGTTTTGATCACGAGTCAAAACCACGGTTTTGCAGTCGATGAAGCGTCTATACCGTCAAACCTCGTAGTTACACATCGCTCTCTTTTTGACGGATCGCTACAAGGTATTGAGAGAATTGATAAGCTTGCATTCAGTTTTCAAGGACATCCAGAGGCGAGTCCGGGTCCACATGATGCAGCATTACTTTTCGATCGATTTATACAAATGATGGAATCTGTTAAATAATTATTAAAAATATTTAATTAGAAATAGTTTGAGAAAGAATTCGAGGTTAAGGGAAATTACGAGCAAGAGATATGCCGAAGAGAAATGATTTAAGTAGTGTACTAATAATTGGTGCGGGCCCAATAGTAATTGGTCAAGCGTGCGAATTTGATTATTCAGGCGCCCAGGCTTGTAAAGCCCTCCGAGAGGAGGGTATTCGGGTTATCTTGGTAAATTCTAATCCTGCCACCATAATGACTGATCCGGCGATGGCGGACGCCACTTACATTGAACCGGTAGAGTGGCACACTGTTGCTAAGATAATTGAGAAAGAACGTCCTGATGCTCTTTTACCCACAATGGGGGGGCAAACTGCTCTAAATTGTGCGTTAGATTTATCAAAATATGGAGTTTTAAATAAGTATAACGTAGAGATGATAGGCGCAGATGCCAATGCTATTGATAAGGCAGAAGACCGAGAAAGATTTGATATCGCTATGCGAAAGATAGGCCTGACAACGCCTAATTCGGGAGTGGCACATAGCTTGGAGGAGGCAAACCAAATTGCGGATCGATTCGGATTTCCGTGTATTATACGGCCGTCATTCACAATGGGAGGTTCAGGGGGCGGCATTGCTTATAATCGAGAAGAATTCGAAGCAATATGCCGCAGAGGATTAGATTTGTCTCCCACTGACGAGTTGTTAATTGATGAATCGCTTATCGGTTGGAAAGAATTTGAAATGGAAGTGATGAGGGATTGTAATGATAATTGCATTATTGTGTGCGCGATTGAAAATTTTGATCCAATGGGGATTCACACAGGGGATTCAATCACCGTTGCACCGGCGCAGACGTTAACGGATAAAGAATATCAGTTAATGCGCAACGCATCAGTCAAAATTTTACGGGAAATTGGTATTGAAACCGGCGGGTCTAATGTGCAGTTTGCTGTGAATCCTGCAAAAGGGGATTTGGTGGTTATTGAGATGAATCCGCGTGTATCTCGATCTTCGGCGTTAGCCTCAAAAGCTACTGGATTTCCAATTGCTAAAATAGCGGCAAAATTATCTATCGGTTATACCCTGAATGAGTTGCGAAATGAAATCACTGGTGGCAGGACTCCTGCGTCTTTTGAACCGACTATTGATTACGTAGTAACCAAAGTTCCGAGGTTCGCATTTGAAAAGTTTAACGAGGCAAGTACGGTTTTAACCACACAAATGAAATCAGTCGGAGAGGTAATGGCGATTGGCCGAACGTTCCAAGAAGCTCTTCAGAAGGCATTGCGGGGGTTAGAAGTGGGTTTTTCTGGCTTGGATCCTCTATTTAAAGTATGTGACAATGATCTAAGTTATCTCAAGAATCAGCTTTCCGAGGCAACCCCAGAACGAATTTGGTACATTGGAGACGCATTTCGTGTTGGTATGACCTGCGATGATGTCCATGCCATGACTCATATTGATTATTGGTTTCTATCGCAAATACAGGATTTAATTTCGGAGGAAAGATTACTTGAAACTGCTTCTGAATTTGACAGGAGTACAATTTTTCGTTTAAAACGAAAGGGATTTTCAGATCGCCGTCTAGCCGAACTCACTGGGAAGACTGAGAAAGCCATTAGAATGTTTAGATGGGATCAAGAACTCTTTCCGGTTTATAAGCGTGTTGATACATGTGCAGCTGAATTTGCGACGGACACAGCATATATGTATTCCACATATGAGGAAGAATGTGAGTCACAAGCAACTGGAAACAAAAAGATTCTAATCTTGGGAGGGGGTCCAAATAGAATTGGTCAAGGTATTGAGTTTGACTATTGCTGTGTGCATGCATCGTTGGCACTGCGTGAAGAAGGTTTCGAAACGATAATGGTGAATTGTAATCCTGAAACGGTATCTACAGATTTTGATATATCGGATAGACTTTATTTTGAGCCCGTAACTCTTGAAGATGTGCTAGAAATCATCCGGGTGGAAAAGCCTGATGGAGTTATCGTCCAATTTGGTGGCCAAACCCCCTTGAGATTGGCGCGATCATTGGAAAAGGAGGGTGTTAATATTATCGGAACTTCGCCAGACGCCATTGATCGTGCTGAGGATCGTGAGCGGTTTCAGAATATGATTAAAAAATTAGCGTTGCTACAGCCAGATAACGCTACAGCACGAAGCACAGATGAAGCAGTTGATCTGGCTCAAACGATTGGTTACCCGCTGGTGGTGAGGCCCTCCTATGTGCTGGGCGGCAGAGCAATGGAAATCGTGTATAAGAACGAAGAGCTGTTACGTTATATGGAAACCGCAGTGAGTGTGGGAAATGATGCGCCTGTATTACTTGATTTATTTCTACCCAACGCAATAGAAATTGATGTTGATGTAGTTAGCGATGGAGACAATATAGTAGTAGGCGCGATCATGCAGCACATAGAACAGGCGGGGATTCATTCGGGCGATTCGGCCTGCTCACTTCCTCCATACAGTTTAAGTGCACAGTTGCAAGACAAGATGCGACATATATGTTTCAAAATGGCCCGCGAACTGGGTGTGGTTGGACTAATGAATGTGCAACTTGCTATTCAAGACGGTGAAATTTATGTCATTGAAGTAAATCCTCGTGCTTCCCGAACCATACCGTTTGTTTCAAAATGTATTGGAATCTCTTTAGCAAAAATTGCCGCGAAATGTATGGCTGGAACGTCACTGAAATCTCTAGGATTTATTGAAGAAGTGGAGCCGGTTTTGTACGGGGTCAAAGAAGCTGTTTTCCCATTCAATAAATTCCCCGGCATTGATCCTATTCTAGGACCTGAAATGAAATCGACTGGTGAAGTTATGGGAATCGGGGCCTCGTTCGCTGAAGCCTACGGTAAAGCCCAGTTGGGGTCGGGAGAAATACTTCCAAGGTCTGGAAATGTGTTTCTTAGCGTAAGGGAGAGAGATAAACAGCTAGTTCTCGCCATGGCACAGGACCTCGTTAACTTAGGATTTAGTCTATTCGCGACTCGGGGTACCGCTGAGGTAATAAAGTCTAATGGGGTCTCCGTATCTATTGTCAACAAGGTACAAGAAGGACGACCTCATATTGTAGACATGATTAAAAGTGACCAAATTGACCTAATTATAAACACCACTGAGGGGAGAAAAGCAATTTCCGATTCATCTACAATTCGTTCTAAAGCAGAACAACATCAAGTTTATTATACTACAACGATGGCAGGAGGAAGAGCAGTTTGTGAGGCATTAAAGTTTTCTGAAAAATTGGAAGTTATAACTGTTAGGAGTCTTCAGTCTGTGCACAAAGAGGCGAGGCTATGAAAAAAAATCCAATGACAGTAACAGGGGAAAAAGCGCTAAGAGAAGAATTAGACAGGCTTAAAAGAGTACAGCGCCCAGCCATAATAAATGCGATAGCATCGGCTAGGGAACATGGAGACCTGAAAGAGAATGGAGAGTATCATGCGGCTCGAGAGCAACAGAGTTTCGTCGAGGGTCGTATACAAGATATCGAGAGCAAGCTGTCAAATGCTCAAGTAATTGACATAACGAAAATTTTGCCAAGTAAGCGCGTGATTTTTGGATGTAGCGTCACTATCACTGATCTGAAAACTGAGAAAACCTTCAATTATCGTATTGTTGGAGATGATGAGGCAGAAGTTAAGGAAGGGAAGATCTCTTATCGATCACCGATCGCAAGGGCACTAATTGGTAAAGACTGCGGAGACTACGTTATTGTCAAAGCGCCGGCCGGGGACGTCGAGTACGAAATTCGAATCGTTGACTATATCTAAAGTTAGTTAAAATTAGTTACCTGCAGCAAAAATAACAGTAAGGCTTTCTGTGCGTGAAGTCGATTTTCCGCTTCGTCCCAAACAACTGATATGGATTTGTCTTCAAGTAGCTCTTCGGTTACCTCCTCGTCCCGATGAGCCGGTAAGCAGTGCATAAAAAGAGCGCCCTCAGCGGCTAATGACATTAGATCGTGATCCACCTGAAAGTCTGAGAATTGTTCAAGACGGATTTTTCTTTGTTCTTCTTGTCCCATCGATGCAAAAACATCTGTGGTGACTAAATCAGCTCCACGAGCGGCCTCCCTGGGAGATTGAGAGATAGTGATACGATCTTTTGCCACGCGAACAAGATGTGGATTGGGTTCAAAGCCCTCTGGGCATGCAATCTTAAGTTCAAAGTCAAGCAACATAGAAGCATGGATCCATGATTGACACATATTATTTCCATCACCTATCCAAGCAACAGTTTTTCCTTCTAGGGTTCCGCGGTATTCCATGAAAGTTTGTATATCAGCGAGTAGTTGACAGGGGTGAAAATCGTCACTCAAACCATTAATGACCGGTACTGAGGAATGTTCAGCAAACTCTTCAATATCTACTTGTTCAAAAGTTCTCATCATTACAATGTCCACCATACTTGAGATTACTCTGGCCGCGTCGCGAATAGGCTCTCCGCGACCAAATTGTGTATCTTTTGTTGATAAGAATAACGCGGATCCACCTAACTGAGACATGCCGGCTTCGAAGCTGACTCTGGTTCGAGTGGAGGATTTTTCAAAGAACATTGCAAGTACTTTTCCATGGAGCAGATCACGGAGATGCTCTTCATGCCGATTTGTCTTGAGGAAATTTGCATTATGCACTAAGGCAAGTAATTCATCTTTAGTAAGATCCAGAAGAGTGAGAAAATGTTTTGTATTGATTCTCATACCTAATCTGCAACAAAATTGAGAATCAGCGGAGCAAGTATGTCTAGCAATAGATTTATCTGGTCGTCATTCATTATGAGCGGCGGCAGAAGCCTAATAACCGAGTCTGCAGTCACATTTATGATTAGGCCACTCTCTAATGCCGTATTAAATAATGATTTACATGGTCTGTCGAGCTGGATTCCTATCATGCATCCTTTCCCTCGGATGTCCATGACATTAGTTGCGCTTTTTAGCCGCAATTTGAGCCCATGTATTATTGAATTACCAATAATTTCGGCTCGTTCAGAGAGATTTTCTTCATGGATGTACCTCACTGAAGCCAAGGCCGCAGCACATGAAAGCGGATTACCTCCAAATGTGGATCCATGATTGCCTGGTTTCATAAGGTCCGCTGCCCGGCTACTTGCCAGACAAGCTCCGATTGGAACACCATTTCCAAGTCCTTTTGAAGTGGTCACAACGTCGGGCACGATGTTATTGTGTTGATAACAAAAGTATTTCCCTGTGCGACCATTGCCGGTTTGTACTTCATCTATCATCAGTAGCCAGTTTCTTGTTTTACACAAACTTTGTAACTCATTAAGGTAATCTTTGCTTGGCATGTTAATACCACCCTCACCTTGAATGGGTTCCACAAATACTGCACATATGTTCGCATTGTTGGAGCCTATTTTCTCAAGAGAGGGTATATCGTTAAAGGGTGCTCTGACAAAACCACTGACTAGAGGCTCAAACCCAGCTTGAACTTTTCGACCACCCGATGCGCTGAGTGTAGCCATGGTTCGACCATGAAAGGCATTGTCCATAACGACAATAGTGGGTAATTTGAGACCGAGTTGGTTACCGTGTAGTCGAGCAATTTTGATTGCGGCTTCGTTCGCTTCAGCGCCAGAGTTGCTAAAAAACACTCGACGCATTTTAGAAATTTCACACAAATTTTCTGCTAATTGAATTTGTTTCGGAATACTAAAGAAATTTGAACAGTGGACTAATTCCTTTGCTTGCTCCGCAACTGCATTAGCGACTGACGGGTGAGAATGTCCTAATCCACATACAGCAATGCCGGAGAGACCATCTAAATATTTTTTTCCATTTTGATCCCAAACCCAGCAACCTTCGCCTCGCACTAATGAGCACTGGCTAGGCCCATATGTATTCATTAAAGCGTCATTTTGCATTGTGAAATCTAAATCCTCAGATTTAATTTTTCGAAAAAAAAAGGCGGCATAGCCGCCTTGAGTTTAAATCATATCTTGGTTTACAACTTCTGGCAAACTTTGACCTCTGGATTTTAACGAAAGTTTATATCCTTTAACATAAAGTGATTTGAAATACTCATTTTCAGCAGTGTATTAAATACCGCATGTTAAAAACGTTTTTGTGTTAAATACGCCCCTTGTAGCTATCGATTTTTAAGTTTAACGGTTATCATTTGTGTCAGTTTAATTGAGTGAGGATGACACCGATGAGCGTTATGGAAAACATAGCAGAGCAAGTGACAAATAATCCTGTAATTATTTATATGAAAGGATCTCCTTCGCAGCCTCAGTGCGGCTTTTCAGCTCGTACTGTTCAGGCTCTAATGGACTGTGGACATGAGTTCGCATACATTGATGTTCTTTCGAATCCGGAGATCAGGGAAAATCTACCTAATTTCGGTAATTGGCCGACATTTCCCCAGCTCTGGGTTTTGGGAGAGCTGATTGGTGGTTGTGATATAGTTTCTGAAATGCACGTCAATGGAGAATTACAAACTTTAATAGACGATGCAATAGAGGAAAGTGTTTCTGGAGATGGGAGGTAGGTGTCTTTCATAATCGTTCCTTTGAAAGCAATTTGAGGAAAAAATTTCTGGGAGAGAGCGGCCTACGAGCTTTTGTTACCCAATAGTCTCTTGATGAACTTTAAATTCCTGAGCGCTTCGATCATTTAAAAAACGTTTCAGCGTTACAGTTATGACTGGAAACGCTAATTTGTCCCAGGGAATTGAATGCTCGTCAAATAGATCTACTTCCGAAGATTCTGCCGTTGTAGCATAAGAGGGGTGCACCAATTGAGCACGATAGAAGAGGTAAACCTGGTTAATTCTTGGAATATCGAAAACAGCAAAAAGCTTTACTTCCTTTAGTTTCGCCAAACATTCTTCGTAACATTCTCTTATAGCTCCGTCCTTAGTGGATTCGCCGTTTTCCATGAAACCCGCTGGTAGTGTCCAAAATCCTAATCTCGGAGGGATGGCTCTCTTGCAAAGAAGAATACGATGATCGAAAGTTGGCACAGTTCCAACGATTATTTGTGGGTTTTGATAGTGTACTTTTTTACACTGAAAACACACAAATCGGTGCCTATCGTCCCCTTCGGGGATCGCTTTAAAAACCGCACTACCGCAATTAGAACAATATTTCATTAGTTTCGCCTTTTCTCTTGTTTGATTATAATTGAGAAATGCGGGAAAAACTTATTCGGGATTTAAAAAAAAATGGGTTAGTTAGGGTGACAGCTCCGTCGGTGGGCCACCTGCAATATGCTGCAGTACTGCTGTTGCTGTGTGATAATGGAAATAACCTCGAGATTTTACTCACTAAAAGATCTGAATTAGTGACTCATCATCGTGGAGAGGTGGCATTTCCCGGAGGAATGTGGGAAAGATGCGATACAGATATGCTGGAGACCGCATTAAGAGAAACAAATGAAGAAATTGGATTATCAAGAGATTATATTGAGCCAATAGCTACACTACCACCAATTGCGCCAAAGAACAGACCGACGAAAGTGACGCCATTTGTGGCACGAATGATAGGTAATCCAGATCTAACTTTGCAAACGTCAGAAACAGATTGTGTGTTTCGAATTCCAGTAAATTATTTTTTGTACCCGAAGAATTATCAACATTTTTTCGTAAATTACGGAAAACACCAGAAGAAAGTACCCATGGTGCAATTTCATAATTACAGGATTTGGGGCATGACACTTCGAATTATCGTGAATATGTTGAATAGTTTTGGTGACGCAAATATTAAATTAAATATCATCCAAGATAACTTTATCGATAAGCGCTAATGAGGAGTGCAAGATTTCTTCTGAACTTTTTCGGGATTGTTTCAGTTGAGATAAAAAATCTTTCACGATCGATGCGATGTCAGCTTAGTTTTGGGTGGTAATCACAGCAAAAATACTTCTTTTTGAGATATTGTAATTATTTCTCTCTGTAATCTTGTGCTTCTAACGCCCGTACAAAGAGCTTTTTAATCATAACGCTATTAAACGCTGCTGTCTCAAATCTGTAACGATGAAAAGGAAAGCTAACGTTACCGTCCGGTATGCGTTGTAATTGCTCTAATGCAAGGCCATTGAGTGTTTTAGGTCCATTGGTAGGCAAACTCCAACCTGTTGACTTGTTAATTTCACGGATAGTAGCTGCTCCGTCTATTAAAAAGATGTCTGTGTCATATTTTATAATCTCGTGCTCTTGATGCGACGCGTGGCTGGTAAAATCTCCCACAATTTCCTCAAGAATATCTTCTAGTGTTACCAAACCTTGAACTTCTCCATACTCGTCAACTACAACGGCGAAACGTTTGCGATATTTCTGAAAGCTAAGAAGTTGTTTTGTCAAACTCGTACTCTCTGGAATGAAGTATGGTTCCTCAGAGAATCTTATGAGTGTATTGTAATTAACATTATCGGAGCTGAGGAGCTTATGTCCTCTTCGAACTTTAAAAACTCCAATAATTTTATTTATATCACCTTCATAAATGGGCAATCGGCTGTACTCAGAGTTAGATATCTGTTCCACTAGTTCGCTTAAGGAATTTTCTAAATCTAGTCCAATTATTTCGTTGCGCGGAATCATAATGTCCTCAACAGTAACATTTTCTAAATCCAAAATTCCGGTTAACATTCGTTGGTGATTATCCGATATTTTGTGAGAAGAGCTATCTACAATTGAACGCAACTCTTCGGTATTGAGACCGTCATCACGATGCTTTTTGGGATCAAACCCTAGTTGAGCGATTAGGCTATTGGTCAATTGATTGACTACCCAGACTATCGGAGAAAGTACTTGTAACAAAGGTTTTAATATATGACTAGCTTTGAAGGCAAACCACTCAGGGTTTTGCGCTGCGATACTTTTAGGAGTAACTTCAGAGAAAACGAGCACTAAAATAGTCAGTGTGGCGGTTGCAACCCATGGTGCTGCGCTCGGTCCCACATATATTATCGCCAACATATTGGCAATAATTGCGGCCAATATATTCACTGCATTGTTTCCTATCAGTATTAACCCGATCAGTCGATCGGGAGTGGCGAGCAATTTAGCGGCTCTTCTTGCTCCCGCGCTAGTTTTTCGCTGATGACGTAATCTATATCGATTAAGTGACATCATGCCCGTCTCAGATCCTGAGAAGAAAGCCGAAATCAATAGCAAGACTATAAGAATTGTCCATAACGCGAGCGAATTAGAAGAATCCAAAAATGATAGGCCTCAATAATTAAGTCGAATTAATGTTGAATTAGTTCGTGCACTTTGGCAATAGAATATTATAATTAAATAAATAAGCTTATATTTTAACTATATACTCTAATACAAATTTTGTTCCCACAAAGCCTAAAACTAAACAAATAAAACTTATCCAAGTGAGTCTAATTGCAAGTTGACCCCGCCAACCTCTCAGAAATCGGCCAAACAATAAAACTGCAAAACAAAACCAAGCTGTACTGCTAAAAACAACTTTATGCAGAAGGTTTTGTTCTTGTAAATTATCATAAAAGAAAAACCCTGTGACGAGTGAAATGGAAAGAAAGATCTCACTCACTAAAATGATCCTAAAGAGAACCTTTTCCATAACTTCAAGAGATGGTAAAGCGTTGACTACCTTATATTTGCTCTTGTATTTCAGTTGTCTGATTTGAAGTTGGATCAGGAGTGCTTGAAGTGAGGAGATGGTGATGAGACTATATGCAAGAATTGAAGTTAGAACGTGTACTTGTAGGTTGGCAGATGCTGGCATGATGGGTTTATTGCCCGACGTTATTGCGGCAATAAGTAATATTGCTCCTGAGACAGGAAACAGTAGAATATATAAAGTATTTAGGATGGTGTTTAACTGTTTTGTTAGCACTAGCGCATTGATTACAAAAGTTGTGAGCACGAAGACGTTAATTAAACTTAAATCTAAGCCGTCAGGATCAGTTATAAGGGCGATTGTTGTTGCTCCATGCATTAATAGAGCAATACCTGTTAGATATTTTAATTTTGAGCTATCAAACACAGGACCTCGTCGAGCTTGAGACTTTTGATAAGTAAAGGCAACGAAATAGAAAATTATTGCTATTACGCTAAGTAATGAATTCGTCATATATTGGAAGCTCCCATATGGAATCGATGAGTGTGTCATAAACCTCATATTGGTAGAAGAGTATTGAAAAAAATTAAGTGAAATTTATTTAGCAATAGAGGTGACTTATTGTGGCAATTTTCGAAAACCTAAGCGGTCGTCTTACTTCCTCGCTGAAGAAGATTTCCGGTAGGGCTAGCCTAAGTGAAACTAATATTAGAGATACTTTGCGAGAAGTGCGCATTGCACTTTTAGATGCAGATGTGGCTCTTCCGGTAGTAAAAGAAGTTGTTGAACAGATTAGAGATCGATCGTTGGGTGCGGAGGTTAAAGGAAGCCTCACACCCGGACAGCAATTCTTGAAAATTGTTGAAGCAGAACTGACCTCACTCATGGGGAGTAAGAACGAGGCGCTTAATCTTTCTGTTCAACCACCTGCAGTCATTATGATCGCTGGTTTGCAAGGCGCGGGCAAGACTACCACTGCGGCTAAATTAGCGAGGTATTTGAGAGACAGGGAAAAAAAGAAAGTCATGTTAGTTTCGGCCGACGTTTATCGTCCTGCAGCGATTCAGCAGTTAGAGGTTTTGAGCAGCGAAGTGGATGCTGAATTTTTTGAAAGTGAAAGCACTCAGAAACCAGAAAAGATTGTCCAAGCTGCTATGCATGCCGCAAAGAAATGTTTCGTTGATGTGCTCATAGTGGATACTGCTGGTAGGTTACATGTTGACTTAGAGATGATGAGTGAACTCTCACGGATTCATGAAAGTTGTAAGCCGATAGAGACTCTTTTCGTTCTTGACGCCATGACTGGACAAGATGCAGCCAATACAGCAACCGAATTCAATCGTGAGTTGCCGCTTACAGGAATTATCCTGACAAAAGTCGATGGCGATGCTCGAGGTGGTGCTGCATTGACTGTTAAGAGGATATCAGGAAAGCCTATAAAGTTTGTTGGTGTAGGCGAAAAAACTGACGACCTTGAACTATTTCATCCTGAACGGATCGCTTCCCGCATTTTAGGCATGGGAGACATGTTAACCCTAATTGAGCAAGCGGAACAAAAGGTTGATAAGCAGAAGGCAAAAAAATTGGCTAGTAAATTTGTTCGTGGTAAGACCTTTGACCTTGAGGATTTACGCGATCAATTACATCAGATGAGAGACATGGGAGGTATGTCGGGCATGATTGAAAAATTGCCGGGCTTTGGGAATATGGCCAACATGGCGCCAAAATCGAACGTAATAAATCAGTTTGCTCGTATGGAGGTAATCATTGACTCAATGACACCCGCAGAGCGACGTAACCCTGATATTTTAAATGGATCGCGAAAGCGGCGAATTACTCTGGGCTCTGGCACAACGATACAAGACTTAAATCGGTTGGTTAAACAATATAAGCAAATGGGAAAAATGATGAAACGTATGAAGGGCCGAGACCTGGGAAATATGATGCGTGGGTTGATGACTAAACACATATCAACAAACGGAAGATTTTGATAACCGGCCCCAGAGATTTGCACTTCAGCATCAAGCAAATCCCCGCAACACATTCTTAATTCGGAGATAAATTACTTTTTTTTCCTTCCGCTATGTCTTACACTTACTCGCTTTTTTCAATTACTAGCAACGCTCGACATTTGGACTTCTTTCAACACGCATGTTTACGGAAACCACATGCTCTTAATACAGGAAAAAAAATGGTAACAATACGATTGGCACGCGGAGGCGCCAAAAAACGACCTTTTTATTACGTGACGGTATGCGACGCAAGAAAGTCTCGAGATGGACGTTACATAGAGCGAATCGGATTCTTTAATCCAGTTGCAAGAGGCGCCGAAGAGCGTCTTCGCGTAGATCTCACAAGAGCATCATATTGGTCTGACCAGGGTGCAAAAATTAGTGACAGAGTGAGTGCATTGTTGAAAGAGGCAGGAAAAGGGATAGTTTGATTGCCTCTAATGAAATGTGTCTTAAGTAAAAACAATGTAGTGCTTGGGAGAATCATATCCCCATATGGCGTCCAGGGTTGGGTCAAAGTAAGGTCGTATACGGAAAAAATTGAAGGATTAATGAACTATCAGCCATTATGGGTAGATAAAGACGGGTTGAGGCCGCTGAAATTAGATGATTGGCAACTACATAGTGGTGGGCTGATCGCCCACATAGAAGGCGTTAATAATAGGGACACAGCTAGCTTCTGGTGTAAACGAAATATTTTCTTTGAGAAGGATATGTTGCCAATGCCTGATATAGACGAATATTATTGGCACGATTTAATTGGGTCACGAATAAAGAACTTTTTTGCTGGCCGAGACAGCGACTTGGGCGTTGTTACGTCTGTTCTTGCGACAGGGTCAAATGATGTATTACTGGTTTCAGGCGACCTGGAGAGTGTTGATTCGCGCGAGAGACTAATACCTTTCATCAAGGATTACGTTTCCAAAGTTAATCAGAGCCGTGGATATATTCAAGTAAGCTGGGATCCTGACTTTTAACAGGGTTTTGGCAACGGAACTTTAATAGATGAAAATTGCTGTTGTAACTATCTTGCCCGACATGTTTTCAATAATGTTCGATTATGGTGTAAGTGGCCGAGCAATAAAACATGGACTCGTAAAGTTAGCTATTTTTAATCCGCGGGATTTTACTCAGGATATTCACCGAACGGTGGACTCGCGTCCATATGGCGGTGGACCAGGGATGATAATGACGGTGGAACCGCTGAAAAAAGCGGTGGCAGCCGCAAGAAGTTGGGTGTCGGAAAGTGATACCTTGGTAGTATACTTAAGCCCTCAAGGACAACTTTTGCGCCATTCTTCTATGAAAAAGTCTGCCAAGCGACAGAGCTTGATATTGGTGGCAGGACGTTTCGAAGGTGTAGACGAGAGGTTTATTCGCCTTGAGGTAGATGAAGAATGGTCCATCGGAGACTATGTTTTGAGTGGAGGAGAGTTAGCCGCTATGGTTGTTTCTGATGCAATAATTCGATTGATCCCCGGAGCCTTGGGTCATGAGGATGGTGCAAAGCAAGATTCTTTCTCATCCGGGTTGCTGGAGTATCCGCAATACGCAAGACCAAACAATGTAGAAGGCCTCAAGGTTCCAGAGGTTCTACTATCAGGCGATCATGATAGAATAAATAACTGGCGTTTGAGACAGTCACTACTAAGAACGCGTTCGAGAAGACCGGATATTTTTGCATCGTTGAGTCTTAGTCAGGATCAGCGGGACCTCATCGTAATGGAAAATAATGATCTTCAAGACTTCGGAGGATAATTTTCCTTAGATAACTGAATAGACTAAATAAAATTAATTTGGCTGTTGATGAAAATGGAGAGTAAACAAATGAGTGGCAAAGTACCTATAATAGATGAACTCGAAAAAGAGCAGATTACGAGGGAGATGCCTCACTTTAGCCCCGGAGACACGGTCGTGGTTCAAGTTAAAGTTAAGGAAGGCTCTCGAGAGCGCTTGCAGGCTTTTGAAGGAGTCGTGCTTGGTAAAAAGAATCGTGGATTTAACTCATCGTTTACTGTTCGGAAAATATCTAGTGGTATTGGTGTTGAGCGTACCTTTCAGTTATACAGTCCTCTGGTTGACAGTATTATAGTCAAACGAAAAGGGGCGGTTCGTAGAGCAAAACTATATTACTTGCGTGACCGTTCTGGGAAATCTGCAAGAATCAAGGAAAAATTGGGTTGATCGAACTCCCAAGCAGTTGTTTTAAAGAGTACTAAAACTTTTAATTGGCGTCTTTAGTCCTGTTCAAAATATGCAGGACAGAGAAGGTGCTCCCGAGTTGTTGGCTCAGCATTCACTAGCTTTTAATACTTAAGGCTTGTTGGGTTCTCAAAGAGGATTTGAATGAGGAAAACAAAGAGCACCAGCTGTTATACGGAAACTCGAAAGAAGAAAAAATATCCATTAGAAATTCCTGACAGAAAGTCTATCTTCGACGTTCTAAATAACGCCAAATCTGGTCTTTCACTTAAAGATATCATTGATTCTCTATCTCTTAGTGCAAAATATGAAGAGCCGCTATCCAAGCGCATAAATGCTATGGCGCGAGAAGGACAGTTAATAAGTAACCGTAAAAATGAATACAGCGTTCTGGATGAGACAAGACTATTTGAAGGTAGCGTCATTGCCCATCCTAGGGGTTTTGGGTTTCTCGATTGTTCTTGTAAAGATATGAAAGATATCTTTTTACCCATCCGCGAAATGAATCAAGTTTTTGACGGGGACATTGCGATGGTTCGGATAATCGGATTGGACCGTAAAGGTCGTCCTGAAGGTCGAGTGGCGAAAGTAATCGAACGAAAAACACCTCAATTAGTTGGTCGATTTTTTCTTAGTAGGAAACGTGCTTTTGTTAGACCAGATCATCCTCGTATCAGTCGAGATATATTGATCGAATGCAAAAATATTGATCACACTATCATTGGACAAATAGTAGTAGTAAAGGTGAATTATTCACCATTTTTGAGTTCTCAACCTACAGGGCGCATAGTCGAAATTCTTGGTGAAAGGAAAGACCCGGGAATTGAGACCGCATTGGCCATAAGAACTTATTCAATACCTCAGTTATGGAGTAAAGAAGTGAGGTTAGAGATACAAGATGTTAAAGAAACTATTCAACACTGTTCTGACCGTGTTGATCTTAGACAACTTCCTTTTGTAACCATCGATGGAGAGGACGCTAAAGATTTCGATGATGCCGTTTATTGTGAAGAAAAAATAGATGGAGGTTGGAAACTCATAGTAGCAATTGCAGATGTATCTCACTATGTTTTACCGGATTCGGTAGTTAATAAAGAGGCATTAGAGCGCGGAACATCAGTTTATTTTCCTGATCATGTTGTTCCTATGTTGCCAGCAAAATTATCCAATGAATTGTGTTCACTTTTACCAAATGTTGATCGATTTTGCATCGCGTGCGAGATGCATGTTGACATATCGGGCGAGGTACAAAAATTCCGATTTTTTCAAAGTACGATTAACTCACATGCTAGGATGAACTACACTCAAGTAGCAACAATTATGGAAAATTCCGATCCGATAAAGCCCTCGAAAAACAAACCAATTTTTGAGTTCACACCACAAATTCTTGTTTTGAAACGGTTATATCAGGCTTTAGCAAGTAAGCGAAAGTTGCGAGGAACTATTGATTTTGAAACGCAAGAAACGCGTCTGTTATTTGACGGTCAGCGCAAAGTTAAAAGCATACTCCCTCTGGAGCGAACAGTTGCACATAGGCTGGTCGAAGAGTGCATGCTATGTGCAAATGCGTGTGCTGCACGTTTACTAAATGAAATCGGTGCCCCGACTCTTTATAGAGTGCATCAGGCTCCCGATGCTTTAAAAGTAGATAGTTTGCGCTCGTTTTTGCAAGAAATTGGTATAGAGCTTGGTGGAGGTAACAAACCTCAGCCGCAGGATTATTCGGACGTCCTTCGCAAGATCAATAATAGAGAGGATAAATCGGTAATCGAGGCCGTTATGTTACGATCAATGAGTCGTGCGGTTTATCAGACAAATAATATCGGCCATTTCGGACTTTCTTATGAGGTCTACACACACTTTACCTCCCCAATACGACGCTTCTCAGACTTGGTTGTTCACAGAGTAATTCGAAATTCTTTTAAGAACGAGTGCGGTACTCCCTTTCATGGCGAGCAAACTAAAAGGTGTAAAGTTGAAATTGAGCTGATGAGAGTGCCACTGTATTCTGTAGAAGACTTGGATGACATTGGTTATCGAGTATCTCTTTCGGAAAGAAGGGCAGATGAAGCTACTCGCGATGTTGCAAACGGACTAAAATGTGAGTACTTAATGGATAGGATAGGCGAACAATTTTTTGGTATGGTGACTCAAGTAACTAGTTTCGGTCTTTTCATCACTTTGGATGATTTGCGTGTGGAAGGCCTCTTGCATGTGAGCAAACTCTCTGATGACTATTATGAATTTAATCCCATATTACATCGTCTGACTGGAGAAAAACGCGGACATGTTTTTCAATTGGGGCAAAGATTGAACGTATCGATCAATCATATTATTGTTGAGCAAAAGAAAATTAATTTTGATTTAGTCACGGCTCGATTCTCGTCTAAGCTCTTTCGGAAGCCCGATCACTGATGATAAACTCATACATTAGGGTGAACGGGTAGTGAGGCAAAAAAACTAGGTTATTCGATGTTACCTAATCGCTATTGACTTTGCTTTCATGATCATAAGACTTTTGCGTTAGTAACTGAAGCATGTGATCAATAATAGACCCTAAATAGCGTAAAAATAAGGTCCCCGTATCTGAAGTATAAAACTGTTTATCACGATTTCCGAGTGCAAGTACAGCGATAGGACTGTCTTGGCCAATAGCCACAGCTGCCACGGAACCAATTTTACTTGCGTCGACACCAAACAAAAACTGAAGTTCTGCCTCTCTGACAATTCCGCATAGAATTTTTGAGGATAGAATGGACGATATTCGCTTCCTTGCGACGCTGAGAGCAACACTTTTCGTTTCGAGGTCTTTCAATTTTTTGTTTACTGTAAGTATAGTCAATGAGCAGAACTCTACGTCAAAGCTGTTGTTCAGGCCCTTAAGCAGAATTTGTGTTAATTCATTAATGGTTGACGCACTAAGCATCGAAAGTATTAACCTCTGAGTTTTGACTAATCTGTGTTCATTTTCTTCAGCTTGACTGCTCAGCAACTCAAATTTGCTTCTTAAATCTTTATTGCGTTCTCTCAGAAGGGCTACCTGTCTCTCTACTAAAGAGATTGCTGAACCTGTTGCATGTGGTAAATAGAGATTTTCAAGAATTTCCGGATGGTCGTAAAGGTAAGTAGGATTCTCTTTTAAAAACGCTTTCACTGTATGTTCCATATTTATTGCTTCATTATTTTTCATAATTGATTATTCCGTCATAGACATGCTTAACAGGCCCTGTTATTTTGACTGAATTATTTGTACCACACCATTCGACTTCCATTTCTCCACCGGGTAACGACACCTTCACGATTGAGTCTATCACCTGTTGCTGAACACCTGCTACTACTGCAGCACATGCTCCGGTACCACATGCAGGCGTTTCTCCGACTCCTCGTTCAAAAACACGCAATTTAATTTTTTTTCGGTTCACTAATTGCATGAAATTCACATTTACTCTATTTGGGAACCGCGAATTTTTTTGTAATACTCTACCTATCCTTTCAACTTCAGCGTTTTCTGTGTTATCCACTGTAATAATCGCATGTGGGTTCCCTATGGATAGTACAGCAATATCTTCAATAGTGCCGTCCACATCGACTTGGTAGAGCATTGATTCCTTTGGCGCATCAAATGGAATTTTTTTTGGATCAAAGATTGGATTACCCATATTTGCGGTCACAGATTTATCCTCATTTAGTCGTAAATGTACAACTGAAGATTTTGTCTGCATCTTTATTAGTCGTTTGCCAGTCAATTTTTTTTTGAAAACATATCGGGCAGCGCACCTTGCGCCATTGCCACATTGTTCCGCCTCGCTACCGTCATGATTATAAAAGTTGATATCAAAATCCGCTTCTGAATTTGATGGCGGCTTTATAAACAGTAATTGGTCGCATCCAACTCCCAAGCGACGATTAGCAATGTGACGGACCAATTCTGCACTAATCCTTACATTCTGGGTTAGGGAATTTATGATTACAAAATCATTGCCTGATCCTTGCATTTTGGAGAACTTGATTTTCATTTCAGTATAAGCTCAGGAAGAAGGCTTTCTCCTCGAGTAAGGTCTATAAGATTCTCCCGCTCTCGCACTAGATACGCTTTATCACCAGATACCATGACCTCCGCCGCTCTTGGGCGACTATTATAATTTGAACTCATTGCAAATCCATAAGCGCCTGCTGAATTCACACAGAGTAAATCTCCCGTATCGATTGACAAAAGTCTGTTCAAACCGAGGAAGTCACTGCTTTCGCATACTGGGCCAACTACATCAAAATATTTTTTGGGCTTGCCATTATCACAGTTGACGGCTTGTATATCCATCCACGCCTGATATAACGCTGGACGAAGCATATCATTCATTCCTGCGTCGACTATTGCATAATTTTTTACGTCATTGTTTTTCAGGTATTGGACCCTCGTTACGAGGTAACCAGCGTCAGCTACAATAGACCTCCCTGGTTCTAAAATTAATGTCTCATTTCGGCCAAAAAAACATTTTAAAATTGAATTTAGGTATGCTTTTATGGAGGGGGGGTATTCGTTTTCATAACGAATGCCAAGCCCGCCTCCCAAATCAATATGCTCTAAATATATTCCTTGGCTCTTTAGCTTGTCAGATAGCGCTATTAAATGCTCAAGTGCCTCTATTATTGGTTGTATTTCAGTTATTTGTGACCCTATATGGCAGTCTACCCCTATAATTCGGATATTTTTTAATTTTTTTGCTTGGCGATAGATCTTTCCTGCTTCTTTGATATCAATACCAAATTTACTCTCCTTGAGTCCTGTTGAAATGTAAGGATGAGTTATAGGGTCAACATCGGGATTGACTCGCACCGAAATCGGTGCAAGCAGTCTTAGACCGAAAGCCACCTCATTCAGTAGAAAAAGTTCTTCTTCTGATTCAACATTAAAGCAATGGATCCCTACCTCCAATGCGCGTTTCATTTCAACTAATGTTTTTCCTATCCCAGAGAAAACTATTTTCTTTGGATCTCCTCCAGCGATTAAAACTCGCTCTAACTCACCTACAGAAACAATATCGAAACCTGCGCCTAAACGAGCGAGAATTTGAAGGATTGCGACATTAGGATTGGCTTTTACGGCAAAACAAATAAGGTGTTTATGTCCTTGAAGTACCTCTTGGTAAGCTAAAAAGTTTGATTTTATAGTTGCGTGACTATAAATATAGCAGGGCGTCGAGTATCTCTCAGTAAGTTCTGTTATCGAAACACCCTCTATCCAGAGTTGTTGTGTTTTTCTAGACATTACGCTCATCAGGAATCACTTGAGATCTCAGTATAAAAGATTTCTGAGGAATGTTCCGGCAGATAGAGTGGCCCCTTGTTGCCGCAGCCAGCAAGTGAAGACAAAATCATTACTGCGAGGAGCATTGTAATACACTCGTACTTTAACATTTTCGTTATCCCAAAGGGTAAACTTCAGTATAGCGTTGGAAGTGGAAGAAAACACTTAATCATTTATACTTATTGCTCTTGATACAGAGGTAAAATATGAACGAACACGAATTCAATCGAATGGTAGATCAGCTAATGTATAATCTCGAGGAAGTGCTCGATAATTGCGCCTCAGATATAGATAGCGAGAGCTCTTCTGGCATGCTCACTCTTACAGTGGAGAGTAACAAAAGCCAAATTATACTCTCGCGCCAAGTCGTCTCACGGGAAATATGGCTCGCCGATACTTCAGGTGGATTTCATTTTACTTTGCGAGAGGGACAATGGAGAGATACGCAAGACAATATGCGACTGGAGGAGAAGCTTGAAAAAGCTATTCTAGCTCAGGCTAATGAACGTGTTGTGCTAAATTTTAGCGATTTGTAATTGTAATCATAGCGCGATTAGCTGCCTCAGCAACGACAGCGGGCGATGTTCCTCCAAAGTGGTTTCGAGATTCCACAGAACCTTTCGCGGTTAGTATGTCAAATACATCTTCCTCAATTTTGTTGGAAAACCCCTTCATTTGAAAAAGACTTAATTGCGGAAGTTCTAAACCTTGCTCGATCGCAAAAGCAACGGATTTTCCAACGATCTCATGTGCCTCACGGAATGGCACGTTTTTATTTACGAGGTAATCTGCAAGATCTGTTGCGGTCGAGAAACCCTTTGCGGAGGCCTCTAGCATGTTATTCTTCTTTATTTTCATGTAAGGAATCATATCAGAAAATGCTCTTAGGCAATCTGACAGTGTGTCTACAGTATCAAATAGGGGTTCTTTATCCTCTTGGTTGTCTTTATTGTATGCAAGTGGCTGTGACTTCATTATAGTAAGAAGCGCTATTAGGTTGCCTGTAATCCTTCCAGATTTACCACGAACTAGCTCCGGAACATCGGGATTTTTCTTTTGAGGCATGATCGAAGAGCCGGTACAAAAGCGATCTGGCAACGTGACGAAATCAAACTGTGCAGACGTCCAAAGAACGAGTTCCTCAGCCATCCTCGAGAGATGTGACATTATTATGCTGGCGACGGAACAGAACTCCATGGCAAAGTCCCGATCGCTCACCGAATCGAGAGAGTTCTTTGTTGGTTTGGTAAAACCAAGTTTTGATGCCGTAAATTTTCGATCGATTGGAAACGTTGTTCCCGCAAGAGCTGCCGCCCCTAACGGACATTGATTTAGGCGTTCTCTGCAGTCTGTCAATCTCCCATAATCACGCTCTAACATTTCGTTCCAAGCCAGCAGATGGTGACCCAGAGTCACCGGTTGTGCGATCTGTAAATGGGTGAAGCCCGGCATAATCGTCGCAGAATGGGATAATGCTAGCTCAATAATGCCTCGCTGCAAATTGAATAATAATTTGTTTATAGAGTCTATCTGATTGCGAAGCCATAGACGGAGATCGGTCGCGACTTGGTCATTGCGAGAACGGCCTGTATGTAGTTTCTTCCCAACCGAGCCAATTCTTTGAATGAGAGCCGCCTCAATATTCATATGGACATCTTCTAGTTCCAATAGCCAGTTGAAGTTATTATTGACAATATCTTTTTTTATATGCTCCAAACCCTTTATGATTTTTTCGGTTTCACCTTCGGTTAATATACCCACATGTTCAAGCATTTGCGCGTGAGCTATCGAGCCGAGGATATCTTCGTTATAAAGCCGTTTGTCAAAAAAGAGAGATGCGGAAAAACGCTTTACAAATTCATCGATGGGTTCATTAAAGCGACCGCCCCAAGACAGATTAATAGCTTTCTTCGGTTTTTTTTTGTTAGCTGACTCTGATTTGTCCATTGTTCTTGCCGTACATTTTATATTTTGTGCTTGTATTATAACTAATTGCTCTCCTCAGAGAACTCTATAACTCTTGTGATGAGTTAAAAAGGTTACAAATTATGTTGGAGATTAAGCCTCATTAAAAAGTATTAGTATAAAACTGCTGAGAGGAAAAAATTCAACGAACAACTGGCAATGGGCAATAAAACGTCGATAATGAACTAATTTCATTTGTAGAGGTTATAAATGTGAGGGAATCTATTCGCATTGCAACTAGACGAAGCCCTTTGGCAATTTGGCAAGCAGAGTTCGTGAGAGAAAAAATATCGGAATTAAATCCAGAATTAGAGGTAGAGTTGGTCGCAATGAACACAAAGGGTGACCAAACTCTTGATACCGCGCTTTCAGGGATTGGAGGTAAAGGGTTATTTATTGATGAACTGGAGATCGCGTTGCGTGATGGCCGTGCTGACATTGCTGTTCATTCACTTAAGGATATGCCAAACACATTGTCAGAAAGTTTTTGTGTGGGCGCAGTGTGTGCTAGAGGTGATCCGTGTGACGCTTTGGTGACGAATTTGTCAAGTTCATTAAAAAATCTTAAACCCGGCTCGGTTGTGGGTACATCCAGTCTTCGTCGTCGCAGTCAGTTATTGGCGTCCCATCCCCACCTTGAGGTGAGAGATATTAGAGGTAATGTTAATACTCGCTTGGATAAGCTAGACAATGGTAGCTATCATGCAATTATCTTGGCATCGATTGGTTTAAAAAGACTTAAGTTACATGATCGAATTTCCTCTCGTTTATCAATAAAAGAAATGTTGCCAGCTCCAGGGCAAGGAGCTATCGCTGTTCAATGTCATGTCGGAGACCGAAGTATCAAGTCCTTGATTCTGCCACTGCATGATGAGATTACAGGCTATTGTGTGACTGCTGAAAGGGCTGTGAGCGCTCGTCTGAATGGAAACTGTCAAGTTCCCATAGCGGCATATGCCGAGTTAGAAAGAGAGAGAAACGAAATTGTTTTGAGGGCCATGGTTGGCACCATAGATGGTACGTCGGTATTATTTACTCAGGACTGTGATTCCCCTAACAAGGCGGTTGAGTTGGGGAATAGAGTTGGCGACAAATTGCTTGGGCTTGGAGCCGATAAAATCCTAAATGATTTGGCTGGAATCTGAGTCGGTAGGTCTTTATGAATTGCAAAAAAAACATACTGCTAGTTCGCGCTCATAGAGGTGATGACGAGTTAGTTAGACAGTTAGATGGCGCAATGATCAAAGTTCTTTGTATTCCAATCACACGCATTGAGGAGATTAAGCAAGATGAACATATAAAAATTAACATTCTCGATTTTGAGCACTGCGATATTGCTATATTTGTAAGTGTAAATGCGGCACGGATAGGTTTATCTTTATTAGAGAAATACCGGCCGATATTACCGCAGCATATGGCATATTTAGCTATTGGCGCTCAGACCGCGAAATGCGTTAGCGATCATAACTTAAAGGTAATTTCACCCTCGCTGGAAACGACAGAGGGTCTTCTCTCCCTCCGAGCACTAAAGGATGTCAGATCTAAAAGAATCATTATCTTTAGAGGTCAGGGTGGTCGCGAAAAACTCGCCTGCGAGCTAGTTAAACGAGGAGCGCAGGTAACCTATTCTGAAGTTTATAGGCGCGTCACTGACGAGCAGAACTTGAAAAATGTTTTAGAGGTGTTGCCATCAATAGACTGTCTAGTTGCTCATAGTGCAACATCACTTAAGTTATTGGGTCGTCCATCCCAACTGATCGCGTCTAATTTGAGGGTCGTTGTGCCGAGTGATCGTGTTGGTCGTTACGCGGCTGTGCTGGGGTATCGTCTATTGAATGTCGCAAAGGGAGCAGCTCCGCACTCAATGCGTAAAGCCGTAATGTCTGCCCTCACAGAAGTAACCGCTACAACCCAGTCCTTTTGAATTGTGGTGCCTCTGAGTGCTTTTATTTAGAAATATGGAGTGAATACGTGTCAAATTCGGTTAAACCGACAGAGCAACAAAATCGAGTAACCCAGGTGGGTCGACGTTGGCTCCAAAAGTGTGTTTTTGTTTTGGCTCTGTGTGCATTGGTAGTTTTTATAATATTTTTTTTTGTGGTATTACCAAAAACTTTATGTGGACAATTCTTTGAAGTCTATTTTTTCTAAGACGTCTAGTTTGGAAACTAGCATCACCAGTCATAAGGCGATTATCAATGATTTGCGTCAACAATTATCAAAATCTAATTTGCTTATCGATCGAGTTACAAGTCTAGAAAGGTTCGTTAATAAAACAGCGAGATTTATGACGGAAAGTAGCGATTTTTCGAGGGATAAATGGTTACTTCTAGAGTCTATTTATCTGATGAGGTTAGCGAAACATGAAGCAAAAATTAATCGAAATGGTGAAGATTTGGCACGTTTATTAACACTTATCGATAACATTTTTGCCGAATTAAATGATCCAAACTTTTTATCCGTCCGCGACGCTCTTGCAATGGATATTAAGGAATTAAAATCTTCGAAGACTAATGATTTAGAGGAAGTTTTTTTGGAACTATCGGATATCGGTGAAGAAATTTTTCTGTTAGAAAGTACCAAAAGCTCGATAGATTCTGTTGTGCCTGTCGCGGAGAATAACGAGGGCAAGGCCTTGGAGAAGCCGACTCGAGACACTCTTGGTTCAAAAATAGGATGGGAAAGTTTGCGGGAGAAGCTTGAGGGATTAATTACCATTCAAAAACACAGTAACTCCATCCCTCCCTTTCTTGATAGTCAACAAGAAGCATATCTAAGGTTTGCCTTGCTAAGTTTTTTATTACAAGCGAGATACGCTCTAATCCTCGAACAAGGAACTATCTACAGGATTAATTTATTGGAGGCGGCGGATACTGTCGATCGATTTTTTCTACTAAAAAGTAATGCCTCAGCTCTCTCGAATCGGCTAAGACGATTAGCGGAGCGGCCTGTAAATCGTGTATCTCTGAGTATTGAGCGCTCTGAAAATGCATTTGCGTCTGCAATTGGAGAAGAAATGATGAATTCAAAAAGTAAGGATGATTCGCCATGAGGAGCTATTTAATAGTTTCAATGCTGACCGTGGTTTTTGGTGCATTTTTTATGGGTATCGTTCAAGAGTACCGAGGTTACCTAGTAATCGTACTCGATCAAATAAGTATTGAAATGAATATTTGGTTAGCAATTTTAGTTTTGTGTAGTATTTTATTTATTGTCATTACGACAAGTTTGATTTTTTCTGATTTGCCATCGGTTTTTGGTTTGAGGAAGAAGTGGGCGGATCATATGCAAAACAAAAGTTTCAAGTCTACAAAGATTGGGCTTCAAAGTTATGTGCTCGGTTCTTGGGACGATGCAGTCCGACAGTTGTCTTTTCAAAAGAAACCCGTACTTCCGCCCGAAATCTTATTACAATATGTGGCAAAAGCCGAGGCGAATAACGGTAATTTAGATCGAGCAAGAAAAATAATAGAGAAGCTTAAGAGGCGTTTTCCAAAACTAAAATCGGGAGCCGACCTATTGCTTGCCGGCCTACTCTGCGATGAGAGACGATATACTGAGGCGGAACAAGTACTTTGGGAAGCACACCAGCGAGATTCCTCCAATTGGCTAATCATTGAAACTCTTGTCGACATCAGTAATAAAAATCAAAATTGGACTCGGATTTGTGCGTTCCTTCCGATGCTGAAAGCTATAAAAAGCGTGTCATCAGGAAAAAAAATTTATGTCGAACAAATAGTGTATCAAGCGAAAATCCGGACTTTCTTGAATGCATCTAGTGGAGATGATCGAGTGAAGCGTAAAAAATTATTCGAACTTTGGAAAAGTATTCCTCGCACATGCCGAAATTCATCAAAAGTCTTACTTACTTATACCAAAGCGTTAAGTTCAGTCGGAGCAGGTTTCGATGCAAAAGTTTTGCTTGAAAAGGAACTGGCTAAGCGGTGGTGCCCTATTTTAGTCTCTGAATTTGGAAGAATAGAAGAGCCAACCACGCTTGAGCATCTCGCCACCGCAGAGTTATGGTTAGAAAAGTACCCAAATGATGCTGAGCTTCTTCTGGCATTGGGACGGATTTCACGGAGATTGAATTTTTTTGCGAAAGCAACAGATTATCTTGAGCACCTGATATCACAAAATCGCTCAACAGCTGCGATTGCCGAGTTAGCGTTAGTAAAAGTGAATTTGGGTGAGACGAACTATGCAATTGAGCTCTATCAAAGTGTGCTGGACTCAATAACACATAGGTAGACATTTAAACTTCGTTCAGAGTTGCTTTTTTTTCAGAGCCCTTATTATAAAGCGTGCAGGGTGAAGTGCTAGCCGCAAATCTTGCTCTAGTGGAAGGGGTTGTTTTGCTATTTCAGCTGCAAGTATTTTTGCGCCCAACGGTGCGTAGCTTAAGCCTCGGGAACCTAAACCGCAATGTATATACAGATTTGGTAAGTAATTACCGTATGTTGTGATTTGACTTTTCGCATCTTTCCTCAGCCTAGAGAACGTCTCTTTCATTTCCGCTAAATTAGGTACTGCTCCTACAATAGGAAGGTAATCTGGTGTTGTGCATCGGAAATCGGCTCGTCCGTCAAGTTTGGTTGAGCCGAAGTGGCTAACCAACCTTTTTAGTAGTGGATCGTTTGAGCTAAGTTTTTCGAGATTTTTTTTGTGGTCAGAACCACAGATGTCTTTATCTTGAGATGTGCTGTAAGTTGCACCGCAACTATGTATCCCACTTGTGGCGGGAATGAAATAACCGTGACCACATATAACAGTACGTAGTCTACTGCTGGCAATTGTAGTAGGAATTTCAGTTATTTGTCCACGCACCTTCTTTACAGGTAAAAACTGCGTTTGGGGAAAATTTAGGCATTCGAAGGCATTTGCTAGAACTAATATAGGTGTTTCAGAAGAGTGATTCTCGTTAGAGTCAACGAGAATCCATGTATTCTGTTTTTTTCTATACTCAATTTTTTTTATGTCAGCTTTTTTAAAACTGATGTTTGGATGTTTTAATAATCTTTCACAAACTGCCACTGGGGGAAGCCAACCTAAAAAAGGGAAATGGAGGGCATGTGGTGAGGAGAGGGCTAGTCCACTAATTTTTTTAAGTTCTTGCTTATTTACAAGCTTCAAAAAAGAATTGCTTTGACCCAAAGTCTTAAAAAGTTCTCTCTGAGTTTGAGCGTCATGGGTGCTTGTTGGCAGTATTATCACCCCACACTGTTCCCCGAGCCCAGAACGCCAAAATGACTTATATAAGCTACTAGCGTTTACTACTGCTTTAAAATTTATTTGTGGCAATGGGGTAGCATGACGGGAGAGCCGAGGATAAATTACGGCTTGTCTGTTCCCGGACCCCCTTTGGGCAGGTTTTTCATGCCGATCAATTATAGTGACGTTGTATCCAATATCAGCCAGAGCAGAAGCGGTCCAGCAACCTGCCAATCCTGCGCCTAATATTGTTACGTCGTTTTTAGTAGAGAACTTGTGTGGCTCACTGTTAAGATGCCAGCAAGACGACGATTTTTTGCTTTGTTGACAAAATTGATTTTTCTTTTTCATTTTTTTAGCGAGCAATACTCTTCAATGATTTGCTTACACCATCTGGTAATGCGTGCGTCACTAATATGTGACTGGTTTTCGTCATCAAGTGCCAGTCCAACAAAGAAGGTCTTTTCTTCATTTAGCGCTTTTGAATCGTTGAAATCATAATTTTTATTTGGCCACGCTCCAATGGTTTGCGCCCCATGTTTCCTCACTTTATGCCACAAGTAACCCATTGCATCTTGAAACCAGTCGGGGTAACCCACTTGATCACCTAAGCCATAAAGAGCGATCACTTTTCCTTGCAAGTATACCGAATCAATAGCCTCCCAATGTTTTTCCCAGTCCTCTTGCAATTCTCCGTAATCCCAAGTTGGTATCCCAAAAATCATAAATTCATATTTCGACATTGAGTCAATCTGATTGAAAGCAATATTATGGAGAGTCACGCTGGGGTATCCGATGAGCATGTCTATTTTTTCTCGAATTTTTTCTCCCGCCATTTCGGTGTAACAAGTAGTACTTCCGAAAAAAAGCCCAATTTTTATACACATAGTGACATCCACTTCTGGAGTATTGAAAGTTGTTGATATTGTAAAGGGTTATATTATACCGTTAGTATAAACCAGCTGACGCCAAGCTTCATAAACTACAATTGCTACGGCATTGGATAAATTGAGACTTCTGCTGTTTGAGATCATGGGTATTTTTAGTATATTTTCTCCTCCAATTTCTTTGAAAATTTGCTCAGGGAGACCGCGGGTTTCAGGGCCAAATAGCAGAGCATTTCCGCTTTGGTAATTAACATCCGAATAGCATGTCGTCCCCTTAGTTGAAAAACCATAAATTTTTTTTTCAATATTTAATTTTTTATATTCAGTCCAATCCGAATAAACTTTTGTCGAAGAGTATTCGTCATAGTCGAGACGTGCTCGACGCAACTTTCTGCTGTCTAAATCGAACCCTAAGGGTTCAATTAAATGTAGCTTGAATCCCGTATTTCTGCATAGCCGCATTATGTTGCCGGTATTCGGAGGTATCTCTGGTTCATATAACACTACGTTAAGCATTGCTTGTTCTTTTAGTTTGCGATTTTCGAAAATTGTAACCTAATTATGGGCTCACCGGCTTAGAGCTTTTGCCTCGGTTTCATGAGGAATAAAAGCTTATTTCTTGTTCTTTAGCACATTTCATATGATAGTAAATATTTTCAGCAAATTCGGCATAATATTTAAACATCACCTGACCCTTGCTACCGCGGGCTGTTTAGAATTCATAGTAGATGAATTTTGACACTTGAGGTATATGGCTTAGTCGACTCATAGCGTGCTTTGGCATGATATGTTTTTGAGATTATTTCTGAGCTTGAAAAATGGACGACCTGTGTAAAATAACGAAAAGATATCGATAAATTTCCATCGATTCGCAATCAGATGTACTCTTATTAATTGATTACGGTATGCGAAAAGTAGTGTTTCAATTCTATGACGTGTGTCAATCCGCTGGATATGGATTTATGCAAATATATTTTATGAGGTGCTTCGAAGGCACCCTTCACGCTTTGCAAGCCTATGAGGAGATTTAATCTGAAGTTGTTCGAGCTTTTTGCTGATGTTGAAAAATATTTAAGTAAAAAAGGACAAATATTAATTGGGTATAGCGGTGGTCTCGACTCCACTGTTCTACTGACGCTTGCGTGCGAATATTTTACAACAAAAAAAGTACTCGCCGTTCATGTGAACCACGGCTTATCGCAAAACTCAGAGGATTGGCAAAGTTTTGTTGTTGAGTATTGTAAACTTTTGTCAGTTAATTATTCGCTTCACCCCGTTAAGATAATTGACTCGGCTAACCAGGAGGCTAATGCTCGGGAGGCTCGGTTTGATGTTTTTTCTAAGTTGTTAAAGAAAGGAGATGCATTACTGCTTGGACATCACCTAGATGATCAGATTGAGACTGTAATATTTCGTTTGCTGAGAGGGTCCGGTAGCCAAGGGTTATCTGGGATTCCATTCGATCGTGAGCTTCGTGAGGGCAGACTTTTCCGACCATTGTTGACGTTAACGCGAACTTCCATTCTTGAGATCGCTAAATCTAGATGTCTAAATTGGATCGAGGATGAAACTAATAGTGAGAATCGTTTTGATAGAAACTATCTTCGTAACATTGTTATACCGCAGATAAACGCTCGATGGCCAAACTATCAGAAGAGAATCAACACAACGATAAAGTTGAATAAAGATGCACAGATGCTTGCCCAGTCAATATTTTTAAGTGATTTAGATAATTTAGATTTGCAAGATGAGAGAGGTGGATTATCAATTAATTTAGGAAAGCTAAAGACTTTGGAAAGGATTCGACAAGCCAACGTAATCCGTTATTTGCCAACAATACTGGGGTATTCTCCGCCAAATCATCATGTACATAATGAGATTTTTGCATCGTTTCTGGGAGCGCGGATCGATGCGTCTCCATTTTTAAAGTGTTGTGGATACCAATTTAGGAGATTTCGCAATAAGGTTTATGTGGTGCGGGAAAAGGTTGGTGAGATAAAGACGCCTAACTTCCCGATAACCTGGGATATCTCTTCTAGCCTCACTCTCCCAGATGGATCATCACTTGAAGCTATTGAAGTGCACTCGGGAGGGTTACAATTACCTCAAACCATGAGCTTTGATGTTGAGATTAGGCGCGGTGGTGAAAGGTGTCGTCCAACAGGGCGAGGGAGAACCCAGACACTTAAAAAATTATTTCAAGAGTATTCACTTGAGCCATGGTGGCGAAGTCATATACCCCTGTTGTATTGTAGGGGTTTGTTAGTGGCTGTTGGAGATCTCTGGATTTGTAATGGTTGGATGGTGAATTCTGGAGAACGTGGGTTGAAAATAATTTGGAAACATAACTCCGTGTAGATACATATTGGTAATTCTGCTACCCTGCAATTCCGATTTGATATTAACTTTACGTTGGGTTTAGATCACGGGGACTCGCGTGCCTCTTCTCCTGTAGTAAATCTAATACTGACCAGAGTACACTATGACACGTTTTATTTTCGTCACTGGGGGCGTAGTTTCTTCTCTTGGTAAGGGAATTGCGTCGGCTTCACTTGGCGCTTTGTTAGAAGCCAGAGGCTTATTAGTTACAATACTCAAATTAGATCCTTATCTAAATGTTGATCCGGGCACAATGAGTCCGTATCAACACGGTGAAGTTTACGTAACAGAGGATGGCGCCGAGACAGATTTGGATCTCGGACATTATGAACGGTTTTTACGTTCAAAGATGACACAACACAATAATTTTACCAGTGGACAAATTTACGAAACTATCTTGCGCAAAGAGCGAAGAGGGGACTATCTAGGAGGCACAGTTCAGGTAATCCCTCATTTGACAGACGAGATTAAGAGGCGCGTGCATGTAGGTGCAGGAAAGGCAGATGTTGCTGTCGTGGAAATCGGAGGAACGGTTGGAGATATTGAGTCTCAACCTTTTTTAGAGGCTGTGCGGCAATTGAAAATTGAATTAGGTCAAAAACGCGCTCTCCTAATGCATCTGACCTTGGTTCCTTATATTGCCTCAGCTGGAGAGACAAAGACAAAGCCGACTCAGCACTCAGTCAAGGAAATGAGGTCGATTGGTTTGCAACCAGATGTGCTATTGTGTCGCTCAGAAGTATTAATTGAGGACTCACAAAAGCATAAGATTTCTCTGTTCACTAATGTTGAAGAAAGGGCAGTAATACCGCTAATGGATGCAAAAACTATATACTCAGTCCCGCGCATGCTTCATCAGTGGGGTTTGGATCAGTATGTTTTGGATCAATTTAACATTGAGCGTCCTTCTGCTGATTTATCTGAATGGGATCGCGTAGTAGAAAATCAATTCAATGTGAATGGAGAAATCTGTGTTGCTTTAGTTGGAAAATATATGGAACTTTTGGATGCTTATAAATCTATAAACGAAGCGCTGATCCATGCAGGTATTCAAAATAAAATTAAAGTGAGAATCCGATACATTGATTCAGAAAATTTGGAGAGAGATCCGGACATCATTGAGGGAGTTGATGCAGTTTTAGTGCCCGGGGGTTTTGGGACACGGGGAATAGAAGGCAAGATCTTAGCTGTAAAAACTGCGCGTGAATCGAATATTCCATATCTTGGGATATGTTTAGGAATGCAGGTTGCAGTAATTGAGTATGCTCGTAACGTTTGTGGATTGTTTGGAGCGAACAGTTCAGAGTTTGATCCAAAGACTCCTTATGCGGTGGTGGGCTTGATCTCAGAATGGATGGGTTTTGACGGCAGTCTTGAGCATCGAGATGGTGAATCTGATCTTGGAGGTACCATGCGTCTGGGAGCGCAAGTTTGTCACTTAGAAGAGGGATCAAAAGCAAAACAGATCTATTCAGCAGATTTTATAATGGAGCGTCATAGACATCGTTATGAGGTCAACAATAAATTTTTACCTAAGTTGAAAGCTGCGGGCCTAGTTGTAGGCGCTCTGTCAGAGGATAGAAACTTAGTTGAGTCGATCGAATTGACAGATCACGCATGGTTTTTTGCGAGTCAATTTCATCCAGAATTCACTTCAACACCCCGTGATGGACATCCTTTGTTTACTGCTTTTGTTAAAGCAGCGGTAGATTTCTCACAATGCAAAAAGATATGACTCCAAGACGAGACCAAGAAGTATTTATTGGTGATTTGCGAATTGCTAATAATTTACCTCTAGTCGTATTTGGTGGGATGAATGTTATCGAATCTCGCGATCTAGCCATGGAAGTTGCGCATGCCTTTGTTAATGCAACGCAAAAGCTATCTATGCCGTTTGTTTTCAAAGCCTCCTTTGACAAAGCGAATCGTTCTTCAATATTTTCCTTTAGAGGTTTGGGAATGGAGACCGCACTCTCAATATTAGCGGATATAAAACGCGAATTCGGATGTTATGTCATGACAGATGTTCATGAAATTGATCAAGTGGCCGCTGTAGCCGAGGTTTGCGATGTGTTGCAGTTGCCAGCATTTTTGGCAAGGCAAACCGATTTAGTAAGGGTTCTGGCAGAATCGAGGGCTGTAATTAATATTAAAAAGCCTCAGTTCTTGAGCCCCAGTCAAATGGGGAATGTTATAGAAAAATTTCGAGAATGCGGCAACGAAAGGCTTATTATTTGTGAGCGCGGAACTTGCTTTGGATATGATAATCTCGTCGTTGATATGCTTGGATTTTCGATTATGAAAGAGATAAGTCAGGGATTACCGGTTATATTTGATGTAACGCATTCGTTGCAGTTTAGAGATGGACTATCGGTGGCTTCTGGCGGACGAAGAAGTCGCGTTGTTGAGCTAGCGAGATCGGGCGTAGCAGTTGGGCTATCGGGATTGTTTCTAGAGGCTCATCCAGATCCGGATAGTGCTAAGTGTGATGGGGCCTCTGCACTTCCACTGAATCTGTTATACCCGTTTTTGGAGCAGGTGCGCGACATAGACGATTTGGTTAAAAACATGGGTGTATTAACGGTGCGTTGAGTGATAGTTAACGATAATTTTGAGAAACGTTGAGGAGTGAAGTCAGCATGTCTGTAATATCAGATGTACGCGCGTTTGAGGTGTTGGATTCACGTGGTAACCCAACAGTGATGACGGAGGTGGAACTTAGTTGTGGAGCCGTATCCTCCGCAATGGCACCGTCCGGTGCCTCGACAGGATCGCGAGAGGCATTAGAACTTCGAGATCACGATAAAGATCGTTACATGGGAAAAGGAGTGTTGATAGCCGTAGCTAATGTGAATAATCGAATAAAGGATACGATAGTTGGTATAGAGCCTACTGCACAATTAGATATAGATAATATGATGATTGAGTTGGATGGTACTAAAGATAAAAGTGTACTTGGTGCAAATGCAATATTGTCTGTCTCGCTGGCTGTTGCAAAAGCCGCATCCGTGCATAAAGGTGTTCCCTTATATTCACACATCAGTGATTTGAATGGCACTCCGGGCCAATTCACTATGCCTTTGCCTATGATGAATATTTTGAACGGAGGTGAGCATGCGAATAATAATGTAGATATACAAGAATTCATGGTTCAACCAATTAAAGCTGGATCTTTTGCTAGGGCTTTGCAGACTGGTGTGGAAATTTTTCACGCACTGAAAAGGGTATTAATTTCCGCAGGGTTAAATACTGCTGTTGGCGATGAAGGTGGCTTTGCCCCAGACTTGAACTCTAATTCGCACGCTCTTTCTGTAATTTCCACCGCAGTTGCAGAGGCTGGCTATCATTTAGGCACTGATGTAACCTTAGCACTTGACTGCGCTGCAAGCGAACTCTATCGATCGGGCTTTTATGAACTCAAGGGCGAAGGTAACCAATTTAGTTCGAGTGGGTTTACGGATTTTTTAGGGAAATTATGTAAACAATTTCCAATCACGTCTATTGAGGATGGACAAGACGAGTCTGATTGGAGTGGGTGGAAATATCATACAGATCAATTAGGAAAAAAAGTCCAACTAGTCGGCGATGATTTGTTTGTTACCAATACCGAGATTTTGAAGCGTGGAATAGATAATGGGATAGGAAACTCAATTTTGATCAAATTTAATCAGATAGGCACCTTAAGCGAGACAATGAATGCGATTTCGATGGCGAAAGAGGCCGGCTATGGGGTGATAATTTCTCATCGTTCAGGAGAAACAGAGGATACAACTATAGCTGATTTAGCCGTAGGCACGTCAGCCGGACAAATTAAAACTGGTTCGTTATGCAGATCTGACCGTGTGGCTAAATATAACCGACTTCTGCGTATCGAAGCTGAGCTTGGCTCCGCAAATGCTCCATATAATGGAGGGCTTGGATTGCGGTCTTAATTTCTAGTCTATCTAACACTTAGCGAGATTTTGAATGTTGTTAAAGTTGATTTTTGTGATTTTAACGATCATGTTTTTATCACTCCAAGCTAAGTTATGGTTTGGTGATGGGAGTCTCGCTCATAAGTCAGAATTGAAAAAGTTGTTAACAAAACAAAACGAAGAAAATGAGCGCCTTAAAGAAAAAAATGAAGGTCTTATCAAGAAAATTTCAAGTTTAAAAGATAGTTCTAACAGCATTGAAGAAATCGCTCGAGAAGATTTAGGCATGGTCAGACAAAATGAAGTGTTTTATTTGGTTACTGACGACAAGGGTGAAGAAAATGATGGTGATCTATAGATGGATTATCAGGATCATATATCTTGCGTAAAGCCCGGAACTGGTTAATTGTGCCCGCCGGAGGCGTCGGACGTCGATTTTCGCTGAAATTGCCCAAACAATTTTTTCCACTCGGACAATCTACCGTCGCCCAAAATTGTTTGTCGAGACTGTTAAAAGTGCCTGAGATCGAGCGTTTGATTGTTCCGTGTAAAATTCAAGAAAAGTGGTGGTCTTCAGTACCAGCAATAACAAATGATCGGGTTAAATTGGTTGAAGGAGGACTCGATCGCGCGGAGTCTGTCCTTAATGGTTTGCTAGCGTTGGCTGATGACGCAATTTTCAGCGACTGGGTTCTGGTACATGATATTGTGCGCCCTTGTGTGAGTCTCAGGTCGATAATGAAGTTGCGAGAAAGTGTTCAAAGACATGCAATTGGTGGAATCTTGGTTTCACCAATTAACGATACACTCAAGTTGATTACAGAGCATGGTCAAATTAAACGTACGATCGAGCGTCGGCATTGCAGACTTGCACAAACACCGCAAATGTTTCGTTACGGTGAGTTGTTGGAAGCCATGGAGCATGCGTTTAAAAACCATGAGGCTTTAACGGATGAATCTTCCGCCCTAGAGCGGTTGGGAAAGGAGGTAAAGGTGGTTGAGGGTCGAGCTGATAATATAAAGATTACTTGTCCAGAAGATTTGATATTTGCCAATGTTATCCTTAAAGAACAAGAGAAATGCGAATGCGAATAGGCCATGGTTATGATGTCCATGCTTTTTCCTTGGGAACTGGATTTACTCTGGGCGGTGTTCACATTCCATATGAAATGGGTTTGCTAGCTCATTCAGATGGCGATGTCGTTATTCATGCACTTATGGACGCGATACTCGGCGCGTTGAGCTTGGGGGATATTGGCGTCAATTTCTCAGACAGTGACCCAGAGTACCTTGGTATTAATAGTCGAAACTTACTTCGACGGGTTGTACATATGATGAGTGAGAAGAGCTACCAACTCGTTAATGCGGATATGACTATCGTCGCGCAAGAGCCTAAAATGGCACCTTATATAAAATGGATGTGTACAAATTTGGCTCACGACATTGGAGTTTCAACGGAGTGTATTAATGTTAAAGCCACAACTACTGAAATGTTGGGATTTATAGGTCGGACTGAGGGTATAGCATGTCATGCTGTAGTTCTTTTAGAGTCCTCAGGGTGAATTAATTAACTTGAGAAATATTGCCGGAATTTCGTCGGATTTTAATTTTGAGCACTTCCTTAGATTTTTTCCTTCCCTAGGCGAGGCGAGTATGCAAGCCTCCATGATTGATTTTTGTGTCGACGAAATTCTTGGATTCGAGTGTTCTGGGGCTGGAGAACATTTAATTGTAAACATTCGTAAACAGGGACAAGATAGTTGGTGGATAGAGGCGCGATTGGCAGAATTGTTCGATATAGAGGAGAGGCATATCGGTTACTGTGGGTTGAAAGATAGGTACGCTGTTACTTACCATTGGTATAGTCTCTATTTGCCCAACCGCTTTGTAAACATCACTGATTTGAGCCATACAGATTTTGAGGTTCTATAACTCAACCGAAATAGTAAAAAATTACGTTGAAGTATGCATGCCGGAAATTCATTTAATACCTTAATTGGTAATATATCCGCGCCTCAAGAAAAGCTCGAACAAAGGCTTAAAATGATAGATCACTTAGGCTTTCCAAATTATTTTGCGCAGCAGCGTTTTGGATTTAATGGTGGGAATCTTTTTAAGGCTGAGCGCCTAATCAACTCAGGTCGATTGAGAGGAAATCGGAGGGGGCATGGTATCTTTCTCTCTGCCGCTCGTTCTTGGCTATTTAACTTGGTGCTCGCTAAACATATTTCGAGTAATCATGATGAGATTATTTTATTTGGATTAGACTTGATCTTTGTGGGAAAAGGGAGAAGTAAACCTAATCAAGTTGTTACCTCAGCAGAGCGGGAGACACTTGTTGATTGGCCGGCATGGAGGTATGCGTGAGAGCACACGGGATTGACTCAAAAAGCGACGTAAGTTATTCATCCATGCCGATGGGCTAAAATTTAGTTTTGTCGGTAGCCGCCAATTGAAGCTCGAATTCAACTTGCCCAAGGGGGTTTATGCGACAGCCGTGTTGTGCGAATTAGCAGAATTTAATCGGTAATAGATTGCGTCCCTATGTTATATTTCGCTATCAATAGGTCAGAGCAGGAGCCATTTTTTTTTGGTTCTGCTCTGATGGATGGAGATTGCCATGAATTCGCTTGATTTTTCTGGTGTGGGAATGACTTCTCAGCGCACGCGTGAGAGATTAATCACGAGACTGCAAGCCCAAGGTATCGATAATCAGAGGGTTCTGGATACCATAAGGGTAACCCCACGGCATCTTTTTTTGGACGAGGCTCTGGCGCATAGGGCATATGAAGATACGGCTCTACCGATTGGTTTTTCACAGACTTTATCCCAACCATACATCGTTGCTCGGATGACTGAATTACTTTTAGCAAAAGGATCGTTAGATAAAGTGCTTGAAATTGGAACTGGATCAGGATATCAAACTACTGTTTTAGCACAACTCGTTACAGAGGTTTTCTCTGTTGAACGGATAAGTCCATTGTTGGCAAAGGCAAAAAAAAGATTCAGAAAACTGGGTGTTAAAGGAATTAAAGCCAAGCTATCAGATGGTAGTTATGGATGGCGAGAGTACGCACCTTTTGATGGAATAATTAGTACGGCGGCGCCTCAATCCGTACCGACTGAACTTCTTCAGCAACTTGGGGCTGACGGGGTCTTAGTGATACCCATTGGCGGACTCAACAAGCAAGAGTTGCGTCTGATAAAACGGGTTGGAGACACGGAGCAGTTCGATGAGGAGGCAATTGAAACAGTAAAGTTTGTCCCACTTTTAGGTGGTTTGACATTTACAGACTAACTTATTCGGGAGGATGATGAAAAATATTTCCCCCACATTGTTCTTAAAGGGAATGGCGATGGGCGCTGCGGATATGATTCCGGGGGTGTCTGGGGGCACGATCGCGTTAGTAACTGGTATCTATACTGAGCTAGTGAACAGCATAAGATCTTTTGATTCCAGAGTAATAAGATTACTTTTCATTGGTGACACATCAGCCGCTTGGAATCACGTAAATGGTGCGTTCCTCTCGACAGTGTTATCCGGCATTTTAACTAGCATTTTTATACTTTCAAGAATTATTGAATATATCATGAAGATCTACGGATTGTTAATGTGGTCTTTTTTTAGTGGCATCATTGTGGCCTCTGTGGTTCTTCTTTTTAAACGGTATCGGGTGGTACATTTATTCCAAATTGGCTATGTTTGTCTGGGTGCAATCGCCGCTGTGGTTTTATCAAGCTTTCCTGCTTTGAATTTTAGTGCTACATATTTAGTTATTTTTCTCGCTGGAGCGATAGCTTTTTGTGCAATGATTCTTCCAGGTATTTCTGGAACTCTCCTTCTGGTTGCAATGGGGGTTTATCCGACAGTACTCTCTGCTGTGGCACATTTTCACTGGGATATTTTAATATTTTTTTCGCTTGGAGGTATGGTAGGGCTATTATCCTTTAGTCGATTCCTTTCGAAATTATTGCTTCACCATGAGCACACTTTGCTCGTCACTATGTGCGGTTTTTTGATCGGAAGTTTGTACTTGGTGTGGCCCTGGAAAGATTCTTTAGAAGATTCCTCATCCGGAATTGTCAATCTATCGCCATCTCAATACGGTGTTCTAATCGATGCTGATCCAAACACTAATATGTGCCTATTGTTTATGGTTATAGGACTCACTTTTGTTTTTACGCTGAATGCTCTTGGTTTGCGGCAGAGTGAAAAACAAAGCATGGAAAATTAGGTTGTTTAATTTTCAAACAGGAGTAGTGTCAATTGTTGTCATAACTTTGTGTGGTTGTTCACAACAGCTTGCACCAATTTTCTCCTTAGATATTCCCGCACACAAAATTATCACAAACCATGTAGTGCAAGAGGGAGACACCCTATATTCAATTGCTTGGAGATATGATTTAAATGTCAACAACCTAGTAAAAAATAATCGACTTAGCAAATCTACAATTATATACCCAGGGCAAATTTTAAATATCGAAGGAGAGATAGAAGCAGGTTCTTTACAAGAGTCGGTACCGGTACACACCAAATTACCTGACGGTGATTTGCTTACAAAGGCGCCGTCCATATCAAAAAGGGGAAAAACAACCTCGAAAAAACTTCCAGTGCCGCAGAAAGTCAAAAAAGAAAGTGTAAAAGGTATTGGAGAGTTTCCGAGCTCAAAAAATGAGAAGGGAGCCTTAAAATCACCCTTAGCAGCTACCAGAAATTATTGGCAGTGGCCGGTAAGGGGAAAGCTTGAGGCGGAGTTCAATGTTAAAAATTTACAGAAGGGTATTACCATAAAAACCATTAGTCGTGCTTCCGTTAGGGCGACCGCTCCCGGTAAAGTTGTTTATGCAGGAGATGGCTTGAGGGGCTATGGCCAACTAATAATTTTGAAGCATAGTGAGGTATTGTTAAGCGCTTATGCTCAGAATGAAAAGATTCTCGTTCATGAGGGGCAATCCATTGATAATATGGAAATTATATCAAAACTTGGATCTTCGGGTCTTCTGTATTTTGAAATACGAAAGGATGGCCTTCCGGTGGATCCACTAGATTACATAAATTAATTAACTGAGTCATCTAGAAAAAAACGTTATCACCTTGGCGACAGATGACGCAAGAATTTGTCGTGTGATCAGGATATGTTTTTTGGTACCATTACCGTTTTTTACCTCGATCCAGATAGGAAACTTTATGAATACTTTGTTATATCCACCTTTATTGGGTGTTATTGGTATGATTGTAGCGCTTATAATCTATTCGCTGATAATGCGTTATTCCGATGGCGAGGATGAGGTCAAAAAGATTGGCGACCAAATCCACACCGGTGCACTTACTTTTATGAAGACTGAGTACAAATATCTGATAATTTTTGTAGCTATACTCGTCTTTTTAGTCGGTATTTTTCTATCTATGGAATCCGCTATTGCAGTACTTTCGGGAGCTGCATGTTCCTCATTAGCTGGCTTTATTGGAATGTATGCTGCTACTAAGGCGAATGTAAGAACTGCTACTGCTGCTCAAAAGCAGGGAGCCGCGGCGGCCTTATCTGTTTCCTTTTATGGTGGCTCTGTAATGGGCTTATGTGTGGCATCACTGGGGCTGATTGGCTTGGGTACGCTTTATTATTTTTATAATGAGTCTCACGTTCATGCTCTAGAGGGTTTCGGAATGGGGGCTTCAGTCGTTGCGTTGTTTTCAAGGGTTGGCGGCGGAATTTTTACAAAATGCGCTGATGTCGGAGCGGATCTAGTCGGGAAGCTTGAAGCGGGTATACCAGAAGACGATCCGCGTAATCCAGGTGTAATAGCAGATAATGTTGGGGATAATGTTGGAGATGTGGCTGGCATGGGTTCAGACATTTTTGAATCATATTGCGGCTCGATGATTGCTTCCATTGCTATTGCTTATACTTTAGGTTCTCGTGAACTGATGTCTTTGCCATTAGCTCTTGCCTCTATCGGATTAGTTTCCTCAATCATAGGTATTATTATGGTTAAGGTGCGTTCGGGAAGCTCTCCGTCAGCTGCGCTTCGCTTCGGCACCTTGCTCGCACCTATAATTTTTATCATTCTTGCTTACTTTGTGATAGCAAACATGCCTAATGTTTCTTTGGACGTGTGGTGGTGTGTGATTTGCGGTGCCGTTGGTGGCGTAATGATAGGCTTGGTGACCGAGTTTTATACTGATACAAGTCGGGGTCCAGTTAGAAAGATCGCTAGATCCGGAGAGACAGGACCCGCAACGGTTATGATTTCGGGCCTCTCCGTGGGTATGGAATCGGTGGTCATACCAATCTTAATACTTGCTGGTGTAATTTTTATATCCACGGGGCTATCTGGTATCTATGGTGTTGGGATTGCAGCAGTCGGAATGTTATCAACCGTTGGTATCACAATGGCGATTGATGCCTACGGACCCGTTGCAGATAATGCTGGAGGGATAGCTGAAATGTCGGGAATGGGTGAGGATGTGCGAGAGATTACCGACTCTCTTGACGAATTGGGTAACACCACTGCAGCGATTGGAAAAGGTTTTGCGATAGGAGCCGCGGCTTTAGCGGCTTTGGCCATAATATCCGCATATGCGGCAGTAGTGTCCGTTAAAAATCCAGAATTTTCCTTAGAGTTGACTAAACCAGTTGTGCTAGTGGGTATGTTTATTGGAGCTTGCATACCATTTCTGATCTCTTCGATTACTATGACCGCGGTGGGTGATGCCGCGTTTGAAATGATCAACGAGATACGGAGACAATTTCGAGAGATAGCTGGGCTGATGGAGGGCGCGGCTGATCCAGACTCAGAAAAATGTGTTGAAATCGCAACCGAGGCGGCATTGAAAAAAATGATGCTCCCTGGAATTATAGCTGTATCAATGCCGGTTCTGGTAGGCATTGGTCTAGGAGCGGAAGCACTTGGTGGAATGTTGGGAGGCGGTTTGTTGGGTTGCGTTTCTCTCGCACTGATGATGGCGAATGCTGGTGGGGCATGGGATAACGCCAAAAAGTTTGTAGAAAAAGGGAATCATGGAGGTAAGGGTTCAGAAACGCATGTTGCTGTTGTTGTTGGAGACACAGTGGGGGATCCTTTCAAAGATACGTCTGGACCTTCAATGAATATTCTAATAAATGTCATGGCGATTGTCAGTCTTGTTATAGCACCGCTGCTGACTATTTAGTTTCGGGTAAAGATATATTTTCAGATAACAAGCTTTTAAGGTTGTTATCTGTCCCGCGGAGGTATTTCTGTGAACCGTAATGCTCGAGTGTCGCTCCTTTTGGCGGTCACTGTCCTGATGTGGTTGGTAAGTGGCCTTTGGGTCCCACAGAAAACTGGCTCTACAAATAATTCCGGTACAGGCGATGGTGTTGCGCTAACGCAGGTGCAAGCACGGTATTACTCGTCGGAATATTACTCACCCACTATGAAGTTGTTCGCAGAAACCCATGCCAATCGGCATGTTTTTTTGAAGGCACAAATTACCGGTGAGGTGATTAGTACGCCGCAAGTACGAGGGGTGTATGTGAGTGCTGGACAAACGATATGCGAATTGGCCAGCGATGGCCGTAAAGCGGATTATGTCAGTGCACAGGCATCCTTCCATAAATCGCAACTTGAATATACGGGATTTTTAAGTCTCAAGAGAAATCAATTTCAATCTGAATTAACAATTGCCAGAGCAGCCGCAGATTTAGAAAAGGCTAGAGTTCGTTTAGACCTTGCGAGAGAAGCAGTTGATAATTTACAGATTAAGGCCCCTTTTGAAGGTTTTTTGGAGACGAGATCCGCTGATGTTGGGGATTATTTACAAGCTGGAGAATTATGTGGATCGATAGTTGAACTCGATCCAATACAGGTAAGGGCTCATGTGACGGACCATCAAATTAGCCAACTCGAAACCGCGCAATTAGTTGAGTTCCATGTCAATAATGGTGGGAAGTATTCGGCTACTGTTAGCTACATATCTAGTGTGGCTGATTCTGAAATTCGTACGTTTTTGGTAGAGGCAATATTCCCTAATACAGCGTCGCATCTGCGGGCAGGAGTGTTGGGAAATTTGATCGTTACCACTCCTAAAGTTATTGCACACCAAATTCCGGGTTCTATTTTATTGCTCGATGATAATGGCGAACTTATTGTCAGGACAATTTCCGATAGTAATGTTGTTGAAAACACTCATGTCACCATTGTTGGTGAGAGCGAGCATGGAATGTGGGTCACGGGCTTGGCGAAAACTGTTGCATTGATAACCGTTGGACAGAATTATGTGTTAGCTGGTGAGATAATTGATCCAGTTTTTGAAAATAAGCCAGATGAATAAAGACCGAGCAGAGATCCCTTTGAAGGTAGGTGTGATAAATTCCCTTATAAAGACACCGAAGGTTACTTTATTCATTATGTTTCTGGTTTTGTCTGTAGGTGTTTTCGCATTTAAAACTCTCCCTGTTGAAATGGAACCAGATATACAGATACCTGTTTTTTTAATTGTGGTACAACATGAGGGAATTTCGTCAGAGGACGGTGCTCGGTTATTAATCACTCCAATTGAGAGCGAATTAAAAAATCTAGATGGTGTGAAGGAGATAATCGGGACTTCACGGGATGACTCTATCCAAATTATTGTGGAGTTTGAAATTGATCGCCAAGCAAAAGGGGTCTTGACTGATTTACGAAACGCAGTCGAGAGAGCGAGTACAAAATTTCCAGAGGACACCGAGGAACCAATAATCGAAGAGATAAGCATTCGGTTGCCGGAGGTAGTTGTTGCGTTTTCTGCTGCGGGAGAATCTCATCGAGAGCTGGATGCCGTTGCAAAGTATTTTGAAGCGCAATTTGAAAAGTTGCCGCATGTGTTGGAGGCTAAACTGGGTGGATATCGGGAAGAGGTATTAGAGATCTCACTCATGCCAGAGCGGCTGAGATATTATCAAGTTACCTTAGACGAGATTCTTAATATTTTTTCAGTCAACAACCTTGTTGTACCCGCAGGTCAACTAGACGCGATATCGGGTCTTTTTAGTATAAAGGTACCCGCACTTATTGAGGACGAGCGAGACGTAAGAGGAATTCCAATAAAGAGTTCTGAGAATGGAGTTTTAAAGTTAGGCGATGTGGCTCAAATTGCACGAAAATTTAAAGATGCCAGCGGATTTAGCACTGTAAATGGTATTGATGCGATTACGCTTGATGTGATGAAGCGTCCGGGTGCAAATTCAATTGAAACGGTACAGTTGGTGAGAGACTTAGTTACAAGAGATCGCCATTTATTTTCTCAAAATATTAACATAGATTTCTTATTTGATTCGGCTCCTTACTCTCGGGCGCTTGTGGACGAGCTGACAGGGAATATTTTGACTGCGATGGCGTTGGTTCTTATTCTCGTCGTCGCTACTTTGGGCTTTCAATCCGGCATATTGGTAACACTTGCTGTTCCTTTTTGTCTTCTTGGGTCACTGGTTATAATTTTATTTCTTGGATATAGCTACAACTTTGTCGTTATGTTTGGATTGTTACTATCATTGGGGATGCTGATTGATGGTGCGATTGTAGTTGTTGAATTTGCCGATGCCAGAATGGCAACAGGAACAAATGCCTCAGACGCTTATAAAGAGGCAGTTGAAAGAATGAGATTACCGATAGGTGCGTCTATAGGAACCACGTTGGCCGCTTTCTCGCCGTTACTATTTTGGCCTGGTACAACGGGTAAATTCATGGCATACATGCCGGTTACTGTATTTGCTGTGCTTCTTTGGTCGTTGTTGTACGCATTGATTTTTGCGCCGACGCTCGGAGTAGTGATTGAACGTAGCGTACTTTCGAATGGTTCGAAAAACCGAAGTTATGCGTCAAAACAGCCTCTGGGTGGTTTTTTAACGTATTTTTATGTTATCTATCTCAAACTTTTAAGAGAGGTGATTAACCGGCCACTTATCACGGTGGCTCTATTGCTTACATTTTTGCTATCGGTGTTTTTAGGATATGTAAAGTTTGGAATTGGAAGTGAATTTTTTACAGAGACTGAGCACCGATTTGGCACTATATCAGTCCGGGCTCAAGGTAATCTCTCTGTTAGTCAAAAACGGGGTCTTACCGATCAAGTTTTGAAAAGCATAAGTAAGTTTGATGAAATCAAAAAGCTTCACGCCACCAGTGGAGGGGGCTGGCTTATCCGAAAAGATACAAGTAAAGATCAAATAAGTATAATTTTCGTTGAACTAACGCCAAGTAGAGAACGTGCACTGTCTAGTGCGCAGGTCTTTGCAAAAATTCGAGTGGCTTTAGGCAAAATTCCCGGCGTTAATGCTACTGGCCAAAATCTTGACAATGGCCCGCCAGTAGGTAAGGATTTGCAGCTTCAGGTATCTTCCAAAAATCGTGATGAAATGTATCGAACTGCGGATCGGATAAAACAATGGATTTCGAAAAACGTTGATGGATTTAGGGATTTGGAAGATACGATACCGATTGCGGGGGTTCAATGGGAATTTCGAATTGATCGATCCTTAGCTTCCATGACTGATGTAAATGTAAAGACTTTAGGGCAATCAATACAGTTAGTTACGAATGGTTTGCCTTTGAGTTATTTTCGGCCCGATGATGCTGAAGAAGAGGTTGAAATAAGTCTCAGGTACCCGAAATTACAAAGAAATTTTACCGAATTAGATGGTCTCCTTGTGAACTCAGCCCTTGGTTCAGTTCCGATAGGTATTTTCACGGAAAGACGCCCTGTCGATAAAATTGACACTATAAACCGGCTGGATATGCAAGAGTCTGTTATGGTTATGGCGTTTTCTGAGAAAGGATTTCTGATTGATGACCAAATACGGCAGATTAATGCGTGGCTAAAAAATGCCGATATTCCTCACAATGTTGAAGTTAAATTTCGGGGGGTCAATGAGGAGCAGGCCGAATCTGCCAACTTTTTGTTGATATCTTTTGGAACTGCTTTGGGACTTATGCTGGTGCTCATGCTGGCCCACTTCAACAGCTTCTATCAGACATTTTTAATACTCTTCTCGGTAGTTATATCGACAGCTGGAGTTTTGTTGGGGTTACTGGTCGGTAAAGACGTATTTAGTATTACATTAACCGGGATTGGTATTGTGGCTTTGGCTGGGATTGTCGTGAATAATAATATCGTCTTGCTACATACCTATAACTATATAAGAAAAAAAACAATCGGTATAACACCAGAAATGGCGGTTTTTGAGGCAACAAAATCTCGGTTCCGACCAATTATTTTGACTTCGACAACAACCATAGTGGGTTTGCTTCCTCTCGCGAACGGTTTTAGTATCGATATTGTTAACCGCAGTTGGGAGAGAGGTGGAATGGTTGTCTCTTGGTGGCAGCCGCTAGCCAGTGCAATCGTCGATGGTTTGTTGTTATCTACGGTGATGACGCTGTTGTTGACGCCGGCCCTATTGGTGTTACCAAGTCGTATCTACGAGATGACGTCGATGAACACCTCAATAGCGAATGGGAGATAATTTAATTTGTTTGTGATTTACAAATTCGATACTATTTACCGAATTCGTGTGATTGTCGCAAAGTGAAGCTGAGTAAAAAATCTATACGAAAAGCGATCGTGGCAAAAACACAAGACTATCTCTCTAGTGGTGGATCGATAGAAAAAATATCGCTTGGTGAGTCTGGTCGGAATACAAACGAGCCCCGCCCTAGACCAGTATTCACAATGGGCGAAGCCTCGGGAAGTAAAACTTGTCTCATCGACGTCGTTGCAACTATTGATGCTCGTAAAGTAAAAACTAACAAATCTAAACTGCTGACTCGCACTAAGTCGGGAAGGCATAAAAAACTTATTTATGATGACTTTGGGGAACCACTAAGAGAAGTTTGGATCAACGAAAGCGGTAGTCGAGAGCGTTGAGTTCGAAATTGTTTTGATCTTTTCCGATGTATCGTGTGTGGTAAAAAAAGTTATGAAGTCTGCAACTTAATAACGGCTACGTACGATGATAAAAACGGGTTTAAGACAATGTCTTATATGGTTGACAATTTTCACAAAGAAAATCGGGATCAGTTCAGAGAGTACCGTGAACTCGTGTTTAGCACAGAGCTTGTTTTTCGGCATGATAACTGGACCTTACAAGGGGACCACACACCGCGTGGGTGAAACCGACATTTAGCGCATACTTGGCATATTCTTCAAATTCTTCAGGGTGAACAAATCTCTCAATTTTTAGATGATTCACCGAGGGCTGAAGATATTGCCCTATGGTGAGCATCGTCACACCATTAGAGCGAAGATCATCAATCGTCTTGAAGATATCAGTTTTAGTTTCCCCTAACCCTACCATGAGGCCAGATTTTGTGGGCACCTTCGGATTTCGTGACAAATGCTCGCTCAATAGACGCAGAGACCACTCATAATTTGCTCCCGGTCTTACTTTCCTATAAAGATCTTGTATTGTCTCAATATTGTGATTAAAAACATCGGGTGGCGAATCGCTCAAGATATCCAATGCCACATCCATGCGCCCGCGAAAATCAGGTACTAAAACCTCGATCTTTAATTGTGGGATTTTTTTTCTGGCTGAGCTAATACAATCTGCGAAGTGTTGGGCCCCACCATCACGAAGATCATCTCTGTCCACTGAGGTAATCACAACGTATTTCAGATTCATTTCTGCTATAGCTTTGGATAAATTGCTTGGCTCATTTTCATCCAAGGGTAGAGGCTTTCCGTGACCAACATCACAAAACGGACATCGCCTGGTACAAATATCACCCATAATCATAAATGTTGCAGTTCCATTAGAGAAGCATTCATTGAGATTGGGGCATGACGCTTCTTCGCAGACTGTGGCAAGTCTATTTTTTCGTAGCACATTTTTGATTAGCTGCACTTTTCGAGAGGTTTTAGTCGGGACTCTCAACCAAGCTGGCTTCCGAGCGATTTCTATTGACGGGATCACTTTTACTGGGATTCGTTCTACTTTAGTTGCGCTACGATACTTTTCTCCTTGTTTTAGTCTCTCAGACCTTTTGGGGGGTACCAAAGTTCTTGTACTCATTAAAGCAAATCTCTGTTTATAAAACTGTTACGCATAGTGATCATATGTGGATTGGATACTCTTTAAGTAACAAAATTGGAGGTTATGTATAAATTTTTCCAGTAAAACAGTATAGACCATCGGCAGTGATATCTTACCCTTTAGTTGATCAGCAATTTGCGTCATATTTACATTTTGACCGCATGGAAAGATCTGTTCCCAAGGAGTAAGATCCATGTCCACATTTAGACTGAATCCATGATACGAGCAGTAGTTTTTTACTCGAAGGCCTATGGATGCAATTTTCTTGTTACCAACATAAACGCCGGGATGTCCTGTCTGTCTTGATGCAATTATTTCCCAGTGATTAAGGGCGTCAATAATTATGTTTTCCAATTCCGTTACCAACTTTGGAATGGAAAGATTTTTGCGTTTTAAATCTATTAATACATAAGCGGTGATCTGCCCAAAGCCGTGATAAGTGACTTGACCTCCCCGATCGCTCTTGACGACGGGGATCTTGTTCGAACAAAAAATATCCTTTTTCCTTCCTGTTAGCCCCACGGTAAAAGTTGGAGGGTGTTCTAACAACCAGAGTTCATCTAAAGTTTCAGCTGTTCTTGTTTTTGTAAAATGGTGCATGGCCATAAGTGTTCTCTCATATGGCTGGATTCCGAGTTGACGTACTTGAAGCTTCTTTGATATGCACATTTTTAGAGTACCAAACGCACGTGGACGCAAGCCTTTAGGTCACGAAAAATAGCATCAAGTTGTGACTTTTCACTTGCGATAATAGTCACGGTCAAAGCGATCCAAGTACCACGTGCACTAATTCTTTTTGATGCGAGGTTTTGGTCAAAATCTGGAACATGCTGTTGTAGTATCACCTTGACTTGTAATTCAAAATCAGGGTGGTTTGCCCCCATAATTTTAATTGGGTAGTTGCATGGAAAGGTGATTTTGGGTGGTTCATTTAACATTGATTTTATTAGGGGGTATTAAATATATTTTATATTCGCGCATAAAGTGACTAGCTTTGGAAGGTCAGGACATTATTTTTGTCAGAAATAATACTATCCAGTCAAATATACGAGCTAACAGTCCAGACTGAGGTACATCTTTTTCCGAAACGATAGCTATATCGATGAGATGCTTTTCAGTTAAACTTACTTGGAGTCGACCCACTTCTTGTCCAGCCTTTAAAGGAGCATTAAGCTGCTCATCAATAATAATTTTCGCAGTTAAAAGCTCTTCTGCACGTTTTGGAAAGGTTAGGGTAACATCATCGGCTACTACAATATCGACAAAATTTTCTTTTCCGAACCAAACCTTCGCATTTTCTTTGACTAAGTCGCCTGCCGTGTATACTTTTTTCGTGTTGAAATGACGAAAACCATACGTGAGAAGTTTTTGCGATTGACGTGTTCTAATTTCTGCGCTTGGAGCCCCCAAGACAACAGAAATTAGACGCATATCGTTTCGTATAGCAGATGCGACAAGACAGTATCCAGCCGCCTGTGTATGTCCCGTTTTTAATCCATCCACAGCGCTATCGCGCCACAATAGGCGATTTCGGTTTGGTTGATTTATATTGTTGTGTTGGAAATATTTTTCCGAGTATATTGCATAGTGATCCGGATCGCCTTGTACGATTGCTCTTGCGAGGATGGATAAATCGCGAGCAGAGGACCTCATTTCATCCGCGGGTAAACCTGTGGAATTTGTGAAAAAAGTGTTACTCATGCCGATATCTCGGGCAGTTTGGTTCATAAGGACACTAAAGCTTTCTTCATTACCGCTGATGTGTTCCGCCAAAGCTATGGCCGCATCGTTACCAGACTGAATTATAATACCCCGGATTAAATCAATTATCGAAACTTGACTTCTTGGATTGAGAAACATCGTCGAACCGTCTGTTTTAGCGCCCCCTTTGGCCCAAGCATTATCGCTGATAGTGACGTTTTCAAATTCATCTATCATTCCCCTGCTTATTTGGTTCGAAGCGATATGGGTCGTCATCATTTTTACCAAACTGGCGGGAGGTAGAGCTATGTCGGCATTATTCTCTGTAATGACAAATCCTGTATTCGCATCTATCAAGATCCAAGATTTCGCAGTTATTCCTGGAGCTTTTGGTAATGCCTCTTGTCCTAGCAGTGCTTGTGAAATAATGATAGAGATAACGCAACTCAACGCGCTTATAAACCACTTTTTGGACATAAATTTGTCAACTCCCTCTAACAATAAAGTCATCAAGCATACTATCATTTTGGGTTATATTGTTAATTCTTCTACTCTTAAACTTTTCGGAGGACTTTACGGGCTAAGTAAGATCGGTGTAATGTTGAAATTGGACTCTAGTACATCACTGAGCTTGTTCAAGACATTTAGATTGGTCAGTGGTCCAATTATTACTTTTGTGAGCTGGTTCTCTTGTAGCAAGTTAACAGGAGTGGACGTGAGTGTTACCAGATTCGCGTGAAACTTTTGAGCAGCCACCCGAGTCGAGAAAGCACCCGCTTGGAGATAAACACCGCCTGAAAAGTCAAAATTCTTTTTTCCTCTAATATTAGCCATGGTTTTTACCGGATTTGCCAAAGAATCGTCAGCCATAATCTTTGGAGGCGTTATGACTTCAACTTCGACTTGTGTTGTGCCTTTTTCAGCAAAATCGAGTTTAAGTGCCGCGACGTAAGAGAGGTCAATAAGTCTGTTCGAGTGAAATGGACCACGATCATTTATTCTTACTACAACAGATTTTTGGTTGCTGATATTGGTTACCTTGGCGTAAGAAGGAATAGGCAGAGTAGTGTGCGCGGCAGTCATTGCATACATATCATATATTTCGCCATTAGCTGTTCTACGACCGTGAAATTTCTTTCCATACCATGACGCTATGCCGCTCTGTTTATATCCTTCAGCAGAGGGAAGTAAGTAATATGTAACACCGAATTGGGTGTATGGGTTTCGGTTACCTGCACGAGTAATATCCTCAATTTTTGGAATGACCTCGGGTATCGAGTCGATGTCTATTGCCTCACCGGGTCCATCTTCGTCTAACCTGATATGCTCAGTATTGCTACAACCAAAAAAAAAAATATATATAAATGTGCGTTAGCAAATAGTCGTTGGATCACAATATTGGCTCCGAATTAATTCACTTAGTTGATAAACGGCCATAGCATATTTAATGCGAGGGTTGTAACGGCTTATTGCATAAAAGTTTTGTAGTCCCAGCCAATAATCTTTCTCTACACCAACATCCAGCATTATTGGGAGAGCAAGCCGATTTGCGTTCGCGGGCTCTAGGGTAGAGAGACCCGCTTTCTTCAGATCGCCAATTGATATAGATGGCTTTGACAATTTATTGAATTCTATCTCTGTGGGTAAGAAAAGAGTTTCTCCAACGGATAATACATCCGCATCTGAGAGTGTGTTTACTCTTTGAATTTCAGAAACTGTAAGTCCGAAGTAATTAGCTATAGAATATAGCGTATCTCCAGATTTGATTTGATAATTTGAGGGTGTTTCTGCACTTGTTGTGGATTTGCGTTCTCCGCGCAAGGCGACAATGTCGCCGGGCACCCAGCCATGTTGGGCAAAATAATTTGCCACACTTCCTATCGCATCACCCGGATTTTTCCATATATCCGCGAACTGATCTCCATCGAAGTCTATAGCGAAATTCCTATAGCTATTGGGCATGAATTGTCCTAAACCCATTGCGCCTGCGTAGGAGCCAACTAGTTGAGAAGGATCTTGTTTTTGTTCGCGCGCAAGCAAGAGAACATTCTCTAATTGCACTGTAAAAAATATTCTTCGAGATTCTCGTTTTTCGATTTCTGTATAGTAATCGAAGGCTAAAGTGCAAAGGGCGTCGATAACTCTGTGAGATCCGACGTTACGTCCATAATTTGTCTCTACGCCGATAATGCTGACGATTATTGCAGCATTAACACCGAATCTTTCTTCCGCTTGCTTTAGGAATGATTTATTTTTCTTCCAGAAAACTACACCATTTTCGATTCGTTGTTTAGTTATAAAATGCTTTCTATATTGATGCCATGGCTTAGTTTTTTCTGCGGGACGTTGCATTGCCTTGATTACTGAATCTGAGCGCTTTGCGGTTCTTAATAGTTCAATTGTCGAAGATTTTGAGAACTTATGCTCATAAAACATATGTTCTGCGAATTGAATTGCATCGGGATGAGTTGAATAATCGCTTAATACCGGGCAAGTAATAACTAAACACATTACTCCGATGCTATAGAATAGTTGTTTTCTCAACTTACGCTCCTACCTTTTTTTGATTCGTTTCCAATGGACATAATAATACCAAATCCAGCTAACAAGGTCACAATTGCAGTTCCACCATAGCTGATTAAAGGCAGTGGGGCACCTACTACTGGCAATAGTCCTGAAACCATGCATAGATTGACAAACACAAAGACGAAAAAGGTGTATGCAATACTTCCAGCCATTAATCGTCCAAACATTGATGGTGAACTTAGACCGATATAAAGACATCTACCGATCAGCAATGTGTACAACGCACTGAGCGTCAACACACCGATGAGGCCAAACTCTTCAGCGAGAACTGCAATAATAAAATCAGTATGGCTCTCTGGTAAGAAATTTAGTTGTGACTGGGTTCCTTGCGTCCAACCTTTGCCCGACCAACCACCGGAACCTATTGCTGTGGTTGATTGGATTATGTTCCATCCGGCTCCCAGTTTATCATGTTGCGGATTAAGTAACGTTAACACGCGTTGTTTCTGATAATCAAGCATCACAAAAAACCATAGACTTGGAAGGGCGGCTAGCGCCAGGACGAAGGCCCCAATAAGATATCGACGCTTAATTCCGGCTAAAAATAGAACAAAAAAGCCAGTCACTGAGATCAATAAAGCAGTGCCGAGGTCAGGTTGTCGTACCACAAGTAACACTGGAATCGAGATTAAAATAACCGCAGCGCTCACATGTTTTAGAGATGGAGGAATTGCGCGCTTAGCGATGTAAGCAGAAATCATCAAAGGTACGCATATTTTCATCAGCTCCGACGGTTGAAGCCGAATAAATTTCAGATCGAGCCACCGCTGAGCTCCATTAATTTCCACTCCAACTTGCAAAACGCCAATAAGTGCAATAACCCCGATCAAGTATATTACTGGTGCCCAACGTTCCCAGAAACGCTGAGGGAATTGAGCAAATAAAATCATTATAAAGAAGCCTGTGAGCATAAAT
>MDTB01117202.1_pt1 | contig 72402 bp, 76 predicted proteins | sample 811161 | NCBI WGS metagenome assembly MDTB01 (sample SAMN05326650, study PRJNA326480) | marine metagenome | isolation source: seawater | place: Mediterranean Sea | collected 2009 | reverse complement strand
GGATCTACATCTTGTTTGAAATATTCTCTGGTGAAGCTGGAGCTGCAGCTGCTAAGTCTGGTAACAAGGCTATGTCAACTGCGTTTAGCGCTATGAGAATAATCGTAACTATTGGTTGGGCGATTTATCCTTTAGGATATATTTTCGGTTACCTAACTGGTGGTGTAGATGCAAATGCATTGAATATAATTTATAACTTAGCTGACTTTGTTAACAAGATCGCATTCGGTCTAGTAATTTGGGCAGCAGCAATGCAAAATACAAGATTATCTTCTAGATAATTAGATAATAAAGTTTAAATAGGGCGAGTTTAACCACTTGCCCTATTTTTTTTTGTATCTATATTAAATATATGCCAAAAATAACTTACGTTGAACATAACGGAGAAAAAAGAACAATTAACGTAGATAAAGGCCTAACCGTTATGGAAGGAGCAATCCAAAATGAAATTCCAGGCATTGATGCAGATTGTGGGGGAGGAATGGCATGTGCAACTTGCCATGTTTATGTCAAAGAAGAATGGTTAAATAAACTTCCTAAAGTAGAAGAAGCAGAAAAAGATATGATAGATATGACATCTTACCCAAAATCTAATAGCAGGCTGAGTTGCCAAATAATAGTGACAGAAGATCTTGATGGTTTAACAGTCCAAACACCAGAGAAACAAAGCTAATGATAAAAACAGATGTAGTTATAATTGGAGCGGGCCCTGTCGGTCTATTTACTGTTCATCAATTAGGCATTAAAGGTCTTAAAGCTGAAATAATAGATAATCTGAATAAAGCTGGAGGACAATGTATTGAATTATATCCCGATAAACCGATTTATGATATTCCTGCTATACCTGAATGTAATGGAAAAAATCTTACGGATGAATTATTGAAACAAATTAAACCTTTTAATTCAAATTTTCATTTTAATGAAAGAGTTCAAGAAGTAAAACAAGTTGAGAATAATTGGCTTGTTAAAACAAACAAAAATAAAGAATTTATGGCACCCAATGTTATCATAGCGGGAGGAGTTGGATCTTTTGAGCCTCGAAAAATTTCTTTAGAGGAACTGACTAAACATGAAGGTAAAAGTGTTTTTTACTCTGTTACAAACAAAGAATTATTTAAAAATAAAAAAATATGCATATTCGGTGGTGGCGACTCCGCTTTAGATTGGGCGTTAGAACTTTCAAAAAAATCTAATGTTACACTAGTACATAGGCGCGCAGAATTTAGAGGTGCCCCTCATACCTTAAACGAAATAGAAAAATTAAAAAAAGAAGGAAAAATTTCAATTTTAACACCTTATCAAATAAACTCTATCAATGATGGAGATAAACTAGCTTTAATTGAACTTAAATCGGAAGATGGAAAAACAAAAAAAGTAGAAACTGATGTGATTTTAGGTTTTTTTGGCTTAATTATGAAATTAGGACCTATTGCAGAATGGGGGCTTAATATGACAAAAAAAACAATAGATGTTAGGACAGAAGATTATCAAACTAATAAACCAGGAATATTTGCTGTAGGAGATATTTGTAACTACCCTGGTAAATTAAAATTAATTTTATCTGGTTTTCATGAAGCAGCATTAGCTTCTGTTGAATGTTTTAAAAGGGCAAGACCAAATGAAAAATTTAGATTTCAATTTACAACGTCATCCAAGGAAATACAGCAGCGCCTTGGGATAAAATCTAATGATTGAGCTTTTAACGGCTAATACACCAAACGGAAAAAAAATTTCAATAATGCTAGAAGAAATAGGCTATGAATATAAATTAACAAAAATTAATATTAATAAAGATGAACAATTTAATCCAGAATTTCAAAAATTAAGCCCATTCAGAAAAACTCCAGTTATTATAGATCATGATAAAAATATTAGTTTATTTGAGTCAGGAGCTATACTTATCTATTTAGGAGAACAAAGTGGTAAATTTTATGATAACTCTAAAAGAACTTTAATAAATCAATGGCTAATGGGTCAAATGGCCTATGTAGGTCCTATGCTTGGTCAACATCATCAATTTCACCATTATAATCCTGGCAAAAGTAATTTTGGTGAAGAGAGATATTTTAAAATTTCTAAAAGAATTTATGAAGAATTAGATAATAGACTTCTACAATCAAGATATTTAGCAAATGACGAATATAGCATCGCAGACATTGCCACTTTTCCCTGGATAGCTAGACATGATTGGCACGATCTAGGTTTAAAAAATTATAAAAATTTATTAAGATGGTACAATGAAATTTCTGAAAGAAAAGCTGTAAAAAAAGGATTTGATTTACTTAATAAAGGTGAAATTATTCCTTCTGCTTAATCGTCAATAAATATTTTTTCATCTCTTTCATGTCTTTCTTGAGCCTCAATAGACAAAGTTGCTATTGGTCTAGCTATAAGTCTTTTTAAACCAATCTGTTCTCCAGTTTCTTCACAATAACCATAGGTACCGTCTTTAATTCTTTTTAAAGCAGACTCAATTTTTCCAATTAGTTTTCTACTTCTATTTAATGCTTTCATTTCTACAGATTTATCAGTGTAAGAAGATGCTTGATCCACTATATCTGCAGAAGAAATATTATCGTCAGAGGAATTTAAAATATTACCTAAACTATTAGATTTTATTATATCTCTTTTCCACTTTAAAAGCTCATCCGTGAAGAATTTTTTGTGCTTAGAACACATATATTTTTCCTTTGTAGTAGGTAAGTACTTTTTTGTACTTTTCTTTTTGAGATTTGAAGTAATTTTTGGCATTATTTTTGAAGTTGGGAGTATATGAATGAAATTATTCGTGTCAATAGCCTTTAAATTGTATTAATTTAGTCAAAATGAGTAAAAAAAAAAATATTTTTAATGTTTTTTTGCTGTTTCTTCTGCTTCATGTAATCGTATGGACATTAGTTCCAGCATTATCTAACGTTAATTTGCCGCTTGATACTATCGAGGCACTAGCTTGGAGTAGTAATTTACAATGGGGATTTTTAAAACATCCTCCCTTAAGCGGGTTTTTTGTAGAAGTAGTTCATAGATTGATAGGAAGTCAGGACTGGGCATACTACTTATTAAGTCAATTGTTTATAGCCACATCTTTCTTTATCATTTGGATTTTTTCAAAAGATTTTTTTAAAAATCAAACAAGTCGACTTATTTCAATATTGCTCTTAGAAGGTATTTACTTTTACAATTTTACTTCTCCAGAGTTTAATGTGAATGTTTGTCAATTACCTTTTTGGGCTTTGTCAGTTTTATTTGTATGGAGAGGAATTAAAAACAATAAAGCTCTGGACTGGCTTTTATTCGGATTTTTCGCTGCTCTTGGTATTTTATCTAAGTATTTATTCGTATATTTATTAGCTGTTTTAGCTATTTTCACTTTTAATATAATTATAAAAAATAAAGCTTATATAAAAAGTTTTCTCTCATTTATTCCTTTTTTTTTAATTTTAATTCCCCATTTAATGTGGTTAGTTGAAAATAAATTTATAACACTCACATACGCCCTAAACAGAACTGGATCAGGTGATCAAAGTTTTATAGACTTTTTTTTACATCCATCTATATTTGTAATTAAACAAATAGGAATATTAATACCTTTTTTAATACTGTCATCATTTTTGATTTTAAAATCAAAAATTAAATTCAATTTAAAAGATAAAAAATTAATATTTTTGTTATTTATTAATTTTGGACCTTTATTTTTAATGTTCTTAACCTCACTTATCATGGGGGTAAAAATTAGAACGATGTGGATGACTCCTTTTTATTTATTTTTTGGTGTATTATTAATCTACTTAATTTCAGAAAGTATTAAAATTAGTAAAATTAAAAATTTCTATATTTTATTTTTATTCTTTTTTATTTTGTCTCCTACAATGTATTTATATATCTCTCTAACTGAGACAAACAAAAGAACAGATTATCCTGGAGAAGAAATAGCAAGATTAGTTCAATCAAGATGGGATAAAAATTTCTCTAATGAAATATCTGTTATTATAGGAGATGAGTGGTTTGGAGGGAATTTATCATATCATCTTAGATCGAGGCCGAAATGGCTTAATGGTCTCAATAGAATCAAAAATGAAGAAATAGACGGAGGAGTGATTTATACTGGCAATTCTCAAATTTTGAAAAAAGTTTGTCCTGGTGTTTATGGTACGATAAAACCCATTGGGATTTGCATGATAGGAACAAGATGAAAAAATTTATAATTTTAATACCTGTTTATAATGACTGGAAGTCACTTATAAAACTTTTAGAGGAGATTAATGACTCAACAAAACATTTTAAAGAGTGTGAGTTTAAGTGTTTGATTGTTAATGATGCTTCATCTATTCAAGCTCCAACTTTAAAAAAACCATCTAATGTGAAATCAATTAAAATTTTAAATATGAAAGAAAATCGTGGTCACGCAAGATGTAACGCATTTGGCTTAAGATATGTATTGAAGAATGAAAATTTTGATAAGATTATACTTATGGATGGTGATGGAGAAGACAGACCAGAAGAAATTAAATCATTAGTAGAAAAAGCTAATTCAGACGTTAGTAAATCAGTTGTTGCAAAAAGAATAAAAAGATCTGAGGGATTTTTTTTTCAAATGCTTTATCAAATACACAAGCTTATAACTTACTTATTTACGGGTAAAAACATTAATTTTGGAAATTATTCATGTTTAATAAAAAGAGACGTACAAATTTTGTCAGAAAAACCAAGTTTATGGAGTAGTTTTTCGGGTTCAGTTAAAAAAAATATTAAACAATTTAATGAGGTAAACTCAATTAGAGGACAAAGATATTTTGGACCTTCTAAAATGTCTCTTTTTAAATTAGGGATTCATTCTTTTGCAATTATTGCAGTCTTTAAAGAAATAGTTTTTCTAAGATCTGTTTTGATGATAATAGTATTTGCCTACCTACATAAATATCTTGGTTTAATTTCAATATTTTCACAGATACTGCTTGTTTTTTTCAATTTGTTAATTTACTTAGTTTCATTAAGGGAAAACAAGGAGGAACTAATTAAATCTGACAATAACTTAAGCAACTTTAAAGAAATAGTACACTAATCAGTTGTATTTAGAGTCCCAATGTGAATCAAAAGTGAATCAAAACGTGAACATTTTAAAATTACTATATGTTTTTGTTAATAAGTGTAAATTTAATAATAAAAAGGATTAAATTATGAAAAAAAAATTAACATGTCACTGCGGAGAGGTGGAGGCAGAAATTAACATTCCTCAAAACCTGGAAAAAATATTAAGATGCAACTGCTCAATTTGTAAAAGAAAAGGAGCGATAATGTCCATGGTAAAGAACGAGGATTTTAATATCATTAAAGGCAAAGATAAAATTAAACTTTATCAATTTCACTCAAATGTTGCTAAGCATTTTTTTTGTTCTAATTGTGGAATTTATACTCATCACAATCCAAGAATAAATCCAGGAATGACGGGTTTTAATGTAGGATGCATAGATGAAATTGATACTTTTAAATTTGAAAATGTGAGCGTATTAGATGGACAAAATCACATATTAGATAAAAAATAGATAATGAATTTAAAAGAAACTGAATTATCTAAAGTTAAAAAAAAATATTTAAAATTTTTAAAATCTAAAGAAACTAAAAGAAAAAAATTTAAAGATAAAATTGGTCAATTAAAAAATTTTTATATTCCTTTGAGTGATTATATTTACAAAAAATATAATAATAAAACTTTAATTGTTGGTTTATCGGGAGGCCAAGGAGCTGGTAAAACAACTATCGCAGAAATTATTAAAATTATTTTAAAAGAAAAATATAATCTTGACACAATCAATTTTTCCATTGATGACTATTATAAAACACTAAAAGAGAGGAAGATTTTGTCGAGAAAAACTAACAAGTTATTCTTAACTCGTGGAGTCCCTGGAACTCATCAAACAAATTTGCTTTTAAACCATATAAATATATTAAAAAGAAAAAAATTTAAAAAAATTAAGATGCCTAAATTTGACAAATCTATTGATGATAGGTCGCAGAAGTCGGAATGGACAACTGTTAAAAAGAAGCCTAATATAGTTATATTTGAAGGTTGGTGCTTAGGGGCCAAATCACAAACCAAAAAAAAACTACTAAAACCAGTTAATCTACTTGAAAAAAATTACGATATGAATTTAACTTGGAGAAGCAAAGTAAATAATGAGCTTGAAAAAAAATATAAAAAAATTTTTAATTTAATCAGTTTTTTTATATTTTTAAAGGTTCCTAACTTTAAGTATGTTTTAAAATGGAGGATAAAACAAGAAAATGACCTTAAACTTAAAAGTAAAGGAAAAAAAATAATGAGCGCAAATGAGATAAATAAATTCATTATGTTTTACGAGAGAATTACTAAAGAAATGATTTCTTACATGCCAAAAAAATCTGACATAACGATTAATCTCGATAAAGAACATAAATTAAAAAAATTATTTTTTTTAAAATGAAAAAAACATTATTAATTATTTTTATTTTATCCTTTTTTAAATTTGCGTATGCAAATGATAATTTGTTATTCTATGTCGAAGCTGCTTTAAAAAATAATCCAAAACTCAATGCCGAAAGAAAAAATCTTAAAGCTACTCAAGAAGATATTAATATTTCAAGAAGTGAATTTTTACCTAGCGTTACTATTTCTGGATCTCAGACAAGTACCGAGTCATTTAATAGAACAAATGAAACAGGAGCTAAATTAAATGATACGAATCTTAACACAGAAACAAAGTCTATTTCAATAGATCAAAAAATTTTTGATGGTTTCCAAAACTATAACTCTTTAAAGAAGTCTAAACTTGAAGAAGAAAAAGCAAAATATAAATTAAAGAATATTGAGCAAGAAATTATTTTTGAGTCTTCAAGTGCCTTATATGATTTAATTTTTTACACAAAAAATAAAAACTACAATTTATTAAATGTTGATTTATTTGAAAGACAGGTTGAAACTGATAAAGCTAGACTTCAAAAAGGGGAAATAAATTTAAATGACCTAGCTCAATCAGAGTCTTCACTCGCAGGAGCGAATGCTGAGTTAATAAAAGCAGAAACAAATCTTTTAAATGCAAAAACAAATTTTGAAAAAATCACTAGATTAAGCATACCTAAAGAAATAGACCTTAACTCAAAGATTAATCTCAAACTTCCAATAAGCCTAAATGATGCTCTAAAATTGGCTGATAAAAATAGTCCAAACTTGATAATTGCAAAGATCAATTCGCTTATTTCAGAAAAAGAGCTAAATATCGAAAAAGCAAAATTATCACCAAAAGCAGCATTAAATTATACAAAATCAGAAAATGATGATTTTAGCTCTTCTATTAATAGCGTCGATACCGAGTCTGTAAAAGCCACTATTAGTTGGCCTATTATTAAAGGCGGAAAAAATTTCTCTACTATTAAAAAATTTATTTATAAAAAAGATCAAAATTTACTGCTATTCCAAGAAGCTGAGAATAATACTAAATCTGAAACCACAAATGCTTGGTCAAATTATCAATCGTCAGAAGGTATTTTGTCTGCAACCGAAGCTCAATTAAAAGCAGCAGAAATTGCAAATGAAGGAATTACCCAAGAATATGACTCTGGAAACACCAGGACAACTTTAGAGCTCATACAATCCCGAACCTTACTCTTGGAAGCTAGAATCTCCAATGCAGAAGCTGAGAGAAATTTTACAATTTCGCAGTTTAAACTTTTATCACAAATAGGTGGGTTAACCGTTAACAGCCTTAAAACCCTTTAAAATCAATGTTTTTTAAACAACTTGATAAAAAGAACAAAATGTGTACATTTATACTATCGATTCGAAACAAAAAAGGATAAAAAATATGACTAAAAATAATTTAAAAGTTGTCAAAACAGATAACAAAAAACAACAAGAAGCAAAAGAGAAAAACAAATCTTTAGAAGCAGCTATAAGCCAAATAGATCAAAATTTTGGAAAAGGCTCAGTTATGAGATTAGGCCAACAAGAGGCCTTGGATATTGAAGCTATTTCAACTGGTTCTTTAAGTCTCGATCTAGCACTTGGAATTGGAGGACTTCCAAAAGGCAGAATTATCGAAATTTATGGTCCAGAGTCATCTGGAAAAACTACACTTGCATTACAAGTTGTAGCAGAGGCACAAAAAGCAGGCGGAATTTGTGCTTTTGTAGATGCTGAGCATGCGATGGATCCTGCTTATGCAAAAAAACTAGGAGTAAAAACGGATGAACTATTAATTTCTCAACCAGACACGGGTGAACAAGCTTTAGAAATTACCGACACTTTAATCAAATCAGGCTCAGTCTCAGTTTTAGTGGTAGACTCAGTGGCTGCTTTAACACCAAAAGCAGAGTTGGAAGGTGAAATGGGAGATCATCACGTTGGTTTGCAGTCTAGATTAATGAGTCAAGCTCTAAGAAAAATAACGGGCTCTGTTTCAAAATCTAATACAATGATAATTTTTATTAACCAAATAAGAATGAAAATCGGAGTAATGTTTGGAAATCCAGAAACAACATCTGGAGGAAACGCACTAAAATTTTACTCTTCTGTAAGAATGGACATAAGAAGAATAGGAGCCATAAAAGATAAAGATCAAGTAATAGGAAATACAACTAGAGTTAAAGTAATAAAAAATAAAGTTGCTCCACCATTTAAAGTAGTTGAATTTGACCTAATGTATGGCAAGGGTATTAGCAAAGTAGGTGAGCTGATAGATTTAGGTGCTAAAGCTAATATCGTAGAAAAATCTGGTGCATGGTATGCATACAAAGGGGAAAAAATAGGTCAAGGTAAAGAAAATGCCAAGATATATTTAGAAAAGAACCCAACTATTGCTCAGGAAATAGAAACTATTGTAAGAGAAAAAGCCGGTATGATTGCAAAGGAAATGGAAGGAAATCCATCTCCTAAAGAAAAAATTAGCAAAGACGAAGAAAAATAGCCATCTGATTAAAACGGGAGGGTTACCTCCCGTTAATCTTAAAATAACAACTGGAAGTTGATTAATTCAATTAGTGATTGATATTAAGTTAAAATTATAAATTTTGACTCTGTACAAGTCTATTCATTTTGGGTTTAATATAGATATAAACAAGGAGGGATAATGAGCACACAACAAGCATCAAGCTCGAAAGTGTCATCTTCTTTAGATACCTCACATTTAAAGGTTAAATTTCCATACAAAGCAAAATATGGAAACTACATAAATGGTAAATTTGTAGAACCTAAATCAGGAAAGTATTTTGAAAATACATCACCGATTACAAATGAGGTTATCTGCCAGGTGCCACGATCGAATGAAAAAGATATTGATTTTGCTCTTGACGCAGCACACGCAGCTTTTCCTGCATGGGGAAAAACTTCTATTACTGAGAGGTCGATAATTCTCAATAAGATAGCTGATGTTATAGAGAAAAATCTAAATTTACTTGCAGTTGCAGAATGTTTAGATAACGGTAAGCCAATACGAGAATGTATGGCAGCCGATCTTCCATTGGTAGTTGATCATTGGAGATATTTTGCAGGAGTAATCAGAGCTGAAGAAGGTTCAGTGGCTGAGATAAGTAATAGTGAATATTCTTATCATATACCAGAACCTCTAGGCGTAGTTGGACAAATAATACCTTGGAACTTTCCATTACTAATGGCTACATGGAAATTAGCACCAGCATTAGCAGCAGGAAACTGTGTTGTGCTAAAACCAGCAGAACAAACACCAGCGTCTATAATGATACTGATGGAGCTAATTGGTGATTTATTACCAAAAGGCGTTGTTAATGTAGTAAGCGGATATGGTCTAGAAGCAGGTAAACCTTTAGCTTCTTCAAAAAGAATTAAGAAGATAGCTTTTACTGGAGAAACAACTACTGGACGTTTAATCATGCAGTACGCATCTCAAAATTTAATTCCAATAACTTTAGAATTAGGTGGAAAATCTCCAAATATATTCTTTGAAGATGTTATGGAAAAAGATGATGACTTTTTTGATAAATGTCTAGAGGGTTTTGCTATGTTTACACTTAACCAAGGAGAAGTTTGTACTTGTCCTAGTAGAGTTTTAGTACAAGAGTCAATTTATGATAAGTTCATGAAAAAGGCTATAGCTAGAACTAAAGCTGTAAAACAAGATAATCCTTTAAAAATGGAAACTATGATTGGAGCACAAGCTTCATTAGAACAAATGGAAAAAATCAAATCTTACTTAGATTTAGGTAAGAAAGAAGGGGCAAAAGTTCTAACTGGTGGAAGTGTTGCAAAACTTAATAGCGGACTAGAAAAAGGAAACTATATCCAACCGACTATATTTGAAGGTAATAACAAAATGCGAATATTCCAAGAAGAAATTTTTGGACCAGTTGTATCAGTTACTAAATTCAAAGATGAAAAAGAAGCATTAGAAATAGCTAATGATACTCTTTATGGATTAGGAGCAGGAGTTTGGACTAGAAACGGTAATCTTGCTTATAGAATGGGAAGAGAGATACAAGCAGGTAGAGTTTGGACAAATTGCTATCATGCATATCCAGCCCATGCTGCATTTGGAGGATACAAACAGTCTGGTATTGGAAGAGAAACTCACAAAATGATGTTAAATCATTATAGACAGGTGAAAAATTTACATGTGTCTTACAGTGAGAAAAAATTAGGATTCTTTTAACCAATAAATTATAATGGCCTGTGAGTCTCACAGGCCATTTTTATTATGAAAGTAAAAGCCACACTATCAGCGTTAAAACTTCTAGAGGATATCAAAAGTAATCATGGAAATGATTTACTTTTCCATCAATCAGGTGGATGTTGTGATGGTAGTGCCCCTATGTGTTATCCAGCTAAAGAATATATGGTTGGAAATAGCGATGTTAAACTAGGTGAAATTGGCGGAGTTCCTTTTTATATGAATGAAGATCAGTATGAAAAATGGAAACATACGGATCTAACTATAGATGCCGTTAAAGGCATAGGTGGAATGTTTTCTTTAGATAATGGAACTGGACAAAGATTTCTTACAAAGTCAGAAATATGTCTTGTTGTTGATAACAAACAAGCAAAGTCAAATTAATCTCTCTGTAGACAATTATTAAAATATCTGTATTTAATACTATATGAGCCAGTATTTATTAACTGATATAAGAAAAAAATTTCTAGACTATTTTAAAAAAAATAATCATGAGATAGTAGATTCAAGTAATTTAGTACCTAATAACGACCCAACATTAATGTTCACTAATTCAGGCATGGTTCAATTTAAGAATGTTTTTACTGGCCTTGAAAAAAGACCTTATAACAAAGCAACTACTTCTCAAAAATGTGTAAGAGCAGGTGGAAAACATAATGATTTAGAAAATGTGGGGTATACACCAAGACATCACACATTTTTTGAAATGTTAGGCAATTTTTCATTTGGAGATTATTTTAAAGATCAAGCTATTGAACATGCCTGGAAATTATTAATAAATGACTTTAACATTCCAAAAGAAAAGCTTTCTGTTACTGTTTTTCATGAAGATACAGAGTCATTTAATTTGTGGAAAAAAATAGCTGGTTTGAGTGATGAAAAGATAATTAAAATTTCAACTTCTGATAACTTTTGGTCTATGGGAGATACGGGCCCGTGTGGACCTTGTTCTGAAATATTCTATGATCACGGAGATAAACTAAAGGGCGGACCTCCAGGAAGTCCAGAAGAAGATGGAGATAGATTCATAGAAATATGGAACTTAGTATTTATGCAGTATGAGCAAATTTCAAAATATAAAAGAATTAATTTGCCAAAACCCTCTGTAGATACTGGAATGGGCCTTGAAAGAATGACTGCAGTTCTACAGGGCACACATGATAATTATAATATTGATCATTTTAAAAAAATTATGTCAGCATCTTCAAATATCATTAAAGCACCTATTGATGATAAAACTATTGCTAGCCATAGAGTGATAGCGGATCACTTAAGAGCAAGTAGTTTTTTGATATCAGAAGGAATTTTGCCATCTAATGAAGGACGTGGCTATGTTTTAAGAAGAATAATGAGAAGAGGAATGAGGCACGCCCACTCTCTTGGAAGCAAATCTCCAATTTTTTATAAACTTTTTGAAGTTTTATTAAATGAAATGAAAGATAGTTACCCTGAGCTAAATATTGGTAAAGATTTAATCATAGAGACATTAAAAAACGAAGAAGAAAAATTTTCATCTCTTTTAGAAAGAGGAATGAAAATTTTAGATGAAAATTTGAGCAAGGTTAAAAATAAAATACTTCCTGGTGAAGTTGCATTTAAACTCTACGATACATATGGCTTTCCCATAGATTTAACAGCAGATATTTTAAGATCTAAAAATATTTCAGTTGATAATGGCACTTTTGAAAAGGAAATGGAAAAAAGTAAATCATTAGCTAGAGCTAATTGGAAAGGTTCAGGAGATAAGATGGTAGATGAAAAATGGTTTAAAATTAGAGAAGAACTTAAACCTACTGAATTTCTTGGTTACGAATTTGATAAAGCTGAAGGAATAATTTTAAAAATTTCAAAAAACAACGAATTTGTTAATAGTGCTGAAAATGGCGATGAAGTTGAAATTATAACTAATCAAACACCATTTTATGGAGAGTCAGGAGGGCAAGTAGGAGATCAAGGTGTAATTTTTAATAATGAATGTAAAATAAGTATAATTGATACTCAAAAAAAAATGGGAGATCTTTTTGTCCACTCGGGCAAAATAGAGAAAGGTTCAATTAAGATAGGTCAAAGCATCAACCTTGAAATTGATGTTGAAAAAAGAAATAATTCCAAAGCCAATCATTCAGCAACACACTTACTTCATGAGTCACTAAGAAGAACCTTAGGTAAACACGTAACCCAAAAAGGTTCATTAGTATCTCCTGAAAGATTAAGATTTGATTTTAGCCATAATAAACCAATTAACAAAGAAGAGATGAGCAAGATTAATCAAGTAGTAAATGATATAATTTTAGCATCGAGTGAAGTGCAAACACGAATTATGACACCTAAAGAAGCAGTGAATATGGGAGCATTAGCTTTATTTGGAGAAAAATACGGCGATGAAGTTAGAGTTGTATTTATGGGAAAAGAAGCTAATGGATTTTTTTCAACAGAATTATGCGGAGGTACTCATGTTAAAAATACCAAAGAAGTTGGAAAATTTAAAATTATTAGTCAGTCCTCAATTGCGTCAGGTGTAAGAAGAGTAGAAGCATTAAGAGATAAACAATTAGAAGAATTTGAGAGCACACAAAAACAAGATAAATCTTTAAAAGAAAAAACAATTAAAGAGCAAATAGAAAAAATTAAAAAAGAACTAAATAGTTATAAAATAAAACCAGATTTTAAAAATAACTTAGACTTAGTAGAAAATTTAAAGACAATTACCAAACAATTAGAAAAGATAAAAATTACAAGTGTTATTAAAGATAAAAGTAAAAATGTAATTCAAGACAAAAAGAAAAGTAATTTTACAGTCAGATATCAAACCTTAGAAGATTTTCCTCCTAAAGAATTAAGAAGCGTTATTGATCAAGGAAAAAAAGATATTAAAAATGGTATAATTATAAGTATTTCTACTTTTGAAGATAAAGTTGGTGTTGCAGTTGGAGTAACAAAAGGACTTACTTCAAAATACGATGCGGTAAAACTTGTTAAAATTGCATCTGAGACTCTTGGGGGTAAAGGCGGAGGAGGAAGAAAAGATTTTGCTCAAGCTGGGGGAATAAATAAAGCTAAAATTCAAGAAGCTTTTACAGTATTAGCTAGTAAAATTAATTAAGTTTCTTTCTTAAATTAGAGTTTATTGATTCTAAAAATTGATTGGTAGTTAAATACTTTTGATTTTTGCTAATTAAAATAGCCAAATCTTTAGTCATTGAACCACTTTCAACTGTTTCTATACAGACTTTTTCCAATGATTCTGAAAACTTTATTAATTCAGAGTTCCCGTCAAGATTTCCTCTATGAGATAAACCTCTTGTCCAAGCAAAAATAGATGCGATTGGATTAGTAGATGTTTCTTTTCCAGCTTGATGTTGTCTATAATGTCTTGTTACAGTACCATGTGCAGCCTCAGCTTCGGCTATTTTTCCATCTGGCGTTCTTAAAACACTAGTCATTAAACCCAACGAACCATAACCTTGTGCAACAGTATCAGACTGGACATCTCCGTCATAATTTTTACAAGCCCAGATATATTTTCCACTCCATTTCATTGCACAAGCAACCATGTCATCAATTAATCTATGCTCATAAGTTATACCGGTCTCATTAAACTTATCTTTAAATTCCTTTTGAAATACTTCTTCAAAAATATCTTTAAACCTACCGTCATATGCTTTTAAAATTGTATTCTTTGATGAAAAATAAACAGGCCACTTTCTAACTAAACCATAATTCATACAAGCTCTAGCAAAATCTCTTATAGAATTATCTAAATTATACATTGAGAGCGCAATACCAGGACCATCAAAATTAAAAACTTCATGCTCTATTTTGTCTTTTCCATCTTCTGCCTCCCATTTAATAGTCATTTTTCCTTTTCCAGGAACTTTGAAATCAGTGGCTTTATATTGGTCTCCAAATGCGTGCCTACCAACTATAACACTATCAGTCCAATGAGGTACTAATCTTGGTACATTTTTACAAATTATTGGTTCTCTAAAAATTGTTCCTCCTACAATGTTTCTTATTGTTCCATTAGGAGATCTCCACATTTTTTTTAACTTAAATTCCTCAACACGAGCTTCATCTGGAGTAATAGTTGCACACTTAACTCCAACACCATACTTTTGAATAGCTTTAGCACAATCTATTGTCACCTGATCATTGGTTTTATCTCTATTTTCCATTCCGAGATCGAAATATTTAAGTTCGACGTCTAAATAGGGCTTAATTAATTTTTCTTTAATAAATGACCATATTATCCGGGTCATTTCGTCCCCATCTAGCTCGACTATTGGATTTTTTACCTTTAATTTAGCCATAAATATAAATTGATTATGTGAGATTTTTATACATATTAATAAAAAATTAGCAAACGTTATAATTATTTATGGACAATATTTTACCCAAAATACATAAAGAGGGATACAAGTTTCTGGCTATATCTATCTTTGTAACCTTTTTTATTTGGATTCTTTTCTCAAGTTTGGTGTGGATTTTCATTTTATTAACAATTTGGGTTTATTATTTTTTTAGAGACCCTGAAAGAATTTCAATAAATGATGATAATTTTTTTGTTAGTCCGGCTGACGGACTGATCTCACAAATTACAGAAATTTCTGGACCAACTGAACTTGGACTGGAAAAAAAATCATTTCAAAGAGTAAGTATATTCATGAACGTCTTTGATTGTCATGTGAATAGGACTCCTATTTCAGGAACAATAGAGGAAATATTATATCAACCTGGAAAATTTTTAAATGCTTCTCTTGATAAGGCAAGCGATGAAAATGAAAGAAATTATTTTAGAATAAAAACAATTAAAGGGGATGAAATAATTATTACTCAAATAGCAGGCCTTATTGCTAGAAGGATAGTGTGCGAAGTTAGTGAAAAGCAAAATTTAAAACAAGGCGAAAGAATAGGGATGATTAGATTTGGAAGTAGAGTAGATATTTATTTAAATAATAAAAAGATATTATGTAAGGTAGGGCAAAAAGTAACATCAGGTGAGAGTTTATTAGCACAAGAATAATGCAGGAAAATAAAAAATTAAAAATAGTTTCTTCAAAGAAATCAAGATACATTTTACCCAACATACTTACGATTTGTGGTGTCTGTCTTGGAATAAGTTCAATAAAGTTTTCTTTAGATCAAAATTATCAGTTAGCTGTCATATTTATTATGTTTGCTGCAATTTTAGACGCGCTTGATGGAAGAATAGCAAGACTAATAAAAGCTACTTCAGAATTTGGTAAAGAATTAGACTCTTTAACAGATTTCGTAAGTTTCGGTATAGCTCCTGCATTTGTGATGTATTTTTGGGAATTAAATAATTTAGGAAAATTAGGATGGCTCATTACTCTAATGTATTCAGTATGCTGCGTATTGAGACTCGCAAGATTTAACTTAACCAAGTTTACTGAAAAGGAAAATTGGAAAAATAATTATTTTGAAGGGATACCCTCACCACTAGGAGGAGTTTTAATATTAATACCTTTAATTTTGAGTTTATCTGATTTTAGATTTTTTTTAGATTTAAGATCGTTTGTTCCTTATTTTACAATTTTAATTTCAATTTTATTAATAAGTAAAATACCAACTTTTTCTTTTAAAAAAATAAAGATCAATCCAAAGATAACTATATTTATACTTTTTATTGTAGGAATTTCATTGGCAGGATTGATTTTTTTTACATTTGAGTCTTTATTGATATTTGGTCTTTTATACGTTCTTACTATTCCGATTTCATCAATCATGTATATGAGAAATAAAAACAAATTAATGGACTTGTCTAAAGAGGATGATCATGAAGATGTCCTATAATGAAAAAAAATAAAAAATCAAAATCTTGGGTAATTAAACAGCATAGAGATCAATTTTTTAAAAAATCTAAAATTTTAGGTTATAGATCTAGAGCAGCATTCAAGTTAATTGAACTGAATGAAAAATTTAATTTTATAAAAGAAAATTGTAATTTAATTGATTTAGGATCTAGCCCTGGCAGCTGGTCTCAGATAGCAAGTAAAATAATAAAAAAAGGCAAAATACTTTCCTTAGATCTTAATAGCATGGAAGAGATTAATAACGTTAAATTTTTAAAACTAAATTTTTTAGACGAAAAAACTGAAAATGTTATACTGGAGTATTTTAAAGATAAAGTTGAAGTGGTGCTTTCAGATATGGCTGCGGATACTACAGGCAGTAAAAGTTTAGATTGTATAAGAACGAATAACCTGTGCTCAAAAACAATAGAATTTTCTGCTAAAATTCTCAAAAATGACGGGGTGTTAGTATCTAAATTATTTACAGGAGAAGATTTTGAAGAGGTAAAAAATCTAGCTAAAAAAAAATTTAAAAAAGTGGATTTTTTTAAACCCAGTTCTAGTAGAAACGAATCAAAAGAAACTTATATACACTGTAGAGGAATTAGTGCTTTATAATTTTAGAAAATTGTATATAAGTTTATATGGAACTTATAAAAGAAGCATTAACTTTTGATGATGTTCTTTTGTTGCCTAAATACTCTGAAATCTTACCTTCTCAAACTGATATAAAGACCCAAATTTCAAAAAAAATAAATCTAAAAGTTCCTTTTATATCTTCAGCAATGGATACGGTAACTGAGTCAAAAATGGCAATAGCCTTAGCAAAGGCCGGAGGAATGGGAATAATACACCGAAACCTTAATTTAAAAAAACAATCTTTAGAAGTTTTAAAAGTAAAAAAAAATAATTTTTTAGTTGGTGCTGCAGTTGGTACGGCATTAGAAGATATAGATAGAACTAAGTCTTTAGTGGATAGCGGGGTTGATATAATTGTTATTGATACTGCTCATGGACACACAAAAAAAGTATTAAATTCAATTAGTAAGATAAAAAAAAAATTATCTAAAATATCTCTTTGTGTTGGAAATATAGCAACTGGAGAAGCAGCAAAACAAATTTATAATGCAGGAGCTGACATATTAAAAGTTGGAATAGGGCCAGGGTCAATTTGTACTACCAGAATGATAGCGGGTATTGGCGTCCCGCAAATTACAGCAATTTTAAACGTTAAAAAAGAAATGAAAAACAAAAAAGTTAAAATTATTTCTGATGGTGGTATTAAATTTTCCGGCGATTTAATAAAAGCTTTAGCGGCAGGAGCAGATGCTATAATGATGGGCTCAATATTTGCCGGCACAGAAGAAAGTCCTGGTAAAAAATTTAAATTTAAAAATAAAATTTATAAACAATATCGAGGGATGGGTTCAATAGGAGCTATGTCTGCTGGTTCATCAAATAGATATTATCAATCGAAATTTAAAGACAAAGGAAAATTTGTTCCAGAAGGAGTTGAAGCAAGAGTTGAATATAAAGGAAATGTATCTAAAATAATTTATCAATTGCAAGGAGGCCTAAGATCATCGATGGGATATATTGGAGCAAAAAAATTGACAGATATTCAAAAAAAAGCAAAATTCATTAAGATTACAAAAGCAGGTTTTTATGAGAGTATGGTGCATAGTGTAGAAATAACAGGCAGCGACATAAATTATAAACTATAAATATGATAAAAATTTTTAAACCCAAAATAATTTTTTCTTTAATGTTAATTTTTTCTTTTGAAAAAAGTTTTTCAGAAAATTCATATTTCGAAGAAGGAAAATCATTTTTTACAAAAAAAGATTATACAAAAGCGAAATTTAAATTTGAAAAGGATATAGTATTTAACCCAAAAAATGAAAGTTCATATTTATATCTAGCTAAAATTTATAAGAAAGAAAACAAAACAGATTTAATGGAGTCAAATTTAAAAACCGTAATTTTGTTAAATCCTACAAATGAAGAAGCGACATATGAGTTAGCTCTTTTAAGTTTGAAACAATCAAATTTTAAAGAAACAAAAAAATTAATAAAAAAATTTAATATAATATGTAAAAAAATCTGCGAAAAAGAAAAAAATCTTAAAAGTAAGTTAGACGACTCATTGAAAAAATAAACGAGATCCATGGAAGATAAAGAAAAGATAGTAATCATTGATTTTGGGTCTCAAGTCACAAAATTAATTGCCAGAAGAATAAGAGAATATAAAGTTCTTTCCCAAATTGTAACTTTAAATGATTTTAAAAAAATCAAAAAATTCAAAAATATTAAAGGTATAATATTATCAGGAGGTCCTTCATCAGTTACAAAAAGAAAGCACTTAAAAATTTCAAGTTCGATTTTTAATAAAGGAATACCCATTTTAGGCATATGTTACGGTTTACAATTAATTGCAAAAGAATTTGGTGGAAAAGTTAAATCTAGCTTTAAAAAAAGGGAATTCGGAAAATCTTTATTAATTAAAAAAAAAAAATTCATCTTTAACAAAAAATTATTTTAAAAAATCTAAAAATTATGTTTGGATGAGTCATCAAGATGTAGTAGTTAAAATTCCGAAAAATTTTATAAAAATAGCATCAACAAAAAATTCATCTTTAACTATAATTGAAAATTCAAAGAAAAAAATATATGGAGTTCAATTTCATCCTGAAGTTACGCATACAGTAAATGGTGGAGTTATTGTTAAAAACTTTATTTTTAATATTTGTCTTATGAAAAAAAAATTGGAAAGTAGAGATAGAAAAACAAAAAATGATTAAACAAATTAAAGAAGTCACTAAAAATAAAAAAGTAATATGTGCATTATCTGGAGGAGTAGATAGTAGTGTAGTAGCTTTATTAATAAATAAAGCAATTAAAAAAAAACTTATTTGCGTAATGGTTGACACTGGATTAATGCGCAAAAATGAATTTACAGAAACATATCGAATTTTTAAAAAAAAATATAAACTTAATGTAAAACTTATTAACGCTGAAAATATATTTTTAAGGAAACTAAAAAATATTTCCGATCCTGAAAAAAAACGAAAAATAATTGGAAATTTGTTTATCAAAATTTTTGAAAAGGAAGCAAAAAAAATTAAAGGCATCAAATTTCTCGCACAAGGCACTTTGTATCCAGATATAATTGAAAGCAAGTCTGCTACAGGTAGTAAAACTTCAAAAATTAAATCTCATCACAACGTAGGAGGATTACCAAAAAAAATGAAATTAAATCTAATTGAACCGTTTAAAGATCTTTTTAAAGATGAAGTAAGAATAATCGGAAAATCAATTGGTCTTGTAAACGAGATCAGAAACAAGCATCCATTTCCAGGTCCGGGCCTTGCTATTAGAATAATAGGCAAAATTTCTAAGGAAAAAATTAAAATTTTGCAAGAAGCAGACCAAATTTTTATAAATGAACTGAAAGATAAAAATTTATATGATAAAATATGGCAGGCCTATGCAGCATTATTGCCACACAAAACAGTCGGTGTAATGGGAGACGCAAGAACTTATGAGTATACATGTTTGTTACGAGCAGTAAAATCTGAAGATGGTATGACAGCAGAGTACTTTGATTTTCCAGAAGATTTTTTAGAAAATATTTCTAACAAAATTATAAATAATGTTCCAGGTATAAACAGAGTAGTTTATGATGTTTCTTCAAAGCCGCCAAGCACTATTGAATTAGAATAATGAATAAAAAAATAAAAGATTTATTGAGAAAAAAAAATATATCGAAAATAATTTGTTTAACATCATACTCTCAACCAATAGCAAAAATTATTAGTAAGTATTGTGATATAATTTTAATTGGAGATTCTATGGCAAATGTTTTGTACGGAATGAAAAATACACACAAAATAAATCTGGAAACTATGATTAAACATAGCAAAGCCGTTAAAGCTGGAGCAAAAAATTCATTATTAGTAGTAGATATGCCAAAAAATAGTTATAGGAACGTTAAAATAGCAAAAAAAAATGCAAAGATAATTATTAAACAAACTAAATGTGATGCAGTAAAGATTGAAAGTAATCAAAAAAATTTTAGTATTATTAAAAACTTGGTAAATGAAAAAATAAATGTAATGGGTCATATCGGCTATACTCCGCAATTTAAATCAAAGTTTAGTGTAGAAGGAGTAAAAATAGCAGACCAAAAAAAATTAATTAACGAAGCAAAATTAATCGAAAAGGCGGGGGCTTTCAGTATTGTTTTAGAATGTATTTCAAAATCTACATCAGAAAAAATTACAAAATCTATTAAAATTCCCACAATAGGTATAGGCTCATCATCTAAATGTGATGGACAGATACTGGTAACCGACGACATACTTGGATTAAGTGGATTTTATCCAAAATTTGTAAAAAAATATACGAATTTAAAAAAAATTATTGAAAAGGCCGTTAAAAAATATAGTCAAGAAGTTAAAAAAGGAAAATTTCCTGGAAAAAAAAATAGCTTTTAAATGGAATCACAACCCCAAAATCAATCAAATTCAAATAATTTTTTATTATTAATTAAGACTAATAAAAAAAAATTAGTTATAACTTTATTTTCAATTATACTTGTATTATTTGGCTATTTCTTTCATTTAGAAAATAAGGAAAATAAAAATATTAAAATTTCAGAAAATTATAATAATGCTAAAATATTACTTTCAAAAAATAAAAAGAACGAAGCCCAATTATTTCTTATAGAAATTATAAATAAAAAAAATAAATTCTATTCACCAAGTGCTTTAAATCTAATTATAGACAATAGTTTAGCAAACTATGATCAGACATTAAGTTTATTTGATAAAGTATTGAAAATCAAAGATCTAGATAAAGAAAAAAAAAATTTATTTAGAATAAAAAAAGCCCTTTTTATAAGTGATAAGGAGCCTGAAATTGAGATTTTAAATATTTTAAATCCCATTATTAACTCAGATTCTGTGTGGAGAGAAAAAGCACAAGAGCTGATGGTAAACTATTATATTTCAAAAGGTCAATTGGAAAAGTCTAAACAATTTAAAATTAAAAAAAAGAATTAAGTTAATTATTCATGAAAATCATACTGCTTTCTTTGTTTTTAGTAATAATGTTAAACTGTTCGTTTGATAACAAGACAGGTATTTGGAGCGGACAAATTCAAGAAAATGAAGTTAAAAAAGATTCCACAATAGGAAAAATTGTCAATACAAAAGAAAAACTATTCTCGGAAGAAAGAAACGTTGATAATGAAAATTCCATTTTAATAGAAAAAGCTATTAAAATTGATAATTGGACTTCCTTTTATTCGAATGACAAAAATTTGATACCAAATATTAAATTTGATTTCACCGAAAAGTCTACATTTCTAAGTTATAAAAAAATTGCAGGCTCAATAGTTCACACTCCTATAATATTTAAAAAAACAATTATTTTTTCAAATGATAAAGGTGATATTTTTATTTATGATTTAAATAGCAATGAAAGTATTACTAAAATTAATTTTTATAAAAAAAAATACAAAAAAATAAAAAAAAAGTTATATTTAAAAATATTAGAGAATAAATTATTTGTTGCAGACAATTTAGGTTATTTATATTCATATAACTTATCTGATAAAAAGTTTATTTGGGCAAAAAATTATGGAATACCTTACCGTTCAGAAGTTAAAATAACTGACGGTCAACTTATTGTTTCAAATCAGGACAATACAATATTTTCCTATGATGTTTTAAATGGAAGTATTTTATGGAAATTTAATTTAAAGAATAGTTTTATAAAAACTAAATTAGATAACAGTTTAGTTATAGATAAAGATCTTAAAAGTTTGTTTGTACATACAACAGAAGGAGAAATATACTCAATAAATTATTTAGAAAAAAGAATAAATTGGTTATTTAATTTAAAAAGAACCGCAATATCTTCAGACTTCGATGTTTTTTATAATTATCCCGTTGTTATTCAAAATAATAATATTTTTACTGGTTCTAACAATAGATTTACAAGTTTTGATAAAATTACTGGTCAAAAAAAATGGGAATTAAATCTCAAGCTTTCATCTTTGCCATTAATTTCTAACAATTTTTCTTTTGTACACACTCAAAGCGACTATCTAATTTGTATAGATAATTCTACCGGTAAAATTTTATGGTCAAAAAATATATATAAAGAATATAAAAAAAAGACAGATAAATTAAAAAATTTAAAATCAAAAAACATAGTTAGATTTATTCTTTTAAATAACAAGATATCTTTAATATACTCTAGCGGAAAAATTGCCAATTTTAATTATAAAAATGGTGAATTTATTTCATTTGATGATACCAAAAAAACAATTTCTAACCCTCCTATTTTTGGTGACAATAAATTAATATTTTTTTCTAAGAAAAAAATGATGTCTTTAATGTAATTAATTATTAGATTTAGAGCTAAGCAAAGATAGTTGAGTAACTTTTTCATCATTAAAATGATCTGTTGGTTTAACCGGATAATCTCCGGTAAAATAATGATCACTAAATTGAGGGTAATCTTGATTTCTTTTTCCTTTTCCTAAGGCACTATATAGTCCATCTATACTCAAAAATTTTAAACTGGTAGCTTGTATATAATCACACATTTCATCAGTATTTTTGTTTGAAGCTAATAGTTCAACTTTAGTTGGCATATCTACACCATAAAAATCTGGATATAATATTTTTGGACACGCTATTCTTACATGAACTTCAGAGACACCAGCGTTATAAAGCATTTTGACTATTTTCAGACTAGTCGTTCCTCTTACAAGAGAGTCATCGACTAATATTATCTTTTTATTTTTTAAAATGCTTTTTGTAGAACTTAATTTAAGTTTAACTCCTAGACTTCTTATATGCTGAGCTGGCTCAATGAAAGTTCTACCGACATAGTGATTTCTAATGAGACCTAAATCGAATTTTTTTTTGGTAAATTGAGAAAAACCAATAGCAGCTGGAACTCCAGAGTCTGGAACTGGAACAACTAAATCTGCATCAATATCAGTTTCTTTAGCCAATTCTTCACCAAATTTTTTTCTAAATTCATAAGCGCATTTGCCATCTATAATGCTGTCGGGTCTGGCAAAATATATATACTCAAAAACACAAGGCCTTGGTTTTTGTTTAGGGAAAGGTTTATACGAACTTAGCTTTTTTTCTTCTATTACTACTATTTCACCGTTCTCTACTTCTCTAATAAATTTTGCGCCGACAATATCTAAAGCACAGGTTTCAGAAGCAAAAATATATGATTCTTTTAATTTACCAATTACTAAAGGTCTTATTCCGTATGGATCTCTAGCTCCAATAAGTTTTTTGTTTGTCATTATAACTAACGAATACCCACCACTTATTTGAAACAATGCATCAATAATTTTATCAACAATTTTATTTCTGCTCGATTTTGCAATTAATTGTACAATTGTTTCAGTATCACTAGTAGTTCTAAAAATTGCCCCTTCTTTAACAAGAGTGTTTCTTAGAGAAATTGCATTTGTCAAATTACCATTGTGAGCGATAGTTAACCCGCCGTGATATAGATCTGCAAAAAAAGGTTGAATATTTCTTAAAGAAACCTCCCCAGTTGTTGAATATCTATTGTGACCTATTGCAAATTTTCCAGGTAAATTCTTAATAATTTTATTCTTGGTAAAATGATCACCAACTAATCCCTGTCTTTTTTCAGAATGGTAGTTTTTACCGTCAAATGAAACTATACCACAACCTTCTTGACCTCTATGCTGAAGAGCATGAAGACCAAGAGCAACTAATGTAGATGCTTCTTCGTGGTCTGAAATACCAAAAACCCCACATTCTTCTCTAGGTTTATCTGTTTTAAATTTTTTCAATTTTATCTTTCGTATTTTCAAATTCTTTTTGTCTCGGAAATTCTTCTATTAAAATATCGCTTCCACCTTTTATATAATTAAAAGATATAGAATCATTATATGATATACCCCAATTCTGGTAAGGATAAAACCAATTGGCGATTGAAAAAACACATATTGAAACTATATAGCCTTTAAAAAAACCAAATAATAAACCAAATGTTTTGTCTATAGAACCCAATCCAGTCCATTTAACAACTTTCCCTAGGGACTTACCTAGTAAAATTAATAAAAATAGAGATATAATAAAAATAAAAATATTTAATCCCACAGAATTAATAAAGTCAGACTTGATATAGTTATTAATCCAGGGCTGGAGACGCGGCGCTAAAATGATAGTTATAATAACTGCTAAAACCCATTTCATAAAAGATATAAAGCTTAAAGAAAATCCCTTTAAAAAACTTTGAATTACACAATAAATCATTATCACAACAAAAATAGAGTCAAAGATATTTAGCTTATTTGAAAAATAATCTAAAAAATTTTCAATCATTTTGCCTATTAGCTTGTTTTTCCAAAAGGTTTAACTGTTAAAATAAGTTTTGGTAGAAGTGTTAAAACAGATAATAGAGCCAACAACATAGCTATACCAGTAAAAACTCCAAAATATATTGTAGGAATAAAGTTAGATAAAACAAGTATTGAAAATCCAAAAACTATTGTAATAGAAGTATTTAAAATAGCTATACCGACTGAACTATGACATCTATCAATAGTCTGTTCATAGTTATTTATTTTTTTAAATTCTTCCTTAAATCTATAAATGTAATGAATACTATTATCTACTGCTATACCTATAGTTATGGCTGCTATTGTAATAGTCATCATATCTAATGGTATATTTAAGATTCCTATAATACCTAAAATTAGCAGGGCAGCTAAAAAATTAGGAACTACTCCAATAATAGATAATGCAAAATTTCTAAATAATATATAAAACATTGTTAAAATTCCTATCATTACAAATCCTAACGTCAAAATTTGAGATTTAAATAAACTTTGCAATAAATTATTGAATAGAATTAATACCCCTGATAGTTTGAATTCTTCCTCTTTTAAGTTTAATTTGTTTATTAAATCAAAATTTATTTTTTTGATAAGTTCATTTCTTCTTAAATCTTTTAAGGAGTCTTTTACCCTAACCGAAATCCTTGCTTCATCGTTTTCAACAGAAATATATGGAGATATTATTTCTTTTTTAATTTCTTCTGGTATTTTACTGTAAATTACTGCTATCTCAAGACTCTGTAATTCTTTTTTGTTTAAATCTTCAGCCACTCTTACTATTGAACCAAATGAAAGAACTTTTCCTATCTCTGGTAAAGAATCTAAATAATCATGAACACTTAAAATTTTATTAATTTTATCTCTAGTAAACCAGTATTTAGACTTATCTTCGTCTTCATTTTCTTCTTCCCATTCAGAGAATTCATCATCGTCCGAGGTTTCTTTGTTTTTAGATGGAAACTTTAAGATCAAATCCAATGGTGTGGTGCCACCTAAATTATCATCAATTATTTTCATGCCTTTATAAATTTCAGTTTTTTTGTCAAAATAATTGATAAAACTATTTTCTACTTCAAGGCTAAGTATACCTTTTATACTAATAATTATAGCAAATAATGTTGTTAAAAATATTGTAAAAGTATTTTTTTTTGAAAAATTACCTAATGATTTTGTTATTATTGACTTGTCTGGATCTTTAACGCTTATATCATTTTCGTTAGAAAAAGATGAAAGTAACGATGGTAATAAAAAAAATGTTACAGATATTGAAACCACCAATCCTAACGTCATCATCCAACCAAAATCTATTATTGGTTTAATTTCACTTAAAATCAGTGATAAAAATGCACATATTGTAGTCAACACAGTATACAAAATTGGCCAAAACATTTTACTTGTAGTTTCAATTATTGCTTCTTTTTTAGTTAAAGAACTATTTTCTCTTTTAATTTGTAAATACCTAACTGTAACGTGAATATTCATAGCCATATTAAGAATAAGCATTAAAGCAATAAAATTAGAAGAAATTACTGTTACTTTCCAACCAATTAATCCTAGCAGGCCTAACATAATAATTACTGACGTGGAACATCCAAGAAGAGGTATAATAACCCATTTTATATTTCTAAAAATAAGCCATAGAGTGACTAAAATAAAAAGAAATACTCCAATTCCAAAAACAATTATATCATTTTTGATGAAGGTCATCATGTCATCAGCAATCATTGGAATGCCACCTAAATGAATTTTAGCATCTTCTCCATATTTTGATATTACATCTCTTATTTCGTTAATATTTTGATGATTTTTTTTGTTATAAACATTTTTATAATTTTCATATTCTTTTACAAAAATATTATATTCTTCTCTTTCTTCACTAGTCACTTCACCACTATTAAATTGTTCAAAATATTGATTTTTAAGCCTTATATATTTATCTAATTTTTTATCTTGTTTTATATAAACAACTAGCGCGGATGTTTTGCCATCTTCACTAATAACATAATTTTTATAAATCTCACTTGATAAAATTTCTTGAAAACCTTTCTTTTTATCAATTTTGGGGTAAGCTAAAGTTTTAAAATTCTTCAGTCTTTCCATTAAAGGTTCATCAGTTGTTTTAAGCAAAGGGACATCTATGATGCTTATAACACTTTCAACCCACTGAAGTTTTTCTATTTTAGATTTTAAAAATTGAATATTTATAATTGTCTCATCTTCAGCAAAAGATTTAATGGGAGTATAAGTAAGAACTAAAAAGTCTTTTGAGCCATATCTATCGTTTACTTCTCTCAGATACTTGAGATCTTTATCTCCTTCAAGCAGAAGAGCATCTGAAGAAGCGTCTAAATTAAAATTTTTAGAAAAATATAGAGAAATTATTACTAAAATACTTAATACCAGAAGTGTAATTTTTGAGAAATCTGTAACTATTTTTTTATAAATATTAAGCATTTAACTAAGTGATATATTAATTTTTAAATAAAAAAAGTCTTTTTAACTTACTTATTTGTTAAATCTTTAAACTTAGTATACATAGCTTCAAATTCTACGTGGATATTTCCTGTTGGTCCGTGTCTTTGTTTGCCAATAATTATATCAGCTAATCCGTTAACATCGTTCATCTTTGATTGCCATTCTGCATGTTCAATTGAACCAAGTTTTGGTTGTTTTTTTTCTAAATAGTATTGTTCCCTATATACGAATAAGACGACATCGGCATCTTGTTCAATCGAGCCTGACTCTCTCAAATCTGATAGTTGAGGTAGTTTATCGTCGCGTTGTTCTACTGCTCTAGACAACTGAGATAAAGCTATAACAGGAACACCTAATTCTTTTGCTATTGCTTTCAAACCCTGAGTGATTTCAGAAATTTCTTGAACTCTACCATCATTTTTATTTGAATTGGTTCTCATTAATTGAATGTAATCCACTACAATCAAATTTAAACCAAATAACCTCTTCATTCTTCTTGCTCTATTGCTAAGAGCCGAAATTGAAATAGCAGGGGTTTCATCAATATATAGAGGTAAATCATAAATATTTCTGGAGGTTTCAATATAATTATTAAGCTGCTCCTCAGAAACTTTTCCTCTTCTAATATCATTGGAGGGTATTCTTGACTGCTCAGATAATATACGAGTAGATAATTGTTCTGAAGACATTTCTAGAGAAAAAAAAGCAACGGAGCTTTTTTCTTTACTATCTAAAATATTTTTAGCCGCACTATAAGCTATATTAGTAGCTAATGCCGTTTTACCCATCGAAGGTCTTCCAGCAATAATAATTAAATCTGATTTATGTAATCCTCCTAACTTCTCATCTAAATCTTTAAGACCAGTAGGAACACCAACTACACCTCTATCACTTTGCATTGCCAAAGTAGCCATTTGAATAGTTTGATCTACGGCTTTGTTAAAGCTAATATAAGATTGAGAAAAACTTCCCCTCTCAGCTAATTTGAACAGAGATTGTTCAGCATCTTCTATAATATTTTCGCCTGTTTTATCATTTTCTAAATTTTTAGAATTTTCATTTATTTCTTCAGAAATTTTAATTAATTCTCTTTTTACATATAATTCATGAATTATTTTTGCATAATCAATTGCCTGTTTTGTAGAAGAGGAGAATCTTGTTAATTTGACTAAATATTCTACACCGCCAATTTGAGAAATACCGTTATTTGACTCAAAGTAATTTTTTAAAGTAATCGGATTGGCAATCAGACCTTTATTATTTAAATTTTCAATTACTTCATAAATTTTTTTATGAACCGGATCATGAAATTTTTCAAAATTTATTATACTTGCAACCTCATCAATAATTTCGTTATTTACCATTATTGAGCCTATAACTGATTGTTCTGCTTCAATATTTGAAGGCAATATAATTTCTGTTTCTTTACTGAGGTTTAATTTAATCTTATCCACGAACTAATATTATTTTACACCTAAAAATTTAAAAGAAAAAAGTTATACACTAATTTTTTAGGCTGTGGAAAACAGATGCTTCTTAAGATTGAACTTTTTTGACTATTACTTTTAAGGAAACAGATATTGTAGAATATAAATTTATAAGAATTGAAAACTCTCCAATTTGATTTATATCCTTTTTTATCTCTATTTGAGAGGGTTTTATTTCAATTTTTAAATCGTTTTGAATACTTGTAGAAATTTCTTTCGGCTTTATAGAACCATATAGTTCTCCATTTTCTTTTGCTTCTTTTTCGAATTTAATTGATTTGCCTTTAAGTTTATTTGAGACCTCCTTAAACTTATTTTTAATTTCAGTCTCTTTTTTGTTTAACTCAATTTTTTTTTTATTTACTAACTCTATATTCTCTTTATTAGCTCTAAGAGCCTTTCCTTTTCTTAATAGAAAATTTCTTCCATACCCATCTTTAACTTTTACAACATCACCAATTGAACCCAACTTAATAATATTTTCTAATAATATAACTTGCATAATTAAATTAGCCCCAAAATTTTTGCCTTTTTAATTTCATTTGTTAGTAATCTTTGTTTTCCTTGAGAGACAGAACTTATTTTTGATGAAAGAATTTTTCCATTTTCAGTCACATATTTTTTAAGAATTTTAATATTTTTATAATCGATGACTGGTGAATTTTTAATCGAAAAAGGGCATTTTCTTGAGAATCTTACGTCATTTTTTTGAAAAAGACTCAATTTATTTAAGCTATTTTGAGATTTTCTGTTGCCAAATTTTTTGTTTCTTTTTTTCATTTGCTTTTATTTTCTGAGTTAAAATATTCATCATTTAAATTTAGTTTTTTATATTTAACGGTCAAATGTCTTAAAATACTTTGATCTAAAGAAACTTTTTTATTTAAATTTTCAAGTGTTTCTTTATTACCCTCAAACTTGAAATGAGTATAGATTCCTTTGTTATAACTTCCTATTTTTCTAGCAAAACTGAGAGGGCCCCATTTCTCAACTTTTACTATTTTTCCCGAACTACTATTAATAACCTCACTGTATTTTTTGATTGACTCCTCTACAGCCTCATTTTTAATATCTATTTTTGTTATTTGTGTATGTTCGTAAAAAGCCATTATTTATTTACAGTTTTCTTTTTTAAAGAACGGACTTATACTATTATAAATACTTCAATTCAATACAAATTATGATAAAAAAAAGACTTTATAAATGCCAAATCAAGCAATAATATTTCCAGGACAAGGTTCACAGTCAGTAGGAATGGGTAAATATTTTTACGAAAATTTCGATGATGTAAAAAAAATCTTTGAGAGAGCAGACAATACTTTAAATTTTAAATTATCAAAAATAATTTTAGATGGACCTGGTGAAGATTTGAAACTAACAAAACATACTCAGCCAGCTATACTAACAGTTAGTTATTCTATTTTTGAAACAATTAAAAAAGAAATAGATTTATCTTCAATAAAATATTTAGCTGGACACTCTCTTGGAGAATATAGTGCTTTAGTATGTTCAAAATCTATTTCTTTTGAGGAAGCAGTTAAAGTTGTTTTTGAAAGAGGGAAGGCAATGCAAGACGCTGTTCCAAATAATAAAGGTGGTATGTTAGCAATTTTAGGGACAGAATTGGAAGAAATAAGCACTTTTATAAAAAATTCAAAAGCTGAAAATGAAATATGTGAAATAGCAAATGATAATGCCCCAGGCCAAATAATTGTAAGTGGAAACATAAGTTCAATTAATGAATTAAAAAATCTACTAAAAAAAAATGGAAAAAAATCAATTAGTTTACCAGTAAGTGCTCCGTTTCATTGTTCGCTTATGAAAGAAGCTGCTTTAAAAATGGAAAAAAAATTAGATTTAATTACATTTAAGAAACCAGAGTTTAAAATTATTAGTAATGTTACTGCTTCTATAATTGAGAATCATCAGAATATTAAAAAATTACTAGTAGAACAAATTTATTCAAAGGTAAGGTGGAGAGAAATTATCGAATTAATGCTTAAAAATGGAGTGAACTCTTTTATAGAAATTGGCCCAGGAAAGGTATTATCTGGAATAAATAAGAGAATTTCAAAAACATCTAATTCCTTTAGTATTAATGAAATTAGTGATATTGAAAATAATAAACATGAATTTAAAAAATAAAAAAATTTTAATAACGGGTGCTACTGGGGGAATAGGTCAATGCCTAGTTAAAAAATTTACTGATTTCGGCGCAGATGTGCTTGCAACAGGTACAAATCAAGAAAAATTGAATGACATCAAAAAAAATTTTAGAAATTGTCACATAAAAAGCTTTAAGCTTGATGAACATCAAAATATTGAAAATTTTATTGATACTTGCAATGAAACTTTAAAAGGCCTCGATGTTTTAGTAAACAATGCAGGTATTACTCTAGACAATCTTTCTTTAAGACTTACAGAAGAAAATTGGAAAAAAGTAATTGATATTAATTTAACATCTACATTTTTAATGTGTAAATATGCAATAAAAAAAATGTTAAAAAATAAAAAGGGTAAAATTATTAATATTACTTCTATAGTAGGACATACTGGAAATTTCGGGCAGGTAAATTATGCAGCATCAAAAGCTGGAATAATTGGTTTTAGTAAAAGTCTAGCTTTGGAATATGCTAAAAAAAATATTAATATAAATTGTGTGTCACCAGGTTTTATTCAAACTGAAATGACAAATAAAATAAAAGAAGAATTTAAAAAAGAACTTATAAGCAAAATACCCCAAGGAAATTTAGGAACTGGTGAAGATGTATCTAATTCAGTGGTTTTTTTGGCATCAAACATGTCAGATTACATTACTGGAGAGACTTTACATGTGAATGGCGGAATGTATATGGCTTGACAATCCCAGATAATAATTTAATAAGAAAATAATTTAAATCAAAAAGGAAATATCATGACAAAAGAAATTGGATCTAAAGTTAAAAAAATTGTAGCAGATCATTTAGGCGTTGAAGAAGAAAAAGTTACTGACGAAGCAAGTTTCATAGATGATTTAGGTGCAGACAGCTTGGATACAGTAGAATTAGTAATGGCATTCGAAGAAGAATTTGGCTCTGAAATATCGGATAGTGAAGCAGAAAAAATTCTGACAGTTGGTGATGCTATAAAATTCATCGAAAGTAAATCTGCAGCAAGTTAAAATTTACTTTTAAACATTTAACAAAATGAGTCAAAATAGAGATAAGTGTATTATGCTAATACTTTCATCTCCTTCAGGTGCCGGCAAAACTACAATTACAAAAAAAATTCAACAAAAATATAAAAATTTTAGAATTTCGGTTTCGCATACCACACGTAAACCAAGAGCAAATGAAATAGATGGTGTAGATTATTATTTTATCGATAAAATAACTTTTGAAAAAAAAAATTAATGATAATGAGTTTTATGAATATGCTAATATTTTTGGAAATTATTACGGAACTTCAAAAAAATCAATTAATCAATTAAAAGAAAAATATGACATAGTTTTTGATATTGATTGGCAGGGAACTAAACAATTAACAAAATATAAGGAATTAAATTTAGTAAAAATATTTATTCTTCCACCAAGCAAAAAGGAACTGGAAAGAAGATTAATTGAGAGAAACAAAGGTAAAAATGAAAAAATTTCAGAAAGATTAGCCGCATTTGAAAAAGATGCTATACATTGGAATGACTATGACTATGTCATTATAAATGATAACTTAGAAAATTGTTTTAAACAAATAGAGAAAATTATAGAATCACACCAAATCAAATCTTTTTAATATTTTTTTCATATAATTCTGCTATCCTATAATAATCATCTTCAGATAAATCACTTGGTCTTTTTAATAAATCTATATTTAATTTTTTAGATACATTTAAATAATTTTTAAAAGTTGATTTAAATGCCTTATTAATCATTTTTCTTTTATTTGAAAAAAAAGTATGAGTAATTTTTTCCAAGGTTTTTATATTTTGTATTTTATAATTTTTATTAATTTTTGGTTTAAAAACTATCACTTTTGACTCCACTTTTGGTTTTGGGTAGAAGCAGTTTTTGGATACATTAAAGCTTTTGATTATATTAAGTCTATAATTAGATAAAATTCTTAATCGACCATAATCTTTTTTTTTATTATTTAAAATTATTTTTTCTCCCACCTCTTTTTGAAACATAAAAACTATTCTATTAAATTTAGGAGGCCAGAAACTAAACTTTATGAATTTAACTAAAATTTGTGAAGCTATATTGTAAGGTAAATTTCCGACTATTATACTATTTTCTTTTATCAAATTTTCTAAATTTAAACTAAGTATATCTTCATTTAAAACTTGAACTTTTTTTTTATTAAATTTCTTTTTTAATTCTAAACATAAATTCTCATCTTTTTCGATTAAGACAAGACTAGAAGGATTTTTTTTAATAATCTCTTTTGTAAGATTTCCGGTCCCAGGACCTATTTCAATAATATTTTTATTTTTAGGATTTACCGATAGTATAATTTTATTAATAATATTTTTATCTATTAAAAAGTTCTGACCTAATGATTTTTTAGGTCTTTTCATTAGGTTAATCTCAAAATATTTTTTACAGAATTGATTAAACTCTCTGGATTGGCTTTATTCTTTCCTATAATATCTTGTCCTGTCCCATGATCAGGTGAAATTCTAATATATTTTAATCCTAAAGTTATATTTAAAGCATCAAATTTAAATAGAGTTTTAAAGGGTGTAAGTATTTGATCATGATACATTCCTATAATTACGTCAAACTTTTTTTTATCATTCATAAAAATCGAGTCAGCCGGAAAGGGGCCTTTTATATTAATTCTATTTTTTTTTAATTTATTTATGCTTTTTTTTATTATTTTGTTTTCTATTGAGTTTTTTTTATTTTCACTATTATGAGGGTTTAAACCAAGCATCGCAATTTTTGGACTTTTTAAAAAGTATTTTTTATAATAATTGTTTAATACTTTAGTTTTTTTAATAATTAATTTTTCTGTTATCTTTTTTGTAATATTTTTAATTTCTATGTGAGTGGTCAAAGGCACCACTGCTAATTTGTTGTTAAAAATCATCATAACCTCATTTCCTTTTGCATTACATTTGTATGCTAAATACTCTGTTAAACCGGGAAATTTTTTATTTAGAATACTTTTGTTTATTGGAGCTGTGATAAAACCCTTTATTTTTTTTTTAATAGCTAGTTGATGAGCCTTATTAATACAATTGATAACAAATTTTTTATTGAATGGAATATCTAGAACTTTTATTATATTAATATCTTTATTATGCTTGGTTAAGTCTTCAAATTTAGATACTTTTAATGTTTTAATTTTTATTTTCTCTCTTTTTAATTGATGTAATATTATATTATGGTTTCCAATTAAAAATATTCTTTTCTTAGATTTGGAGTTTAATTTTTTCCATGTTTTTGCAATAACTTCACAATTTACACTTTTCGGTTCTCCAAAAATTATGGGTATTAAATTATTCATTGATTTCTATGAGTATAGAGTTTTCTGCTTGTGTAAAATGTGATCTTGAGAACAAATTTAATTTTTCTTCTTTTTTTTTGGTTATTATTTTATTTTTTAAAATATTTATCTGTTCTAGATCTTTCTCAGAGTTATTAGTAGTTTCTTTAATATCGTTAATCTTAAGAATTAAAAAGGAGTTTTTCTTTTTAATAGGTTCAGATATTTCACCGATTTTAAGGTTTTTTATTTTACTTAATATAGAGTTAGATAAGCTACTTTCATTTATCCATCCAATTTTACCTTCATTAACATTAGTTTCAGAAATGCTATATAAACTAACGGCCTTTACAAAGCTTTGAGTTTTAATAACTTTTAGCAATTCGTTTTGTTTTTTTTCTAATTTTTTGTCATCAAGAATAAATTCAATTTCTGATAAATTATATTCTTTAATTTTTTCTTGTTTCAACAAAAGGCTTTGAATTTCACTCTCTAATTCCAATGGATTGACACTAATTTGATTTTTGTAAATTGAATAAATTAAGCCATTCCAAATGAGATTAACTTCAAGTCTTTTTTTAAAAAAATCATATGTAATTGAATTTGTGTTTAAAACTTCATTAAATTGGTTCATATTTAATTGTAAAGAATTTAAAATATTTTTAATAATATTCTCATATTCATTTGCGCTATAACTATTTGCACCAAATCTTATAATTTCATTTTTTTTTATTGATAATCTAATAAGGTTATTCATTGCATTTTCTTTTAATTTTTTACTATTTATTTCATTTGGATTTAATCTATTTAATATAGCTATTATTTTCATCTCATTAATTAAGTCAACGGAAGTTATAATTTGACCTCCAACTTTTGCTATTATTTTATTTTCATTTAAATTTTGTGCATTCAAATTGAAAGAGAAAAATAAAAATAAAAATACAATAATTATGTTTTTCATTATTTATTTGTCAAAGTTGGTGTTGAAAACTCTGCAAACGGAACAAGTGATATTTGAAACATCAAGGACTCTTTTGGGTCTAAATCATTATCCTCGTAAAATTCTCTCCTATAAACGAGACCTGCTTTTAAACAATCATACATATATTCATAAGAAAGATTGTAATAGCTTGTTGAATTATTTAAAATATTTCTTTTTGTATCAAAAGAAATTTTATTATTATCACTCATATCATAATTAATTGAGGAAATTATATACTCTTGATTACCTATATGATTTTTTTCTTGTAAATACCCAAGATTAAATTTTAAATCATTTAAGAGTAAAGATGCATCGATCTCGTTATAATGAGCCTCTTCTAAATTTTGATCAATTGCAAATTTATAACTTAATTTAGAATTGTTAGTTACAGAGATTGATGACTCCCCAACAATATCTGAAAATTCTTGATTAAGTGACATACTAGAAGGCAGATCTTTATTAGACTTTTCATTTAAAACTTGTCCAATAGAAAATGAGTAATTTTCTTTATTAAAAATATTATCTTTCGTCGAAGTATAATTTTTATATTCAAATCCATAAGTCAAACTTAAACCAGACTCGATAGTGGTAAGATCATTTAATCTATTCATCTCATAAAGATTAAGATAAGTTAGTCTTCCATCGTCAATTTTCCTCATTGGATTTGGTGAGTATTTAAATAAAAATTTTGGAGTTAAACTACTAATTTTATTTAACTTATCTTTATTTTTTTTTACTAAAGGTAACTCCGAATAATAACCTAGAGTTCCTGCTAATTCACTTTTAAACCCATCTGATTTATAATTATTTACGTTTTTTGCATTATAATTAGAATTTTTGATGAGACCCAAAACGTTACTTTTAAAACCATATTGGTTAATAAAATTTCTAGACTTCCATTCGAAATTATTTACCAATAACTCATTTTGTTTATTAGTTTCGAATACTTTGTATTGTGCGATAGCATTAAAGTCTAAATTTCCATGATTATTTTGAAATAGTGATTGTTTATCAACATTAAGAGATGATAAGAATTCATATTTATCGCCACTAACTTGATCTCTTAAATCTTCAAAAACGTTAATATTAGCATCCAATATAAAGTCATCTTCAGAATATGAAAAATTAATTAAATTGTGTAAAACGTCTATTTCCTTGCTTGCTAATTCAGTATCAATGTCAAATGCTTTTAAATATTTATCGTTTGTAACCTGTTGAATTTCAATATTTAAATCACTAAATTTATCATCATCATCAATTAAAATACTTTTTAAACTTGAAAAAAAATGACTTCGGGCACCCTTTGAGTCAGTTTTAGACTTTTCATAGTTTTCTTTTGCAAAACCAAAGTCAACAAGCAAAGAAGAATTTTTAAATTCATGCCTGTATTCAGTAAGTACAAGAGGATCTATTCCTCCGTATATATTGGGAGTAAATGTTAAATCTTTATTTTCAGCTATTGCCCAATAGTAAGGCATTGTTATTCCAGAGCCCAATCTTGAACTATTTAAAAATTTTGGATTTAGAAATCCAGATCTTCGTTTAACAGTAGGGTCGGGATGAGCGAATTTAGGAAAATAAAAAATTGGAAAATCATAAATTCTAAGTATTGCACTATCGTAATAAATTGTTTTTTTAGACTTTACATGTTCAATTTTTTTTGCTCTTAAGGACCAAGCTGGAGAAGTATCTTCCCCTTTGTCTTTGCAGTAAGTACAAACAGCCTTATTAAAAGTGCTTTTATCCTCATCTATTGATAAAGTATTAGCAAAAAAACGAGGTTCATTTTGATTATTAACTTTAATCTCCTCTTGGTTTAAAAAAGCTTTAACATCAGTGCCAATAATTTTTTTCTTTTTTACATCTATAAAAACTTCAGATAGATTATAGTAGTTATTATTTGAGTCAGTTATATCTATCGAACCTCTAGATCTAAAAAATTTTTTGTCTGTTAGATAATTAAAAGTAGTCAATTTAATTACGTTTTTGTCTAGGTCAACTATTTTGGCCGGTGAACTAGACGAAATATTATTTTTTTTACTTTCAAAATTAATATCTGATCCTTCAAGAATATACCCCTCATTAGTATAAATTTTGGTAAACCCTATTGTTTTAACTAATTCTTGACTTTTGTTATAAATGGCTTCTTCTGCTTCAATTTTATTATTATTACTATCTAATATTACTATATTCTTATTTAATTCAAATAATCCTAACTTTTTGTTATAATTGATTTCAGTAGAAGATATATTTAATTCTTCTGCATGTGAATTAATCACACTAAAAAAAGATATTAGGACTATTATATAAAATTTATTTCTCATTAATTTGAATTATTCCTATAAAACAAAATAAGCTTATTAGTATGATTGGAATCCATATGGCTAAAACATCCGAAACTTTGTTTGTTTCACCTAGAGAAAAAGAGAGATTTTTTAAGAAAAAAATTATTACGCAAGTAAAAATAGCAACAAAAATATAATAAAAATTTTGAGATTTAACCAGTGAACTAAGTGTAAATATAGAGGCCAGAAAAACCATTAAAAATAGATAAATAGGTAATGACAAAAATGAATTAAGCTTTTGAAACAATAATTTCTTTGGGTATCCTTGGTCTCTGAGTTCGTCATAGTTCAATATTAAAGTAAAAAAAGATATTGTATCTAAATTTTTATAAAGTAAATTTATTTTTTCTTTATCGTAGATTGAAAAATACTCAATTTTGGTTTTTTCTACCATTTCTACTTCGTCTTTAGTTAGATCATAAATTTTTACATCCTCTAGAACCCAATTATTGCTTGTTATATTAGCACTTTTTGCTTCAATTCGTTTAACCAACATATCTTCCTCATTCATTTCAAAAATTGTTAAACTGTTTAACTTTTCATCAATCAAAGATTTGGCAGAAATAATTTTTGTTTGATTTAAATTATATTCTTTAATCCAAACTCCATTTCTAGTGATTGTAAATAAATGCTCAACATCCCGAGAATGTCTTGATTTAATATCTTCATAATATTTTATCATATTTGACGTAATGGGATTTAAAGTTATAAGAACTAAGAAACCTAAAATAAAACATGTGAATGATAATATCAAAACTATTTTAAGGTTAGAATAGCCAAAAACTTTTAAAGAAATTAAATCTGTGTTTTGTTTAATAGAAACAAAATATAGCATTGAACTTAAAAAAATAACAAAAGGTAAAAAATTTATTGATAAGTTAGGGACATATAATAGAGTTAAAAATAAAGGTAGCCCCTTTGAAACATTTAAAGTTTTAAAAAATTCTAACTCTTCAAATAAAGTTAAAATTAATGATAAAAAAACAAAAGCAATTAAAACATTAAAAAATATTTTAACAAAACGTAATATGATATAGTTATTAATAATATTTATCATTTAAATTTTTTCATATTTTAAATTTTTATATAAAAATGCGTAAATTAAACTTCCAAGAATAATAGGAATTAAAAAATACATTACAAAACTATTAAAAGATAGACCAGAATATCTCACTAAAACTTCAGCACCTACCACGGCTACCATTCCTAGTGCATAGAAAATATAAACTTGTAAATTAAACTTTTTTCTTTTGACTAATAAAAAACATGATATTAATGCCAATAAAGGTATGTAAAGAGGCATTCCTATTCTTCTTGATAAAGTTTCAATTACTTCGCTAGTAATTTCTCTGGGACATATGCTTTCATTTCTTTTATCTTGATTTATTACACAATATAACAATTGAGAGGTTAATGTTTCTTGTAATTTTGGAACAACAATAGATCTTGAGTCAAAGTTTCCACTATTATTTATTAATATTTTATCGAAAGTAATATTATACAATCTATTTTTTTCATCTAAGCTTTGTATAACACCACTATATAAAATTAAATTTTCGTCTTTTAATAAACCAGATTTAGCAATTATTACCGTATCGTTAGTATTTTGATTTATGTTAAGATTTTTTAAATTTTTTCCACTATCTTTTATAAGAACGTTTTTCATTAATTTTCCTTTTTCCAAAGTTTCAAAATATATAGTAAGTCCTTTAATTGAGTCATTAAAAGTATTAGGTTTTGTTACAGATGAAAAAGAAGCAAAACCAGCTTCCCCTATTATATGCCTAGACTTATTAAGGGCATAGGGTGTTATAAAAACAGCAAATAAAATTTGAATTAAAAGAACTAGAAATGACAATTTTAAGATTAAATTTGTTATTTCTATTTTTTTTACTCCGGTCATCCAAACTATTAAAAAATGGTTTTGCCTCTCAAATTTACTTATCGACAAGATTAAAGCGGTTAAAAATGAAAAAGGAATAAACTTGGTTAGAATACCGGTTATATTTAATAATGAAAATTTAGTGTAAGTTATAAAAGAATGACCATTTTCAACCACTAAATCTAGAAAATTCACCGCTCTCACAGTCCACGCTATAGATGTAAATGCAAATAAAATGATAAAAAATATCTTAAAGGTTTCAATCGCGAAGTATTTATAAAATTTGTTTTTAAACATTTAGTTTTGATGTATATAAATAGTTTAACTTTAGTTAAAACTCAACCTATGATAGTACACCATGATGAACTTTCAATTGAAATCTGATATATTTGATCATATATACCATATAATTCTAATTAAAGCGTGACTTAAACATATGTCTATTAAAATTAACTATTTAAAAAAAACAAATAATAATTCTTCATCCAACCTCGTTTTGTTTGTTGATGAAAAATTCAATATTAGCGGTTTAAAAAAATACATCTCTAACGCTGAGTTCTCTTACATAAACGATTTATTAAAAACTAGTGATTTGAAAAAAAATATGCTTGTTTTTGAGGTTAATTCAAAAAAAAAGATAGTTTTAATTTCAATCAAAAAAGATTTTAAGAGCTTTGATATAGAAAATTTAGGAGCTGAATTCTATGTACGGATAAACTATGGGAAAAATAGTGAGTATTTTATAAACTCTGATAGTATAATAGGTAAACATGAAAATTTTATAAGTCATTTTCTTCATGGATTAAAATTAAAATCTTATGAATTTAAAAAATATAAAACAAAAAAAGAAACAAGAATTATTTCAATAAATGTATTAGGAAATAGAAATAAACCATCAGCTCAAAATCAATTAAAATTTAAAGCTTTAGAAGAAGGAACTTTTTATGCAAGAGATTTAGTTTCTGAGCCAGGAAATATTCTACATCCAGATGAATATGCTAAAAGATTAAACTCTCTCAGGAGAGATGGTTTAAAAGTAAATATATATGATGAAAAAAAATTAAAAAAACTTGGTATGAATGCTTTGCTTGGCGTAGGTATGGGGAGTATCAGGGGTTCATATCTTGTAACGATGGAATGGAACGGGGCAAAAAATAATTCTAAACCTTTAGCTTTTGTTGGAAAAGGAGTTACTTTTGATACTGGTGGTTACTCATTAAAACCGGCAAGATTCATGGAAGACATGACCTATGATATGGCGGGCTCAGCAGCTGTAGTTGGTTTAATGAAAAGTTTGGCATTAAGAAAAGCAAAAATTAATGCTGTCGGAGTTGTAGGTCTAGTAGAGAACATGGTAAGTGGAGTTGCTCAAAGACCCGGAGATATTGTTAAATCTTATAGCGGTAAAACTATAGAAGTATTAAACACTGATGCAGAAGGTCGATTAGTTTTAGCAGACGCATTAACTTTTACTGAAAAAAAATTTAAGCCAAAATTTATAGTTGATTTAGCAACCTTAACAGGCGCTATCATAGTTTCTTTAGGATCAGAATATGCTGGACTTTTTTCAAACGATGATAAATTATCTAAACAAATTTTAAATGCAGGTGAAAAAGTTGAGGAAAAACTATGGAGAATGCCGCTGCATAAAAATTATGACAAGCTTATGAATTCTAAAAATGCTGATATGCAAAATATAAATTATGTTGGTGGAGCAGGATCAACAACAGCAGCTCAATTTTTACAAAGGTTTATTTTAAACAAAACTCCATGGGCCCATTTAGATATTGCCGGTATGGCTTTTTCAAAATATGGTGGTGCTTTAAACTCAGGAGGAGCAACCGGATTCGGGGTCAGATTGTTAAACCAATTGATAGAAGAAAATTATGAGTAATATTGAGCAAACTCTATCAATAATTAAACCTGATGCGGTAGAGAGAAATTTAACCGATGAAATTAAAAATATATTTGTAAAAAATAATCTTAAAATTTCAGATAGTAAAAAATTAGAAATAACAAAAGAGGAGGCTGCTGAATTTTATAAAGTTCATCAGTCCAAACCTTTCTTTGATGCCCTTTGTAATTACCTGTCTTCTGGACCAATAGTTGTAATGATTCTAGAGGGAACAAATGCTGTAAAACAAAATCGTGATTTAATGGGAGCTACAGACCCCAAAAATGCTGCCTCTAATACAATTAGAAAATTATATGGAATATCAATAGATAAAAATTCTGTACATGGATCTGACTCTGTTGACAATGCGAAAAAAGAGATAAATTTTTTTTTTAAAAATTAATTTTGGGAATATAATTTTATAATAGCTTGAGAAAAAGCTCTATATTCCAAAAATTGGGTTTTCTTTTTTAATGAGTAAATATTATCAGAGTTTTTAATAAAAAAACTTTTTTTTAATATTATCTTGCCTGAGTCTAATTTCTCATTTACATAATGTACAGAACAGCCCGTTTTTTTTTCTTTACTTTTTAAAATTCTTTCAAAAGTTTTAATGCCTTTAAATTTAGGCAATAAAGAAGGATGAATATTAATGATATCATTATTAAAAATTTTTATAAAATTTTTTGATAAAATTTTCATATAACCTGCTAAGCAAAGCACTTTTATTTTTCTTTTTTTAAGTTCATTTAGCAACTTAATCTCATTTAAAATATTATTATTATTAAATATAACATAAGGAACTGACCATTTTTTTGCATAAGCAAGCCCTTTTGCGTTTTTGTTGCTACTTACAACTAATTTAATCTCAATCGGAAAGCTATATGTCTTTGAATTTAATAGCAAAGCTTTCAAATTAGACCCCTTACCAGAAATAAAAACTGCAGCAGCTTTTTTTACCATTTAATTTTATTTAATAGATTAATTCTCTTATTGTTATTTGATATATAGCCTATTTCATAGGGTCGACTTTCTTTCTTTTTAAAAATTTTAAAGATTTTTTTTACATTTTTTTTGTTAACAATTATGCAAAAACCAACTCCACAATTAAATGTTTTTAACATTTCGTGATCAGATATATTCTTTGATTTAATCCAAGAAAATATTTTATTAACTTTAATTTTAGACAAATCTAAATTAACAGTTAATTTTTCTGGAACAGATCTTATAATATTTTCTAAAATTCCCCCTCCAGTTATATGAGCTGCCGAACTAATTAAATTTTTTTTATAAAGTTTAAGGACATCCTTGACATAAATTTTTGTAGGTTTTAATAATTCTTTCTTTAAATTATTTGGTATTTTATTTTTTTTTAATATTAATCTTACTAAGGAAAACCCATTTGAATGTAGCCCATTTGAAGGAAAAGCTAAAATTACATTTTTATTTTTAACATTACTTTTTTTCAATATCTTTCTTTTAGATACGATTCCCACAGAAAAACCCGCAAGATCGAATTTATTGTCAGAATATACTCCTGGCATTTCAGCAGTTTCACCACCTATTAAACTACTTTCTGAAATTTTACAGCCTTTTAAAATACCTTTTAATATTTTTTTTATTTTATTTAATTTGAGTTTACCTATTGCAATATAATCTAAAAAAAATAGAGGTTTAGCTCCTTGAACAATTAAGTCATTTACACACATAGCTACTAGGTCAATACCAATTGTTTCAAATTTTTTATATTTATTAGCAATCTCTATTTTTGTTCCAACTCCATCAGTGCTAGAGACAATTACAGGATCAGAAATTTTAATTTTACTTATGTCATAAAGAGACCCAAAAGAACCTATATTTTTTAAGCCGGATATTTGATTATTTTTATTAGTGTTATTTTTTGATACTTTGGCAATATGCTTAACAAAATGGTTAGCAAGTGAAATATTTACTCCACTTTTTTTATAACTATTTTCAGTTTTTTTCATTAATAATAATGATATTTAGTATGTAAATATGAAAAAATTTTTATTATTTTTTTACATTGTAGTGTTTTTATTAAAAACTGGAAATGTTTTGTCTAATAATAGCATTTTTAATGTTAATAATATTCAAATTGATAAAAAATTATATAAAAATAACGATAATTTTCTAGATAAAGCTTTTAAAAAAGGCTTTGAAAAGTTATCCAAAAGAATTCTGCTTAAAAAAGATTTATCAAAAGTGTCAAATTTAAATCTTCAAGAAATTAAAAACTTAATTTCTTATTATCAAATAGACAATGAAGATTTAGCAGAAGAACAAAATAAAGATTTTATAAAAGTTAACTTACAATTTGATAGGGAAAAATTAAATAATCTCTTTTATCAAAAAAATATTTTATATAGTGACCTCAAAAAATCAGAGGTAATAGTGTTTCCACTCCATGTAAAAAATGATAATACTTATATCTTTGACGATAATTATTTTTATAATAATTGGGTTGATAAAAAAACAACAAATAAAAAAGATAGCGATCAAGTTGAATATTTATTACCAATTGAAAGCCTAGAGATTATTCAACTAATCAAAAATAAAAGCAATGAAGTAGAGTCAATAAATGTTTCCGAGATAATTGATGATTATAAAATTGCTAATAAATTTTTTATTATTATTTTTGAGAATAATGCAAACTTTTCTTTTTTTTTAAGAGGATCTATTGATGGAAAGAAGGTTGTTAAAAATTTTAAGTATATAAAGTCTAATTCTAATAAAGATCTTTTGTATAAAGATATTATCAATCAAGCAAAAGGCAATATTCTAGAAATACTTAAATCTAAAAATTTAATTGATATAAAAACTCCTTCTTTTTTAAACCTAGAATTATCCATTAAAAATAAAAGTGATCTTTTTAAAACTAGAGAAATATTAAAAAGTATAGACTTAATTGAAAAATATAATGTTCTTGAATTAACAAAAGATACAGTAAAAATTAAAGTAAAACACTTCGGAAAATTAGAGCAAATATCTGAAAAACTTAAAGATAAAGGGATTAAATTAAAAAATTTTGAAAATGTTTGGACCATGGAATTATTATGAGCCAGCTAATATTTAAATTTCCTTTTAAGGCAACATACTTTGAAAATGATTTTTATGTTTCTTCAAATAATTTTAGTGCATATAAGCTCATAGAAAGCTGCCCTAACTGGCCAGATAAATGGATTAATATTTTTGGTCCTAAAGGATGTGGAAAAACTCACTTAGTTAATATTTTGAAAAAAAAAATTGATTCCTTTTACAAAAAAGCTTCAGATTTTAATAATAGCGATTTAATTAAAATTGAAAAATATCAATGTATTATTATTGATAATTATGAAAATAATATAAATGATAATTTGCTTTATTCTTTACTAAATCACTCTAAACAATTAAACAAATATATAGTGATAAATTCATTAAAACCATTACATCTATTTAGTACAAATCTTAAAGATTTGGAGTCAAGACTAAATAGCTTCCTTAAAGTAAGCATTGATTATCCTACAGATGATTTACTAAGAGTAATAATATCTAAGTCATTTTCAGATAAACAAATTAATTTAAATAATAAAAATTTAGAGTATATTATTAAAAATATTGATCGCTCGTACGATAAAGTTTTTAAATTTATTAAAAAATTAGACAACGAGTCATTATCTTCAGGCAAATCAATAAATATAAATTTAATTAAAAAGTGTTTTAGTAATGAATAAGTACAGATCACATAACTGTTCAGAGCTTAGTGAAAAAGATGTTAATAAAGAGGTTTATTTATCTGGCTGGGTTCACAGAAAACGTGATCATGGAAATCTTTTATTTATAGATTTAAGAGATCATTTTGGAATAACTCAATGTGTAATAGAAAATAAAAATAAGTATTTTAAAGATTTAGAAAAAATAAAACCTGAGTCGGTAATAACTATTTATGGGAAAGTTACTAAAAGAGATGTAAATACAGAAAATACGGATTTATCTACAGGTAAAATAGAAATTAAGATAAATGAGTTAAAAGTTTTGTCCGAAGCAAATGATTTGCCCATGCCGGTTTTTGGTGAACAAGACTATCCAGAAGAAATAAGATTAAAATATAGATTCTTAGATCTTAGACGAGCTGAAATGCATAACAATATGATTTTAAGATCAAATGTTTTATCATTCTTAAGAAATGAAATGATAAAAAATAAATTTATGGAGTTTCAAACACCAATTTTAACAGCTTCAAGTCCAGAAGGTGCAAGAGATTTTTTGGTACCAAGTAGAGTACATCCTGGCAAATTTTATGCCTTACCTCAAGCCCCTCAGCAATTTAAGCAAATGATTATGATTTCTGGTTTCGATAAATACTTTCAAATTGCTCCTTGTTTTAGAGATGAAGATGGTAGAGCAGATAGAAGTCCAGGTGAACATTATCAATTGGATCTGGAAATGTCTTTTGTAGAACAAGAAGATGTATTAAAAACTGTAGAACCAATTTTTTTTAATTTATTCAATACATTTTGCAAAAATAAAAAATTAAATAATTTTCCTTTTCCTAGAATAAAATATCAAGAATCGATTGATAAATATGGTACGGATAAACCTGATTTGAGAAATCCTATTGAAATTATGGACGTTACTGATATTTTTTCATCAAAAGAAACAACTTTAGAAATATTTAAAAAAAATATTAAATCTGGGGGAGTGGTCAAAGCAATTCCTGCACCCGATACGGTTGAAAAACCAAGAAGTTTTTTCGATAATCTAAATAAATGGGCAATAGCTGAAGGTGCTAAAGGTTTAGCATATATAAATTTTTCAGAGAAAAATGGTAAGATAGAAGGAAAGGGACCAATAGCAAAATTTTTAAGTAGTAATGCAATAAAAGATTTATTTAAAAAATGCAAATTAAATAAAAGCGACTCCGTTTTCTTTGTAAGTAATAACTATACTGAAGCTACTAAATTTTCGGGATCTGTGAGGCAAAAAATTGGAAATGAACTAAAGTTAGTAAACGAAAATGAATTTAAATTTTGCTGGATTGTTGATTTCCCAATGTACCAATATGATGAAAAAGAAAAAAAAATAGATTTTAGCCACAACCCTTTTTCAATGCCCCAAGTAGATATACATGAATTTGATAAAACAGATGCCTTAAAGATATTAGCTTATCAATATGATTTAGTCTGTAATGGATATGAAATCTCCTCTGGGGCAATAAGAAATCACTTGCCATCATATATGTATAAAGTTTTTGAAAAAGTAGGATATAAAAAAAGTGAGGTAGATAAAAAGTTTTCAGGCATGATAAAAGCTCTGTCTTACGGTGCACCACCTCACGGAGGAATGGCTCCAGGAATAGATAGAATTGTCATGCTTTTAGCTAATCAAAAAAATATCAGAGAAATAACTCTATTTCCGCTCACTCAGAATGCTCAAGATTTACTTATGGGAGCCCCATCTGAAATTAGTGAAAATCAGCTAAAAGAAATTTCTATAAAATTAGATAAAAAAAAGAATTAATTTTTCGATTTTATCTTTATACGAATGTCGCTCAAATCTACTAGTTTCTGTTCATAATTACTTCTAACAAAACCTTTTGAGGTAATATCTTTAACAATTTTCAAGAATTTATCATCATTTTCAGTTGTTACCTGGTCTTTAACACCCGATATGGAAGGTGTATGAGCTAGTTCTTCTTTACCAAGATATGATATAGCTAATTCTCTAAACACATAGTCAAGTATAGAAGTTGCGCTTAATATTCTATCATTCCCATCTACTTTTCCTGACGGTTCAAATTTTGTGTCAATATATGCGTCTACAAATTCCTCTAATGGCACTCCATATTGCAACCCTAAAGATATAGCTATAGCAAAATTATTCATTAAAGCTTTCACTAATTCTCCTTCTTTATTTGTATCAATAAATATTTCACCTATTCTTCCATCGTTATATTCTCCAGTGTGTAAATAAATTTTGTGCTCCCCAATGGATGATTTTTGTATATATCCCTTTCTTCTATCAGGCATTTTAAATCTTTCGCCAAGCTGACCTTTTATTTTTTTGGCTAGCTCTTGATCTCTTTTAACATTATTATCAATTAAAGATTTTTTGTCGTTTTTAATCCCTAAATTATCAATTTTTTCACTTTCTCGGGTGATATTTTTTGATTTATCTCCAATTCTTTTAGTTTTTCTATTATTCAATCTAACTTCTATTACCTCAACTTCTCCGTCGTTTCTGGTATCGATTTTGGCTAATTCTTGATCATTAAGCTCATCTAGTTTATGAACTGTTTTAAAAGTACAAGTATAATATGTTTCAACTAAAAATTTTTTCATAATATTTTTGTAAGGAATCTATCTAGATGATATATATATAATTATTGGTGTCTATGATTTTATTATACAATTTTGAGGTGTGTGGATTTAAAAAATAAAATGATCTGGGTTAAACAAATATTTACATGGTGGAACAAACAAACTTTTGGAACTTTTCTAAAAACTATTTTATTTGGTAAATTTGTAGGAAAAGATCAATACGGAAATAAATATTATACAAACAAGAGCGATGAAAGGTGGGTTATTTACTCAAAAGAAATAGAAGCTACAAAAATTACTAACGATTGGTATTTGTGGATACACCACACAACTGATCAAATTCCCAACACGAATGAAAAGAAATATGATTGGCAAAAGAGTCACAATGAAAATTTAACTGGAAGTAATAATGCATATAAACCAAATAAGATAAAAAAAAGCTCAGAGCATAAAAAATATGAAAACTGGAAAAATTAAATACTACCTATTTTTTTTTACGTTTTTCTTCTCTATTTGTTTAGCAGATGATAAAATTATAAGCTCACCACTAATTAATGTTGATGAATTAAAACCAAGTTTTGAAGAGGAAGATAAAATTGATGATAATATTGACGACTCAAACGTTATTTTTAAAAGAAAGGGTGAAAGTATAATTGATGCAAATATATCTTCTGTTAAGCTAATGGGCCTAGATAAAATAACAGCAAAAACTTCTGAGATTAAAATTAAACTCGGTGATACTAAAAAGTTTGGGCTTTTGGAAATCAAAGCACTTAAATGTGGCAAATCAATCAAAGATGAAACCGGAGATGTAGCATATATTCAAGTAAAAGACATATCTGAAAATCAAAACGAAAAAGTTTTTATTTTTAATGGTTGGACATTTGCTTCTAATCCAGATCTAGCATCTTTTGACCATGCAATCTATGATTTATGGTTAGTTAAATGTGAAAAAGTTTAATAAAATTTTTCTTTTTCTAACCAATTTGTGTCAAAATCAGAGTCGATAAATTTTTTATGTTTTAAAATTTTTTTATGCAGATCTATAGTAGTTGTAATTCCTTCTAATACAAATTCATCAAGTGATCTTAAAGTCCTTTGTATTGCTTCAGTTCTATTTCTTCCTTTACAAATAACTTTTGCTATTAAACTATCATAATAGGGTGTTACTTTGCATCCTTGAAAAATAGAACCATCAACTCTTGTTCTAAAACCTGAAGGTTGATGGCATACCTTAATAATTCCTGGACTGGGTTGAAAATTTAAAGCTGGATTTTCAGCATTAATTCTACACTCTATTGAATGTCCCCTAGGATTTATATCGCTTTGTTTTAAGGCAGTTTTTCCTGTGAACGCGATCCATAATTGCTCTTTTACTATATCTATACCTGTTTGAACTTCAGTTACAGGGTGTTCTACTTGCACTCTCGTATTCATTTCCAAAAAATAAAATTTTCCATTTTCAAATATAAATTCAACAGTTCCAGCGCCTTCATAACCAATCTGCTCAACCATTTTTACTGTTTTTTCTAATAAATCTTTTCTTTGTTCTTCTGTTAAAACTGGACTAGGAGTTTCTTCTATAAGTTTTTGGTGACGTCTTTGAATTGAACAATCTCTTTCTGCAAGATGAATGGTTCTATTCGATGCTGACATAATTTGAACTTCAATATGTCTTGGATTCTTAAAGTATTTTTCAATATAAAGTTCATCATTACCAAAATATTTTTTAGCTTCACTTTTTGCAGTCAAAAAAAGTCTTTCTAATTTTTCTTCTTCTTCTACAATTTTCATTCCTTTACCTCCTCCTCCTCCTGCGGCTTTGATTAAAACAGGGTAACCAATTTCTTTACAAATAGATTTAGCTTCATCTAAATTTTTTACACCTCCCTCTGAGCCCTCTATGATTGGAAGACCATATTTTTTTGCAATTTTCTTTGCTTGAATTTTATCACCCATTTTTTTTATTAAATCAGAGCTAGGCCCAATAAATTTTATACCATGTTTAGTGACAACATCAGCAAATTTAGGATTTTCAGAGAGAAAACCATATCCTGGATGGATCGCTTCTGCACCTGTTAAATCAACTGCTGACATTAACGCTGAAATATTTAAGTAGCTATTTTGAGGTTGATGCGAACCTATGCAGACACTTTCGTCTGCTAGCCTGACATGCATGGAGTCCGAGTCCACATCTGAATGAACAGCTACTGTCTCGATTCCCCATTCTTTACATGCTCTTATAATTCTTACAGCTATTTCCCCTCTATTAGCTATTAAAACTTTTTTAAACATTTTTTATTTTAAAAGGACTAAAGTCTGTCCGAACTCAACCGGCTGACCATCATTAACTAAGATTTTTTTTACAACACCGTCACTAGTTGAAGGTATATGATTCATAGTTTTCATTGCCTCTACAATCATAATGGTTTGACCTTTTTTAACCTTCTGACCTATTTCAACAAATTTTTTAGCGCCTGGTTCTGGTGCGAGGTAGGCTGTGCCTATAATTGGAGATTTGATTCTTGTTCCAGAACTATCATCAGAGTCTGATAATACAGATTTGTTAGGGGAAACAACAGAGCCTAATTGTTCAACTATACCTCTAGCAGATTTAGAGACTTTAATTTTTTTATCACCCTCAGCATACTCCAATTCTGTTAAATTAAATTCTTTAAGGTAATCAACTAATTCTTTAATTAATTTTTTATCTATTTTCATTTTTTATAATCTTGATCATTGCCTCTAAAGACATTATATAGCCATTAATACCAAAACCGCAAATTATTCCACTAACAACGTTACTTAATAATGATTTATGTCTAAATTCCTCTCTATTGTATATATTTGTAATATGAAGTTCAATTAATGGTATCTTTAGAACTTTTAGTGCGTCATGGATAGCTACTGAGGTATGCGTATATCCTCCTGCATTGATAATAAGACCTTTAGAAGAATTTCTTAATTTTTGTATTTTTTCTACTATTTCACCCTCTATATTTGATTGATAAAATGATAAATCAAAGTCATTTTTTTTTGCAAAATTTAAACAAATTTCTTCAACCTCTTTTAAAGTATGCTTTCCATACTTTTCAGCTTCTCTCTCTCCCAAGAGATTTAAATTTGGACCGTTGATTATTGTGATATTTTGTTTCATTATTGTTTTTTATAAATTAAATAATTAACTTAATTATGGCAAAAATACAATTAAATGGTAAAAAAATAACAGTTAACAAAAACATGACTATATCAAATGTGTTAATTAAATATAAGTTAGATAACAAAAAAGTAGCTATAGAGTTAAATGGAGAAATTTTACCAAAGAACAAATATAACAAAAAAAAATTACAAGATAATGACAAAATAGAGATTGTCCATTTTATTGGCGGAGGTTGAATTGAAAAAAGATATTTTTAAAATAGCGGGTAAAGTTTTGAGCTCAAGACTAATTGTCGGGACTGGTAAATACAAAAATTTTATAGAGACAAGAAATGCTATAAAAGCGTCTGGAGCTAAAATGGTGACAGTTGCAGTAAGAAGAGTAAATATTTTAGATAAAAAAAAACCAATTTTAATGGATTATCTTAGCCCAAAAAAATATTTATATTTACCAAACACAGCTGGCTGTTTTACCTCTGATGAAGCTTTAAGAACTTTAAGATTAGCAAGAGAGATGGGAGGATGGAAAATTGTGAAACTAGAAGTTTTAGGTGATAAAAAAACTCTTTACCCCGATATGATAGAAACAATCAAATCTACAAAAACATTGGTTAAAGAGGGTTTTAAAGTATTAGTTTATTGCAGCGACGATCCAATCCAAGCAAAAAAATTGGAGGAGCTTGGTGCATCTGCTATTATGCCCCTAGCGTCGCCTATAGGTTCAGGACTAGGAATTCAAAATAAAGTAAATATTAAAATTATAAAAAATCAAACAAAAGTACCCGTAATCGTTGACGCAGGAATCGGTACTGCCTCAGATGCAACTATAGCAATGGAATTAGGATGCGACGGTGTTTTGATAAACAGTGCTATAGCTAAAGCGAAAAATCCAATTTTGATGGCTGACTCTTTTAAAAATGCTGTTATTGCAGGTAGAAAATCATACCTAGCAGGAAGAATGGAAAAAAATTATTTTGGATCTCGAAGCACGCCAAACAAAGGAAAAATTTAACTAGCTTTTTTCCTTCGCACCCATAATGTTTTAGGTGCTTTAGTCTTTTTAAATTTATCTGAAACTTTTTTTGTTTTTTTTGTCTTAATTGGAAATTTTTTATTCTTTTCATTAATTTCAGTTTTCGAAATTTTCTTAGAGATATCTATTTTTTCGAATTTATTTATATTTTCTACAATATTAATTACTTTTTTGGATTTGTTCATTAACTTTATTCTGTATTCAGGTAATAATAGCTTGGTGTCATCTTTGAAATTAATAGAAAATAAGTATTTTTTTTGAAAATAATTTATTTCTTTAGAAAAATTATTTTCGATATATAATTTAACTTTTTCAGGAACATAAGCGTCAATTGACTTAATTTTATTATTAAAGGCTAACATTTCAACTTTTTTTATTATTTTCTGGGAAAAAGAATCTAAAGACAAGTTGGTTTCCCATTTTATCGATCCTTCTCGCAATCTTTGCCGTGTCATTTCAAGTAGACCAAAATTACTTATTTTACCAACTTGTATCCTAGCTCGATCTTTCCTAATACATTCTCGCATCTTTTTTTCTACTATTCGTCTATTATAGAAGTTAAGCATGTCAATAAAATCTATTACAATTAGACCAGATAAATCTCTTAATTTTATTTGTCTCGATATTTCTTCTGCTGCTTCTAAATTAGTGTTTAAGGCTGTTTTTTCAATGTTCATTTGTTTTGTTGATTGACCAGAATTTATATCAATAGCCACTAAAGCTTCTGTTGGATTTATTACTAAATATCCTCCAGATTTTAATTTAACCGTTGGTTCATAAATATTATTTAAAGATTTTTCTATACCTGCGTCATGAAATAAAGGTATTTTTCCTCTATATTTTTTAATATTTTTTACATTTTTTGCAATAAGCTCTTTCATAAATTTTTTTGCTTTTTGATAACCTTCATTGCCATCAACATAAACATTTTTAGTATCATTATCGTATATATCTCTTATAGCTCTTTTAATAATATCCCCTTCTTCATAAATTAAACTTGGAGCGTTTGAATCAAGAGTTTTGTCTCTTATTTCTCCCCAAGTTTTAAGAGTGCTTTGAAAATCTTTTTCAATTTCATTTTTAGTTTTATTTGCTCCAGCTGTTCTTACTATCACACCCATGCTTTTAGGTATTTCAATATCATTTAAAATATTTCTTACTTTTTGTCTTTCATTAGAATTAAAAATTTTTCTTGAAATTCCACCACCTTTTGCAGTATTGGGCATTAAGACAATATATTTTCCTGCCAAAGATATGAAAGTTGTTAGGGCCGCCCCTTTTTGTCCTCTCTCTTCTTTTAAAACTTGTATTAATATAACTTGGCCAGGCTTTATAACTTCTTGAATTCTATATCTTTTGAGACCATATGAAGATTTAAGTTTTTCTCTATAGTTACTTTTATCTTCGTTATTTTTTTGATTTTTATCATTTTTAGATAAATCTTGAGCACTTTTAATATCATTTGACCCGTTCGTCTCTTGCTGATTACTAATTTCATCTAAATTAGTATTTTTAAGATCTTCTCTTATTTTTTCCTCTACATCTTTTATCTTCTCTTTGTCATCTGAGGGTATCTGGTAGTAATCTGACTGAATGTCATTAAATGCAAGAAATCCATGTTTGATTCTGCCAAAATTTACGAAGGCTGCTTGTAACGAAGGCTCAACTCTACTTACTATTCCTAAATAAATATTATTTTTAAAGTTTAATCTATTTTTATCTTCGTACTCATACTCTTCAATAGTATTAGCTGATTTAAGAACAATTCGAGTTTCGTCTGGATGCGATGCATCAATATATAAATTTTTTTCCATTGGTAATGAATTCCTTTAAGTGAGATTAGTAGTGTGTTTTGTAATTTTTTCATAAGAATATTATACAAAAAAAATTAAGTTTTTGCATCATTATTCTATCATATGATAAAATGCCTTAAGAAAGCCAAATTTTATAGATTAAGATTAAATATATGGTTAAATTAATTAATTTTTCAATCAAAGCATTTATTATATTCTTTCTTACAGTTATTTTATTGATCTTTTCAGCTTTATGGTATTTTTCATACGGTCTACCTGATTACAAAAAATTGACTAATTATCAACCTCCAATTTCAAGTAGAGTTTATTCTAAAAATGGACAGTTAATAGCTGAGTATGCGATTGAAAAAAGATTATTTGTTCCCTACAGTGCTATTCCGCAAAAAGTAGTTAATTCATTTTTATCAGCGGAAGATAAAAATTTTTTTAATCACCCCGGAGTTGACGCAAAAGGTATTTTACGCGCTACTTTTAAAAATATAAACAATATTGCAAATAATAAAAGACTTGAAGGAGCCTCAACTATTACACAGCAAGTAGCAAAAAATTTTTTACTTACAAATGAAGTATCATTAAAAAGAAAAATTAAAGAGGCAATTTTAGCTTTTAGGATAGAAAAAGCGTATTCAAAAGAAAGAATTTTAGAGTTATATTTAAATCAAATTTACCTTGGAGAAGGAACTTATGGCATTGCTGCTGCTAGCTTAGAATATTTTGATAAGTCAATTAAAGATTTAAATTACAATGAGTCAGCATTATTAGCCGCCTTACCTAAAGCGCCTAGCAAATATAATCCATTCAAATATCCTGAAGAGGCAAAATTTAGAAGAAATCTAGTGCTTAAAAATTTATCTGATAATAATTTCATAAGTAAGTCAGAATACGAAAGTTTAAAATCAAAAAAAATTATTTTAAAAAAAAGAAAGATAAAAATAGTTAATGAAGCTAATTCTTATACTGAGGAAGTACGAAGAATGATAAGGAAAAAATATGGTTTCGAAAAACTTTACAAACAAGGATTAACTATAAAAACACCTTTAAATATTAACTATCAAATATATGCGATAGACTCTCTTCGCTCTGGAATAGAAGCTTATGATCGTAGACAAGGGTGGAGAGGACCTATTTCAAATAAGAATAATATTAATTGGGAAAAAAAACTTGATCAAATAAAGTTAGATCCAACATTAAATTGGAAAATTGCTGAAATTGTAAACTTACAAGAAACTAGTTTTGAAATTGAAACTTTAAACTTGAAAAAAAAAGGAAATATTTATTTTAAAGATATTAAATGGGCTTTAAAAAATAATGGTAAAGAAAAATTTAAAAAAGGTGATTTTGTATTTGTAAAAAAAGAAAAAAATGATTGGGCATTAAAACAATATCCAAAAGTAAACGGTGGAATAGTTGTTATTGATCCATTTACAGGAGAAGTTAAAGCATTAGCAGGAGGTTTTAGTTATAAGTCAAGTGAATTTAATAGAGTAACTCAAGCAAAGAGACAACCTGGATCAGCCTTTAAACCTTTTGTTTATGCGTTAGCTTTAGAAAGTGGATATTCACCAACGTCTATAGTTTTAGATGCTCCATATATTGCAAAACAGGGAGTTGGTTTAAAAGACTGGAAGCCAGAAAATTATGGAAAACAATTTTACGGACCTACAACTCTAAGAAAAGGAGTTGAATATTCTAGAAACCTAATGACAGTAAGAATTGGAGAAAGCGTAGGATTAAATAAAATTTTAAAACTTTCAAAAAAACTAAATATATACGAAGATATACCTGAGCTTTTATCCGTATCCCTAGGCTCTGCTGAAACAACTCTTCTAAATCTGACAGCTGCCTATTCATCTTTTGTAAATGGAGGAAAAAAAATAGAACCTATTTTAATAAACAGAGTTCAAGACAGAAGGGGAAAAACAATATTTAAACCAACTAATATTAATTGTAAAGGATGCAAAAATTTTGTTAAAGACTCAAAGGAGTTTCCTAAAATTAATTATAATCACGAAAGAGTTATAAGCGAAACAACTGCTTTTCAAATTGTTTCAATACTTGAGGGAGCGATAAAGAGGGGTACTGGAAAAAAATTGAGAAATTTAAACGTACCGATAGCAGGTAAGACAGGAACGACAAATAATAACTTTGATGCTTGGTTTATAGGTTTCTCATCCAATCTTGTTGTAGGTGTTTATGTTGGTTTTGATTCTCCTAAAACCTTAGGAAAATATGAAACCGGGTCAAAAGCTGCACTACCTATATTTAAAGAATTTATAAAAAAATCAATCTATAAAGAAGAATTTAAAAAATTTAAAATACCAAAAAATATTTATTTTGCGCCAATTAATTATGATACAGGTGAAAAAACCAGTTTTGGAAAGAAAAAATCAATAATCGAAGCTTTTAAATATAAAGATATTAACAATGTTAAAAATAATAAATTAAATTTAAATTATAATTATGATAAATTAATAAAGTTTAGACAGTTTTACTAATATGCAAAATTTTGACAATAAAATAAGCGAAGCTTTGAAGTACCTTAAAAATATAAGGAGGTACCTTTGATAAAAATCAAATTGAAGAAAAAGTACAACAAATAGAAAAAGAGTCTACAGCTACTAATTTCTGGAAAGATCAATCTAAAGCCAAAAAACTTCTCAAAGAAAAAAAATTTTATGAGGAAATATTAAACGTTTACAATCATTCTTTAAAAGAAATAGAGAATTTAAAAGACTTATTTAAACTTGGAACAGAAGAAAGTGATCAAGATTTACTAAATGATTGCGATAAAAAAATTAATTTATTAATAACCTTAACAAAAAAAAATGAAGTCAATTGTTATCTTTCTGGCGAAAGTGATAATTTTGATATTTATTTAGAAATCCATGCAGGTGCCGGCGGAACAGAAAGCCAAGATTGGGCTGATATTTTAAAAAGAATGTACACAAAATGGTTTGATAAAAAAAATTACACTTATGAATTAATAAGTGAACACAAAGGAGATGAGGCTGGAATAAAGTCTTGTACTTTAAAGGTTAACGGTAATTACTTATATGGATTAATGAAAAGTGAGTCTGGCGTACATAGACTCGTACGAATCTCTCCATTTGATAGCGGTGCTAGGAGACATACAAGTTTTGCAAGTGTTTGGGTTTATCCCTCCATAGATGATAGTATTAATATTCAAATAGATGAAAAAGATCTTCGTATTGATACTTACAGGTCTAGCGGGGCCGGAGGCCAACATGTTAATACAACTGATAGTGCAGTGAGAATAACTCATTTACCAACAAAGATTGTTGTTCAATGTCAGAATGAAAGATCTCAACACAAAAATAAAGAAACTTGTTTTAAAATGCTTAAAGCAAGACTTTATGATTATGAAATTAAAAAAAAGGAGGAAGAAAATCAAAAAAACGTTACTGAAAAAACTGATATAGGATGGGGACATCAAATTAGATCGTACGTTTTACAGCCATATCAGCTTGTAAAAGACTTAAGATATAAAATTGAAAGCTCAAATCCTACAGATGTATTAAATGGAAATATTGACAAATTTATAGAGGCAGGAGTATTAAACAAATAAAATGAGAACAGTAGGATCACTAATTTCTATATTAATAATATTGATTTTCACTTCATTAGTTTTTTTAAGCTATACTGGCATAGAAACAGATAAATTTAATAACGTTATATCTGAGCAAATAAAAAAAATTGACCCAGATGTAGAGTCTACATTGGATAAAATAAAAATAAAGTTTGACGTAAAAAGTTTGAATTTTTATTTAGCAACTACAAATCCAGAAATTAAATATAAAAGTGCTTATATTCCACTAAAAGAGATCAAAGTTTTTATTGGTCTTAAATCTTTATTAGGAGGTAATTTTTTAATAAATAAAACACTAATAGACACACCTGAAATAAATATAACCCAATTAAAAAAATTAGTTTCTAAATCTAAACCATCAAATTTTACAAGCTTTATACAAAACAACATAAGCGAAGGATTTGTAAAATCAAAAATTGAATTATATTTTACAAAAAATTTTGAACTAAAAAATTATAAATTTGATGGATATTTAAAAAAACTATCAGGAAAATTTTTAGATAAAATTGAAATAACAGATACAAGTTTAATTTTTTCAATAAATCCAAATAATGGCTCATTAAATGATATAGTAAGCAATATAAATAAAATACAAATTTTCTCAGGAGATCTAAATTATGAAAAAAAAGAAAATTTAGAAATTAATTTAAAATTAGATACAGATATTGATTTGAATGAAGAAATTGTTAAAAATAATCTTAATTACAATCTTAGTGATTTCATTAAAAATTTTAATTTAAAAGGAAATATATCTCATACGGTAAATTTAACGCTAGATGACACTCTAAAAATTTTAAATTATGATTTTACATCAAAAGGTAATCTAGACTTTTTAAAAGCCAATTTAGAAATTCCATCTGTACAATCATTTTTTAAATTTCAAATAAGTGAGTTAGATATTAAAGATACGAATATTGATATTAATTTTAATTCTAAAAAAAATAATTTTATTAAATTAAATGGACTTTATCTTTTTGAAGGTAAAAATTACAAAAAATATATTTTAAATAGTACTCAGAAAAACAAAAAAAATAATATTAATTTATCTATAGATTTTGACCAAGAAATTTCATTGCCGTTAATAAACTATAATAAAAAAAAAGGAATTATATCTAAAATTAATTGCAATTTTAAAATTCAAAATGATAAACTTGAAATAATCAATTTTGAATATAATGAAAGTGATAACTTAATTTATATAAATAATCTTATTTTCGATAAAAATAAAAAATTTAAAAAATTTAAATATGCAAAGGTAAAAACTTTTGATAATAAAAAAATTAATAACGAATTTGAAATTTACTTTGGTAAAAATATTGAAATTAAAGGAAAAAAATTTGATGGTATTAATTTGTCAAAAATAAAAGATAGAAAATCAAATAATAAACTTAAAATAACAAAAGATATTTCAATAAGTATAGATGCTATTAATACTCCTCTTTCAAAACAGATTAAACGATTTAATTTAATTGGAAAAATAATTAATGGAGAATTTGTTAAAATATCTTCCAAAGGAGAATTTGAAGAAAATAAATATTTAGACATTTCATTAAAAAAAGATTTAAATTCTAAAAAAAAATTTTTAGAGATATATTCGGACTTTCCTGAAGTAATGCTGTCCGGCTTTAGTTTTTTTGAAGGATTAAAAGGAGGGAATCTTTTGTACACTTCGGCAATAGATGATAATAAAAATTTTTCTAAACTTATTGTTGAAAATTTTAATGTACAAAACGCACCTGGTATCGCTAAACTTTTATCACTTGCTGACTTTCGTGGAATGTTGGATTTATTATCAGGAAAAGGTTTAAGTTTCGATAAACTCGAAATCAAGTATATAAAAAACAATAATGGAATTAAATTAGAAGAGCTATACGCTTTGGGTCCAAGCATTTCTATTTTAATGGATGGGTATACTGAGAGTCAAACTGGCTTAGTTAGTTTAAGGGGAACAATGATACCAGCAAAAACCTTAAATAAATTTTTGTCTAAAATTCCAGTAGTTGGCGATATTTTAATACCAAAAGAAATAGGAGAAGGATTATTTGGTGTCAGCTTCAAGATTAAAGGTCACCCTGGAAAAATGAAAACTTCCGTGAATCCAATAAAAACTTTAACCCCTAGATTTATTCAAAAAGCATTAGAAAAATAATCTAATTAATCTTAAGCAAATAGTGCTTTTTTTTACCTATAGATATTTTTAAAAAATCTTTGTTACTTAAATCAGATAGATTTATGACTTTATTTTCGTTATTTAGAACCTCATCATCTAATTTTATACCATTATTTTTGATTATCCTTCTAGCTTCACTTTTTGAAACTATAATCTTATTAGATGATAATAAATCTAAAATTTTTACACCTTTAATAAGTAAATTTTTTGAAATTTTAATTTCGGGAAGATTTTCACTCACTCCAGAATTTTTAAAAGTATCGTGAGCAGTACGTTCAGCCTTTTTTGAAGCTTCTTTTCCATGCAGAATACTAGTTGCTTCATTTGCCAGTAAAATTTTCAATTTATTAATATCCTGTTCTTTATCAAAAATTTGTTTTAATTTTTCACAATCAATTTCAGTAAAATAATGTAAAAATTTTTTTACATCATTATCGTCAGTATTTCTCCAGAACTGCCAATAGTCGTATGCTGAAAATAATTTTTCATTAAGCCAGACAGCACCTTTTTCAGTTTTTCCCATTTTTGCACCACTTGCTAAAGTAATTAAAGGCGTTGTTAAACCAAATGCTTCCTTCTTCGAAACACGTCTTATTAACTCTACACCATTTACAATATTTCCCCATTGGTCAGATCCACCTAGTTGAAGAGAACAATTATTTTTTTTATTCAATTGATAAAAATCAAAGGCTTGTAAAATCATATAATTAAATTCCATATAACTTAGAGACTGTTCTCTCTCTAATCTTAGTTTAACGCTATCAAACGTTAACATTTTATTAATGGTAAAATGTCTTCCTATATCTCTTAAAAAATCAATATATTTGAGTTTTCCTAGCCACTTATAATTATCTACAAAAATTGGACTGGTTTTTTTATTTTTACTAATTAAAAGTTTTTTAAATATTCTTTTAATACCATTAATATTAGTTTTTATTTCCTTTGAAGTTAGAATCTTTCTTGTAGAGTCTTTTCCAGAGGGATCACCGATTAATGTAGTTCCACCACCTAACAAGACCACAGGTCTATGACCATGTTTTTGCATCAATCTCAAAAGCATGATTTGTAATAAACTTCCAACATGCAGACTGGGAGCCGTACAATCAAAACCAATATAACCAACTATAGGTTTTTCATTGCAAGTTTTGCTTAAACCCTCTAAATCAGTACACTGATTTAAATATCCTCTACTCTCCATCTCAATTAAAAGGGCGTTTTTCATAAATATTTATGTAATAAAGTTACTATTATACATAAATTATTATAAATAAATATAAATATGATAAAAGAGTATACAGCCCTAGGTTTAATGAGTGGTACCTCTGGGGACGGAGTTGATGCCTCGATTGTTAAATCTGATGGATCAGATAATTACAAAGTAATACTCAACAAATATTTTAAATATAGCCTCGATATTTCAAATGGCATTTATGAACTTAAAGAAAAAATAAATAACAAGAAAGATTTGACAACTTTAAATTTAGAATTAAATTCTATTGAAGAAAAAATTACTCTTTTTCATGCAGAGTCCTCTAAAAACTTATTACAAGATAATAACGTTGATGTAGTCGGATTTCATGGACAAACTATTTATCATAATCCAAAAGAAAAAATTTCTAAACAATTAGGAAATGGAAAGCTTCTTTCAGATATTTTAAAAAAAGATATTATTTATAATTTTAGAAAAAATGACCTAGAAAATAATGGAGAAGGAGCACCGTTAACCCCAATATTTCATAAATTGATACTTCAAAAAAAGAAAATAGATTTACCAGTTTCTATATTAAACTTAGGAGGCATAGCAAATATAACTACAGTGTATAAGGATAATATTACTAGCTCAGATATTGGCCCGGCAAATTGTTTGATTGATAAATGGATAAAAATAAATGCTAATAAACATTTTGATAAGGATGGTCAAATATCAAGCAAAGGTTCAATAAATAAAATTATTTTAGATCAAGCTCTAGATAATTATTATAATAATGATGTAAGTAAACTAAAATCTTATGACACTAAAGATTTTGATTTATCTTTTGTAAGAGGTTTATCCTTAGAAGACGGAGCTGCTACTTTGATAGAATATACTGCAGAAATTCTGTCACAAAGAATGAAAAATCACAAAATTTATTTATCTGGAGGAGGAAGAAAAAATAAATATTTAATTAATAGAATTAAAAGCAAAACAAAAGATAATGTGTGCTTAATAGATGAGATTAATATTGATGGAGATTTTATTGAATCCCAAGCCTTTGCTTTCCTTGCAATAAGATCATTATTAAATTTACCAATATCTTTTCCTGAAACTACTGGTTGTTCAAAACCTACCGTGGGTGGTGAGCTTATAAAGTATTAAAATTATATTAATGCAGTTTTCTCTTTAATATATTTTGCGACTTGTTCTTTTAGTTCATCTTCTTTATTTTTAAAAAAATGGTTCGCACCTTTTATTTTAGAAAATAAAACTTCAACACCTCTTTGACTTTTTATTCTTTCATCTAGTTCAATAATACTTTCTTTTGTTACTAACTCATCACTTTCACTATAAACAACTTGTCCGGATGTAGGACATGGTGCCAAAAAAGAAAAATCATAAACATTTGGTTGAGGTGATAGTGCAATAAAATTGTTTACTTCAGGTCTTCTCATAATTAATTGCATGCATATTAAAGCTCCAAAAGAAAACCCTGATACCCAACATTGACTGTAATCCAAGTTTTCTCTTTCAATCCAATCTAATGCAGCAGCAGCGTCTGATAATTCTCCTTGTCCATTATCAAAAATTCCATCGCTTTTTCCCACTCCTCTGAAATTTATTCTTACAACTGAAAATCCATTTTCTAAAAATATATTATACATTAATTGAACAATTTTGTTGTTCATGCTTCCACCATATTGAGGATGAGGCTGTAGAACAATTGCCACTGGGGAACCAAATTTAGGATTTTTATAATATTTTCCTTCTAGTCGTCCTGCCGGACCGGGAATAAAAATTTCTGAGCTTTTTGGTTTCATAATTAATTAATAATGATAATTATTTTCAAAAAAAGAATAGCTTTATATCATGTTTTTATGCGACAAATAAATTTTTTTAATTCTTACTAAATTAGTAGGAATTATCAAAAAAATATTGTATTACAACACTAATTTATGAAACTAAACTCTAAAGCTAGATACGCCGTGATGGCAATGGCAGACTTAGCAATATTTTCAAAAGAAAAACCAGTTAGCTTAAAGGAAATTTCTTTAAGACAAAACATCTCCATGGCCTATCTTGAACAATTATTTATTCTTTTAAAAGAAAAAAAGTTAGTAAGAAGTTTAAGAGGATCCTACGGGGGATATGTGCTTGAAAAACCGGCATCAGAAATAAGTTTATCAAATATTATTTATGCTGTTAAAGAAGAAGTAAAAACACTTAATTGTAAAAAAGAATTAAAAAAAGGATGTAAACACAAGTCAAAAAAATGCATTACTCACAACCTTTGGGATAAGCTAGATCAACATATCAACGGTTTTTTTGAAAAAATTCAGCTTGATGAAATAGCTGGAACAAATAAATAAAATGAGCAAACAAAATTTAAAATTAGATAAAGACTATAAGTATGGTTTTACAACTGAAATTGAAAATTTTAAAGCTCCAAAAGGCTTAAGTGAAAAAACTATTAAATTTATTTCAAATATAAAAAAAGAACCTAAGTGGATGTTAGATTGGAGGCTTAAAGCTTATAAAAGATTGCAATCAATGAAAGAACCTAATTGGCAAAAGCCAAAGTACCCAAAAATTAATTATCAAGATTTATATTATTTTTCTTCTCCAACAAGTTTAAAGGATAAACCAAAAAGCCTTGATGAAATTGATCCTAAATTAATAGAAACATATAATAAGTTAGGTATTCCTCTAAATGAGCAAAAAAGATTAAGTGGAGTTGCGGTAGACGCAGTTTTTGATTCAGTTTCAGTTGCAACAACTTTTAAAGATGAGTTAACAAAAAAAGGGATTATTTTTTGTTCGATATCAGAAGCTATTCAAAAACACCCTGAGTTAGTAAAAAAATACTTAGGATCAGTAATACCCATAACAGATCATTATTTTGCTACATTAAACTCTGCAGTATTCACTGATGGTTCATTTGTCTATATTCCGCCTAAGGTTAAGTGTCCAATGGAGCTATCAACATACTTTAGAATAAATGCTTCAGAAACGGGACAGTTTGAAAGAACTTTAATAATTGCTGACAAAGGAAGTTATGTAAGTTATTTGGAGGGTTGTACAGCTCCAATGAGAGATGAAAATCAACTTCATGCAGCTAACGTAGAATTAATTGCTTTAGATGATGCTGAAATTAAATATTCCACAGTTCAAAATTGGTATCCTGGAGACGAGAATGGAGTTGGTGGTATTTATAATTTTGTTACTAAGAGAGGCGTTTGTAAGGGAAAAAATTCAAAAATTTCTTGGACACAGGTAGAAACTGGATCAGCAATAACTTGGAAATATCCTAGTTGTATTTTACAAGGTGATAATTCAGTTGGAGAATTTTATTCAATTGCAATAACAAACAATCATCAAAAAGCTGATACTGGTACAAAAATGATACATCTTGGTAACAATACTAAAAGCAAAATTATTTCTAAGGGTATATCAGCAGGAAAGGCTGACAATACCTATAGAGGACTAGTAGACATTAATGCAAACTCTAAAAATTCTAGAAATTTTACTCAATGTGACTCTCTTTTAATGGGTAATAAATGTGGAGCTCATACCGTTCCATATATTAAAAACAAAAATTCTTCATCAATTATTGAGCATGAAGCGACTACTACAAGAATAAACGAAGACCAACTTTTTTATTGTAATCAAAGAGGCCTTAATCAAGAGGAAGCAATAAGTTTAATTGTTAATGGCTTCTGCAAAGAAGTTTTACAGCAATTACCAATGGAGTTTGCTGTTGAAGCACAAAAATTAGTTTCTATAAGTTTAGAAGGAAGTGTTGGGTAATGTTAAGAATTAAAAACTTAAAAACACTAATCAAAGACAAGCCAATTTTAAATGGAGTCAATTTAGGAATTAATAGCGGAGAAGTGCATGCAATAATGGGCCCCAATGGATCAGGCAAGAGCACTCTAGCTAACGTTTTATCAGGTAAAAAAGGTTATGAAATTAGCGGAGAAATAAAGTTTGATGGTGAGGATTTAACTTCTTTACAAATAGAGGAAAGAGCTCAAAAGGGACTTTTTTTAGCGTTTCAGTATCCTTTAGAGATACCAGGGGTGAATACGAATAATTTTCTTAAAACATCTTTGAACTCAGTTAGAAAAGCTAATGGGCAAAAAGAGCTAGACACACTCACGTTTCTTAAATTGGTTAAAAAAAAATCATCAGAACTAAAAATTGATGAAAAAATTTTGTCTAGACAACTTAATGTAGGATTCTCAGGGGGAGAAAAGAAAAAAAATGAAATTTTACAAATGAAATTATTAGATCCTAAACTTTCAGTATTAGACGAAACTGACTCAGGTCTAGATATAGATGCTCTAAAAATTGTAGCTGAAGGAGTTAATTCATCTAAGAATAAAGAAAATGCATTTTTGATAATTACACACTATCCAAGGTTATTAGAATATATAAAACCAGATTTTGTTCATGTTCTTTCAAACGGAAAGATAATTAAAACTGGGGATGTGTCTTTAAGTAAAGATTTAGAAAAAACTGGATATTTTAATTTAACTAAATGATTCAAAATTTTCAAGAATATATAAAAAATATCGATAATATTTCTCCCCAAGAAAAAAAAGATAGAGAAAGAAGTCTTGAATTATTTAATAAAAAAGGATTTCCAAATAAAAAATTAGAAGAATGGAAATTCACTGACATAAAAAAAGTTATTCAACAAAATTTTAATGAATTAAATCCAAACAACAAATTAGTTAAAATTAAAGAAATTAACTATATCAAGGATTTTGAACATAACCATATTTTAACAATAAATGGAAATCTGTATTCACATGATTTTAAATACGAAGATAAAGATAAAGTTAAAATTGAAAAGTTTAAGAAAGAACCAGGTAAAAACAATAACATTGATAATTCTCTTTTAGATCTTAATGACGCCTTATTTAGTGGAGGATATTTTTTAGAAGTTTTAGAGAATTATAAATTAAAGAAACCTTTAATTATCTATAATTATTTCAGCAATGATATTAAAAATAAAATAATTAGTAATAAAAATCTTATAAAATTAAATAAAAATTCTTATACTGATCTAATAGAATTTAGTATTGACGACTCAAACGATAGGTTTTTTTATAATAATTATACAAATATTATTTTGAAAAATGAAGCAACATTGAAAAAATATATCATTCAAAGCAACAAAAGCAAATCAGTGAACTATAAATTCATTAAAGTTTTTTTAGAAAATAATTCAAATTATGAAAGCTACATTTTTTCATCTGGGCTAGAGTTCAATAAAATAGATAAAGATATTGATGTGGATGGTAAAAACGCTTTGTGTACGATCCAATCTTCTTTGCTTTTAAATGGTAACTCTCATCAAGAAATTAAAACTAAAATCAATCATTTAAAACCAAATAGCAAAAGCTTTCAAAAAATAAAAAATGTTATAAACGATAATTGCAAAGCTGTGTATCAAGGTAAAATTTTCGTAAAAGACATTGCTCAAAAGACAGATGCATATCAATTAAGTAAAGCTTTAATTTTAAAAGATAAAGCTGAATTTAATGCTAAACCCGAATTAGAAATTTACGCTGATGATGTAAAATGTTCACACGGATCAACTTCTGGCAATATTGATGATGAGGCAATTTATTATTTAATGACTAGAGGAATTTCAAGACAAGAAGCAATATTATTACTTACTGAAGCTTTCTTATTTGAAATATTTAATTCAATTGAAAATGAGGATATTAAAATTTTTTTAGAAAAAAGTTTAAAAAAGCAAATTTATGAATATAAAATCAATTAAATCAGAATTTCCTATATTTAATAAAAAGATAAATAATAAACCCCTTATCTACTTAGATAGTGCTAATTCTTCTCAAAAACCAAAGGCTGTAATTGATAGAATGACTCATTTTTATGAAAATGAATTTTCTAACGTAGGAAGAAGTGTTCATACTCTTGCCGTTACCGCAACTAACAGATTCGAGGAATCTAGAGATATTATAAAAAATTTTATTAACGCTAAACACAGAGAAGAGATTGTATTCACTAAAGGAGCAACAGAGGGTATTAACTTAGTTGCGAATTGCTATGGCGATAAGTTTGTTAATGAAGGAGATGAAATTATCTTAACAGAACTAGAGCATCACTCAAATTATGTTCCATGGCATTATCTAAGAAGTAAAAAAAAAGCTATTATTAAATTTGCTAAACTTAATGAAAACCTTGAAATTAAAGTCGATGAAATAAAAAAACTAATTACCAGCAAAACAAAAATGATTGCTATTACACATATATCGAATGTTACAGGAGGGATAAGCCCTCTAAAGGAAATCATAGAATTAGCTAATTCAAAAAAAATTCCTGTGTTGATAGATGGAACTCAAGGAGCTCCACATTTAAAACTTGATATGCAACAAATAGGTTGCGACTTTTATGTAATTTCTTGTCATAAGATGTACGGACCCAATGGTCTTGGAATACTTTATGGGAAAAAAAAATGGTTAGATCTTTTACCACCCTACCAAGGAGGAGGTGGAATGATTGATGAGGTCAAAAAAGAAACTATTTCATTTGCAGAGACTCCTACAAAATTTGAAGCTGGAACAATGCAAACCGCAGAAGTAGTAGCGATGAGTGAGGCAATAAAATTTGTTGAGACTATCGGTTTGGATAAAATCTCTGATCATGAAAATAAAGTTTTAAATTATGCTATAGAAAAATTAAAAAAAAATAATTCTATAAAATTAATAGGAAATCCAGAAAATAAAGCTTCAGTAATATCATTTACAATCAAAGGAATACATCCTCATGATATTGCTACAATTCTAGATGGAGATGGTGTGGCAATTAGGGCCGGTCACCACTGTTGTCAAATTTTACATGAGAAACTTGGCATACCTGCTACTGCTAGAGCTTCTTTAGGCATATATAATACCAAAGAAGATATAGATGTTTTAGACTCAGCAATAAAAAAATGTAGAAAGGTTTTTAATATTTAATGGATTTAAGAGAGCTTTATCAAGAAATTATTTTAGATCACGGAAAAAATCCGAGAAATAAAGGAATTTGCAATAATTTTAATAGAAATGCGAAAGGACACAATCCACTTTGTGGAGATAAAGTTCATATTTATTTAAAGTTAAATAAAGAAAACCAAATAGAGGATTTAAGTTTTGAAGGAGAAGGTTGTGCCATTTCCTTAGCTTCTGCGTCAATTCTTACAGAAACAATAAAAGGAAAAGATTTTAATTTAACGAATAAAATAGTCGATAACTTTTTAAATATGGTAAAAAAAAATGAATTAATAACTATCAATAGTTTAACTGAGGATCAAAAAACTACAATTATGTCTTTGTCTGGTGTAAAAGAGTTTCCTATGAGAGTTAAATGTGCAACAATGGCGTGGCATACTTTGTCTTCAGCGTTAAGTTTAAAAGAATAAGATGGAATTAGAAAATAAAATAATTGCAAAAATAAAAAAAATATATGATCCAGAAATACCTGTAAACATATATGATTTAGGTCTAATTTATAAAATTGAAGTTAAAAACAACAATACAGTTGATGTCGACATGACACTAACTTCACCAAATTGTCCAGTGGCAGAAAGTTTGCCAAAACAAGTAAAAGATAATATACTTGAAATGGATGAAATCTCTCAAGTAAACTTAAATCTTGTATGGGATCCTCCTTGGGATAAAGATAAAATGTCAGAAGCTGCTAAATTAGAACTTAATTTATGAACAAACAAATAATCACTTTAAGCATTAACGCTGCCAATAGAATTAAAGAAATTATGTCTGCTGCAAAAGACCCGGCGGTAGCAGTCAGAGTTGGAGTTAAATCAGGTGGTTGTGCCGGCTTAAGCTATGTGATGGAATATGCAAAAGAAATAAAGCCCAATGAAGAAATTATAGAAGATAAAGGAGTAAAAGTAATAATCGACCCTAAGGCTATCATGTATCTTTTAGGTTCAGAAATGGATTATAAAGTTGATAAATTTTCATCTCAATTTATTTTTAAAAACCCAAATGAAACTGAACGATGTGGTTGTGGGGAGTCTTTTAAAATTTAAAAATATTATTGACTATAGTACATTTCAAATTCTATAGGATGAGGAGTATGTTCAAATTTGTAAATTTCTTGGAACTTCAAATCAATATATGCATCAATTTGATCATCAGTGAAAACATCACCTTGAGTTAAAAATTTTCTATCTTTATCTAAATTTTCCATCGCTTCTCTTAGGGAGCCGCATACCGTTGGTAACTTTTTAACCTCATCTTCTGATAAAGTATATAAATCTTTATCAAAAGATTTACCTGGATCTATTTTATTCTTAATTCCATCTATTCCTGCCATTAACATAGAAGCAAACGTTAAGTAGGGATTGCCCGCAGCATCAGGAAATCTAATTTCCATACGAGCAGCTTTTGGATTCATAATTATCGGTATCCTACAAGATGCAGATCTATTTCTTGCAGAATAAGCCAAAATCACGGGCGCTTCGAATCCCGGTATTAATCTTTTGTAACTATTTGTTGTTGCATTAGAAAATGCGTTAATAGCTCTAGCATGTTTTAAAATTCCTCCAATATAGTACAATGCAGTTTTAGATAATCCGGCATATTCTTTTCCCATAAACAAAGGAGTATTACCTTTCCAAAGTGATTGATGGCAATGCATTCCAGATCCGTTATCTCCTTTAACTGGTTTTGGCATAAAAGTTGCAGTTTTCCCAAAAGAGTGAGTTACCATTTGAACTGCATATTTATAAAGTTGCAGATTATCTGCCATGTTTGTTAACGTTCCAAAATACATACCAAGTTCGTGTTGACTTGGAGCTACTTCATGATGATGTTTTTCAACTTTAACACCCATGTCCTTAAGGGCTTTTAAGTATTCTCCCCTCATGTCCTGAGCGCTATCTACTGGTGGAACAGGGAAATATCCACCTTTAACACCAGGTCTGTGTCCTAAATTTCCATTTTCATATTTCTTTCCTGTATTGTAAGGACCTTCAGAGCTATCAATCATAAAACTTGTTTCGTTCATATCGTTTTTAAATCTTACATCATCGAAAACAAAAAATTCAGGTTCTGGTCCAAAATAAGATTTGTCTCCTATTCCAGTTTTTTGAAGATATGCCTCAGCTTTCTTAGCTGTGCCTCTAGGATCTCTTTCATATGGATCTTTTTTTACTGCATCAAGAATATCACAAAATATATTTAGTGTTGTGTGAGAATTAAACGGATCAATTATTGGTCTACTTAAATCTGGCTTTAAAATCATGTCAGATTCATTTATAGCTTTCCAACCAGCTATAGAAGATCCATCAAAAAACACTCCTTCTTTAAGCATATCATCGTCCACAACTGTGGCATCCATAGTTAAATGCTGTAGTTTTCCTCTGGGATCGGTAAATCTTAGATCAACAAATTCTACCTCTTTATCCTTGATAATTTTTTTAACCTCATTAACACTCATCTAATGTTTCCTCTTTAATTGTTTAAAAAATGTATTAAACATACCGGTGAGATAAATATCAATAATTTTATAGTTTAAAATATATTAAAATAAGATGACTGCTATGCATATATTACATATATACAATCTGAACTTGCAATGAGAGAAGCCAAAACATTCGACATTGTTCTATTAACTATACTAGGCCTAATTTGGGGCTCTTCTTTTTTTAATATTAAAATTGCTACTTATAGCTACGATCCTTTTACTTTAGCTCTCGTGAGAGTTTTTTTTGCTTGTTTACCATTACTCTTAATTTGTTACATAAAAAAAATTAAAATTATGGCATTTACTTCTGATTGGAAATCATACGCTTTAATTGGCTTATGCAATATTGCTATACCTTTTACATTAATTGCTATAGGTACAGCTAAAATTAACAGCTACCTTGCAGCTATGTTAATGAGCACAACACCAATGAGCGGATCATTGTTAGCTCATTTTTTTTTAAAAGATGAGAAGATAACTTTCTTAAAAAGCTTAGGTATAATAATTGGTTTTTCTGGAGTAATTTTTTTATTTTTAGATAAAGTTGTTGTTAGTCAAGACCAATATTTTTATGCGATAATAACAATACTGGGATCAACTTTTTATAGTATTGGAGGAATACTTACTTTAAAAATAAAAGATAAAGGCAATGAAAATGTAACCACTTCTACTACTCTGTGGTCCGTTATATTTTTATTGCCTTTATCTATTTTTTTTGAACAACCATGGTCTTCTACTCCAGACATATATTCTACTATTTCTCTTATATATCTCGGAGTTGTTGCTACTGGTGTGGCATGGCTAATAAGATTTAGAATATTAACAGTAAATGGGTTGGTTTTTCAAACTCAAGTAGCATATTTAATACCTATTTTTGGTGTATTTTTTGGATACTATTTAATGGATGAGATAATAACATGGAAAGTTATGGTCTCACTAATTGTTATAATAATAGGAATTTATATTGTAAAAAAAAATAATAAAGGGTTAAATAATTAAAATGCAATACGAAAATATTGAATTAAGTTTTCTATCTATATTTGCCTTAATAACTTTTTTTATATTTTTGCTCTCTCAAAAATTTATTAACAGATATCTTTTGGATCAAGACTTTGATAAACCACAATCTTTTCATTCAACCCCGACTCCAAGGTGTGGTGGAATAGCCGCTGCAATTTCTCTAATTGTGTTAATATTAATAATTAATACAATTTTTAATAATTTATATTATGATTTTTTGTTAATCTCGTTAGGTTTATTTTTAGTGGGGTTTATTGATGATGTTAAATATAAAATTAGCCCAAATTTAAGATTGCTTTTAATGATTATAATTCTCTTAACTTCAATAAATATTTTTGAAATAGAAATTCAACACTTAGACTTAAATTTTTTAAATAATTGGTTGCAAAATAGATTTTTTTCCATTTTTTTTATTTCCCTATGTGTTTTATTTATTATTAATGGGTCAAACTTAGTTGATGGATTTAACGGGCTTTTAGCTATTAATTTGATTTTTATTAATGCAATTTTATTGTTTATAAATTTAGAAAATGAAAATAATGATTTTTCCTTTTTTTTAACTGGTCAGTTGATTATTTTACTTTCTTTTTTGTTATTTAATTTTCCTACAGCAAAAATATTTATGGGTGATGGCGGATCATATTTGTTTGGCACTCTTACTTCTTTGAATGTGATTTATACCAACAATTTAAATCCTAATGTTTCATCATTCTTTTTTTGCATATTGCTATTTTATTTATTTTTTGAAGTTTTCTTTTCATTTTTCAGAAAGATATATTTACAAAAATCACCATTTATGCCAGATCGATCTCATCTTCACATGTTAGTTTTTTTTAAACTGAAAGACTATTTTATCACTGAAAAATCAAATTATATAAACTCTTTATTAATAAATTTTGTATTTTTTATAATAACTTTTCCTTCTATTTTTTTTAGACATAACGGATATATATGTAAAATATGGTTTCTTTCCCTAATAGTTATATATATTTTGATTTATTTAAGACTTTATCGTTTAACTAAAAAGTAATTTATTATATATATTCATCAATTCGGGCAAGTGGCGGAATTGGTATACGCGCTAGTCTTAGGAACTAGTGCCGCAAGGCTTAAGAGTTCGAGTCTCTTCTTGCCCACCATTTATTTATGAAAG
>MDTB01041966.1_pt1 | contig 72405 bp, 66 predicted proteins | sample 811161 | NCBI WGS metagenome assembly MDTB01 (sample SAMN05326650, study PRJNA326480) | marine metagenome | isolation source: seawater | place: Mediterranean Sea | collected 2009 | reverse complement strand
CAGCAGGTGGTACACCTGGATATAGTTATGAGTGGTTTGATTCTGGCATGAACAGTTTTAGTACTAATGATACTGCTTTTGCATTAAGTGCAGGTAGTTATTATTTGGAGGTGATGGATGCAAATGGTTGTGATACTTTTACAGTTGTTAATGTTATAGAGCCCCAGGTTCCTTTAACTTCTTCTGCACAGGTTTTTAATGTTATTTGCAAGGGTGATAGTACAGGTATGATAGTTGGAGATGCTGCAGGTAGTTGGGCTCCTTATACTTATTATTGGTTGGATATGCAGGGAGATACTTTACAAGAGTCTACCACGCATATTTCTACTAGGGATACATTATTTAATTTGTCATTTGGTAGTTATCAATTACACATAGAAGATTTTGAGGGTTGTAGGGTAGAATATATATATAATATAGATGAGCCTGACAATGCTTTGAGTATTGATAGTATGAAGGTTATTTCTGATATTTCTTGTTATGGTGATAGTGTTGGTATAGCCAGGATGTATGTTAGTGGTGGTGACCCTGTTTATTCTTATTTATGGGATAATGGGGAGAATAGTATTATAGCTAGTTCTTTGACTTCGGGTTATCATACTGCTACTTTAACAGATGATTGGGGTTGTGAGGTTATAGATAGTATTTTTATATCTGAGAATACTTTAATTGAATCAGATTTACTTGTTCATACTACAGTGAGTTGTTATGGTGCTAGCGATGGTATTGCTACTATATCTAGCATAGGTGGAGCTTCTACTACCTATACTTATTTTTGGAGTCAGGGTCAACAGACGGTAGGGGTTAATTTAGATACAGCTTCAGGTTTATTACATGGTAGTTATTATGTGATTACAAGAGATATTTTAGGTTGTGAGGTGATAGATAGTGTTTATATTTCCCAGCCAGATCCATTAGTTATGGAAGCCTCAGAATTAGATTGGATAGATTGTTTTGGATATAATAATGGGGTGGGTATTGCAGTTGCTCAGGCAGGTACTGCTCCGTATTTATTTGATTGGAATAATGATGGTATAGCAGATGGAGATACGGTAAATAATTTGACACCGGGCATTCATTTGGTTTCTGTTACAGACTCAAGAGGTTGTACAGCCACAGACACTATTCTTACTCATGAGCCTCCATTACTTTATGTTAATATAGATGATTTACAGACGGTATTACCATATTGTTTAGGTGTTAATACAGCTAGCTTATCTGCATTAGCTGGTGGTGGTACTCCTGATTACACTTATGTATGGGATGATAATTCTGTTCAGCCACAGACTACTACTACAGCTACATCACTATTAGCGGGTACTTATGTTATTACAGTAACTGATAGCAAGGGCTGTACAGCTACAGATACTAGTACTATTTTAAATACTGATAGTATGAGTTCTTCAGTAGTTTCTTTAATTAATTATATAGGAGGTAGTGATATTAGTTGTTATGGAGAAGATGACGGTCAGGCTTTAGTTATTGCTACTGGCGGGCATGCTCCTTATAGTTATCAGTGGTACGGTCCTAATGGTTATGTTAATAATACAGATACTATAGGTAATTTATTTTCTGGTGTTTATTCTGTGACAGTTAGAGATACAAATGATTGTACAGTTAATTCTAGTATTGTTATTACAGAGCCTACTGATATATTTTTCACTACTTTAGGTTCTTCCAATGAGACTTGTTTTGGTGCTTGTGATGGTAGCGTAGAGATAGGTATTACTGGAGGTGTTTCTCCTTATGTTGCTATAGCTACTGATAATACAACGGGTAATGCTATTACTATATTAATGGGAATGGGTAATGATAGTATTGTAGATGGTATTTGTTCGGGAACATATACTTTAACTTTTGTTGATGAAAATGGATGTCCTTCTACTTTGTTAAATGGAGGAGTTGATCAACAGTCAATTAATGCTAATTATACTACAGTGGCAGAGATTAATACATCCAACATTGTAGATATTCTTTGTAATGGTTCAGCTACAGGTGTTTTAGAGGTTTTAAACCCTAATGCTAGTGCCGGTTATACTTATAGTTGGCAAGATTTAAATGGTAATATTGTGGGTAATACTAATGTAGCGTCTAATTTATTTGCTGGTACCTATGTATTGCATGCTGATTATAATAATATTATAGGTTGTACATCAACAGATACCGCTATTGTTTCAGAGCTCCCAGCTATTAATTCTTCAGTAACTATTACTAATGTTGATTGTTTTGGTAATTCTACAGGTATGCTTCAAGGATTTATTCAGGGTGGTACCTCTCCATATGATATGTTATGGAATCCAGGAGGTATTTTAGGTGCCACAGCTAATGGTTTACAGGTTGGTTTATATACATTGACTGTAACGGATAGTAATAATTGTCAGCGCATAGATACTTTTGAGATTACTCAGCCTTTGGCATTGTCTGCAAGTATTGATAGTATTGGTTACGTATTAGAAGCAGTTGTTCCAACAGGTGGTACATCTCCATATAGTTACTCTTGGAGAGAGCAGTTAAATAGTTTAAATGAGATAGGTACGGGTATTAATTATATAGTTAGTAGTTATGGTACCTATTATGTAATTGTAACAGATGCTAATGGTTGTGAGTCAATATCTAATACTATTACTTATGAAGCGGGTGCATTAGAGGTTTCAAGTTTAGCAGATATTAATTTGAGAGTTTATCCTAATCCATTTAGAGAGGAGACTACAATAGATTTTGGTCGTGTAATAGATGAAGTAGTGATTAAGGTAGTGGATGTTTATGGTAAGTTGATAGAATTACATGAATTACAAAATATTGATAAGTATATTCTTGAAAGAAATAATAAAGCTAGTGGAGTATATTTTCTAGAATTTGAGTTGATAAATCAAGAATATTTAGGTACTTTTAAACTAATAATAGAATAGGTTTATGCGGAAGATATCTTTTGCATTTTATTTATTTTTGAGTTTTACTTTGTCATCACAGACAACTGATTGGGTGAGATCATTTGGTGGTCCTGACTCTGATAAAGGGATATCAATTGTGTTAATAACAGATGTTAAACCTCCTTTAGAGTCGTTTATCTCTAATCATAATGGTTCAGGTGATACGATTTGTCCAAATAGTGAAGCAGAAATAAGTGTTTCATTTAGTGGGGGTACTGAACCGTATACTTTTGTATACGCAATTAATGGAGTTGATCAGTCTTCAATTACAACTACAATAAATCCATATATTATTAATAGCTCTATTGAAGGATTATATACTTTAACTTCGTTTTTTGATGCTAATGAGACTGGATCCATTTCTGGAAGTGCTAGTGTTAACATTGCACCAGCACCAGAAGCTATTTTTAGTAGTTTAACAGATACATTAAATGTAATATATCCTAGATTGCAATTAAATGATATGTCAAATGGTAATATTGTTAAATGGGATTGGAATTTCGGTGATAATACCCCAAATCAGTTTGTCCATAATCCTTATCATACATATGAAGATACTATAGGTATATATCAGATTAGTTTGGTTGTAACTAATAATTTTGGTTGTGTTGATACTGCTATAAAATACATATGGATTACTGATGAATATTGGATGTATATTCCAAATGCATTTACTCCAGATAATGATGGGGTTAATGATCTTTTTTGTATTCAATATAATGGAATTAGGGAAGAAACATTTAATTTTAATATTTATGATAGGTTTTCTGATTTAGTTTATTCAACAGATAAAATTGATAAGTTAGAATGTTTTTTAAATTCAAATGGTTGGGGTGGTACGCATTATAGAACTGGTAATGAATTACCTATGGGGACATATATTTATGAGGTATATTTTCAAGATTTTGAAGGATGGAAACATCAAGAAAAAGGTCACTTACTTATTGTAAGGTAGATAATTTATCTGTTTTTTAGATTCTCTATCTTTTTTTCTAGAGACTCTAGCTTTTGCAATATTTCAGTTTCTTTTGATATAATTTCATTTTCTTTTGATATAATTTCATTTTCTTTTGATATAATTTCATTTTCTTTTTCTAGTATCTCATCTTGATTTTTGAGGCTTTCTTTTTCTTGTCTTTTTGCAGTTAATTCTGCAGACACAATTCCTGTCGGCACAGCGATAATAGCATAACCTAGCATCATAATAAATACCGCAATTGTTTTACCTAATGCGGTTATTGGAATTACATCGCCGTACCCCACTGTAGTTAGTGTAACCACAGCCCAATAAATTGATTTTGGAATATTGTCAAAACCATTTTGCTGTCCTTCAATTATATACATTAGTGTTCCAAGGATAATTACAATTAAAGAGATATATAGGATGAATACTGTTATTTTTGGTCTAGAGGACCTTAATGCCAATTGCATAGTATGTCCACTTCTTAAGTATTTTGATAATTGGAATATTCTAAAAATACGAATTAGTCGCATAATACGGATATCAATTAAAGAGCCAATTGGAGCATAGAATATAGTTAAATATGTTGGTATTATTGATAGTAAGTCAATTATACCCATTGTTGAAAATATATATTTCTTTTTAGATCTAGAGCAATAGATTCTAAGTATATATTCTATTGTAAAAAAAATAGTAAAAACCCATTCTGCAGTTAATAATATGTTTGCATATTTTTGGTGTATATATTTGTCGCTATCTAACATCACTCCAATTACAGAGATTACAATGATTAAAAGTAGACAAATATCAAATATCTTTCCAGACCTTGTTCTATACCCAAAGATAATTTCTCTTAACTTTTCTTTATACATTTTTCTTGTAAAATTATGGCTAAATTAAGTGTTTTTTATATAAATAATTGAAATTAATAAAGAAATAGAATTATTTTTTGAAAAAACTACTTGTACTAAGATATATGGATATAAATAAAATAGTATACATTAGTCATTTAAAAATAATACAAGTCTTGAGTAATAATTTCCAGTTATATCGGTCCTCAGCAGGTAGTGGTAAAACTTATACTCTTGCATTAAATTATATTGCTTTAGCTTTAAGAGGGGGTGAGTATGGTACTGTAGACTATTATCGTAAAATTTTAGCTATTACATTCACTAATAAAGCAGCTTCTGAGATGAAAGAAAGGGTTCTTTCCTATCTTGCTTGTCTATCAAAGAGTGAGGATATTGATGGTATACTAAACTGGTTACAGGATAAGACTGGATTTGGTGTTCAGATCATATTTCAAAGATCAGCAATTATTCATAGACATATTTTACATAATTATGCGGATTTAGGGATTTCAACAATAGATAAATTTACGTATAAGCTTGTTAGAACTTTTGCTTCTGATTTAGGCCTCTCACATAATTTTGAACTTGAAATGGATAATTATAATATTATTCAACCTGCAGTAGCTATTCTTTTAAGTAAAATATCAGAAAATGGGGGTGATCTTTCAGATGCTTTAGTAAATTTTGCTATTCAGAAAGTTGAGGATGGAAAGAGTGCAAATATTGAACGCGACTTAGAAAGTTTTGCTCCTCAACTATTTAAAGAAGAAATATCACGCTATACAAGAGGTAAAATCCTTACAGTTGACTCATATATGAAGGTTAAGAAGGAGTTGCTGAAAGAAAAAAAAGATTTAACAATTAAAGTGAAGGATTTAGCAGCAAGAGTATATTCTTTTTTTCATATTAATGGTTTGACAAAGAAGCATTTTAAAGGTGGTACATTTTATAATCATTTTATTCAGAAGGTTAGTTGTGATGATGATTCTAAGTGGAGACCTACGAATACTTTATTACAGAATATTTCAAATGATGATTGGTATTCCAAGAATTTAAGTCAAGATATGAAGGATTTAGTGGATTTAGTAAAACCACAATTAGTAAAATTTATAGATGAATTGATGGATTTATTAACTGATTATTATTCAGTTAAAGCAGTTCTAAGAAATATATATGTTATTGCAGTATTAAATGAACTTATGAGAGAAATAAAAGCATTTAAGGAAGAACATAATATAGAGCAAATAGCTGAGTTTAATAAGAAGATACATAATATAGTTACTAAACAACCTGCTTCATTTATTTATGAGCGATTAGGAGCACGCTTCGATCATTATTTGATTGATGAATTTCAGGACACATCTTTGTTGCAATGGCAGAATATTTTACCTTTAATTACAGATTCTTTAGATTTGGGTACAAGTATGTTGGTTGGTGATGGTAAACAATCTATTTATAGATGGCGAGGAGGGGAGGTAGAGCAATTTTCAAAACTACCTGAAATTTTTGGAGGAGATGATTTGTCTTTAAAGAGTGAATGGGAAAGTAAATTAAAGCATCATTATACTGCGGATAATCTACAATCAAATTATAGAAGCCGTAAGAATATAATTGAGTTTAATAATCATTTTTTTCAAAGAGTTAGAGGTCTGTTATCTAATGATTTACATTTAATTTATGATAAATTAGAGCAGGACAGTCAAAAAGCTAAAGAAGGTGGTTATGTTCATGTTGAACTTTTTGGTGATCAAGCAAATTATTTTAAAGATCTGATTTTGCAAAGGATGGTAGATGAAATTCAGAAGATTACATCTTTGAATAATTATGCCTATAACAATATTACCGTACTTTGTAATAGCAGAAAAAATGTCACTCTGGTTGCTGAGAATTTATCAGCCAATGGTATTCCAGTTATATCTAATGAGGGATTACTTTTAAGTAATTCTGAAAAGGTAAATACTATTATAGCTATACTTAGATACTTGCAAAATCATACTGATGATATTTCAAAAGCTATAATTGCGGAGTATTTGTGGAAATGTTATTTGTCACATGAGAATTTACATTACATTCATTTAGAGATTAAGTCTTCTGTAGGTTTTGCTTCAGTATTAAAAAGAGCAAATATTCATATTTCAGAACATCTAGAGAAACCATTATATGAATTAGTGGAGCATCTTATCAGGGTATTTAATTTTGAAGATGATATCTATTTAGATTTTTTTCTAGATGTAGTTCTAGTTTATGTAGAAGAAAAAGGTGGTAGTACATCCGAATTTTTACATTGGTGGCAACAGAGAATTGATAAAGAGTCTATTGTTATTCCAGAGGGAACTGATGCGGTTCAGATAATGACAATTCATAAATCCAAAGGTTTAGCTTTTGATGTAGTTATGATTCCTTTTAATTGGGAAGATAGAAAGAATAGTTATGATATTTGGGTGGATACTTCAAAACATTTTAATAAGAAGTTACCTGCTGCTTTAATAGGGTGTAATTCGCAGCTTGAGATCTCATATTTCAAAGATAATTATCGCATAGAGAAAGAAAGGAGTATGCTTGACAGTTTGAATAAGTTATATGTAGCTATGACTCGTCCAAGAGATAGGTTATATATTTTTTCAAAGTCGCTGCCAGATAACTTGGTGGGGTATGAGAATAAAGAGCACCTAAGTTCATTTTTGTATAAGTATACCGATAAATTTCCAGTTATTATTGGAGATGCAGATTTAATGTGTCAAAAAAAGCAGGATTTTAGCAGTCCTTTTTTAATTACGAGACGTAATAAATTAAATTGGGAGGATGTAATTTCCCTCAAGCATACTGCTGAAGAGATATGGGACACTGAAAGATCTTCTGCAAAAAGAGATTGGGGAAAAATACTGCATCTTGTTCTGTCACAGATCAGCTATATTCATCAGAAAGACACGGTAATTGATGAAATGTATAAGTTAGGTAGATTTACAAATGAAGATTATCAAGAATTACAAATAGTTATAGATCAGTTATTAAATATGAATGAAGTTAGACCTTATTTTACAGATGATTGGTATGTTAAGAATGAGAAGCAGATTTTAATGAATAATGGTAGGACTTATATTCCTGATAGATTGTTGTTTTCAAAAGATACTGATAAGGTGGTGGTTATTGATTATAAGACCGGAATAGAGATGGATAAGCATAAGACTCAAATTAATGAGTATGCAGACGCTTTAATACTTATGGGAATAAGTAATATTGACAGAGTTTTGATTTATACTTCTGAACCTATAAAAGTGGTGCGTTTATGATTCCTTTTTTAGAGAAGATAGCTGATAGATTATTGCGTAAATTCCCGCATAATATGGAGGATGTAGCTGTTATCTTACCTTCAAAAAGAGCAGTAGTTTTTTTAAGACATTATTTATCGCAGAAGATAGAGAAACCTATTTTCCTTCCTGATTTTTATTCCATTGAGGAGTTTATAGAGGATTTGTCAGGATTAAAAGTACTGGATAATATTTCTTTACAATTTCGACTTTATGAGACGTATTTAAAATATCCTCCTGCAAAACAGGATACATTTGCTAAATTTTTAGGTTGGAGTAATGTGTTAATCCATGATTTTAATGATATTGATAGAAACCTGATAGATGCAAAATCTGTTTATACTAATCTTACTGAAGTAAAGGAATTAGAAAGTTGGAGTGTGCAAGATTGGAGTTTCTCTAATAGTAGCTTAACTACTATGCAGACTGATTATATAAGTTTCTTTGAATCAATACTTACTTGGTATAATAATTTCAGTTTTTCTCTTTTGCAAGAAAACTTGGCATATCAAGGCTTAGCTTATAGAATAGCTGCTGAGAATATTAGAAACTTAGAAGTTAGATGGGAAAAGGTCTGGTTTGTAGGTTTAAATGCACTAACGAAATCAGAGCAAGCAATTATAGATTATTTAAAGAAAGAAGATGTTGCTAGAGTATTTTGGGATGCTGATAAGTTTTATTATGATAATCCTTTACATGAGGCAGGCAGTTTTTTAAGAGAGCAGCGGGAAAGATGGTCAGAAATTGATTTTGAAGGTGTAGGCGATTATTATAAAAACAAAAAGGAGGTATTTGATGTGATTGCTTGTCCTAAGAACATTAGTCAAGCTAAAGCTGCTGCTCAGGTAATTACATCATTATCTAAGGATGATTTGGAAAATAGTAAAACAGCAATAGTTTTGGCAGATGAAAAACTTCTTTATCCTGTATTACATAATTTGCCATCAGAGGTAAAACAGTTGAATGTTACTATGGGTAGTCCATTAAAAAGCACTCCTCTTTTCACCTTTGTTAATTTAATTTTTAATATGCAGAATCATATTTCAAAATATAAGAGGGATGCGTTTTATTATAAAGATATTATTGCATTAGTTGAACATGCTTATTTTTCAAAGATTACTGATGCTAGAGAAACAGAGCGATTTAAGAGATTTATTATAGAACAGAATTTAGTTTTTATAAGTGAGAGAAACATTAGAGATATATTTACAAACGATCTTATAATAGAATTGTTTTCGATATGGAGAGGAAATAATGATGCGATTAATGTGTTAAATAAATTAATTGAACATTTGAAAATATATTTAGTAGGTAGGTCAGCTACTGTAGAGTCAGAGGTGTTAAGTACATTTTTTAAGAATATTACTATTTTAAAAATATTACTTGATGATTATGATTTTGTATTAGATTTAAAAACTTTTCAGATAGTTATGCAGCAATTGATTGCACAAGAGGTTATTCCTTTTAAAGGAGAACCTCTAAAAGGAGTGCAGTTAATGGGGATTTTAGAAACCAGGACACTTGATTTTGATAATGTAATTATGTTAGGCGTGAATGAGGGTAAATTGCCACAAGCAAGGTCTATTAATTCTTTTATTCCTTATGATATGAAAAAGTATTTCGGTATGCCTACTTATTCTGAGAGTGATTCTGTATTTTCTTATCATTTTTATAGATTATTACAAAGGGCCAATAATATTAGTTTAATTTATAACTCTGAAATTGATAATTTTGGCAGTGGTGAGAAGAGTAGGTTTATTACTCAGTTGTTAGCGGAATATGATGGTGAAATTAAAGAGTATGTTTATCAAGGACCTGATTTAGTAGAGCAAAATATTCAGACAATTGTTATTGATCCTCAAGAAGTTGAGGAAAAGATTAAATCTTGGGCCTCTAAAGGAGTTTCTCCTTCGGCATTAAATATATATAAGAATTGCAGTTTACATTTTTATTATCATTATTTAGCAGGGATAAGAATTAATGATGAAATTGAGGAGTATGCTGATGCAACTACTATTGGTAGCTCAGTTCATAATGCATTAGATCGTAATTATCCAATAGGTGTTCTTACAGAAAAGTATATAATTAATAAGACAGATTCAATATTAGTTGATATTGAAAAGAATTTTATAGAAATGTTGTCTCATCAAGCAATGAAGGAGGGTAAAAATTATTTAAGCCTTCAGATTGCTCAGCAGTTAACTAGAAATTTTTTGCAACTGGAGAAGGAATTAATTATAAAATATTCTAAGAATAGTCAGAACATCAAGATTATAGAAAAGGAAATTGAATTAGATTATAATTTGGTTGTTGATGGTATCAATTTTAGGTTAAGAGGCACGGTTGATAGAGTAGATTTCAAAGGTAATACACTTAGAATTATTGATTATAAAACAGGTAATGTGACGCAAAGAGATCTTCTGTTCACGGATTTTGATGAGCTAATTAATGATCCTAGTAAGTCAAAAGCATTTCAATTATTGATGTATGCATATTTGTATCTAAAAAAACATCCTAATTATATAGATACAGATGTTATAGCGGGTAACTTTTCTTTTAAGAATTTAAAGTCAGGATTGTTAAAGGTGGGTATGCGAATGGATAAAAGAAAATCAGAGGTTCTTAAGATAAACCAGAATGTACTTGATAAGTTTGAGTTACAATTAAAGGCTTTGCTTTCAAAAATTACCAAAAACCCTTTTAGTTCAACTCCTCATTTAAATAATTGTCGATGGTGTGAATATAAGATTAACAGGATATCTTGATCTTTATACGTATATAAAATTAAAAGGTTTCAGTAAGCTGTCGTTTTTAATGGTTATATTGGTGTGATGAAAGCTTCCTTTTCAAGAATAATTATCATATTTTTGTTTATATAAAAATATATATGGGATCCTTAAGATTATCAATATTGTTTAGTTTCTTTTCCTTTTTACTAGTGGCAAAAGATATAAGATTAAATACAGAATCTAATCATTTTGCAATTACATCAAAATCATTGAGTGAGTTTACTTTTGTTAATCATCTATCAGAAATCAATACTCAAAAGGTACAAAGAGATGTTGATAATTTTGTAAAGTTGATTGTTTCGGGTTATGGAGAAAACGCCCAAAGAGGAGATGCTGAATTACCTGTTTTAGAGGAGCTAATTAGTATTCCTTTTGGAGCAACATTAGCTATTAATATCTTAAATCAAGAGGAGCAGATTATTTCTTTGTCTGATTATGGGATTAATAATTTGATTTTGCCATCTCAGCCATCATTTTCAAAAAGCGCGAATATCAATGATATTCCATTTTATTTTAATGAATTCTATTATAGTTATGATGGTTTCCATGAGCAGGATATTATAAAGATTGATACTTTGGGTAGTATGAGAGGTCAGAAGTTGGCACGAATTTCAATAACTCCTTTTAAGTATAATCCTGCTAATAACACATTGAAGGTTATTACAAAACTGGAAGCAAAGGTTGTTTTTAATGATATCGATTTAGAAGGTCATTACATAAATAAACAGAAATATTATTCTGCAGAATTTAATCATTTGTTCAAAAACTGTATTAATCACATACCTATTCAGGAGAAGGATATAATTACTACTTATCCGATAAAATATGTTGTTATTGCTGATCCTGCTTTTCAGTCTGCTATTCAACCTTTAGTGGACTGGAAAACTCGTAAAGGTTTTATTGTAGTAGAAGGATATACAAATGATCCTTTAGTTGGGAACACAACATCCTCAATTTATACATTTTTAAAAGATATGTATGATAATGCTACAGTCAGTGACCCTGCACCAACTTATTTGTTAATAGTAGGAGATGTTGGACAAGTACCTTCTTTTACAGGTATTTCTGGCTCTCATATTTCTGATATGTATTATTGTGAATTTGATGGAGGCGGTGATTTTTACCCTGAAATGTATTATGGTAGGTTTTCAGCGATGAATGTATCAGAGGTTGAGGCTCAAGTTGCTAAGACTCTTAAATATGAGCAGTATACATTTTCAAATCCTAGTTTCTTAGATGAGATTTTATTAGTTGCAGGTGTAGATGCTGCTATGGCGCCCACTTATGGAAATGGGCAAATTAATTATGGAACTGATTATTATTTTAATTCTGCTCATGGATTAACAATTCATAATTATTTATATGGTTCAGGTACCCCTATTACTTCAGATATGCCCCAGGCTTCAGCTGCTATTATTGCTAATGCTAGTGATGGTGTAGGTTTTGCAAATTATACAGCTCATTGTGGAAGTTCAGGATGGTCAGATCCTAGTTTTTCTACAGCTGATATTCCAGGATTAGATAATGATGATAAATTTGGTGTTTTTATTGGTAATTGTTGCCAGTCTAATAAATTTGATGAACCTGTTTGTTTTGGTGAATCTATGTTGAGGTCTAATAATAAAGGAGCTGTTGGTTATATAGGAGGCTCAAACAATACGTATTGGAATGAAGATTATTGGTGGGCAGTAGGTAGCACATCAAACTTTACTGCGACACCAACATATGCTGGAACAGGTCTTGCTATGTATGATTGCTTAATGCATGAGAATGGAGAGCAACAGAGTGATTGGTTTATTACTACAGGTCAGATGATACATTCAGGTAACTTAGCAGTTACTCAGGCTGGTGGTTCTGAACAATATTATTGGGAAATTTATCATTTAATGGGAGACCCATCTTTAATGCCATATATTGGGGTACCAACATTATTAAGTGTTACTCATCAATCTGCAACACCACTAGGTACAAGTACTATTACAATAAATACAGAAGAGAATGCATATGTAGCCATTTCAATGAATGGTGTTCTACTTGATGCACAACTTGCAGATGTCACAGGTGTGGTAGATCTAAATTTCCCTGCAATATCCAGTATAGGAGTATTAGAAGTAGTTATAACCAAACAGTTTAAACAACCATATATTGGTTCAATACAGGTTATTTCCCCTAATGGGCCTTATGTAATCTGTTCTAGTAATGTTATTAATGATTCTACAGGAAATAATAATAATTCTGTAGATTACAATGAGTTTATTGAAATGATGGTAGATTTGCATAATGTAGGGTCTGCTAATGCTACAAGTGTAAATGTGGCAATATCTACTTCGGATCCTTATGTGACATTGACCAATAATACTGTAAGTATTCCTTTGATTAGTGCATCACAACTTATCACTACTCCTATTCCTTTTAGTTTTCAAGTTGCTGATTTTGTTCCTGATCAGCATATGGTATTTTTTGATTTAACAATGACAGATAATTTAGGTAATATTTGGTATTCTAATTTAAATATAGTGTTAAATGCACCAGTACTAGATCATACGAATTTCACAGTAGATGATGTATCTTTAGGTAATGGTAATGGTAGAATCGACGCTGGAGAGACATTTGATTTAGTTATAGATGTGATAAATACAGGCCATTCTGACATAAGTAATTTAATAGCTAATATATCAACTCTCTCTCCTTATATTACAGTAAATACGATTAATAATAATATTTCTAATTTATCAGTTAACAATCAGTATTCAACAATATTTAATATTACTATTAGTAATGGGGTTCCTCAGGGTACTTATGTAGATTTTGTTTTTAATATTACAGATGGAGTGTATTATTATAACAATAATTTTATTGAGTTAATTGGAGATCTTGCTGAAGATTATGAGACAGGTGATTTTTCACAATTCTCATGGGTAATTGATCCTGATTACCCGTGGGTAGTTGATAATACTCAGGTATATGAAGGATTAAATAGTTCTCGCTCTTATCTAGGACTTCCTGATGGTGAAGAATCGGAACTTTCTATTACAGTTGATATTGCTGCATTAGGAGATATCTCTTTCTGGAAATTTGTTTCTTCGGAGGCTAATGAGGATGAATTAAAATTTAAGATTAATGGTACAAAAGTAGGAGAATGGTCGGGACAGGATGTTGCTTGGAGTTATGTTTCTTTTCCTTGCAATAATCTTGGTCAGACTATTTTTAAATGGGAATATAATAAGAATTCTTCTGTTTCTGCAGGTATGGATTGTGCTTGGATTGATTATATCGTGTTTCCACCTCTTAATGTGTCACCAAATAATATTGTAGAACATAATATTGATTTTAAGATGTTTCCTAATCCTACTATGGGTAGTTTTGATTTGTTATTTAATGACGAGCGTATTCACTCAGTAGAAATATATGAAAATAATGGGAAGTTAATTTTAAGAATGGAAAAACAAGAACATATGTCATCTTTTGATATTCATCAGTATCCAGCAGGTACTTATACTGTTAAGATACTTCCTGAGGGGGTGGCTTTTCAGATTGTTAAGCAGTAATGGGTAAAGTGTTAGCTATTGATTATGGTTCAAAACGTACGGGTATTGCAATTACTGATGCTATGCAGATAATTGCTAGTGGATTGACTACTGTTTCTACTAGTTGCTTAGATGATTTTATTGCTGATATTGTAATCAAAGAAGAAATTGATTGTTTTGTAGTAGGTAATCCTAAAAATTTAGATGGTACAGATACTAATATCTCACCATACGTAAATAGTTTTGTAAAAAGATTACAGAAATTATATCCAAGTAAACTTATTTATCAGATTGATGAGAGATTTACTTCTAAAATAGCTAGGCAAAGTATTTTAGAAAGTGGAGTTAATAGAAAGAAAAGACAGAATAAATCTTTAGTTGATGAGGTAAGTGCTACTATTATTTTACAAGATTATTTAGATCAGAAGTAATTATAGCTTATTTTTTAGATATTTACCAGTAAGTGATTTTTTTGATTGGATCATTTGTTCGGGAGTTCCTTCAAACACCACTTTTCCTCCTTTATTTCCTCCCTCAGGACCCAGATCAATTATCCAATCTGCACATTTTATTATATCTAGATTATGTTCAATACAAATAATTGAATGTTCTTTATTAATTAATGCATAGAAGGAATTTAATAATTTATTTATGTCATGAAAATGAAGTCCAGTTGTGGGTTCGTCAAATATAAAAAGAGTTTTATCAGCTGAATCTCCTTTACTTAAGAATAGTGCTAGTTTAATTCTTTGTGCTTCTCCTCCACTAAGCGTGTTTGATGATTGTCCTAATTTTATATATCCTAAACCTACACTTCTTAATGGTTCTATTTTTTTTACTATGTTAATTTGACCATTATCTTTAAAAAAAATAATAGCTTCATCCACAGATAATTCTAGAATATCAGAGATATTTTTATTTGCAAACTTTACTTCTAAAATTTCTTTTTTAAACCTTTTCCCTTTACATTGACTACATTTTAGGTGTACATTTGCCATGAATTGCATTTCCACTATTATTTCTCCTTCTCCTTTACATTTATCACACCTTCCACCTTCTACATTAAAAGAGAAAAAACCAGTCGTATATTTTCTTACTTTTGCTACATCTTGATTTGCAAATAATTTACGAATTTCATCATATATTTTTAAATATGTAGCGGGGTTTGATCTTGATGATTTTCCAATTGGATTTTGATTAACAAATTCTATCTTAGTTATTGTTTTTGTACTTACATCAATACTTTTATAATTTTCATCACTTTTACTATTATTTAGATAACGATTCATTGCATGATGTAATACATCCTTAATTAGAGTTGATTTTCCTGAACCACTCATTCCTGTTATCAACGTTAAACCACCTATAGGTATATTGATGTTTAGATTGTTGAGGTTATATTGATTAATTCCTTTTAATGAAATTTTATCTTTTAAATGTTTTCTTTTATTAGGAATAGGGATTTTTAGATTTCCTGATAAATATTGTGTCGTTAAACTCTTTTTTTCTTTAAAGATATGTTTTAGTGTTCCTTGGTATATTATTTCACCTCCAAAAATACCTGCTTCAGGACCGATGTCGATTATTTGATCTGCTTGTGAAATAATTTCTTCATCATGTTCTACTATTATAACTGTATTACCAATGTCTCTTAGTTTTTTTAATATTCTTATCAATCTTTCGGTATCTTTTGAGTGAAGTCCAATACTAGGCTCGTCTAGTATATACATAGCTCCAACAAGTGGACTGCCAATTGATGTCGCAAGATTAATTCTTTGAGATTCACCTCCTGATAATGAGTTTGATTTTCTATCAAGGGTTAGATATCCTAATCCAACTTCGTTAATGAAGTGTAATCTATTTTTAATTTCCAGTATTATTCGATTTGCTATATTTTTGCTAATAGCATCTAATTTTATGTTGTTAAAAAAATCTATTGCTTCCAAGATGCTCATTCTATTTATCTCAGCAATATTTTTATTTGCTACTTGTACATAAAGAGCATCTTTTCTTAATCTACTTCCTTTACATTTAAGGCATTGTGTTTTGCCTCGGTATCTAGAAATAAGAACTCTATTTTGTATTTTATACTTATCTTTTTCTATTGCTTGAAAAAATTGATATATTCCTTTACATTTTCCTTTTCCATTCCATAATAAATCTTTTTCTTCTTCTGAGAGTGTTTTATAAGGTTTGTGTATTGAAAAATTATATTTAGAGGAACGGGTTATAAATCTGTCTTTCCACTTACTCATTTTCTCTCCAGCCCAACATGCTACGACACCCTGATAGACAGATAGTTTTTCGTCTAAAATTATTTTTTTAGGATCAATACCTAAGATAGACCCATATCCTTCACATGATTTGCAAGCTCCATATGGGTTGTTAAAAGCAAAAAAAGGAACAGATGGTTCTTTGAATTTTATTTCATCTAGTTCAAATTTATTTGAAAAGTGAGCAATATTGTTATTTACTAATATAGAACATTCTTCATTGCCTTCAAAAAAAGCAGTTTCTACAGATTCCGAAATTCGATTAACATTTTGAAAATCATCAATTATTATTCGATCAATTACAATTGATATCTCTGTTTTAACTTTAGTATTACTATCTATCAGTTCTTTAATTTTATGTACTGATCTATCATAATATACTCTTGAAAACCCTTGCTTCATTAGTTTTGCAAGTATGTTTGTTTCTTGTTTCTTTTTTGCAAGTATTAAAATTGGTATATCATGTTTTTGTTTGAGTATAAAGTTTACTACATCATTTACTTTATGTTTTTTAACTTCTTTCCCTGATATTGGAGAGAAGGTTTTTCCTATCCTTGCATATAGTAATTTTAGATAATCATAAATTTCTGTTGATGTGCCAATTGTTGATCTTGCATTAGTAGTAGTTGTTTTTTGCTCAATAGCAATAGCAGGGCATATTCCTATTATACTATCTATATCGGGTTTCTGTAATTTTCCAAGGAATTGTCTAGCGTATGATGATAGACTTTCAATATATACTCTTTGGCCTTCCGCGAAAAGAGTGTTAAATGCTAAAGATGATTTCCCACTTCCAGACACTCCAGATATAACAATTAATTTATTTTTTGGTATTTTAATTGATATATTTTTTAGATTGTGCATTTTAGCACCAATTATTTCAATATAATCGTTGTTTTTTTTCTGTTTCATAAAGATTTTTGGCCGAATTTGCAAACTTAAACAATTCGATTTGTATAATTAAAAAAGTTGTCCTATATTTGCGTTTCAATTATTAACACAAATCTTACGCTTATAAATAAACATTTACTTTAACTTTTTATTAACTAAAAATAAAGTATATGTTAGCAAGTGTTCTATCCGATCAGGAATTAGTAGATAAGTATTTAGCTGGTGAGAATTCATCTTTTCAGATACTATTAACAAGATATAAAAGTCGAGTTTTTTCATTTATAATGTCTAAAGTTAAACATCGAGATATTGCAGAGGATTTATTTCAAGATGTTTTTATAAAGATAATTAATTCCTTACAAAAAGGCAAGTATAATGATCAGGGTAAGTTTTTGCCTTGGGTAATGCGAATTGCTCATAACTTAGTGATTGATTATTTCCGCAAGCAATCTAGAATGCGAAATGTTAGGCCAACAGAAGAGTTTAATATATTTGATGTATTATCTGACAGTAGTAGAGGGCAAGATGAAGAAATGATTCGTAAAAGAGTTCATAAGGATTTAAATATTTTGATTAACAGTCTACCTGATAATCAAATGGAGGTTTTAAAGATGAGGTATTTTGAAGATATGTCATTTAAAGAGATTGCATCAATTACAAATGTTAGTATTAATACTGCGCTAGGAAGAATGAGGTATGCTCTTATAAATTTAAGAAATTTAGCTGAAGAAAAGAATGTAGATCTTTCTCAAAAATAGTTATTATATTATATAATATAACAATATAGTGTTCGTTGTTATAGTTATTATGAATATTAAAAACGTTATATATGAGAAAAAAATCTACTTTAGATTTGTGGGATTTTATTTTATCAAAGGAATGTTCAACTTTTGATAGATTCACACATAAAAATCTTTTTGAACAAAAAATAGAACCTAAACAGACAACAATTAATAATATTCTTTCTTATGCAAGTTCCATTAAAGGCGTTAAGATGAATTCTGGAGAAAATATTTTAATATCTTTAAATTGATTTTATTTTAATTAATAAAGGAGGCAATGGCCTCCTTTTTTTTTAATTTTGTATTTATGAATAAGCAGGAAAAAGTTGATTTTATAATTGATTCACTTCAAAGATTATATCCTAATCCTCAAATACCATTAAATCATAAGAATCCATATACTTTATTAATAGCGGTATTATTGTCAGCACAGTGTACGGATGATAGAGTAAATAAAATAACTCCTATTTTATTTAGTTACGCTGATTCTCCAAAGGATATGATTAAAATGAATGTTGATCAAATTGAGAATATTATTCGACCATGTGGTTTATCCCCTATGAAGAGTAAAGGAATATATGAGCTGTCTAAGATGATAATTGAAAGACATGATGGTAAAGTTCCTAATACTTTTGAAGAATTAGAATCTTTTCCTTCTGTTGGTCATAAAACAGCTAGTGTTGTTATGTCACAAGCATTTGGATTCCCCTCTTTTCCCGTAGATACACATATACATAGACTAATGTATAGATGGGGACTTTCAAATGGAAAGAGTGTTCAAAAAACTGAGAAAGATGCTAAAAGGTTATTTCCTATTAATTTATGGAATAAATTACATTTGCAGATTATTTATTATGCTAGAGAGTTTTCTCCATCAAGGGGATGGGATATAAAAAATGATTTTATTACAAATAAGGTTGGAAGAAAATCTTTGTTTTAATAAAAATATAATTGATATTTATTTTATAGACCCAATATTTTGTTAATAAATCAAACTTATTTTTTTTGATCTTTGGATAAGAATTTCTCTTATTTGTATAAAATAAATATATTATGAGTAAAAAAGAGCAAAGTGACAAATTAAAGGTGTTGGAGCTTACTATAGGTAAGTTAGAAAAATCATATGGTAAGGGTGTTGTGATGAAATTAGGTGATAGAGTAGCAGAAGATATTTCTTCAATACCCTCAGGTTCTATTAATTTAGATTTAGCTTTAGGAGTAGGAGGATATCCTAGGGGTAGAGTTGTTGAAATTTATGGTCCAGAATCATCAGGTAAAACAACTTTAACTATACACGCTATTGCAGAGGTTCAAAAGCAGGGGGGTGTTGCTGCTTTTATCGATGCTGAACATGCATTCGATGCATCTTATGCTTCTAATTTGGGTGTTGATATTGATAATCTGTATATATCACAACCTGACAATGGTGAGCAAGCTCTTGAGATAGTTGATCACTTAATTAGTTCAGGTGCTGTAGATTTAGTAGTTGTAGACTCAGTTGCTGCTCTTACTCCAAGGTCAGAAATCGAGGGAGAAATGGGAGATAGCAAAATGGGATTACATGCACGATTAATGTCTCAAGCTCTAAGAAAACTTACTGCAACAATTCATAAGACAAATTGTACTGTTATTTTTATTAACCAGATTAGAATGAAAATTGGAGTAATGTTTGGTAATCCTGAAACAACTACTGGTGGTAATGCTCTAAAATTTTATTCATCAGTTCGTTTAGATATCAGAAGAATTGGTGCAATAAAAAATGGTGATGAAGTAGTTGGAAATAGAACAAGAGTTAAAGTAGTAAAAAATAAAGTATCACCTCCTTTCAGAAAAGTTGAGTTTGATATCATGTTTGGTTTAGGAATTTCTCGTTCAGGAGAAGTGTTAGATCAGGCAACAGATTTGGATATTATTAAAAAGTCTGGATCTTGGTTTTCTTATCAAGACACCAAACTTGGTCAAGGTAGAGATGCTGTTAAACAAATACTGGCTGATAATCCTGAACTCTCTTTAGAGATTGAGCAAAAAATTAAAGAGTCATTAACTTAATTATCGTATGCATCATAGAATTGCATTTATTGCACTTTTTATTATTTGTTCTTGTAATTCTAATGAGTCTAAAAAGCAAAAAACAGAAATTCAAATACTTTCTGAGAAAATTATTCAGAACCCAAAAGATTTGGATCTGTTGTATGCTAGAGTAGATTATAATAAATCAAAGAATAATTTAGAGTCTGCTTTATTTGATTTAAAGGAGATTATTAGTTTAGATTCACTAAACGCACTGCATCATTATAATATTGCCAAGGTGTATTTTGAACTTTCCAAGGGTAAGAATTCAAAACCTAAGTATCCTTCATTGGCTAAGCAGCATTTAGATAAATCTATTTTGATGGATGGCATGAATAAGGAAGCATTATCTTTAATGGGAGAGTTACTTATAGCTTATAATAAATATGAGGATGCAATTAAGTCATTTAATTTATCATTAAATATAGATTATAATCAAGAAAGAAGCCATTTATTAATGGGTTATGCTTTTAAAAAATTAGATCAAACTGATAATGCGGTTGATTGTTTTAGGAATGCTATAAATATAAATCCTGATTTTTTTGAGGCTTATGTTCAATTGGGGCAGATATTTCATTTATTGTCTGATACATTAGCATTGGTTTATTATAATAATGCAATTAGGTTAAAACCATCTAACGAGATGGTCTTGTATAATAAGGCTCTTTTTTATCAGAGTATATTAGATTGGAATAATGCATTATCTGCTTATGCAGATTTGCATAAAGTAAGCCCTTTTCATACTAGTGGTCATTATAATTTAGGTTTTATTCATATGGAATTAGCATTATATGATGTAGCAGCTAATAATTTCTCAGATGCTATTTATTCTAATTCTAATTTTTATGAGGCATATTATGCGAGAGGAAATTGTTTTGAAACCTTAGGTAATATTCTGCAAGCAGAGTCTGATTATAAGCGTGCAATTGAAATTAATCCAAAATATGTTTATGCTATAGAAGCATTAGATATGTTAAGAAAAAATAATAAAAAATACAATAAATAATGACTATACAAGAAAAAATCAATAATGATATTAAAGAAGCAATGAAAATCAAGAATATAGATGCACTTGCCGCATTAAGAGCTGCTAAATCTGCGATAATGCTAGAAGCTACAAAGGATAGTGCTACAATAGTTGCTGATGCTGATGCTTTAAAATTAATTGCTAGATTGGTAAAACAAAGAAAAGATTCGGCTACTATTTTTATTGAACAGGATAGAAAGGATCTGGCAGATGATGAGATGCGGCAATTAGTTTATCTTGAAAAATATTTGCCAGCCCAAATGGCCCCGGAAGATGTAAGAAAGATAGTTAAAAAAGTAGTTTCAGAGTTAAATGCTTCATCTCCTTCTGATATAGGTAAGTGTATGGGTGTGCTTATGGTTAGATTAAATGGTAAGGCTGATGGCTCTTTAATTTCTAGTATACTAAGAGAGGAACTCTCTTAGTATTACTTTAATACAATTATTGTTATTTTATTTTATCTGCAATTGCTTTAAAGGCATCTGGCTGATTCATAGCAAGGTCTGCAAGAACCTTTCTATTTAGAGAGATTTTGTTTTTGTGAATTTTACCCATAAATTGAGAGTAAGACATTCCATATAATCTTGCTCCCGCATTTATTCTTTGGATCCATAATGATCGAAAAACTCTTTTCTTATTTTTTCTATCGCGATATGCATATTGCAATCCTTTTTCTACAGCATTTTTTGCTATTGTATGTACATTCTTCCTTCTTCCAAAGTATCCTTTGGCGGCTTTAATAATCTTGTCTCTTCTTGCTTTCGCAGCTACTGAATTTACTGATCTTGGCATAATTTATTTTTTTTGGTAGATAGTGACGTATTGTATTGTCCTTGTTTGAACTATATACCCGGTTAATGACCTAATTTATTATATACCTAATTGAAGTTTAATACTTTTTGTATCAGCATCTGATACATAAGCCGTCTTAGTTAGGTTATGTTTCTGTTTAGTTTCTTTTTTAGTTAATATATGAGACTTAAACGCTTGTTTTCTTTTTATTTTGCCAGAACCTGTAATTTTAAATCTCTTTTTTGCTCCAGCTTTAGTTTTCATTTTTGGCATCTTATTTCTTTATTTTTTTTGGTGCAATTATCATTATCATTTTTTTTCCGTCTAGTTTAGGCATTTCTTCTACAACTCCTACATCTTCTAGTGCCTGTGCTAGTTTTAAAAGTAAAATTTGACCCTGTTCTTTAAATACAATTGTTCTACCTCTAAAAAATACAAAAGCTTTAACTTTTGCTCCGTCTTGGAGGAAGTTTTTTGCATGTTTTAATTTAAATTCAAAGTCATGTTCACCTGTATTTGGACCAAACCTTAATTCTTTAACAACAACCTTTTGTGCTTTATTTTGGATGTTCTTTAGTTTTTTCTTTTGGTCATAAATAAATTTCTTATAATCAATAACCTTACAAACTGGAGGATCTGCGTTAGGTGATATCTCTACTAAATCTAAACCTGTATTTCTAGAGTATCTAAGAGCGTCATCAATTGAACATACTTTTGATTCTACTCCTTCCCCCACAATTCTAACAAATGCAGCTGTTATCTCTTCGTTAGTTTTGTGTGCTTTTTTAGGTACTACCCTTCTTCCTCTATACTGTCTTTTTTGTGCGATTATTTATTATTTTAGTTATTAAATGTAATTAATGTATTTATCTCATTTATTATTAAATCCTTAAATTTTTTTATTTCTATACTTCCTAAATCTTCTCCTCCATGCCTTCGTATAGACACCTTTTCTTCATTTTGTTCTCTTTCTCCTACAATTATTATGTAAGGGATTTTTGAAACCTCTGCATCTCTAATCTTTCTTCCAGTAGTTTCAGCCCTATAATCAATCGGGCCGCAAATATCGTATTTTTTTAGAAATTGAGACACTTTTTCTGCATAATCATGATATTTTTCACTTATAGGTAGTATTATAAATTGATCAGGTGCTAGCCAGAGAGGGAAATTTCCGCTACAATGTTCAATTAAAACTGCTACAAATCTTTCCATAGAACCAAAAGGAGCTCTGTGAATCATTACAGGTCTATGTTTTTGATTGTCGGCTCCTGTATACTCTAGTTCAAAACGATCAGGTAAGTTGTAATCCACTTGAATTGTTCCTAGTTGCCATTCTCTTCCAAGAGCATCTTTAACCATAAAATCAAGTTTAGGACCATAAAATGCTGCTTCCCCATATTCAACAACTGTTTTTAAGCCTTTTTCAGAAGCAGCTTCAATGATTGCTTTCTCTGCTTTTTCCCAATTTTTGTCTGAGCCAATATATTTTGTTTTGTTATTAGGATCTCTTAGAGAAATTTGAGTTTTAAAATCTTCAAACCCCAAAGCATTAAATATATATAACACTAAGTTAATAACATTTATAAACTCTTTTTTTAATTGATCAGGTCTTGCAAAGATATGTGCGTCATCTTGAGTAAATGCTCTAACACGAGTTAGGCCATGTAATTCTCCAGATTGCTCATAACGATAAACAGTCCCAAATTCCGCAAAACGAATTGGTAGATCTCTGTATGAGTATTGTTTTGCTTTGTAGATTTCACAATGATGGGGACAATTCATAGGTTTAAGAAAGAATTCTTCTCCTTCATTAGGCGTTTTGATTGGCTGGAAAGAGTCTTCACCGTATTTATCATAGTGTCCTGAACATACATATAAATCTTTATTTCCAATATGCGGTGTAATTACTGGAAGGTAACCTGCTTCTATTTGTGCTTTTTTAAGAAAATTCTCAAGTTTTTCTCTTAGTTCCGCTCCTTTAGGTAGCCATAATGGCAAGCCTTGTCCTACTGTTTGCGAAAAAGTAAATAATTCCATTTCTTTACCTATCTTTCTATGATCTCTTTTTTTAGCTTCTTCTAGAATTTCTAAGTATTGTGTAAGTTCTTTTTGTTTTGGGAATGAAATTCCATAAATACGTGTTAATTGTTTTCTATTTTCATCTCCTCTCCAGTAGGCTCCAGCAATACTCAGTAGTTTAATAGCTTTTATATTACCAGAAGAAGGTATATGAGGACCTCTACATAGATCTATAAAATTACCTTGGGTATAGAAAGTGATATTTCCATCTTCTAAATCCTCTAATAACTCTAATTTATATTCATCTCCTTTTTTTTTGAAGTAGGTAATTGCATCTTTTTTTGAGATATCTTTTCTTTCAAATGAAACTTTCTGAGAAGCTAACTCCTTCATTTTTTTCTCGATCTTAGGTAAGTCGTCAGAAGATAAAACCCTGTCTCCTAAATCAATATCATAGTAAAAGCCATTATCGATTGCAGGACCAATACCAAACTTTACGCCAGCATAGAGTTCTTCTAATGCTTCGGCCATAATATGAGCTGAAGAATGCCAGAAACTCATTTTTCCTTGTTTATCATTCCAAGTATGAAGGGTAAGAGTGGCATCATTATTGATAGGACGGTTAGTGTCCCATACCTCTCCATTTACACTAGCTGAAAGTACATTTCTAGCTAATCCCTGTGAAATATCCATAGCAATATCCATAGCTGATGTTCCACTAGTTACTTTTTTTGTACTACCATCTGGAAGGGTTATTTTAATCATTTGGCTTTCCATCATAAGTTTGCAAATATAAGAGTAGTTTTATTATCTATAATTAATTTATAAGATTAGTTGAGAATCTTATATAAGTATTAACTCTGAATAACTCCAGGATTGTACTTGTCTTTTATAGGATTTTGATTTGCTGCTTCGATTCCCATAGAAATAACTTTACGTGTTTCTAGTGGGTCAATAATAGCATCAATCCATAAACGAGATGCTGCATAATATGGAGATGTTTGAGCATTATATTTTTGTGTTATATTCTTTAAAAGTTTTTTTTCTGTTTTCTCATCAATCTCTTCGCCTTTAGATTTTAATGAGGTTTTTTCTATTTGTAATAGCACTTTAGCTGCTTGCTCTCCACCCATAACAGCTAATTCTGCTGTTGGCCAGGCAACGATTAGTCTAGGATCATAGGCTTTTCCACACATAGCATAATTTCCTGCTCCATAGGAATTACCAATGATAATTGTAAACTTTGGAACCACAGAATTACTCATAGTATTGACCATTTTCGCTCCATCTTTAATAATACCGCCATGTTCTGATCTAGAGCCTACCATAAAACCAGTAACATCTTGTAAAAAAACTAATGGTATTTTCTTTTGGTTGCAATTAGCTATAAAACGGGATGATTTGTCTGCAGAATCAGAATATATTACCCCGCCAAATTGTATTTCTCCTTTCTTTGTTTTAATCATTTCTCTTTGGTTAGCAACAATTCCAACTGCCCATCCATCTATTCTTGCATATCCACATATTATAGATTTCCCATAATCTTTTTTATACTCTTCAAATTCAGATTTATCTACTATTCTCTTGATGATTTCTTTCATATTATATGGCTTAGATCTATCTCTTGGTAGTATTCCATATATTTCTTTTTCGTCTTCTTTTGGATGATGTGATATTGATTTATTAAAACCTGCTTTTTCATTATTTCCAATTTTGTCTATAATAGAGCGAATCTTATCTAATGCATCTTTATCATTTTTTGCTTTATAATCAGTTACTCCTGAAATTTCACAATGTGTAATAGCGCCTCCTAAAGTCTCGTTATCAATATTTTCTCCAATTGCAGCTTTTACTAGATAACTTCCAGCTAAAAATATGCTTGCAGTCTTGTCTACAATAAGAGCCTCATCACTCATTATTGGTAAGTAGGCACCGCCAGCTACACAAGAACCCATAACAGCAGAAATTTGTGTGATTCCCATAGAACTCATCTTTGCATTATTTCTAAAAATCCTACCAAAATGCTCTTTATCAGGAAATATTTCATCCTGTAATGGCAAGAATACACCTGCACTATCTACTAGGTATATTATTGGTAATCTATTATCCATAGATATTTCTTGTAGACGTAAGTTTTTCTTGCCTGAAATTGGGAACCAAGATCCTGCTTTAACAGTGGCATCGTTGGCAACTATAATACATTGTCTTTTTTTAATATAAGTGATCCCAGCAACAACTCCTCCACAAGGACATCCACCATATTCTTTATACATTCCATCTCCTACAAAAGCACCTATCTCTAAAAATTCAGAGTCTTTATCTTTTAGATAGTCAATACGCTCTCTTGCGGTAAGTTTGCCTTTAGCATGTTGTTTTTCTATTTTCTTTTGCCCTCCTCCTAAAGATATAGCTGCATGTTTTCTTTTCATTTCAGAGATTAGTAATCTCAGACTGTCATCATTTTTGTTGAATTCTAAATCTGCCATTAATTCATTTTTTTCCAAAAATAGAAAATAGATGTTAGATATCAATATTTAGGAAAACATCTTTTAATCTAAATTGTATATAATTTTTTTAGTATCTATTTGGTTGAGGTAACTTCCACTTTCAGGCCCTAGATTAAATAGTAAATCTATAATAGATAGATTAGGAATAAAGCCATTTTTTTCCATAAATACTTGGTCATATTTTTTTATGTCCGCAGTATTAAACTTACAACTTCTCATATCAATGAAATCTCCTATATGCTCATATTTATTACTGTATGTGGGTCTGTTAGCTTGTAATATATTTAGTATTGTATGCTGCAATTTGTTGTTTAAGTTAACTAGATAGGGTTCTTTTTCTGTAAAGAATGGTTTTATCTTATCCTTGTAAAATTCAAAGAAAGGAGACGAGTTATATGCTGATTTGATTGTGTTCCAGTGTTCTCTTTGCCATTTTTCTTCATAAGATATTTGAATATCTGTTATTAAAGTTTTACTACTTTTTTTTCTTTGTTTAGGTATAGTTAATAGTAATGTGCCATTTGAACCATATATTTTACATCTATTTCTAATACTTTGTCTTATAAAGTGTTCATGGTATTCAATACTACAATTTTTATATTGTATTAATAATGCATAATAACTTATAGGAGCTAAGTATGCTGTAGGTAATAAAATACTATTTGACACTGCTAAATAGTCTGTTCCACCTTATTTTTTTTATTCCTTTTGCATTTTTATCCCAGCTCATCCATATAAATAAAGCTTTACCAACAATATGGTTTTCTGGTACAAATCCCCAAAACCTACTATCCGCAGAGTTATGTCTATTGTCTCCCATCATCCAGTAATAATTCATAGAAAAAGTATATGTGTTTACAAGTTTATCATTTAAATATATTTTACCATCAATTATATCTAATTTGTTATTTTCATATACTTCAATAATTTCTTTATAGATTGGTATATTTTTAATTGATAGATTAATAGTGTCTCCTTTAGAGGGTACTGTAATAGGTCCAAAATTATCTATATTCCATTTAAAATTCTCATTATGAGGAAAAATATAGTTGGCATATTGGCCTTTTTTTTCTACAATTCTTTTTACTTTCTTGACATTTGTAAATGTTTTTAATGCATTTTTGTTAAAATCGGTTAGTGTTAAGTTATATTCATTTCTATTTTTTCCATATCCTCCTTCTGTAATATCATATTTTTCTAAAAGTATTTTTGGGTTTAATCCATTACCTTTAGTAGTTACTTCATAATGCCATTGTTTATTCATCCCGTCAATTTTTTCTTGTGGAGATCCATTTACAAATAGATCAGCATTCTTAAGTTCAAGAATATCTCCAGGAATTCCAACACATCTTTTTACATAATTCTCTTTTTTATCAATTGGTCTGCCTAGCTTCTCATATGGCCAATTAAATACTACACAATCATTTCTTTTTATTTCACCTAATCCTTTCATTCTATGGTAAGGAATCTTAACAATTTCAGAATATGATTTTCCTCCAAAAATTGGCATAGTGTGATGTACTAATGGAAATGCTAATGGTGTCATAGGTACTCTTGGTCCATAAGCTACTTTACTTACAAACAAGAAGTCACCAACAAGCATAGATTTCTCCATGGATGAGGTGGGGATTGTATAAGCTTCGATTAAAAACGTTCGTAAAATAGTTGCTGCGATTACGGCAAATAATATGGCGTCAAACCAAGATCGTATCTCACTTTTTTTATTCTTTTTTTTTGGTTTCTTTTTTTTCCAAAATTGCCATGAAATAGTTTCCCAGAACAAGACGTCTCCAACTATTAAAGGAATGAAATATAGCCATTCTCCATCAATTGAATAAACAAATAAACTCCATAGAATTGTTCCAATAATAAATAATACAGCTTTAAACGAATTTCCTAGCATTTTTTTTAATTTCCTCATATTTATAAGCCTTTTTCTATTTAATTTTTAATACATCTTGCATGCTGTAAATTCCTTTTTTATCTTTTATCCATTCTGCAGCCATTATTGCTCCAATTGCAAATCCATCACGATTATTAGCAGTATGTCTTATTTCAATCTCATCTATTTTAGATGAGTAGGTAATTTTATGTAAACCAGTTGTGTCAGCAATTCTGCTAGATTTGATTGTAGTTTTATTTTTTAGTATTTTATTTAAATCATTACTTAAAGTTATAGCAGTACCACTAGGTTTATCTATTTTTTGTAAGTGATGCGTTTCATGTATTTTACTTTCATAATCATAATTTTTCATCAGTTTAGCAACTTGTTTGTTAATTTCAAAAAAGATATTTACTCCTATACTAAAATTAGAAGAATATAAGAAAGTACCTTCTAATGAAATACAAATAGCTTTAATTTCATCTAATTTTTTAAGCCAGCCTGTTGTTCCAGATACTACAGGAACACCACTATTGATTGAGTGTGCAATATTTTCAAAAGCAGTATTAGGTGTGCTAAAATCAATAGCTACATCTGTATTCTTAAAATCAATTGATGTACCCGGTTTATTAGAGTTAGCAATACAAACAATATTATGTCCTTTTCTGGTAGCTAATTTGCTAACTTTTTTACCCATTTTGCCATTTCCTAGTATTGCAATATTCATACGTGCAAATTTATAAATTAAAGGATAATGCTAAACCTGTTGTGTTTTCTTTTGAGAAATATATAGGTTTTATTTCTAGTGATAGATCATCACTGATATCATAATTAAATAAGTGAGCGCTTACTGATGCATCAATAATATTTAGAAAATATGTTCCTATAAGGAATAATATAGAAATCTCTCTATTTCTTCTATAATAATTTGTAAGTGTAATTAAGTCTGAATCGGAATATTGTCCTTGATAGATATCGGAATTATCACCAGAATTTCGTTTTAAATAAGTGTTTTTATAAAGCTGGTAAGAATCATTGTTTTCTATTACATAGTATGTAGAGGTGATTAGTCCTGCATAGATAATTGGTATTTTCCAATATTTTTTAGTGTATAATTGTCCTGATCCAGGGATAATTGCAGAATAAATCCCTGCTTTTTTAGGTATTTTTTGATTTATTTCTTGTGCTGAAAGTATAGTACAGACACTAAAAAATATAATAAATATTTGTTTTTTTTTTGACAAGTTAATTTTTTAAGATTTGGATAATTCTTTCAAAATCTTCATCATTATTGAAAGATATGATGATTTGTCCTTTTTCTGTTTTGTTTCGTTTTAATTCTATACTGGTATTGAGCATTTTTGATAGATCGTGCACTTTTTGTTGTTGAGAAAAGGGAATTCTAATAGTACTTTTAGTTGAAGTTCGTTTATAATTTTTTTCAGCAAATTCTTTAGCTAGTTGTTCTACTTCTCTTACTGAGTAACCATTTGCAACAATATCATAGTATAAATTAATTTGTGACTCTTCAGATTTAATAGATAGTAATGATTTTGCATGTCCATTACTAATTGTTTTATTAATTAAACCTTTTTGTATGATTTCAGGTAGTTTTAAAAGACGTAAAAAGTTAGTTATTGTACTTCTATTTTTCCCAACACGTTCACTACATTGTTCTTGAGTTAAGTTAATTTCTTCGATTAGTCTTTGGTAACTTAAAGCTATTTCAATTGGGTTTAGGCTCTCTCTTTGTATGTTTTCTACTAATGCCATCTCCAACATTTGCTGATCATTTGCTATTTTTATAAAAGCAGGTATATTCTCAAGTCCAGCTATTTGTGCAGCTTTTAATCTTCTCTCACCTGATATTAATTGGAACTTTTTATCTTTCATTTTACGGACGGTGATAGGCTGTATAATGCCTAATTGTTCAATAGATATAGCAAGTTCATTTAATTTTTCTTGATCAAATTTTGTTCTTGGCTGAAAAGGATTGGCGACTATTTCTGCAATTAGTATTTTATGTATATCGCTGATAAATTCCGATGATATATTTCTGTTTTTTTTATTTGATTCTATGATAGAATTATTAGTGCGATTACCAAGTATAGATGCTAATCCTCTTCCTAATGAGCCTCTTTTTTTGGTCATATTTTTGGGGTTGTTATTGTGACTTTTTCTAGTAATTCATTAGCTAAGTTAAGGTAATTGATTGCCCCTTTACTTGTTGCATCGTGAATTACAATTGTTTCTCCAAATGATGGAGATTCTCCTAAACGAACATTTCTGTGAATAATTGTTTTAAAAACTAAATCTTGGAAGTGTGTTTTTACTTCTTCAACTACTTGATTAGATAAACGAAGTCTAGTATCGTACATAGTTAGTAGTAAGCCTTCGATTTTAAGCTCAAGATTAAATTTCTGTTGTACTACTTTTATTGTATTTAGTAATTTTCCTAATCCCTCAAGCGCAAAATATTCACATTGAATGGGTACTATAACACTGTCTGCAGCTGATAAAGCATTAAGTGTCAGCAGACCTAATGAAGGGGCGCAGTCTATAATAATATAATCATAATTGTTTTTTATAGTATGGATTATTTTTCGCATTCTATGTTCTCTTTCTTGAACATTTACAAGTTCTATTTCCGCTCCTACTAGGTCAATATTTGCTGGTAGTAAATCTAGATTTGGACTTTGTGTTGAAAGTATGCAATTAATAGGTTGTTCTTTTTCTATTAAACATTCATACATGCCTGTTCCGATTTCTTTAGGATTAAAACCTACACCAGATGTGGCATTTGATTGGGGATCTGCGTCAATTAATAAAACTTTTTTTTCAAGTATTCCTAAACTACCAGCTAAGTTCATAGCTGTAGTTGTTTTTCCTACTCCACCTTTTTGGTTTGCTATTGCAATTATTTTTCCCATTTATATTATTTTAATGGGCATAAAAATAATTAGTGTTTCGATTTATATGCTTTATAAATCATATTAAATTATTAACAAAATAAAATTATTTGTTAAAAGTTATTTATTTTAATCTATTTGATAATATTATTTCAATCATTTCCTAAATCATCAAAGTTAACTTCTGTAAAGTTATTTGATGAGTCTTTTTTCTTATCAAATTTTTTGTTAGAGATTATTTCTTCTCCCTTTTCTGAAATAATAAATTTACTTACTTCTTCGAATGTCTTTTGAAATTCTTTAAAATCTTCTTTGTAAAGATATATTTTGTGTTTTCGATATGATGGAATTCCTTCTTCACTAATAGTTTTGATGCTTTCAGTGATAGTCATATAATAATCTTCAGCTTTTGTCGAACGGACATCAAAGAAGTAAGTTCTTCTACCAGATCGTATTTTTTTTGAGAAAATCTCTTTAATATCATACTTGTCTTCCATCGTTTTTAATTTTAATAATTTGTTCAAATATAAAAAAAATAATAAGTAGATGTTAAATAATTAAATGGAGTTATTTTGATTTTGATTTATTTTATAATATATCCCTTTCAATTTGATTAATGATTGATGAGTACCTTGTTCAACTATTTCCCCTTTTTCTAATATAATAATATGGTTGCAATGTTTGATTGTTCCTATTCTATGACTAATAATTATTGAGGTTTTATCTTTACTTTCTAATTTTAGGTTTTTTAGTATTTCTTGTTCTTTTTTACTGTCAATTGCTGATAAACAATCATCAAAAATGAATAATTTTGGGTTTTTATAAAATGTTCTAGCAATAGCAATTCTTTGTCTTTGACCTCCAGATAATTTTACTCCTCTTTCACCAATAATAGTATTAAATCCATCATTAAAACTATTAATTTCTTCAAGTATTTCAGCTTTTTTTGCAGCATCTAGTATTTTTACTTCATTAATTTTGTCGCTTGCAAATGCAATATTCTCTTTTATAGTTCCTGAAAATAGATAGCCATCTTGTGGTATATAACCTATTGAATTTCTTAGGTTAAACAAATTAAGATCTTTTATATTAGTTGTACCAAATTTGATCTCACCCTGATTTAAATCATATAGTCGACAAATTAAGTTTGCAATAGTTGATTTTCCACTTCCTGTTTTTCCAAGTATCCCTATGCTAGTACCATTTTTAATTATAAAGTTAATATTATTTAATGCAGTGATATTAGTATCTTTATATATCAGAGTGGCGTTTTTGAAATGAATATCTCCAATGATTGGAGTAGAATTATTATTATTGTTTTGTATTTCTGGTTCTATAAGTAAAAAATTATTTATTCTTTCTTGGGATGCTGCAGCTCTTTGAATAATTGATGTAATCCATCCTACTGATGCAACTGGCCAAGCTAGCATATTGATATAGATTATAAATTCTGCAATGTTTCCAGTGGTAATGTTTCCTTTAAAATTTTCGATCCCACCTATATATACTGTTATTATAGTACTTATTCCTATCATTGTAATAATTATAGGAAAAAATGCTGCTTCAATTTTCACTAGCTGTAGTTGTTTTTTTGTATATTTTTTACATGATTTTATAAATTCTTTATAGCTATTTATTTCATTTCCAAACGATTTTATAACTTTCATGCCAGAAAAGGTTTCTTGCGATATAGTAGTAATTTGTGAGAGTTGTTTTTGAACTTTTTCGCTCCTTTTATTAATTTTGCCACTTACAAAATATACGAGTACAGTTAATATAGGTAGGGGTAGTAAAACATATATAGTTAGTGTTATATTTATACTTAACATTTTAGATATAACTAGATAAAATAATATAGATATGTTGATTGTGTACATTATTGCTGGTCCCAAATACATTCTTACTTTATTTACATCTTCCGAAATTCTATTCATTAAGTCTCCGGTTTGATTCTGCTTATAGAAATTCATACTTAATTTCTGATATTGTTGATATATCTCATTTTTAAGATCAAATTCTATTTTTCTACTCATTACAATTATTGTTTGTCTCATAAAGAACATAAATACTCCTTTAAGTATTGCAAAAGAAATTATTAGCACTGAATATTTTAATAAAATATATGATATGTCACTTTTTTTCTTGTTTTCTTCATTGATATTTAAAAGTACGGCATCAAATGCTTCTCTAACAAATTCAGCTGGGTATAATGCAAATAGGTTAGCAATAATAATAAATATGCTTCCTACTATCAGTAGGTTGCGATACTTCCATATGAATTTATTAAGATATTTTAGGTGTTTCATGATTTGGCTATATACTTTGATCGGATTGCCAAAAATAATAAGTAAATTCGCGACCGCTCTAAAAAAGATTTATTTTTTTTCTACAAAGATTAAATTAATTTAAAGTAAAAGTTAAAATATTTATGACTACAACAAAATTAAAAACAAAAATACTTGAAAAAAGTTTAGTACTTGGTAATATGAATTCAATGGGGCATGAGCAAGTAGTTTTTTGTCAAGATAATAGAACAGGTTTAAAAGCAATCATCGCAGTTCATGATACCACTTTAGGCCCTGCATTAGGTGGTACTAGGATGTGGCCTTATAAAAATGAACAGGATGCGCTTATAGATGTTTTAAGATTATCTAGAGGAATGTCATTGAAAGCAGCAATATCAGGCTTGAATTTAGGAGGTGGTAAGGCTGTTATTATTGGTGATTCTAGTACTGATAAGACAGAAGATTTGATGCGTAAGTTTGGTGAGTGTGTTAACAATCTTGGAGGAACGTATATTACAGCTGAGGATGTAGGAGTGAGTACTAAGGATATGGAATATGTCCGTATGGAAACGGAATATGTTACTGGTATTCCTGAAAGCATGGGTGGTAGTGGAGACCCTTCTCCTGTAACTGCATATGGGGTTTATATGGGCATGAAAGCATCTGCGAAGTATAAATGGGGTTGCGATAATTTAGATGGGAAAAATATATTAGTGCAAGGTATTGGTAAGGTTGGTGAAAGTTTAGTCAAATATTTATCAGATGAAGGAGCTAATATTATTATTAATGATATTAATGAGGAAATATTAGAAAAAATAGCTAATGATTTTGGAGCCGCTATTGTGATGGGTGATGAGATTTTTGATTTAGACATTGATATTTATGCGCCATGTGCTTTAGGTTCTACTGTAAATCCTGATACAATTAGTAGATTGAAATGTGAAATCATTGCTGGTGCTGCCAACAATCAGTTAGCGGATGAAATTAGAGATGCTAAATTATGTTATGACAAGGGAATATGTTATGCCCCTGATTTTTTGATTAATGCTGGAGGGCTTATTAATGTTTACTCTGAACTTAAAGGTTATAATAGAGAGCGTGCTATAGGTCAAACTAGAGAGATATATAGCACTACTTTAGAGATCCTAAAAAAGGCTGATTTAGATTGTATTACAACTCATGAAGCTGCCTTACAGGTTGCCCAACAAAGAATTATTAAAAAACGATTAAGTATTTAATGTTAAATAGAAGACATATTAGGATTAAAGTGATGCAGTCTTTGTATTCATATTTCTCTAAAGGTAAGAATGATATTTCTACAGCTGAAAAAGATATGCTTCAACATTTTCATGATGTTGTGGAGTTGAAATTAGTTGTAATTTCATTACTTGTTGAAATAGTAAAGTATGCTGATAATTTTTATGAAGATAGTAAAAATAAATTTTTACCTTCAGCTCATGATTTGTCTCCCAATACTAGATTTGTTAATAATAAGATTTTAGTTGAAATTTTAAATGATGATTGTTTGATAAATAAAGTTTCAAAATTTTCAGCGATTTGGTTAAATAATGATCATGATATTATACGTAAAATATTTAATGTAATTATTAAATCTGAATTGTACGATATCTATTTGTCTTCAGATGATATGTCAATAGATTATGATAAGAAATTTTTAATCGATTTAATGAATAATTACATTCTTAATAATGAGTTGGTACATCATATTCTTGAGGAAAGGAGTATATATTGGATTGATGACTTGCCATTTATAGCAACTATTATTTTTGGTGATATTAAAGGAGAAGTTAATATGGTTCCTGTTACCACTTTTAAGGATTGCTCAGATAAAGATTTTGCATTAAATCTTTTTAGGAATACAATACAGAATAATGCTAAATATGATAGTATTATTGTGCGATTTGCTAAAAATTGGGATTTAGATCGAATTGCAAAAATGGATCAAATTTTTCTTAAAATGGCTTTTTCCGAGATTTTATCAATGCCAGAGTTACCTGTTAAAGTTTCTATGAATGAATATATTGAGATTGCAAAATATTATAGTACAAAGAATAGTAGGTCATTTGTTAATGGTTTATTAGATAATTTTGTAAAGACATATACAAAAGAAGGTAATATTAAGAAATTAGGTAAAGGATTAGTTTGATAAAAATATTATTTTTGAAATAACTAAAATATGAGAATAATAAATATTATATATGTCTTTTTATTAGTTTTGAACTCATGCGCTTATCATGAAGAGAAAAACATCATTGATTTAGTGCAGAGTCCGTTAACTGCTAATAGTAATTTTGATGAGGTAGCAATGCCAGAAATTGAAATTGATCAGGATTTTTTTGATTTTGGTGAAATTCAGCAAAACAAGTCAGTTAATAGAGAGTTTATTGTAAGAAATATTGGAAATGCACCATTGATAATTCGTTCCGTAAAAGGGAGTTGTGGTTGTACAGTGCCGGAGTGGCCAAGAGAGCCAGTGCTTTCAGGAAGTCAAGCTATTATTAAGGTTACTTTCAATAGTGGCACTAAGCAGGGGAAGCAAAATCAGCGAGTTACTTTAGTTACAAATGCTATTCCTAGTACAAAAGTATTAACAATCACGGGGACTATATTAGTTCCTTTAAATAATTAATTATGGTTTTATTACAAGTAGCAGGATCAGGTATGTCTTCATTAATTATGTTTGCAATGATATTTGCGGTCATGTATTTTTTTATTATCAGGCCACAAATTAAAAAGCAAAAGAAAGAAAAAGAATATCGTTCTAAATTGAAAAAAGGAGATAAAGTAGTTACTATTGGGGGTATACATGCAAAAATTTTAGATATAAAAGAATTTCATTTTATTATTGAAACACATGGTAAAAACACATTGAAAATAGATAAAAATGCAGTTTCTATGGATGGTGGTGTTTCGATGATAGATAGAAAATAATGTTTACTAAATTAAGAAATCTAATTTTTAGTTTTTTAAAGTTATTTTCTAAGAATAAGAATATAGGTACTTATACTATTTTCTTTTTTATTTCACTTGCCTTTTGGTTCTTAACTATGCTCTCAAAGGTACATGAAACTAATTTTGTTGTTCCTATAAAGTATATTAATTATCCTGTAGATTTAATACCATTATCTAATCAAGATGCTTTTATAAAAGTACGTGTAAAAGCTGCTGGTATCTCTATTATTTCATTTTATTTATTTAATCGTTCTTATTTGGTTTTAGATTATGATGTTGTGAATTCTCAACCAACTAATAAGGGTAAAAATTTATTTTGGATCATGAATTCTAAGCGACAAGAATTGACCAATATTTTTGGTAATTCAGTAGATATAATTGATATAAAACCAGACAGATTACTTATGTCTTTTGAAAATGAGAATAAGAAAGAAGTGCCTGTTGAATTAAATTCAGATATAAATTATAGGCCTTCATATTGGTTGGATGGTGATTTAAAAATTAGTCCTCTGTCTGTAGCTATTTATGGTAAGCAATCTATATTAGATTCAATTACATCTGTTCAAACTAAATTATTAAAATTAAATGATGTATATAAGGACCAGCAACATAAAGTTGATATTCTTTTGCCAAAAGGTGTGAAATGTAAAAACACTTCTGTTTTTATCGATATTGGTGTAGAGCCTTTTATAGAAGAATTTATTTTAGAAGAAGTTCAAGTTCGTAATCTTAAAGATGGATATTCTATCAAATTATTTCCAAGAGAAGTAGGCGTTACTTTAAGATTATCTAAGGATCAACACAGAGTTATGAAAACAGGATTTATTCAGCTATATGTTGATGCGTCTAATATTTTAGATAAGAATATACTTGTGATAGAATATGATATTTTACCTCAAATGGTAAGAGTTGAGCGTATTTACCCTAATAGTTTAGAATTTCTTTTAATTAAGGAATAGTTATTTCACAGCTTATAGCATAATGGTCAGATAAGACATTATGATGTTTTTTATATTTAGCACTTTTAAATCTAGCGTCATGTAATATGTAATCTATTCTAAGAGTTGGAATATTTACAAATGAATTGCCAATACCTTTACCTGATACACTAAAACTATCTATTAATTTCCCCTTAATTGTTTGATAAGCATATGAGAGAGGTGTGTCATTAAAATCTCCACAAACTATTAGTGGATATGGACTATTCTTTATATGTTTTTTAATTTCTTTTACTTCTTCAGCTCTTTTTTTATAACTTTTTTTCATTTTTTTTATTACACCTAATATGTTTTCTGATATTTTTCCTTTCTGTGGATTTTGTATAAATGAATAATCTGAGCTATTAAACCAATTGCTTGCCAAATGGATATTATAAATCCTTACAGTATCATTGTTTATTATTATATCTGAGAATATGCATGTATTATTCATTTTTTCTCCACCTATACTTACTGTTTGTTGTTTAATTTGAGGATATATGCTATAAATAGCCATGTTTCCTTGATTAGTTTTATTTTGTTTTCCGATGTGTTTATAAGAATAGTTTAGATTTGGAGCAGTATCTTGAGTATAAAATTCTTGTATGCAGAGAATATCTGAATTCTCTGATTTTAAAAAGTCAAATATTTTTTCTTGAACTCCCTGTTCTTTTATCCAATCATATTTGTTAAACAATCTAACATTATATGTAAGAATATTTATATTTCCTTCTGATGATTCTGTATTTGATGAAGAACCTATATAATTATTTACATTGCTGCTTCCTATTATTAATATGATGATATTAGCCCATGCTGGTTTTTTAAAAATAATTAGCCAGTATATAAGGAATATTATATTAATAATATATAACACTGGGAATATTAATCCCATGAATGATATAGGCCAAAAAATATTAGGGCTTATATATGGAGAAAGATATGATGTGATAAGTAGAAATAAGCTAATAGAATTTAGCAGATATAAAATTTTATTTACTAATGATAGGTTTTTCATTTATTTTTTGCTTGCGTTAAAAAGCATAGCTTTTTCTTCTTTATTTAAGCTTTCATATCCTGATTTAGCAATTTTTTCTAGAATTTTATCAATGTCTTTATTTTTTTGTGCTTTTTCAGAGTTAAATTCTATATCAGACTTAGGTCTCTTGTATATCTTATGACTTCTTTTTTTAGATTTAAATGTATTAATAATTTTTTCTATAATATTTCTAAAATTAATACTTATATCTTTTCCTTTCTTTAATTGTTGAATAAATATGTATCCATAGATTGCTCCTCCTAGATGTGCTATATGACCTCCAGCATTACTCACTGGTATTAATATCAAATCAAGAAAAATTAGTATTACAGCTATATTTATTAGCGGTACATTGCCAAGAAAAATAAGATTAATTTTATATTTTGGTTTAAATGTTGATATAGCCATGAATATTGCAAGTATTGAAGCTGAAGCTCCTATTGTAACAGAATTTATATATGGTTCTACTTGAAAAACAGGAAAAATATTAAATGCTACTATGTAAGTGAGAGCACCAAATATTCCACCTAAAACATATGTGCTTATTAATTGTTTTTCTGTGAAATGCTGCAAGAATAATTTTGAACCAATATGTAGCCATATTAGATTAAAAAACAAATGAAAAATGTCTTGATGTGTAAACATATATGTGATAAATGTCCATGGTTTTTTTAAAGCTGAATAAATGTTGGAAGAAATAGCTAAATAATTATATAATAAATTAGAATTTGTTTCTATTAAGAATAGAAAATCAAAGACATTCATTATCTTAAGAATTAAAAAAACAATTAAGTTTATATAGATTAATTGTGTATAACTATTACTTGTTTTTATTATTAATTTTATTTTACTCCAAAAATCTTGCATTAATAAAACTGGGTGTTATTTTTTTGCCAATGTTTAAGTAGCAAAAAGCCAAAAAGCATTCCTCCTAAATGAGCAAAGTGAGCAACATTATCTGCTGGATTGTTGCTTAGACCTAAATATAGCTCTATTATTCCATAAATTATTACAAAGTATTTTGCTTTTACAGGTATTGCAAAATAGATGTATAGTAGTGTGTTTGGAAATAGTATTCCAAATGCAAGTAATATGCCAAACGCTGCTCCAGATGCACCTACTGTAGGTGTGTTAATAAGTAGATTGAGCTTTCCCAAAAGTTGATTAGAATAATTTTGGTTATTTTCTAATATTCTTTTTCCATTTTCTAAAAGAGTATTTATGTCATTTGGATTAATTTGGGCTTTTAAACTTAAAATTTCATACTGACATACTACTAGGTGGACTATTGCTGCCCCAATACCTGTAATCATATAGTATGTTAAAAACCTTTTTCCTCCCCATACATTTTCTAGAACTGTGCCAAACATCCATACAGCAAACATATTGACTAGTAAATGTGTAAAATTTGCGTGCATGAAGAAATGTGTTATTATTTGATGGGGCATAAAATCACTAGACTGAAATTGATGCAGTGCTAGTATTTTTGTTAAGTTAATACCATAATTTTTTAATGATATTGTAGCTAAGAATAATAATCCATTTATTATAAGTATATTTTTAACTATTTCTGGAAGTCTACTGTAAGATGAAGGTCTATACATGTTCAAAAGTATTTTTCTATATCATTTATTTTTAAATTAATCATAGTTCTTTTTCCACTAGGACATATACTAGGCAATTTACATTTTAAAAGTGCTTCTCGTAATGTTCTCATCTCTTCATTTGTCAGTTTCTTGCTGTTACTTATTGCTATTGATTCTGCTAATGATTTTGCTATATTATCTTTATTATTATTTTTTAGTTGTTCTGATTTTTTCTTTTGTTCAATCAGATCTTCAATTAAAGATTGGAAGTTTGACTCCTGACACTCTGGGGGTGCTGCTGTAATGATTAATTTATCCTCTTTTTCACTAATAATAAAGCCAATTTTTTTTAGTTCTTCTTTCATTTCTTTGATGAATTCTAAATCTATTTTATTAAGATTTATTTCCTTCGGAAAAAGTAATTTTTGTGATTTACTATTTTGTTGTGTAATCAGTGCTTGAAAATATTCAAATAATATACGTTTATGGGCTCTTCTTTGTTGAATTAGAATAAGACCTTCTTGGTTAGGAGAAGCTATAAAATTATTTCCAATCTGTATAAGGTTTTTAGAATCGTTTATCTTTATATCATCTATTAAAGTTGGTGGTGTTTTATCATATTTTATATTAGTATTTGATATTGAATTATGCTTAATTTTTTCTGTAAATGGATTATAATCTGGATTAATTTTAATAGTTGGTTGAATTATTTTTGCATTTCTTTTTTCTTTAGTATCTATATTAAAGGATATTTCTTGAGCAAAATCTAATGAAGGGGCAATGTTGTATACTCCTAAAGATCTTTTAATAGTTGATCTAATAATTGCATAAATAGCTTTTTCATCTTCAAATTTTATTTCGGTTTTAGTAGGGTGAATATTTATATCAATAAGTTTTGTATCAATCTCTAGATTAATAAAATAAGAAGGAAAATAATTTTGAGGAATAACTTCTTCAAAAGCTTTGACTACTGCATGGTTTAAATAATGACTTTTTATAAACCTTTTGTTTACAAAAAAATATTGTTCCCCCCTTGTTTTTTTTGCTACATCAGGTTTTCCAATAAAACCAGAGATTTTAACTAAATTAGTTTTTTCACTTATTGGAACAAGTGTTTCATTTCTTTTTTCCCCAATTATATTTACAATTCTTTTTCTAAAATTAGATCCTGTTAGATGGAATATTTTAGTATTGTTGTGAGATAGTTGCATCTTTATTTTAGGGTATGCAAGAGCAATGCGGATAAACTCTTCAGTGATATGTCGCATTTCAACTTGATCTGATTTTAAGAACTTCCTTCTTGCTGGGACATTGTAGAATAGATTTTTCACTTTTATTGAGCTGCCATTTGCTGTAGCACAATCTTCATGATTCTGTATTTTGTTTCCTTGAATAATTAAATGACTACCTAATTCTGAGTTAGTTAATTTTGATTTTACTTCAACGTGTGCGATTGCAGCAATTGATGCCAAAGCTTCCCCTCTAAAACCCATTGTTTGTATGTTGAAAAGATCATTAGCATTTTTGATTTTTGATGTAGCATGTTTTTTAAAACACATCTCAACATCTTTTTTACTCATTCCACAGCCATTGTCTACAACTTGTAATAGTGTTCTGCCAGCATCTTTTATAAAGACTTGAATATCTGAACTTCCTGCATCTAAAGCATTTTCTAAGATTTCTTTTACTGCTGATGCAGGTCTTTGTATTACTTCTCCTGCAGCAATTTGATTTGCCACACTATCAGGTAGTAATTGAATTATATCCAATGTAAATAAACTTAATTAATGATAATTTTGTATGCTAGCAAAGATAAGATAATAATAAGAAATAAAATTCTAATAGCTCTTGCTTTTTGTGTTTGTTTAGTTTGCTGCCGCCTAAACTTTATATTTGCTTTTTCTCCTTTTTGTAATTTTGCTCGTCTTTCTTTGATCTCATTATAATATCTAGGGTAGAAAGAAAATTTTTTTGGTTTATTAAATTTAAAGAAAGATGGAATTTTAAAGGTTTTCATTATTACAAAAGTATTAAATATTTTAGTTGATAAGTCATCTTATTACTTTTGATTAATTTCTTATTTGATTATTTAACAATTTTTAAATTTACAGCTATGAAAGGAGTTTGTATTTTTAGCTTATATTTTTTTCTTTTTTTTACTTTTCTTAATAATGTTTATGCTCAGCATAGTGCGGTATTTTTAGATAGTACAAATGCTGCTTGGGCAGATAGTATTATGTCTACCTTATCAGCAGAAGAGCGAATTGCCCAACTTTTTATTGTGGCTGCTTATTCTAATAAAGGAAAGCAACATAAAAATGATATAATGGATTTAGTTGAAAAATATAAGATAGGCGGATTAATGTTTCTTCAAGGTGGCCCTATTAGACAAGCAAAGCTTACTAATTTTTATCAGTCAAAATCTAAGATTCCTTTAATGATTGCTATTGATGCAGAATGGGGAGTTTCTATGAGGTTAGATTCATCTTTGAGATTTCCTTGGCAGATGACACTTGGTGCTATTGAAGATGCAGATTTAATTTACAAGATGGGATGTGAAGTAGCTCGTCAATGTAAATTATTAGGTATTCATATTAATTTTGCGCCTGTTATTGATGTTAATTCTAATCCAAAAAATCCAATTATTAATAATCGTTCTTTTGGCGAACTTCCTGAAAAAGTTGGTGTAATGGGGCTTGCTTATATGCAGGGAATGCATGAAAACAATATTTTAGCTTGTGCAAAGCATTTTCCAGGGCATGGGGATACAGACTCTGATTCTCATAAAACATTGCCAACAATTAATAAAAGAAGGTATCAATTAAAAAAAGTGGAATTATTACCCTATAGAATGTTAATTAAAGAGGGATTAGGTTCTATTATGGTTGCTCATTTACATATTCCTTCTTTAGATAAAACTGAAAATTTAGCGGTTTCATTATCTCCGAATGTAGTTAACGATTTACTTAAGCAAAAGATGAAATTTACTGGATTAGCAATAACAGATGCTTTAAATATGAAAGGAGTAAGTAAGTTTTACAAACCTGGGGAAGTTGATTTAAAAGCATTGATTGCGGGCAATGATATTTTACTCCTATCAGAAGATGTGCCAAAAGCTATAGATGAGATAAATACAGCAATTCACCAAAATAAAATTACTCAAGCTGAAATTGATCAAAGATGCTATAAGATATTGATGGCCAAAAAATGGATGGGCTTGTCTAATTATAATCCAGTAGATGTGTCTAAAATACAAGATAGAATTATAACTAGTGAAACTCGATTGTTAGACAAAAAACTTATTCAGTCATCATTAACTTTATTACAGAATAATGATGATTTATTGCCTTTAAAACATTTAGATACTTTAAACATTGCTTCTATTAGTATAGGAAGTGATGCAACTCATTTTCATGACATGATTAACAATTATGGGCCAGTTACTCACTTTTCCATTTCAAAGAACACTACTGTTTCGGAGAAATCTTTAATTTTAGATAAATTATCTGATTTTAATTTAGTACTATTAAGTATTCATAAATCAAATACTAATGCTTGGGAATCATATGAGATTGATAAAGAAACAGAAATTCTTTTGCAATCTATTGCTTTGCAGTCGAAAGTTGTTCTGTCTATTTTTGCAAACCCTTATAGTATAAACTCATTATTGTCAACTAAAAATTTTGATGCATTAATATTGTCATATCAAAATAGTAAGATTGCACAGCAGCAAACTGTTCAGGCAATTTTTGGAGGAATAGAAATAAAAGGTAGGTTGCCTGTTACAACTAAGCATTTTTCGGTTAATTCAGGTTTAAGGACAAGAAATATAAGGATGAGTTATGTTGAGCCTGAGGAAATAAATATTAGAACTGATTTGCTTTATAAAATTGATAGTATTGCAGAGCATGCAATTTCGCAAAAGGCAACTCCTGGTTGTCAGGTACTTGTTGCTAAAGATGGGAAAATATTTTTTAATAAATCATATGGTTATCATACTTATACAAAAGAAAAACGAGTAAGTAATTCAGATGTTTATGATTTGGCTTCAATAACAAAAATAGGAGCTACTTTGCCTGTTTTAATGAAAATGCAAGAAGATAAACTCTTATCTCTTGATGATAATTTGGGTATGTATATAGACTCTATTGGAAATAAAGATTTGATTATTAGAGATATTTTGGCTCATCAAGCAGGTTTAATACCTTGGATTCCATTTTATAAGCAGACTTTAGTTGAAGATTCTGTTTCGGGCAAAGTAAGCCTTCGAGATACATTGTATAGTGATAAATTTTGTTCAAAATATCCACATAAGGTTGCAGATAATATCTATTTGCATATAGAATATCCTGATTCAATTATTCATCAAATTAAAGAATCTGATTTATTAGAAAACAAGAAATACTGTTATTCTGACTTAGGTTATTATTTATTTAAAGAAATTATTGAAAAAAGATACAAAAAATCATTAAATCAATTAGCTAATGAGTTGTTATATAAAAAGTTGGGCATGGAAAATTTAGGATATTTGCCTGCTAATAGAATAGATAAAGATAGAATTGTCCCTACTGAAATGGATCTTGAATTTAGGAGTCAACTTTTGATAGGTAATGTGCATGATATGGGGGCGGCCATGCAGGCTGGTGTTGGTGGACATGCCGGTTTATTTTCTAATGCTAATGATTTAGCAAAATTAATGCAGATGTATGTTCAATATGGATTATATGCAGGGGAGAGATATTTTTCAGAAGATTTAGTAAGGGAATTTACTAAATATCAGTTTCCTGACAATGATAATAGGAGAGGGGCTGGTTTTGACAAGCCTGCTTTAACCAGTCAAGAGGGAGGTCCTGCAAGTGAAAATGCTGGCGCATCTGGATTTGGACATTCAGGATTTACAGGTACTTTAGCTTGGGCAGATCCAGAATTTAATTTAGTTTATATATTTTTATCAAATAGGATTTTTCCTGATGCAAGTAATGATAAATTACTTCAAATGAATATACGTACTGAAATAATGAGTGTAATTTATGAGATGTTGAATGATTAATAAATTGAAAATAGGTATTGTTTGTTATCCTACTTATGGTGGTAGTGGGGTAGTAGCTACTGAGCTTGGTATTGCTCTTTCAGAAAAGGGTCATGAGGTTCATTTTATTTCTTACGATCAGCCATTTCGTTTGGAATTATTTTCTGAGAAGATTTATTACCATGAAGTAATGGTACCTGAATATCCTTTGTTTGAGTACCCTCCTTATGAACTTAATCTCACTTCCAAATTAGTTGATGTTGTAATGCATGAAAAACTAAATATTTTACATGTCCATTATGCTATTCCTCATGCTTCAGCTGCCGTAAATGCGAAACAGATTTTAGCAACTTACGGAATTGATATACCTATAATTACTACTCTTCATGGAACAGATATTACTTTATTGGGAAAAGACAAGTCTTTTAAGCCAGTGATTGAGTATGCTATTAATATGTCTGATGTGGTGACTGTTGTTTCAAATGATTTAAAAAGAGAAACACAAGCTCATTTTAATATTACAAAAAATATTAATACAATTCCTAATTTTATTGATTTGGATTTATATTGTAATCTAGATGATGATAAATTAAGAAATAATTTTGCCAATGAGAAAGAAGCTATAATTACGCATGTTTCTAATTTCAGGAAAGTAAAAAGAGTAAATGATGTGATTAAAATATTTGAGAAGGTAAACCAAAAGATTGCATCAAAATTACTTATGATTGGGGATGGTCCTGAAAGGATAACAGCAGAACAGCTTTGTAGGAATTTAGGTTTGCAAAATAAGGTTCATTTTCTAGGAAAGTTTAAGGTCATTGAGAATATACTTGCTATTTCTGACGTTTTTTTATTACCTTCAGAGACAGAAAGTTTTGGTTTGGTAGCTCTTGAAGCTATGGCAAGTAAAACTCCAGTGGTTTCAACAAATAGTGGGGGTATTACTGAAGTTAATATTGAAGGGAAAACAGGTTTTCTTTCAGACGTTGGTGATGTAAACAAGATGTCAGCTGATATTATAAAATTATTAAGTAATTCTGAGTTATTAGAAAGTTTTAAAATTAATGCATTAGATCACGCTAAATCCTTTAGTATTAATAATATATTACCAAAATATAATAAGATTTATCAAAGTTTATGTCAAAACATAGAGGCCAAATAAAAATTGGAATTACAGGTTGTATAGGATCTGGAAAAACTTTTGTTAGCACTATTTTAAGTAAGCTTAGTATTCCTGTTTTTAATGCGGATTTTGAAGCTAAAAAATGTATGTCTAAAGTTGATTTTTTAAAAAATGAAATTCAGAATTTATTTGGTGATCATGTCTATAAAAATGGTATTCTCCAAAAAAAGGTTCTAGCTAATATTGTTTTTAATGACAGTAAAATGTTAGATAGATTAAATAAATTAGTTCATCCAGTAGTAAAACAATATTTTATCGATTGGTGTGGTAAGCAGAATTCAGAAATTGTTGTTAAAGAAGCTGCAATTTTATTTGAAACTAATTCGCATATAGGTCTTGATAAAGTAATATGTATTTCTGCCCCTGAAAATATTAGAATTAAAAGAGTAATCCAACGAGATAATTGTTCAAGTATGGAAGTGCGTTCTAGAATGGCAAAGCAATTTTCTCAGAGTAAAAAGGAAAGCTATTCAGATTTCATAATTATTAATGATGGTGTAAAGTTAATTGTACCACAAATTATTAAATCTTTTAAGAATCTTGGTTTAATGTATGAATTTTAAATAGCCTTATTAATTGAATAGATATTGTATAATAAAATATATTATAGCTAAATCAATGAAAAGAAGAAATCCAAACAAAGAAGGCTCCATGTCATATAGTTCTTTTAGTTTATTCCAGATATCTTTCATTCATCTAAATTTAACTAATAACAAATATATTGATTATTTTAAAACTAAAACTACAATGTGTTCAATATGATGGGTTTGAGGGAACATGTCAATAGCTTGATTATTAATAATTTTGTATTTTTCACTCATCATTGCTAAATCTCTAGCTTGTGTTGCAGAGTTGCAACTAATATAAATTATTCTTTTAGCTTCAATTTTTAATATCTGTTCCACAACTTTTTTATGCATTCCATCTCTTGGTGGGTCAGTAATTATTATGTCAGGCTTTCCGTTTTGTATGACAAATTCATTTGTAAATATATTTTTCATATCACCTGTATAGAATATACAATTATTAATATTATTTGCCTTCATATTCTCATATGCCGCATTTATTCCTTCTTCTACAGAGTCAATACCAATTACTTTGGCTGCAGAATCAGCTACATACTGTGCTATGGTTCCTGTTCCAGTATATAGATCATATACTATTTCATTTGGTTTAATTTTTGCAAGCTTTTTCGTTAGACGATATAATTTTGAGGTTTGGTCGCTATTTGTCTGAAAGAAAGATTTTGCTCCTATTTTAAAGATTAAATTGTCTATTTTTTCTATAATATAATCTTTTCCGTTATAGCAAACTATTTCTTGGTCATAGATTGTGTTATTTCCTTTTTGATTTATTGTGTATAAAAGTGAGGTGATTTCTGTAAAGGTAGTTTGAATGTGTTGCATCAAAAGATTGATATTTTTCATATCAGACTCATAAAATTGTACTAGTACCATCAGATCGTTATTAGATGAGGTCCTGATCATTAAGTTGCGTAATAATCCCCTTTGATTTTTAATATCAAAATAAGTTAGCTTATTTAAATCTGCAAATTGTTTTATTGATAGACGAATTGAATTAGAAGGATCTTTTTGTAAGTAACAGTTTTTAATATTAATTACCTTGTCAAACATTTTGGGGACGTGAAGTCCTAGCGCATTTTTATCAGATACTTCTTTTCCTGATTGAATTTCTTCTATGGTAAGCCATCTTTTATTTGAAAATGAAAATTCCATTTTATTTCTATAGAAATAGTTTTTTTTACTTCCTATAATTTTTGAATGTTTAGGTAGTTCAATTCCACCAATTTGTTTTAGATTATTTCTTACTTCATTTTCTTTAAACTCTAATTGATATTTGTATTTTATGTTTTGCCATTTACAGCCACCACATACTCCGAAGTGTTCACATTTAGGCTCTGTTCTTTTACTTGATTGAGTATGTATCTTTTTTATACTCGCTCTCCAGAATTTTTTTCTTTTTTTAAAAACTGTGATGTCACAAATATCTCCAGGAACTGCTCCTTCAACGAATATTACTCTACCCTCATACTTTGCAATAGATTTGCCTTTACTTGCAGTATCAATAATTTCAATATTTTCAATTAATAGTGGCTGCCTTCTTTTCTGCTTTTTCATATTGCTAAATTAGATATTTAAGTATTAAATCATCTATATTTGCATTGTATTAAAATTATTATATGAAATTATCAAAGGATTATATTAAGTTAGAAGATAAATTTGGTGCTCATAATTATCATCCTTTACCAGTAGTTCTTAAAAAAGGAGAGGGGGTCTTTGTTTGGGACGTAGAGGGAAAAAAATATTTTGATTTTTTGTCTGCTTATTCCGCTGTCAATCAAGGTCATTGTCATCCAAAAATTATTGATGCTTTAAAGAGTCAAGCAGATATTTTGACATTAACTTCTAGAGCGTTTCATAATGACACTTTGGGAGAGTATGAGAAGTATATAACTAATTATTTTGGATATGATAAAGTGCTTCCTATGAATACAGGTGTAGAGGGTGGGGAAACAGCTAATAAATTAGCAAGAAAATGGGGCTATTTAAAAAAAGGTATTGCAGAAAATCAAGCAAGAATTATATTTGCCAAGGGTAATTTTTGGGGTAGGACTTTAGCAGCTATTTCTTCATCTGATGACCCTGCTTCATATAAAGGGTTTGGTCCATATATGCCTGGATATGATCTTGTACCATATGATGATTTGGATGCATTAGAGAAAGAGTTGAAAGACCCAAATGTAGCAGCATTTATGGTTGAACCAATTCAAGGAGAAGCAGGAGTTGTAGTTCCATCATCTGGTTATTTATCTGGAGTGAGACAATTATGTGATAAATACAATGTTTTATTTATTGCTGATGAGGTTCAAACAGGTATTGCTAGAACTGGAAAATTGTTAGCTTCTGATTATGAAAATGTACGTCCAGATATTTTAGTATTAGGTAAAGCGCTTTCTGGTGGAGTTTTTCCAGTTTCTGCAGTTTTATGTGATGATGAAATTATGATGTGTATTAAACCCGGAGAACATGGTTCAACATATGGAGGTAACCCTCTGGCAAATAAGGTGGCAATTGCTGCTTTAGAAGTTGTTAAAGAAGAAAAATTAGCAGAAAAATCTTATTATTTAGGCAAAATTTTAAGAAAAGAATTAAAATCAATTGATTCAAATATGATTAGTGTTGTTAGAGGTAAAGGACTTTTGAACGCAATTGTTGTCAAGCCTAAAAACGGTAGGGACGCTTGGGATGTCTGTTTAAAGCTTAAAGATAATGGGTTGCTAGCTAAACCTACTCATGGAGATATTATTCGTTTTGCACCGCCTTTAGTTATTAGTGAAAAGCAACTTTATGATTGTATTTCAATTATTAAAAAAACAATATTATCATTTGAACAATGAAATTAAAGAATCCATTTAAAATTAAAATACTTTCAAAATATGTAAAGATATTTAAAGAAGGAGGCTTTAGAGGGTTAATTAAAGAGGGGGGATGGAAGCTTTTATTTATATTTTTCATGTATTATTTAATAAGAGATTCTATATTGTATATCCTTATTCCATATCTAGTTGTCAAAGGATTTATTTTTTAATTTCTTTATGTATTCCCTTTTGTTTTTTATATGTTTTTCTAGTTAAGTATTTGATATTTTGCTTAATAAATAGTAGATTTGCAATTATATAATGAAAAAAGATATTTTAAATATATTCCTTGGTTTATTTATAATCCTAATTGTGTCTTTGTCAATGGGTTTTAATATTTCAAAAATGGGTTGTGATGATTCTGGTATTTTGTATTTGGGCAGTAAAGTTCCTTCATGTAATTTAGGAGAAGTTTCTTGTTGTTCCGCTGAGATTACAGAGTCATGCTGTCCAGAAAATAACGATAATTCTTGTTCTAGTATTACTCAAAATTTCCATTTTGAATTTCAAACTGTAATTAATTATTTTCATGTTAATTTTAAACAGTTAATTTTTTTATTTTATATTGTTTTATATGAATTAGGTTATGATAATTACGTGGTTATTAATAGCTTAATTGATCATGTCCCCATACATATTTATCAACCAGAATTTTCAGAAATACAGTCATTTTTATTATAAAATTTAATTCATAGTAATTGAGTTAATAATTTTATAAATTAAAAATTAAAAAATGAAAAAAACATTAATTTGTATAATATTTTGTATTGTGTGTACTTTTTTGAATGCACAAAACAAAATTGAGGGAAAAGTAGTAGAAGTTTCCGATGATGGATCTTTGTCTCCAATATTTGGAGCAAATGTATATTGGGAAGGCACAAATATTGGCGTTGTATCAGATGTTAATGGATATTATAGTATTAATGAAGCAATTTTTTTCCCTGCTACTTTAAGTGTTAGTTATGTTGGATATACTGTTGAAGATAATCTATTTATTGATAATAAATATATTTTTTATTTAAAACCATCAGTAGAGTTAGATGAAGTTCAAGTAGAGGCAATAAAAAACACATCAAATATATCCTTAATTGAACCTGTTAATATTCAAACATTATCTACTGGTGAGATTCAAAAAGCTGCTTGTTGTAATCTTTCAGAATGCTTTGAAACTAATAATTCCATTGATGTTTCTTATTCAGATGCAATTACTGGAATTAAAAAAATTCAGATGCTTGGAGTAGATGGAAATTACACACAGATAACTAGTGAATTAATACCTCTTATAAGAGGTATACAGCGATCTTATGGATTAACTTACATTCCTGGAAGCTGGATAGAGTCTATTCAAATTATAAAAGGTTCTGGATCAGTAGTTAATGGATATGAAGCTTTAACAGGTGAAATTAATATTGAATATTTTAAACCTGAAGATTCTACCGATAAGATAAAGTGGAATGTATATATTAATAAATCTGGTAAATTAGAAAATAATCTTATTCTTACTAGTAAAAAAGGTGATTGGAGAAGTAATCTATTTACTCACGTTACTTATTTTGATAGAGAAATAGATAATCATGGGTATCATAATAATTCGGAATACAAAGGAGATGGGTTTCTTGATATGCCAAAATTGAAACAGTTTAGTTTTCTTAATCGCTGGCAATATTATGGTTCTGAGAAATATAATTTTCAAATTAATGTTAGAGGCACATTAGATGATAGAATAGCTGGCCAGATAACAAATAATCAAATAATAGACACTCCTTATATTTCAAATATTAATAATCAGCTGATTCAGGTTTATGCTAAAGCAGGTAAGATTATTGATTCTAATAGAAGTATTGGCAGTCAAACAAGTATTACATTGCATAATCAAAATGCCAAGTTGGGTAATAATATTTATGAAGGTAAAAATGAAAGTTTTTCCATGAATTTAGTTTATCAAAATCAAATTAATACCAAGAGTTTATTCAAATATGGTTCTAGTTATTTTGCTGATCGATATCATGAAAGTTTTAATGGAAATATTATAAATGCAATTAATCTTAGAAAACGTGTTGATTTAGTTACTGGATTGTTTTCAGAATATACATATGTTAATGAAAAGTTTAGTATTGTGTCAGGATTTCGAGCTGATTATTATAATATTCAAGAAAAGGTCTATTATTCTCCAAGATTAAACGTGAAGTATAATGCTAATGATAGAATTGCTATTCGTTTTTCTGCTGGAAAAGCATTTCGTATTAGTAATGTATTTGCTGATAATATGCAGTATTTCTCTTCTTCTAGACAAGTAGTTGTTGGAGATTCACTACAGCCAGAGATTGGATGGAATACAGGATTAAATTTTTCATATTGTTTCAATTTTTTAAATAATGAAGGTTCTTTAAATATTGATTTATATCGTACTATATTTGAAAACCAAATTACAGTAGATATTGAGAATAAGGATAAAGTGGTTTTCGGTAATCTTAATGGTAATTCTTTTGCTAATGTTATGCAGATTGATTTGGTTTATAATCTAGTTAAAAATTTTAATATTCGTTTAAGTTATAAGAAAAGTAAATCAATATCTACATTTAATGGTGTGCAAAAGCTTGTGCCTTTAACACCAAAAGAGAGAGGCCTTGTGAATTTCTCATATATAGCTTTAGCTGAGAAATTGAATTTAGATTTTACTGTAAATTATGTTGGTAAAAGTCGAATTCCGGATAATATTGTTTCTGCTGACAATTTTTCGACTCCATTTTGCTTATTTAATAGTCAAATAACTTACAAGTTGAGTAATGCGGATATATATATTGGATTAGAAAACATCACAGATTACACTCAGCCAAATCCTATAATTGATTCAGATATTCCTTTTGGTCCAAATTTTGATGCATCTTTAATTTGGGGTCCAGTAATGGGTAGACATTTTTATCTAGGTTTAAGAATTGCATTAAAATAAATTGTATATTTGTAATTATGATAAAACTAAGAATTTTAATTTTATGTTCATTTTTTTCTATTTGTACACTAGCACAAAATACTGCCACTAATTTTATTACAAATGATTGTAGTGGTGTTACTCATAATTTATTTGATTCTTTGGACGCTGGAAATATAATCGTAATTGCTTGGGTTATGCCTTGTGGTCCTTGCGCAACATATGCTTATGAAGCTTATTCCGCTGTTCAATATTTTGGCAATTCAAAGATTAAATTTTATTTAGTTGATGATTTTGCAAATACATCTTGTGCAAATTTAGTAGGATGGGGTAATACTAATAATATGCCTTTAAATACTACTTTTTCATCAAGTGATATAAGTATGACTGATTATGGTTCTATAGGTATGCCAAAAGTTGTTGTTTTATCAGGAAATGATCATACTGTATATTATAATGAGAATAATAATCAAATAAATTATTATGATGTGTCGGATGCACTTGTTAATGCTTTAGAATCACCTTCTAGTATTAATGAAGTAAATGATAGTTTTATTAGCTTAAATTGTTTCCCAAACCCAGCTGGTAATATTTTAAGGATTAATTACAGTCAAATTGGTTCAGATGAAATTATTTTTCAAGTAGTAGATATTTTAGGAAATATTCTACATAATTCTATTGATCATGAACATACTAACTCAAAAAATAAATTTTTTGAGATTGATATTAGTACATTAGGTCAAGGTCAATATTTTCTTTCAGCAACTACTAATTCTAATCGAAAAACTATTAGTTTTTTTGTGGAGTAAAAGAAATCTAAATTATCTTATTTAAGATCTTTATTGCTGATTCCGAGATTACAGTGCCTGGGCCAAATATTTCACTAACACCTGATTCAAATAAGAAATTGTAGTCTTGTTGCGGGATTACTCCTCCTACAATTACCAGTATATTTATTCTATTAAGTTTTTTTAGATTATTAATTAATTCTGGTATTAAAGTTTTATGTCCCGCTGCTAATGATGATATGCCTATAATATGTACATCATTTTCTATTGCTTGTTTAGCTACTTCTTCTGGCATTTGGAATAAAGGTCCAACATCAACATCGAAACCTAAATCTGCAAATGAAGTAGCGATAATTTTTGCACCTCTATCATGACCATCTTGACCCATTTTAGCAATCATAATTCTCGGCCTCCTACCGTGTTTATCAAAAAAAAGATTAGATAATTCTAGTGCTTCTTTAAATGTTTGATTATTTTTTATTTCCATTTTGTATGTTCCTGATATAGTTTTGTTTTTTGCAATGTACCGTCCAAATACTTTTTCTAATGCGTCAGAAATTTCACCAAGCGTAGCTCTTTCTTCTGCTGCTTCTATTGCTATGCTTAACAAGTTGTATTCTTTTGTTGTACAGGCATATGAAAGTCGCTTTAATATATTTTGTACTTTTTTAGTATTTCTAGATTTTTTGATTTTATTTAATCTTTCTATTTGAGATTTTCTTACAATTGTATTGTTTATTTCAAGTATTTCAATTTTTTTATCTTCATTTTCTAATATATTAGAATTTACTCCCACAATAATATCTTCTTTATTATCAATTCTAGCTTGTTTTTTAGCTGCTGAGTTTTCAATATTCATTTTCGGTATTCCTGTTTCAATTGCTTTAGTCATACCTCCAAGGCTCTCAATTTGTTGTATATGTTTCCACGCTTTTTTAGTTATATCTTCTGTTAGTTTTTCAATATAGTATGACCCCCCCCATGGATCAACAGTTCTACAAATACCAATTTCATTTTGTAGATATATTTGAGTATCTCTAGCTATTTTTGCAGAAAAGTTAGTTGGTAATGCAATTGCTTCGTCAAGCGCATTAGTATGTAAGCTTTGTGTTCCTCCCATTACTGCTGCCATAGCCTCTATACATGTTCTTGTTATGTTATTAAAAGGATCTTGTTCTGTTAGGCTCCATCCACTGGTTTGACAGTGTGTTCTTAAGGTTAGTGATTTCGGGTTTTTTGGTTTAAATTCTGAAATAATTTTTGCCCAAAGTATTCTGGCTGCTCTCATCTTAGCAATTTCCATGAAATGATTCATTCCAATTCCCCAAAAAAAAGATATTCTTGGTGCAAATGAATCAATGTCCATTCCTGAGTTGATACCTGTTCTAACATATTCTAGACCATCAGCAAGAGTGTATGCAAGTTCAATGTCAGCTGTAGCACCAGCTTCTTGCATATGATATCCTGAAACAGAAATACTATTAAACTTAGGCATGTTTTTTGCAGTATATTTGAAAATATCAGAAACTATTCTCATAGATCCTTTTGGTGGATAGATATATGTATTCCTAACCATGAATTCTTTTAGAATATCATTTTGTATAGTTCCATTTAGATTTTTTAGTTTGACATTTTGTTCTTTTGCCGCTACAATGTAAAACGCTAATATTGGAAGAACGGCACCATTCATTGTCATTGAAACAGAAATTTTTTCAAGAGGTATTTTGTCAAATAATATTTTCATATCTTCAACTGTATCCACTGCTACTCCAGCCATTCCTACGTCTCCTTTGACTCTTTTATTATCAGAGTCATATCCTCTGTGTGTAGGTAAATCAAATGCTACAGAAAGGCCTTTTTGTCCAGCTTCAAGATTCTTTCTGTAGAACTTATTTGATGCTTCGGCAGTTGAGAATCCTGCATATTGTCTGATAGTCCAGGGTCTTGTCGTATACATGCTTGAGTATGGTCCTCGAAGATTAGGGGCTATTCCAGAAACAAAATTGATATGCTCACTCTTAGATATATCTTTACTAGTATATCTATTTTTGATTTTTATACCTTCAGGACTTTTCCATTCTTTATTTGCATTTTTTTCTTTCTTTTTAGGCTTTATTTTAAATTCTTTTAATAATTCTTGCACCAGATAGTCAATATAATATGATCCTTTTGAGGGATCTTCTACTTTTGCTAAATGGCTCTCTTGTTTTAAAATTGTTTGTTGATTTCTAGATATTCTATCTGCAAAATCACTTGTATTTGTAAAGTTATTGTAAGGGTTAATCATTATTGCATTTGCACCACCAAAAATAGCTGACATGCACTTAGTTGTATTTTTAATAATATTTTGGTAAGCAGTGTGTTTTAATTTGTTGGAATTTTCAATTTCTGCAAATATGTAAGCATCTTTACCAGTTTTTTCTTCCCATAATATTCTAAATGCTCTTAGTTTAGCAATTTCTAAAAAATAATCGTTATCAATTTTAAAATAAAATTGTAACAGACTTTTTGATTTTACACCCATTTTGAGGGCATATTTTATTTGTTCTTTAGCATTATTTTTAGTAATAAAAATAGTGTTGTAATAATTTTTGATTTTAATGGTGGTATTTCCGTGAAAAGCTCCTTGTATATTTTTGTTTTTTGATAAATTAGCCCATTTCCTAGCAAATTCATCAGTATAATTTAAGAAGTCAATTCTAATATGTTCTATAGAAATACCTTTTAATAATTTATTTAGTTTATTTGGATTAGCAAAACATAATCCATCTACATCATTATTTAAAGCATTTAGGGCTTTTTTATTTGCTTCTACTGCATTTGTTGCATCTATTAGTTGATATGTTGTCCAATTAGAAGGAAAATTACATGAGTAGGTAGGTATTTTGTCATCAGTATGATAAATTGGATCTACTTGTATGTCTTCAATTTTTGAGCCTAAATTTTTATTTTGATCCTTTAGGTCAGTATTGATTTTTTTAATCCATTTTTTTTTTGAGATAGGATGGAATTTAGTGAATAGTTTATTCATTTTTTTGCTCTTATGATAAACACGTCTTCATTATCTTTTTTCATTAAAAACTTTTCCCTTGCAAATCTTTCTTGTTCTTTTTTGTTTTTTTGTAGTTGGTTTAGCTTTATGCTGTCCTTTTTTATTTCGGATGTATAGTATGCTTTTTGATTTTCAAGATTTTGGATGTCTTTTTGTAGTTGATATTGCTCTATTAGGTTATAATCATCAATAAAAATGACCCAAAATCCGAATAATACTAATGTAATTATATATTTGTTTTTAAAAGGCTTAGGAATATTGTTAATGAAGTTCTTGAACTTATACATTTTACAAAGATATATAAAAAAAGATCCTTAATTTATTCTGTTAATGGAATTGAATTATCCTATTAAAAAAATAGTTGGTTTTTTGTGAAAATTAATATTTGATATTTTCCATTCAGCAATTGTTTTTGATTTGATAATCTCTGTTTTTAGTGTTATTTCACTTGCTATACATAGTTGTGTAGTGTTGTCACATATTTTTAATACTGTTTCTATTAGTTGATTATTTCTATAAGGAGTTTCCATGAATATCTGTGTTTGTCCTGTTTGTTGCATTAATCTTTCTAGTTTTTTTATGCTTTTTTTTCTTTCTGCTTTGTCAATTGGAAGATAGCCATTGAAAGCAAAATTTTGCCCATTAAATCCTGAAGAGATGAGTGCGAGTAATATTGAAGAGGGGCCTGCAAGCGGTTTTACAATAATATTAAATTTATGTGCGTATTCTACGATCTTCGATCCGGGGTCAGCTATGCATGGAGATCCTGCTTCTGATAATAGTCCTACATCCTGACCGGAAATTATATGAGAAAGCAAGCATTTTTCTAGATTTAATTTTTGGTGTTTTCCATAGAAATAAAATATTGTGTTATCTATGTCTTTTTCTTTATCAATTTTTCTGATATGCCTTCTAGCTGTCCTTATATTTTCTACAATAAAAATATTAATCTCTTTTATATTCTTTTTAATAGAATAAGATAGAATTTCTTGTTGTGTCTCTTCTCCTATAATAGTAGGGATGAGGAATAGTTTACCTTGTTTCAATTTGATTGGCTATTTTTTCACATGCTTTTTCAAGCATATTGTAAACTTTTTGAAATCCATCATTGCCGCCGTAGTAAGGGTCAGGTACAGATTCAAAAAGGCCTGGATTTACTTCATTTAATATCATGCGTATTTTATTTCTTTCTTCTGTATTTTTAGCTAACGCTGTTAGGTGTGCATAATTATTTTTATCCATAGCATAAATAATGTCAAATTTATCAAAGTCATTTCTATTGAATTGTCTAGCTCTTTGGTTTCGCAAATTGATGTTGTATTTTTTAGCTATTTCTATTGATCTTTTATCAGGAATTGCCCCGACATGGTATCCTGCCGTTCCTGCAGAGTCAACATTTACTTTTAGCTGTTTTGTTTTTTGTGTAAGTATACCTTCTGCTATTGGAGATCTGCAAATATTTCCTAAGCAAACCATTAAAATATTCATAGTTTTAAGACAAAGTTAGTTTCTTTTCTATATCAACTATATATCCTTTGAAGCGTTTGTCTGTGTCAGCTAAATTATTAACTGTTTTACAAGCATGAAGCACAGTGGCGTGATCTTTATTTCCACAGTGTTTTCCTATCATTGCCAATGAGTTCTTTGTCATTTGTTTTGAGAAATACATTGCTAATTGTCTACATTGTACAATTTCTCTTTTTCTGGTTTTTGACTTCATAGTCTCAATAGGAATGTCAAAATAATCACAAATTACCTTTTGTATAAAATCAATTGATACTTCTCTAACAGTATTCTTAACAAACTTGTCAAGCATATTTTTTGCTAAATCAATAGTGATTTCTTTTTTGTTAAGAGATGATTGTGCCAAAAGTGAAATGAGAGCTCCTTCTAGTTCTCTCACGTTTGAAGTAATAGAGTATGCTATGTATTCTACTACTTCGTAAGGTATTTCAATTCCATCAGTTTTAATTTTCTTTTTTAATATCGCTAATCTTGTCTCTAGATCTGGTGATTGAAGATCAGCTGAAAGACCCCATTTGAAACGAGATAGTAGTCGTTGCTCCATTCCAACAATATCAACAGGAGCTTTGTCAGAAGTAAGAATTACTTGTTTTTTGTTTTGGTGAAGATGGTTAAAGATATGGAAAAATACATCTTGTGTTTTTTCTTTTCCACAAAGAAATTGGACATCATCAATAATTAAAACATCAATTGATTGGTAGAAATGAACAAAGTCGTTCTTTTTGTTATCCATTATTGAATCAACAAACTGAGTTTGGAATTTGTCAGCAGAAACATATAGTACTATTTTTTCTGGATGTTGGTTCTTGACTTCAATTCCAATTGCATTAGCTAAGTGTGTTTTTCCTAATCCGCCGCCTCCATAGATAAATAATGGGTTGAATGATGTTCCTCCTGGGTTTTGCGAAACGGCAAATCCTGCAGAACGACCTAGTCTATTGCAATCGCCTTCAATAAATGCATCAAAGGTGTAAGATTCATTTAGCTGAGGATTGATGTTTATTTTTTGTAATCCAGGTATAATAAATGGGTTTCTTATTGTTGTACCACCTCCCATTTCTATAGGCATGCTTACAGGTTCATTAGTTAACGATTCTTGTCCGCTACTAGGAATTTTAGTTATATAAGGCTTTTTTGCTCCAGGGGTGTCTAATAATATGTTGTATTCTAGTTTTGCATCTTTACCAAGTTCTCTTTTTAATGTTTTTTTTATTAAAGTTATATAGTTGTTTTCTAGCCATTCGTAAAAGAATTGACTAGGAACTTGAATTGTTAGAACTTGTTTGTTGAGGGCTATTGCTTTAATTGGTTTAAACCATGTTTTAAAGTTTTGGGATGTAACATTGTCTCTTATTACATTAAGGCATTTACTCCAAATTTCTTGATAGCTTTTTTCTGGCATTTTGCAGTTGTCGTTTAGCTTTTGGGTTGGTTATTTAATAATCTGTATTTGTTGTTTTGGATAGCAAATATGAAAAAGATATTGTTAATATAAAAGAAAATTAACGCTTGACTTTTATTTTTTTTTTACAGGTATATTTTTCTAGATAAGAATTTCTGTTAAGATTTAAAAATTATCTTATTTCATGTGCGTTTTTTCTTGTTTTTGACAAAAATTGACTTACTTAAAATTTTTTTTAACCCACTATTTTGGCTAAAATTAAAATCTATTCTGCCAAGATTAACTCCCCCCCAACCAACTTGGTTAATTAATACTTTTTCTTTATCCATATTCTGTATCGTAATAGGTTTTTTTAGAAATGTATGAGTATGTCCTCCTATAATTAAATCAATATTACTTGTCTTACTTGCAAAAGTAATGTCAGAGATTTTATTTGTTTTGTATTTTAAACCTAAATGAGAGAGACAGATTATTAAATCACATTTTTCGTTCTTTCTTAATAAATTAGCATAATAGTTCCCTTGTTCAATTGGGTCTTTGTATATTGTATTTCCGTACAGTTTTTTAGGAACTAGTCCTTGTAGTTCAATTCCAATTCCAAATATTCCTATTTTAACTCCTTGCTTATTAAAAATTTTATATGGTTTAAATCTGTCTTTAAGTATAGTTTGAGAAAAATCATAGTTTGCAATTAGGAATGGAAATTGCGCATGTTTTAATTGCTTATGTAATCCTTCCAGTCCATTATCAAATTCATGATTGCCTATAGTAGCTGCATCATATTTCATTTTGCTCATAAGTTTGAGTTCTAGCTCTCCACCATAAAAATTAAAATATGGTGTACCTTGAAAAATATCACCTGCATCTAGCAGTAATACATTTCTTTCTTTTGCTCTTATAGATTTAATAAGTCCAGCCCTTTGTGCCATTCCGCCTAATCCCTTGTTTTTTCCGCTAGTAAAAGGCTGTATATGGCTATGTGTATCATTTGTATGTAATATTGTAATTTTTACATTTTCTTTTTTTGCGAATGAGGCCTTTGGTAATAATGTAACTGCTAAAACACCCAAGCTACTTTTTTTTATAAATTGCCGTCTATTATTCATTGTTGATGATTGTCATTCTATTATCAAGTTGCACATCAATAGTATCAGTTTTTTCACAATATTCAATTATTGCATCTCTTAATTTTATGCCAATTTTATGTTGTTTTTTACCTTTAAAAAATGTCATAGAATCTCCTCCATTTGCTAAATAGTCAGAGGTCAATATTTTGATTTTTTCTCCATTCTCAAAATTAACAGGCCATGAATTGCTTAATAGTTTGTGATTTTGATCTATAGTAATTGTGATGCCTGAGAATGGTTCTCCACCTCTTTTTACAATGTAATTAATTAATTTGATATAATCATTTTTATCTAATTCCAATATTACCAGTTCATTTTCAAAAGGCATCAACTCATATATTTTCCTTCTACTTACTTTTCCTTTGTTAATAGTTGTTCTGAGTCCCCCATTATTCATAACACACATGTGTGCTTCAGCGTAATCTAGACATAAGTCAGTTACAAAATTGCCAATTGTACTTTGAGGCTTCTCTTTTTCTAGGTCATTTTTTGTATATGTTAATACTTCATCCATCTGTTCTTGGATCTTGTATTTATAGGGATGTATGATTTCTAAGATAGTACTATCAATTTTATTTTCCACTTCTATTACATTATTATTGTATGACAGCATTGTATATTCTGGTGCGCATGCTGTTAGAAATATTATAATGCAAAGTATTTTTACTTTTAATTTCATCAATTTACAATATTACAAATTTTACAGTATTTATGTATTATTGCAATATGTATTCTTTTGATACTAATATAAGAGTTAGATATGCAGAAACTGATCAAATGGGTTTTGTATACTATGGTGTTTATGCCCAATATTATGAGGTGGGTAGGGTAGAACTTTTGCGTTCTCTTGGAATCTCATACAAACATATTGAAGAAATGGGTTTTGCACTACCAGTAGTAAGTTTAGAAATTAATTATAAGAAACCCGCATTTTATGATGATGAACTTACTGTAAAAACACAAATCAATAATATACCGAAATCTAAGATTGTTTTTGATTATAAAATATTTAATAAAGATGGAGATTTGATTAATACTGGGGAGGTAGTTTTAGTATTTGTTAATAAGAATACGCGCAAACCATGTTCCGCTCCTGGGTTTGTAATAAATAAATTAAAAGATAAATTATTTTGATTATGATGCAATAAATAATTACTGGCATATTCTGCTAAGTACAAGGTCAATTGTATTCTCTATTGTTTTTTTATAATTTTTACTGTATTCTTTGTTTATTCTATTACCAATTACTGCACAAATTGTTAGAGTATTATGTCCTAAAGTTTGACCTAAATAATAAAGTGCAGAAGTTTCCATCTCAAAGTTTTTAATTTTTTCATTGTTAAAACTAAAGCGCATCATATTATCATGAAAATTATTTATTGAAGGTTTTATTCTTAAAGACCTTCCTTGGGGACCATAAAATCCAGGAGCTGTTGCAGTTATTCCAGTTGGCAAATCTTTAAATAATGAGATTAAGTTGTTGGATGCTTTTACTATATATGGTGAAGATAATTCTTTTGGCCATTTTGTTTTTTTTAAAAACGCTATACTCATATCTTTTTCAATTATTTCGCTTTTTGAGTAAAAGTGGGCTAAATTATCCAAACCTAAAGCAAAAGAAGAGGTTAGTATTGTATCGATTTTAATATTATTTTGTAAAGCTCCTGAAGTACCAATTCTAATAAGGTTTAAAGATTTTTTTTTCTTATTTACAGTCCTATTCTTAAAATCAATATTTACTAGTGCATCTAGTTCATTAACTACAATATCAATATTATCTGTACCAATACCTGTAGAAATTGCACTAATTTTTTTTCCTCTTAGAATTCCTGTATGAGTTATAAATTCTCTATGTTGAATTTTGTATTTAATTTCATCAAATTTATCAGATATAAGATTAACTCTATCAGGATCTCCTACTAGTATTATGTCATTTGCAATTTGTTCTTTTGACAAGTTTAAATGATATATTTTATTTTCTTCATTAAGGATTAATTCTGTGTCATCTATTATATTCATATAAATATGTAATTTTGCATTGTCAAACATAATAAAATTATATCTATAATGTTAGCAAGTAAAATATTAGTACCTATAGGTTTTTCTGATCAATCTATGCTTGCTCTTGGTCAAGCTCTTAATCTAGCTAGTATTAAGAATTCAAATGTTGTTATACTTTCTGTAATCAAGCAACAAAGTATAATGCAATCATTGTTTTTAGATGATAATTCGGATCTTTTACAAGCTAAGGTAAAAGAGAAATTAGATGGTATTGCACTCGATTATAGTAAAAAATATGGTGTGCATATTGATACTATGGTTTCAAAAGGTAAAATTTATGAACAGATAAATGAGGTGTCTCAAATGATTTCTGCTGATCTGATTGTTATGGGTACAAACGGATCGCAAGGAAGAAATAGTAAAACTATTGGATCAAATGCTGAGAAAGTAGTTAGGCTTTCTAAGTGTCCTGTAATTACAATTAAAGGTAAAGATCATAGAGAGGGTTGTAATAAGATTATTTTGCCTTTAGATTTAGAAAAGGAAACAAAAGAGAAAATAACATATGCTCTAGAATATGCTAGATATTGGAATGCTACTATTCATCTCTTTTCAATTATGCTAGTAGAAAATGCTGAAGTTAGGCGGAAATTAAGAAATAATATTAATCAAGTAGAGAGTTTTATTGTTAATGCAGGAGTTAAATGTTCTACTGAATTAATTCAAGGTGAGAAAGATCACGGTTTAGGTGATATCTTATTGGATTATCAGCAGCGATTAGATGCAGACTTAATAATGATAATGACAAAAAAAGAGGAGTTGTCATTCTCTAATAATATTAGTAACTCTGCTCGTTATATTATTAATAATTCTGAGATTCCTGTGATGAGTATAAGGCCTAAAAAATCAAAACATATTACAGGCCCTACAATCGCTTTTTAATGAACACGTTACAGGAGTTACATAATTTTTGTTTGCGTAACAAATTATCTATAGCAACTGCAGAGAGTTGTACTGCTGGATTGTTGGCATCAATGATCACTTCTATTCCAGGATCTTCTTCTTTTTTTAACGGAGGTGTAATAGCGTATCAAAATAATATAAAGATTGATGTTTTAGGTGTCTCTGCCTTAACAATAAGAAAAAAAACAGAAGTTTCTTCAGAAGTTGTAGAACAGATGGCAACAGGTGTAAGGGATAGATTTTTTTCTGATTTTTCTATCGCAACAAGTGGTTATGCAGGACCTTCAGGAGGTAGCAAGTTAAATCCTGTAGGCACCATATTTATTGCTGTATCAACAAAAAAAAAAGTTGTTTCTAAGCGTGTTTTATTAAAAGGAGATAGACATTCTATTGTTAGACAATCTGTTAGAACTGCTGTTGACTTTTTAATGCAAGAATTAAAAAAACAATATTAAAACATAAGATATTTATTTTTAGATTGTATATTTGCGATCCATTAATTATAAGTTTATATGTCAAGAGTTTGCCAAATAACAGGAAAGAAAGTAATGACTGGAAATAACGTTTCCCATGCTAATAATAAAACAAAAAGAAAGTTTTATCCTAATTTGCATACAAAAAAGTTTTTTGTTCCTGAAACAGGAGAAACTGTAATATTAAAAGTTTCTGCAAATGCAATTAGAACAATTAATAAAAATGGAATTGCTTCTGTGTTAGCTAAAGCTAGGGCTAACGGTAATATTCTTATTTAATTTTACACATTAAATTATCGTTATTCTAATAATTTATTATTTTTGGTTTGATCTTATTTGAAAAGACTATGAATAAAATATATATACTACTGTTAGTAACAAGTTTTTCAATGATAATATATTCTTGTAAAAAAGAGGTTGATGGTTGTACTAGTTCTTCTGCTATGAATTATGATTCCGCTGCAACTACTGATGATGGCAGTTGTATTTTTGCATATAATATAGCTCAGGGGGTGTGGGGTATTAGCCCTGATTGTGAAGAATACACAATTCCAATTATTGGAACTACAATTTCTTTAAATAATCAATTGCCTGAAAATATTGAGGTACAAGGCGCTGGTAACAATATACTCTATATTGAAATTGGAGATACACAGGTTACAGGAGTGATTGATAATTTGGGTCAAATCACAGTTAATAATCAGACTATTTCACTTGACATGGGTTTTGGACCAATGGATATTGATGTCGAGGGTACTGGTGAGATAAAATCATCTTCATCAGGAGAAATGGATTTGACATATTCTTTTGATATTGAAGCAATTCCTGGCTTTCCAATATCAGAATCATTAGATTGTTCTATATCATTAGTTAAATAATATTTTCTTTGACATTTTTAAAATGAGAAAGTTATATATTCTCTTACTCTTGGTGTATTCAACATTACTTTTTTCTCAGCAATATACTAGAAGTGATTCTTTAAGAGGTAGTCTTACTCTACTTCGAACTTGTTATGATGTTACATTTTATGATTTAAATATTGCTATTGATGATAAGGAAAAGTCTATTGAACGTTCAACAAATACAATATATTTTAAAGCTTTATTTGATTTTGATCTTTTTCAAATTGATTTAGCAGCTAATATGGATATTATGTTAGTAGAGTGTGAAGGTAAGAAATTAGAGTTTTCCAGAGAATTTGATGCTGTTTATGTATATTTTCATCGTAAGATAAATAAAGGGGAAAAAGTTAGTATAAAAATATGGTATAGTGGTTGTCCTAGAGAGGCTGTAAATCCTCCCTGGGATGGTGGGTTTTCATGGCGTAGCGATAATAACGCAAATCCTTGGATTGGTGTTTCTTGTCAGGGTTTAGGTGCAAGTTCTTGGTGGCCGTGTAAAGATCATCAATCTGATGAACCAGATAGTATGCGTATAAGAGTTGCTGCCCGTTATCCTTTAAAGATAATATCAAATGGTACTTTAAGGAGTGATACATCAGTTTGGAATACATATTTTAATTCTTGGATGAATATTTCTGAATGGTTTATTTCTTATCCTATAAATAATTATAATATCACTTTAAATATTGGTGATTATGTTCATTTTTCAGATAAATATTTTTCTAATAATGATACGTTGATATTAAATTATTATGTTTTAAGTGATAATTTAGACAAAGCATTACTTCATTTTAAACAAGTTAAACCAATGCTAGAATGTTTTGAAAGATATTTTGGTCCTTATCCATTTTGGAATGATGGTTATGCTTTAGTTGAGACACCATATTTGGGCATGGAACATCAATCAGCAATAGCTTATGGTAATGATTATTTGCCTGGATATAAAGGCAATATTTCATATATTGATTCTTTAGATTTTGATTATATTATTATTCATGAATCTGGACATGAATGGTGGGGAAATTCTATTTCTACTAATGATATTGCTGATATGTGGGTGCATGAGGGTTTTTGTACTTATTCAGAAGCCCTTTATGTAGAATGTATGTATGGTTATGATGCAATGATAAGTTATATTAATAATCAAAAAAAAGGAGTTCAAAATGATAAGCCTATTATAGGTCATTATAATGTTAATAAGTCTGGAAGTACAGACATGTATCTTAAAGGATCATTGATGTTACATACTCTAAGAACTCTTATTAACGATGATAAAGCTTGGTTTGATATTTTAAAGGGTATTTCTAGTAGTTTTCAATATCAAACTATTGATAGTCAAGATATTATTAATTATATTAATGATAAATCAGGAAAAGATTTTTCTGTTTTTTTTAATCAATATCTTAAAAACACTAAAATTCCTGAGTTTGAATATAGTATTGAAAGGCAGGGTAAAAATTTCACATTAATATTCAGGTGGAAGGCAATTGATAAATTTGATATGCCATTATTAATAAATACCGGAGCAGATGATTTTTGGATTTATCCATCTGCAGAATTTAAGGAAATTGATTTAGGTAGTTTTGATGAGTATGATTTTAGAATAAGAGATGATTTATTTTATATTAATATTAAAAAGCAATAAATTTTATATTTTTTTAATTAAATTTGCAACCCAAATATGTTATAGATAATTAAGAGATGGCAAAGAAAGGAAATCGAGTGCAGGTTATTTTGGAATGTACTGAGCATAAAGCTAGTGGATTACCAGGAACATCACGCTACATTACAACTAAGAATAAGAAGAATACTCCAGATAGGTTAGAATTGAAGAAATTTAATCCTATTATGAAAAAAATGACTATTCACAAACAAATAAAGTAAAATGGCAAAAAAGACAGTAGCATCATTACAAAAGAAAGGAGCTAAAGCTTTTTCTAAAGCTGTAAAATTGGTTAAGTCAAAGAATGGATCTTATTCTTTTAAAAGCGAGATTGTACCAAAGGATAGAGTGTCGGAATTTTTTGAAAAAAAATAGTATATATAAATACAATTATCTATAAGCTTCTTTCTATATTTGAAAGAAGCTTTTTTATTTATAAATTAATTTAATTATGGGTGTATTTGATAGGATAAAGAAATTGTTAAAAAAGGGAGAGGATAGTGATGAGAAAGCTTTGCATGATAAATTAGATAAGGATATTAAAAAAGATTATTCTGTAGAATCTGCATCAAAGTTCACTGCAGAGACTACTACTGAGCCAGATTCCATTGCAGAGACTACTACTGAGCCAGATTCCATTCCAGAGACTGCTTCAGAGGCAGATTCCATTCCAGAGACTACTACTGAGCCAGATTCCATTCCAGAGATTACTTCAGAGCCAGATTCCGTTACAGATCCTTCTTCAGATCGAGAAGCCGCTTCTGATCCAGAAATTAGTCGCGACAAAATAAATCTTGATGAAGGGCTAAAGAAAACTAAAAAAAGTTTTTTTGGAAAATTAGCTAGAACTGTTGCTGGAAAATCAACCATTGATGATGTAGTTCTTGATGATATAGAAGAAGCTTTGATTACTTCTGATATAGGTATTGAAACCACTCTTAAGATTATTGATAATTTAGAAGAAAGAGTAAAGAAAGATAAATATATTAACACATCAGAATTAAACAATCTTTTAAAAGAGGAGATATCCTTATTAATGGAAGACTCTTACAAAGATATTCCTTCCGTTAATGGCCCTTATGTTATAATGGTAGTTGGTGTTAATGGGGTGGGTAAAACAACTACTATAGGAAAGATAGCGTATAAGTTTAAAGCAAAAGGAAAAAAAGTTATTTTAGGTGCGGCGGATACTTTTAGAGCAGCTGCAGTAGATCAATTGGTCATATGGGCGGATAAGGTTGGAGTTGAAATTGTGCGTCAAGAAATGGGTGCTGATCCTGCATCAGTAGCATTTGATACTATACAATCAGCAAAAGCTAATGGAGCAGATGTTGTAATAATAGATACGGCAGGTCGATTACATAATAATGTTAATTTGATGCGTGAGTTATCTAAAATTAGAGATGTTATGAAAAAAGTTATTCCTGAGGCTCCTCATGATGTTATGTTAGTGTTAGATGCGTCAACTGGACAAAACGCGATAGAACAAGCTAAACAATTTATATCTGCAACAAAACTAGATTCAATTACTATGACTAAGTTAGATGGCACTGCTAAAGGTGGTGTCGTAATTGGAATTTCTGATCAGTTTAAGATTCCGGTTCGTTATATTGGTGTAGGTGAAGGAATGGCTGATTTACAAATATTTAATAAAGAAGAATTTATAAACTCTTTATTTAACTGATGCGTACAAAGTCAATACAAAAAAATAAGATTAATATTATCACCTTAGGTTGTTCGAAGAATTTATATGACTCTGAGGTTTTGATGAGTCAGCTTTCTTCAAATAATATTGAGGTTAAACATGAATCTGATGATCAGGATGCTAATATTGTAGTTGTAAATACTTGTGGTTTTATTGATAATGCTAAAGAAGAATCAATAAATACAATATTAGAACAGGCTAAAAGAAAAGAATTTGGTGAAATAGATAAACTATATGTTACAGGTTGTTTGTCTGAGAGATATAAAGCTGATTTAGAAAATGATATCAAAGATGTTGATCAATATTTTGGAACCAAAGATTTGCCAAAACTTTTAGAAGTATTAGGAGCTGATTATAAACATGAATTAATAGGAGAGAGATTAACCACTACACCTACACATTATGCGTATTTAAAGATTTCAGAGGGATGTGATAGACCTTGTTCTTTTTGTGCTATACCTTTGATGAGAGGCAAACACAGATCTACTCCTATTCCGGATTTATTAAATGAAGCACAAAATCTAGCAAGAAACGGTGTTAAGGAGTTAATACTTATTGCTCAAGATTTAACATTCTATGGTTTGGATATTTATAAAAAAAGAAGATTAGCAGATCTATTGATTGAGTTATCAAAAATAGATGGGATTGATTGGATTCGATTACATTATGCTTTTCCACAAGGTTTTCCTCGAGATGTTCTAGATGTAATTAGGGAGAATGATAAGGTTTGTAATTATATTGATATTCCTTTACAACATATTAATGATGTTATTTTAAAATCAATGAAAAGAGGTTCTTCAAATGATAAGATAGTTGCATTATTAAAAGATTTTAGAAAGAATGTTCCAAATATTGCTATTAGAACTACTTTAATAGTTGGTTATCCAGGAGAAACAGAAAAAAGGTTTAAAGAATTAAAAAAGTGGGTAAAGGAAACTCGATTTGATAGGTTAGGTGTTTTTACTTATTCTCATGAAGAGGATACTTCAGCTTATAATTTAAAAGACGACATACCAGCAAGTATAAAGAAATCAAGGGCAGAAGAAATTATGAATATTCAAAGTAATATTTCTTGGGAGTTAAATCAATTGAAGTTAGGCAAGGTGTTTAAAGTGTTGTTTGATCGTAAAGAAGGAGATTATTTTATTGGGCGTACCCAATATGATTCGCCAGACGTAGATAATGAAGTTTTAGTTAGAGCAGAAGAAAATTATATTAGAATTGGTGATTTTGTAAATGTTAAGATTGAAAAAGCAGATCATTTTGATTTATATGGAGTAGTAGTTGATTAGTGAATGAAATAATTATTTTTGCAGTATTTAATTAAATAAAGTAAATGTTTGAGAATTTATCAGAAAAATTAGCTAAAGCTTTTAAAGTTTTAAAAGGACAAGGTCGTATTTCGGAGATTAATGTGGCCCAAACCATGAAGGAAATTAGAAAGGCTCTTATTTCGGCTGATGTTGATTTTAAAACTGCAAAATCATTCACTGCTAATGTTAAGGAAAAAGCTTTAGGAAAAAAAGTATTGACAGCAATTGATCCTGGACAATTACTAACAAAAATAATGCAGGATGAGTTGGCAGCGCTCATGGGGAGTGAGCATTCTCAAATTAGTCTTTTAGGTAATCCAACTGTTATTTTAGTTGCTGGTTTACAGGGAAGTGGTAAAACTACTTTTTGTGGTAAGTTAGCTTTACATCTTAAAAAGCAAAAGAGTAAACGCCCGTTATTAGTTGCTTGTGATGTATATCGTCCTGCTGCTATTGATCAGCTAGGAGTTTTATCTGAGCAAGTAGATGTTGATGTTTTTCAAGATAGAATAAGTAAGGATCCAGTTGATATTGCCATGAATTCCCTTGTATATGCTAAAAAGAATGGTCATAATGTAGTTATTATAGATACAGCTGGACGTTTAGCAATTGATGAAGTAATGATGGTTGAGATTGCAAATTTAAAAGATGCAACTAATCCAAACGAGGTATTATTTGTTGTTGATTCAATGACAGGTCAGGATGCTGTAAATACTGCAAAAGCTTTTAATGAAAGGTTAAATTTTGATGGAGTTGTACTCACAAAATTAGATGGTGATACAAGAGGTGGTGCTGCTTTAACTATTCGGTCAGTAGTTGACAAGCCAATTAAATTTATTGGTACTTCCGAAAAGATGGATGGATTAGATGTTTTTCATCCTGATAGAATGGCAAGTAGAATTCTAGGTATGGGTGATGTTATCTCATTAGTTGAACGAGCTCAGCAACAGTTTGACGAAGAAGAAGCAAGAAAAGTACAAAAGAAGATTGCTAAGAATCAATTTGGATTTGATGATTTTTTAAAACAAATACATCAAGTTAAAAAAATGGGTAATATTAAGGATTTAGCAGGTATGATTCCTGGTATGGGTAAAGAAATGAAAAATGTTGATATCGATGATGATGCGTTTATAGGTATTGAGGCAATAATTTATTCTATGACTAATCAAGAAAGAAAAAACCCAAATTTACTTAATGGAAGTCGAAAAAAAAGGATTGCAACAGGTAGTGGTACATCAGTAGTTGAAGTTAATCAGCTTATAAAACAGTTTTCTCAAATGAGTAAAATGATGAAAATGATGCAGGGTGGAGGAGCTAAGCAAATGATGCAAATGATGAAGGGTAAATCAGGATTTAATAATTTAGTATGATTTTATTAGACGGTAAAAAAACATCTAATGATATTCAAGATGAGATAGCTTTTGAGGTATCTCAAATAAGAAGTAGTGGTTTGAGGAGACCACATTTGGCTGCAATCTTAGTTGGTAGTGATGGTGCGAGTGAGACATATGTAAATGCTAAGGTAGCAGCATGTAAGAGGGTAGGTTTTCAGTCTACTTTATTAAATTTTGATTCTGATATTTCAGAAGAAGAATTGCTTTTTCAGATTGATAGTGTAAATAAAGACCAAGAGATAGATGGCTTAATTGTACAATTACCTTTACCTAATCATATTGATGAGATGAAAATTACACAAGCAATAAATCCTGCAAAGGATGTTGATGGATTTCATCCTTTAAATATTGGAAAAATGACATTAGGTTTGCCAACTTATTTACCTGCAACTCCTGCTGGTATTTTGGAACTTATTTCTAGGTATAATATTGAAACTTCTGGCAAGCATTGTGTAGTTGTTGGAAGAAGTCATATTGTCGGAGCTCCAATGAGTATTTTAATGAGTCAGAATAGTAATCTTGGAAATTGTACAGTAACACTTACACATAGTAAAACTAAAAATCTTACTTCGATAACTAGAAAAGCTGATATTTTAATAGTTGCTCTTGGAAAAGCAGAGTTTGTCACTTCTGATATGGTTAAGGATGGAGTGTGTATTATTGATGTTGGTATTACAAGAGTGGAGTCAGATGTAACAAAAAATGGTTGGAAATTGTTAGGTGATGTTGATTTTGACAAGGTCAAATCTAAGTGCAGTTTTATTACTCCAGTTCCTGGTGGAGTAGGCCCGATGACTATTGCAATGCTTCTGAGAAACACCTTAATATCAGCAAAAAGATAGATTTATTAAATTTTTGTTATATTTGCGCCAGTTTTTGTGGGGTTGTTCCCACTAGTATTAATAAATTTTAAAAAAACAATTATGGAAGGAACAGTAAAATGGTTTAACGGAAGTAAAGGTTATGGTTTCATTGAAGGTTCTGATGGAACAGATTACTTTGCACATTTTCAAGAAATTCAGGTTGAAGGTTACAAAACCCTTAAAGAGGGTGCTGCTGTAACATTTGAGGCTGGAGATGGAGAAAAAGGACCAGTAGCTAAAAATATTGTAAACGCTTAATTAGCATTATATAATATAT